>Ga0315274_10005461_pt1 | contig 18590 bp, 10 predicted proteins | sample YL17G02_20_MG_FD_203700 | JGI IMG/M metagenome (GOLD analysis project Ga0315274, IMG submission 203700) | Sediment microbial communities from Yellowstone Lake, YNP, Wyoming, USA - YL17G02_20 | ecosystem: Environmental > Aquatic > Freshwater > Lake > Sediment | place: USA: Wyoming | collected...
GCCAAGTTGTAGATGGCGAAGAAAAGCGAGTCCGCAAAGACAACCGGGACAAAAAAGGCGATCCGCTTCGATTAGGTGGCCGCCGCCGAGCGGATAAAGAAAATCCTGCCGATCCTGAGGAAGACGTACCCGCAGGCTGTCGTAGCCCTGTATTTCGGCAACCCGCTGGAGCTTCTGATCGCGACGATCCTGTCGGCCCAGTGCACGGATGCGAGAGTGAACATGGTCACGCCGGGCCTGTTCAGAAGATACAAGTCTGCGACCGATTGGGCCGGGGCGGACCTGAACGAGATTGAGCAAGGTATTCGGACCTGCGGCTTCTACCACAACAAGGCCGTCAGCATCAAAGGGGCCACGAAGAAGATTGCCGAGGAATTCAACGGCAAGGTCCCAAACACGATGGAGGAGCTTGTCACCCTGCCCGGCGTGGGTCGAAAGACGGCCAACTGCGTTCTAGGCAACGCCTTCGGCCAGCCCGCGATCATGTGCGACACGCACGTGATCCGGCTGTCCCGCCGGCTGCAACTGTCCGAAAACAGCGATCCTGTAAAGCTGGAGTTCGATCTGGCCGATATAGTCCCTAAAAAGGATTGGACCGTGTTCAGTCATCTGTTGATCCTCCACGGCCGGAACATCTGTGTCGCACGAAAGCCCCAGTGCCCCGTGTGCCCGATCACACGGCACTGCCCCGCGGCAAACAACCCGGATTCATGGTGATGGCAGGTCAGTTGTGATACGACAAAGAAAGAACCATGTCATTGACAACGTTGACAAGCCGGTACGAGACCTGTGGCGCATCTTCCGAATCATGGCGGAATTCACCGAAGGATTCGAAGAACTCGCCTCGGTCGGTCCGGCCGTGTCTGTTTTCGGCTCCGCCCGGATACGGCGCAGCCACAAATACTACCAGTTGGCCAGGATCACCGCCCGCAAGCTGACCAAGGCCGGGTTTGCCGTCATCACCGGTGGCGGCAACGGCATCATGGAAGCCGCCAACAAGGGCGCCGCCGAGGCCGGCGGAACCAGTATCGGTCTTAATATCGAAATCCCGGAGGAGCAGATCCCGAACGATTTTCAGAACCTGTCCCTGCATTTTCGCTATTTCTTCGTGCGCAAGGTGATGTTCCTGAAGTACGCCAATGGGTTCATCGCCTTTCCCGGCGGCTACGGAACGATGGATGAGTTTTTCGAGTCGGCGGTCCTGATCCAAACCCTTCGGCAGGCGCATTTCCCCGTCATCCTGATGGTCAGTGACTATTGGAATGGCCTGATCGAGTGGATGAAGCAGAAGATGCTCAACGAGCACCACTTCATCTCGCCAAGCGACCTCGACGTCTTCACCGTCCAGGACGATCCTGACGCCGCCGTCAAGATCATCGTGGACTTCAAAGAGACCGAAGGCCGCAGCGGCTTGGCCATGCCCCCCGGCATGAAGAAAGGCCAAGCCCACGAGAAGCCCGAGGTCACGTAGGCCGCAGTGCGCGCCTTCCATCTCCTCCGAAGACCTCAACGTCCACATCGTGGCGGACGACCCGGCAGGCAGGCTCCGGCGAACAGGTGACACTGCCACTATTCCTCCATCCCCATGTAGGCGATGGTCAGATGGGTCAACGCTCGAACGCCGATGGCCAATGCGCTTTCATCGGGACAAAAGTGCGGGGAATGGCACGTGGGGGCTTCTTTCGGGTCGGCATTCTGTGGCGTGACCCCCAGGAAGAAGAATAAGCCCGGTATCTGTTGTTCGTAGTAGGAGAAGTCCTCCGCGCCCGTCACCAGCGGCACGGTCACAGTATTGCTCTGGCCAACGACCGCTCCCAGTACCGGAAGCATCCGTTCCGTGAGATTGGGATCGTTGAAGGTGACCGGATATCCCTCGGTAATTGCCACATCGGCGCTCGCCCCGCTGCTCTGGGCGATCAGCGTCGCGGTCCTGCGAATTCGCTCGTGGATATCGCTCCGCATTTCCGGCAGGAACGTGCGAATCGTGCCCACCATTTCCACTTCGTCGGGAATGATGTTGGAGCGCACGCCACCATGGATGCTTCCGATGGTAATGATCGCGGGTGCCTCGGGAAGGTCAACCTGCCGGCTGATGATCGTCTGCAGGGCCAGCACGATCTGGGAAGCCGTCACGATGGGATCGACGCCGCCCCAGGGCGAAGCACCGTGGGTCTGCCGGCCCCGGACGACGATGCGAAGGCCGTCTTCACTGGCCATGGCCGCTCCCGAGCGGCAGGCAATCGTGCCGACCCGATACAGCGGGCTCACGTGGAGTCCAAAGATCACCTCCGGCTTCGGATCATCGAGCACGCCCTCCTGGATCATCAGCCTGGCCCCGCCTGCCTCGCCCTTCGGCGCCCCTTCCTCCGCCGGCTGAAAGATGAACTTCACCGTGCCGGCAAGCTCGCCCCGCATTTGCGAGAGCACTTGTGCGGCCCCCATGAGGACCGCCGTGTGCACATCGTGCCCGCAGGCATGCATCACACCCACCTCCCGACCGTTATAGACCGCCTTGACTTTTGACGCGAAGGGCAGATCTACGGCTTCCGTCACGGGTAGCGCGTCCATGTCGGCCCGCAATGCCACCACGGGTCCGGCCTTGCTGCCGCGAAGAACACCTACTACCCCCGTGTGCGCCATGCCCGTCCGGACATCCATGCCGCACTTGCGCAGATGGCCGGCGACCAGCTCCGCCGTACGGACCTCGCGATTTGACAGTTCCGGGTGCTGATGCATGTCCCGCCGCCAGGCAGTCATCTGCTCATTCACCCCTGCACAGAGGCGATCCGCCTCGGATAACAGCAGCTCCTGGGCCCGCGTCACCTGCAAGGCACCCGGCAGCAGCGTCAGAATGCAGACGAGCACGATCGTCGCATAAGAACGAACGCAAACCACCCTGCCGCCCCTTCCGTTCGGACTTCCCATTCTCAATCCTTTCATTCCACAATCGTAGCACGCCGCCGGGCAGAGACAATTATGCGTGTCACGATCCGATCCGGCAAGCCGATTCACGGACTCGCCGACACCCAAGGCCGCTTTGTACACGCAGTCACGGCTGCAAGATTATCCGGGCATTGGGCCATTCGGGTCCGCAATCTCTGTGAGGCTGTCGAAGCAGCAGGCACCAAGCGGCGGTCCTCACAGGGCGATTTGGCGGTTTGTGACTCAGGGGGATCCCCCTGAGTCACAAACCCATCACGATGGCCACAATGATACCACATCGGTCGTAATCCACTGGTTCTACCAACGTACAAGGGCACCGAGAACACAGAGAGGAGCTGAAAACCGGGAACCGACAACTGAGAACTGCTTTTCCCTTGCCTGCTCCGTACCCATCTGCCATGATACTCCCCAGAGAGATACCCCTGATGCGGTTGCGACGAATCGGTCGAAGCCCCGTGTGGGGAGACTGGAACGAATGGGATGGCCGCGATAATGCGGAGTTAAAAGTAAGACGGGATGGGGAACGGGGAATAAGGCACGTCCCCGGCGAAGAAAAGGAGATGCAATCCATGAGCGCGATGTCGAGGCGGGAGTTTCTGGGCACGGCGGCCACGGCCGGCGGGGTGTTGCTGGCTGGGGGATGGGCCGCCCGGCCGTTGGCGGCGGCGGAGGAGGCGGGCTGGCCCAAACTGCCGCCCGTCAAGATCCACGTAGTCTATGTCGGCACAGGAGGGGCATGGCCGACCCCGACGTTCGACGCACCGGCAGAGGTCGCCAAGTTCAAGGAGTATCTCGCCGGCGTGGAAGCTCGACTTGGCGACGTTCAATTCGTCGGCGGAGAGCTGATTCCCAACACGGTGCCGGCGGCGGCCGAGACGGCTGCCAGGTTGAAAGACGCCGACGCGGCGCTGCTGGTGCATCTGAGTTTCGGCAGCGGCGAACCCTTGCTGAAACTCGTGGAGGCCGGATTGCCCGCCGCCATTTTCTCGCAGCCTTTCAGCGGGCATGACTGGATGTATGTCCCGCGCTGGCAGAAGGCGGGCAAGAGGGTGATTCTGTTGCCGTCCAGCGACTACGGAGAACTGGAACGTGCGGCGGCACTGTTGCGCGTGCCCGTGCGGATGCGCCAGTCGCGGATTCTCTTGATCGGAGCCGCTCAGGGGACCGCTCCGGCCTGTTCAGCCGAGCTGGTCAAGCGATCTCTTGGCTCGGAGGTCGTCCCGATCAGTCAGCAGCGGGTACTGGCCGCTCACAAGGCTATTGATCCCGCGGCGGCCGAGGCAGAGGCTGAGAAGTACTGGATCAGCCAGGCCAGGAAGATCGTTGAGCCTTCTCGGGCGGACATCATCAACTCGGCACGCCTGTATCTGGCAATCAAGGAAATCATGATCCAGGAGCGGGCACAAGCGATCACGAGCTCTCACTGCATGGGCGAGCCCGCGAAAGGCTGTCTGGCGTTCAGCAAACTGAATGATCTCGGCCTGGTGGGCGCCTGCGAAGGGGACATGGACTCCACGCTCACGATGCTGATCTTCGCCTATGCGGTGGGTGCCCCCGGCTTCATCAGCGACCCGCTCTTCGACACCTCCAGGAACGCCGTCATTCATGCCCATTGCACATCCACGACGAAGCTCGATGGGCCCAGGGGTCCGCGTGCTCCTTTCCTGATTCGGACCCAGTGCGACAGTAATCAAGGCGTGTCGCTGGAGGTGCAGATGCGCGTGGGGCAGGGAATCACCTGTGCCAAGCTGGTCAATCTGGATACGATGCTGATCTCTGCCGGCAAGATCATCGAGCTGACCGACTTCCACGATCGCGGATGTCGAACGCAGATTACGACCGAGGTGGCGAACGCCGGGAACATGGTGCACAACTGGGGCAGCGGGGTCGTGGAAGGCGACATGATGACCCTGCTCCATCGCGTGATCTTCTATGGCAACCACATCGAGAATATGAAGAAGTTGGCCGCTCTGATGGGATGGAAAACGGTGGAAGAGGTCTGATGACCCCGATCTGGCCGTCAGCCCCAGCGTCCGCGGCGTGACGCAGAGGTTCTACACGGATTCGATCGCCGATAGTCAAGCACCCATGGCCAATTCAAGGGCTGCAAGTGACGGCCCTTAGAACCACAAATGGCACGACTGCCACGAATTTCAGTGGCGACTCATCTCCTCGTTGGTATGGTTCATGTGATTCATTGTTCTTCCAAACATTGCCTTTCACCTGTTACTTGTCACTTCTCACTTCTTTTCTTGCTTGCTCCGCCCGCGTCTGCCATAATACTCCCCAGAGAAACACCCTTGATGAAGCTGCGACGAATGAGTTGGAGCCCTATGTGGGCCGGACAGATGTATTGAGACCGTAGCCTGGAGAGGTCGAAATGAGTGGGATAGCCGTCAAATTCCGGGTGCCGAGAGAGAAACCAGACGGGACAAGGAGAAAATTGCTGGCTGTCCGCAGTTTCCAAGGAGTATCGACGTGCTGAAGAAGATCACTATTGAGAACTACCGCTCATGTCTCAGAACAACTTTCGAATGCCATCCTCGCCTGTCTGTCCTGATAGGCCCAAATGGCAGTGGGAAAACGAATGTACTTCAGGCAATCCTATTTCTATACAAAATCTGGCAGGATGACGAATACCAGCGTTTCCGCGAAGAGCCCATAACGGTCACCTCACGGATTCGAGCTCTTTTCCATGTACCACCAGCCAATGCTGTCCTGAATGCTTCAATCGACGCATACACGGATGCATCAAATAACGATATTGTCGTTGATGCTAAACGGAGATGGACCTTGAGCGAAGCTAAAGGCAAGAAGATCGCCGTCCAGACGCTGCCCTGGCATTCGAGAGGAGTCATCTGGTATCACAGGCAGGCGCACGCACGCAGGCCACGCCAGACTCTCCTTGCGGATAGCCGTGGACGGGTATTATGCTGGCCCGGCGACAAGCCTGGAATCATAGAGCCATGGATCTCCAGTTCGGTCGCCAAGGTGGTTCAATTCTGTTCGGGTATCCGTTACTATAGTGCATCCCAGTTTACGAATCCGAGCGCTTGTCCGGTGTCCTTTGAAATCGAAAAAGAGGGCCCTCGGAGTCGTCATTTCCGGGCCCCCGGGCATGCCAGAACACTTTACCGAATGTATATGGCCCAGAAGAACGAAGACGACAAATATGCAAACTTCATGTCCATGGTTGGCCCCAAGGGTCTCGGGCTGGTCGATGATGTGACATTCAAGGAAGTCCCCACATCATCAATTGACTATGCCGTCCGTGTGGGCGGGAGGCTGGAGAAGCGCCGGCGATGCAGATTGCTGATTATTCCACGTTTCAGGATCGGTCGGCACAAGCTCTCTCCGAATCAACTGTCTGAAGGCACGTTCAAGACACTCGCCCTGCTGTTCTACATAATGACCGAGGAAAGCAAGGCACTGCTAATTGAAGAACCCGAGGTGTGCATTCACCAAGGCCTTCTGGCTAGCATCCTTGAGCTCATGAAGACCCACGCTGACCGAAAACAGATGATCGTAAGCACGCATTCTGACTATGTCCTGGACCATGTGTCACCAGATAACGTCTTTCAGGTCAAACGAGACAAGCTGGAAGGGACACATGTAAAACACATACGCAAGAACATGACGCGGAAGGAATTCTCGGCGCTGAGACACTACTTGCAAAGCGAAGGTAATCTTGGGGAGTATTGGCGTGAGGGCGCATTGGAGGATTGAATGTGAAGATAGGAATCATCGCTGAGGATGAAAGCGATGTCGCCGTAATTCGCGAGATCACGCTGTCGTTGCTCAGGCCACGCAAGATCGGGTTCAAGCGACGTGTTGGGCACGGCTCCGGCAAGATATGTCGTAAGTGTGCTGCATGGGCGGAAGGCCTCGTTCGATCTGGCTGCCCTTGGATTGCCGTGATACATGATCTCGATGAATACGATGAGGAAGAGCTCAGAAGCCGTCTTGAACAATCGCTCAAGACGGTGAAGACCCGTACGAGTGTTGTTCTGATACCCAAGAAGGAGATCGAGGCATGGTTGCTTTTTGACGACCAAGCCATCGCATGGGCCTTCAACGAACAGGCTATACCCAGATTGCCGGGAAATCCAGAGTCTCTTAGTGATCCAAAGAAGTTCCTTGCACAACTGGTCTGGAAAAACTATAAGAAACACTATGTGAACACGATCCACAATGCTATGATAGCGCACGCTATTCGGCCATTCAAACTACGTGGTTGCATGTCATTCAAACCGCACCCCAGTTTTGTGTCCAAGGTCCAAGACGAGTTGCGATGACCGGGTCAGGAGGAACGGTGTGCGAGGCACACCCTACGGGCTATCGGCGAAGCTGTGGTCATCCGTGAGCGGTGATCAGAGGACCTCTTCGGTTTTCTCGTCCCAGCGGATGGGGCGGTTCTGGCGGTAGGAGGTAATGGCCATGTAGCAGGCGATGGCGGAACACCAGAAAGGAATAATGAATACTCCAGATGCAACCTTCCCGACCCTCCGCGTTCGCGGGGGCAGGCTCTCTGCAGCGATGCTTCTTCGCGTCTCAGGAAGCCTCTCAGGCGATGGCTTTGGCAATCTCCCGGCGGCTCGTCCCGAGGGCCAGAAGCGATTTGATCAGCAGGTCGATGGATACGTTGGGGTCGCCCTTTTCCATCTTGGCGACCCGCGATTGACTCGATTTGACCAGCCGGGCGAACTCCTGCTGGCTCAGATGGCTCGCGAGCCTCTGTCGCTTCAAGTACTTGCTGGGGAGTTATTGGAGTTATTGGTGACGGAGTTATTGGTGACAGCCACCGTGTTCGGATATGATCAGTGTGCAATCAGGGCCGGAGGAACGGTGTGCATGGCACACCCTACGGGCTGTCGCCGGAATGCGAGCTGTCCGCAAGCGGCGGTCAGACGACCTCTTCGGTTTTCTCGTCCCAGCGGATCAGGCGGGTCTGGCGGTAGGAGGTGATGGCCATGTAGCAGGCGATGGCGGAGCGGAAGCCGATCTCGAAGGGGCAGTTCGGCTCTTTGCGACTGCCCATGCAATCGAAGAAATTCTGCATGTGTGCCAATGTCGCATCGCCGCCGCCTACGATGTCTGCGGCCTTTTTTGCGGAGGCGCCGGCGGGCTCGGCGGATTTGGCTTGGCCGCGTTTGTCCTGGGATTCGTAGCGGATCTGGTCGTGGTCGTCGCGCAGAATGGTGCCCTTGCTGCCGAGGACCAGGTCGTCGCCTTCGCCGAAGTAGTTGTTGCCGAACATGGAATTCCAAGTGAACAGCAGGTTCTCCGGCTGACTCATGGAGACGTCCATCGTGTCGGGGCACTCCATCTCCGGCGACCGGTAGTTGCCGCCGGTCATCGTCACGCTGGCCGGGATCTTGAGGCCCATCAGCTTATACCAGAAGCCCACCTGGTGGACCATGTTCTCGTAGACGTTGCCGCCGTCGTAGTCCCAGTAGAAGCGCCAGTTGATGACCCGGTTGGGGTCGAAGGGGTATGGCTTTGCCTCGCCCTGGAAGCCGGGCCAGTCCACGTGCTGCAGGTCGCAGTCGGCGGGGATGGGCCTCTTCCAGCCGCCGTAGGGGGCGTTGCGAAAATGATGCGTATGGATCGCGGTGATCGTCCCCATCTTCTCGGGGCTCAGGTACTCTCGCGCGCGCTCGACGGCGTCACTGCTCGTCGATTGAATGCCGATCTGGACCACCCGGCCGGAGCCCTGGAACGCCTTGCGCATCCTCTTGGCGTGGTCCGGGTTGAACGCCATCGTCTTTTCCTGACAGATATCCTTGCCCGCCTGGATGGCCGGGACGAAGTTCAGCACGTGCTGGTGCTGGGGTGTCGCGATGAGTACGGCGTCGATACTCTTGTCGTCCAGCAATCTGCGGAAGTCCTGGTGCGTCTTGATCTGAGGCGCGAAGGCTTTGACCTCCTCCAGGCGGCGTGTGTAGACGTCCGCTACGGCGGCCGCCTCCGTATTTGGGCAGCGCAAGGCGGTCTTGAGAATCTCCTGGCCCCGGCCACCTGCCCCGATCAGGCCGATGCGAATGCGATCATTGGCTCCCAGGACACGACGCGAGGCAAGGGGTCCTGCCACGGCCAGCGAAACGCCGCCGGCCAGCACATTGCCGACAAATTCACGACGAGTAGGCATGAGTCTCTCCTTACGGCGATTGCTCTCCAATCTCCTTCGCCGTGACCCAATTCTATGCGTGCCCGATGGTGCCCGTCAAGGCTGAGTTTCTTCAAACGGGAATATGGGGGTCACATGGTTGGCCAGCTCGCCATTTTGGATTGCATGCTGCGGGAAGTCCCCTATGATTGGCTGAGAAGACCGGCGGGTATCCTTAGTTCGTCAGGTGTCCCCGGGGGGCTACGGAAGGCGGTGTCCATGCGTTTGCCGACGAGAATCAGGAGGCTGGTGATTGCCGTGCTGGCGGTTGTGGTGCTTTCGCTGGGGGGCAAGGCGGGTGTGCGATGGTGGGGCATTCGCGGCGCGACACGGCCGGCGACGGGGGCGAGGATGATGCAGACGACTACCGATCTGCCGCGTCTGCCGGATGTGTCGTGGAAATACATCTTCCGGAATCCGAACGGGCGGGAGAAGGCAAAGCTTCTGCGTGCCATTCTCAAAGTGAAGCTGAGGACGTACCCGGCGGCGCCTCCGCCGTTCCCTCGGGCGGGAAAGCATCGGACGATGGGCTTCACGAATTTCGAGCCGAGCGAGGAGGAGATCGAGAGGCTCACGCCACACTATGATGTGTTCTATCTCGCGGCCCCTGCAAGCCACCGCATCCCGGTGATCAATCGCTGCAATCCGAGGGCGAAGGTGTTGATGTATTTTGCCAGTAGCTTGACGAAGGCGGCGAAGCTCCACGATGCCGGCAGCGTGGATGAGGAAGATACGGATTGGATTTTGCAGAATCACGGCGACTGGCTGCTGAAAGACAGGCAGGGCAGGCCGGTAGAGGGGAGAACATGGAGTGCGAAGTTCTGGGCGGATCCGGGGAACGCAGAATGGCAGGCGTTTTTTGCGGAGAAACTGAATACGGCACTCGAGAAGAGCGGAGGGCAGTGGGACGGGGTGATCCTGGATGAATTCCTGACGGGCCACTTGAGCACAGCCGCGTCGTGGGCGGGAGGCGGCCACCCACAAACGAACTATGCGACGGATAAAGCATGGCAGCAGGCTCAGCTTGCGTTTTTGAGGTATGTGGCGCCCCGTGTGAGAGCGCCGATTGTGGCGAACGTGGAGCCGGTGGTGCTGAATCCAACAAGTGAGGGCTTCAATCCGGAGTTCTTTACGGAAGTGCAACGGGTTGGCGGCGGCGCGGAAGCGGAGGTGTTCGTGTTTCACCGGGCGGACCGAAGCGGCTTCCTGGGAAGGGAGATGGTGGAGGTCTACTTGGATCGCGTGCGTCAGACGCCGGAGGGCAAGATGATGTTCTTGAACTCAGCCACGGCGGCGAGGTTTGGAGGCAATCCCGACCTGACTCTGTTCAGCTATTTCACATATCTGCTGGTGGCAAGTCCCGAGCGGGAGGTCTACTGGACGTGCAAAGAGGGGGATTCGGAGATCCCGCACTTCTGGTACAAGGAGTTTGACCTGGACCTTGGCCCGCCGCGAGAGGAAATGCAGGCAATAGGCGGCGTCTGGAAACGCGATTTCGCGAATGCCACGGTGGTGGTAAATCCCGGCCGGGGTCCGGCGGAGTATTCCTTTGAAGGCGAGTGTGTCGATGTACTGGGCAAGCCCCTGCAGAGTCCCGTCTCGCTCAAGGCCCAAACAGGAATACTCCTGATCCGGAACAGGACGATTCTCCGAGGGATCGAAACGCACGCGTTGCCGTGAGGGCCATGATTGATGTAGCGACTTCGCGGTTCACGCACAGCAGAACTGTACTTACGTTCATTCGGCTGTACGCAGGCGAGGGTCTTCGCAGGAATACGAATCTCGCTCGCATGCCGATCCGCTTGGTGGCGGAACGGACGTGAAAATCGCTGGTTTTGGGCGTTGACAGGGGGTGGGGGCGGGGGATATACTCACACGCTTTGTTTGCAGTCGAAATACCCACGCTCTCGGGGGTGAATCCGGCGACGAGGTTGCTTCGTCGTATCACTTTCCACAACGACGTGAGCGGCTGGGTCACAGGGAAACGGCATAGAAGGAGACGGTTGGAATGGCAAAGAAAATGGTGTATTTCTTCGGGGGCGGCAAGGGTGAGGGCAATGCGGGGATGAAGAATCTCCTGGGCGGCAAAGGGGCCAACCTGGCGGAGATGGCCAAGCTGGGCGTGCCCGTGCCTCCCGGCTTCACGATTACGACCGAGGTCTGCGTGTATTTCTACCAGAACAAGCGGAAGTACCCGGCGGGCCTGAAGGAAGAGGTCGCCAAGGCGATGACCAAGGTCGAGAAGGTGATGGGCAAGAAGTTCGGCGACCCCGAGCAGCCGCTGCTGATCTCGGTGCGTTCGGGTGCCCGCAAGTCCATGCCGGGCATGATGGAGACCGTCCTGAACGTCGGCCTGACCAGCAAGACGATTCCTGGCCTGATCAGATTGACCGGCGGCAACGAGCGATTCGTCTATGACGCCTATCGGCGGCTGATCATGATGTACTCCGATGTCGTGATGGAGAAGGCCGCCGGGATCGAGCCGAAGGAGGATCAGGGCATCCGCAGGCAGCTCGAGCACATCATGGACGGCGTGAAGAAGCAGAAGGGCTGCACGCTGGACACCGACCTGACGGCCACGGACCTCAAGGCCCTGTGCGGGTCGTTCAAGGCCCGAATCCAGGAGGTCCTGGGCAAGGAGTTCCCGGACGATGCCGACAAGCAGCTCTGGGGCGGTATCGACGCCGTGTTCGCTTCGTGGAACGGCAAGCGGGCCATCAGCTACCGGCGAATCGAAGGCATCCCCGATGAGTGGGGCACGGCAGTCAACGTCCAGTCGATGGTCTTCGGCAATATGGGCAACGATTCCGCCACCGGCGTGGCCTTCTCCCGCAACCCGGCCACCGGCGAGAACAAGTTCTACGGCGAATGGCTGGTCAACGCCCAAGGCGAAGACGTGGTCGCCGGCATCCGCACGCCGAACCCGCTCAACGAGGCCACCAAGAGCGACCAGAACAAGCACCTGAAGTCGCTGGAGACGGCCATGCCCGAGGTATACCGGCAGTTGGACGCCATCCAGCGCAGGCTTGAGAAGCACTATAAGGACATGCAGGACATCGAGTTCACGATCGAGAAGGGCCGGCTCTGGATGCTCCAGTGCCGCGTCGGCAAGCGAAACGGCCCCGCCGCCGTCCGCATGGCCGTGGACATGGTGAAAGAGAGGCTCATCAAGAAGGAAGAGGCGGTCATGCGTGTGACGCCGGCCCAGTTGGATGAGCTGCTGCACCCGATCATCGATCCGGCGGTCGAGAAGGACCAGAAGATCCTGGCCAGGGGTCTGCCCGCCGGTCCCGGCGGCGCCACCGGCCAGGCGGTCTTTACCGCGGCCGAGACCGTCAACTGGACGAAAGAGGGCAAGAAGGTCATCCTCGTTCGAGAAGAGACTAACCCGGAGGACGTCGAGGGCATGCGTGCCGCCCAGGCGATTCTCACCGCTCGCGGCGGCATGACCAGCCACGCGGCGCTCGTCGCCCGCGGCTGGGGCAAGTGCTGTATCGTCGGCTGCGGCGCCCTGCACGTGGACCTACCCAGGAAGGAGTTCCACATCGGCGGCGAGACCTTCCGCGAGGGCGACTGGATCACCCTGAACGGCACCAAGGGCAACGTCTACGGTGGGCAACTGCCGATGATGGCGGCCGGCGAAGAGAACGTCGTCCTGATGGACTTTTTGAAGGTTTGCGATGCGGTCCGCCGGCTGGGCGTCCGCACGAACGCCGAGACGCCGGTGGATGCCGCCAAGGCCCGCGCGTTCGGCGCCGAAGGCATCGGCCTGTTCCGCACCGAGCACATGTTCTACGGCAAGGGCGCGGATGAGCCGCTCTTTGTCCTGCGCAAGATGATCATGTCCAAGAGCGAGGAGGAGCGCAAGAAGGCGGTGGAGGAGCTGTTCCCGTACGTCAAGAGGGACATCAAGGGCACGATGGAAGTGATGGACGGCCTGCCGGTGGTCGTGCGGCTGCTCGATCCGCCGCTGCATGAGTTCGTGCCGGAAGGCGAGGAGAAACGCCAGGCATTGGCCCAAGCCCTCGGCATCGGCATGGAGGAGCTGAGCAAGCGGGCGGACGGTCTGCACGAGAGCAACCCGATGATGGGCCATCGCGGCGTGCGCCTGGGCGTGACCTATCCCGAAGTGACCGCCATGCAGGCGCGGGCGATCTTCGAGTCGGCGGCCGAGCTCCTCAAAGAGGGCAAGAAGCCGTACCCGGAGATCATGATCCCAGTCGTCTGCGACGCCAACGAAATCAGGCAGCAGAAGGAGATCATCGTCCAGGTCTACAAAGAGGTCCTGGCCAAGTTCGGCATCAGGAAGATCAAGCACATGGTCGGCACGATGATCGAGATTCCACGGGCGGCCCTGCTTTCCGGCCAGATCGCCGAGGTGACGGAGTTCTTCAGCTTCGGCACGAACGACCTGACCCAGATGACGTTCGGGTTCAGCCGCGACGATATCGGCGGTTTCCTGCCGGACTACGTCAGCAAGAAGATCCTGCCCGGCGACCCGTTCCAGAGCATCGACCAGATCGGCGTCGGCGAGCTGATCAGGATCAGCATCGAGCGCGGCCGCAAGGCCAATAAGAAGCTCGAAGTCGGCATCTGCGGCGAGCAAGGCGGCGAGCCCGCCAGCGTGGCCTTCTGCCACAAGGTCGGCATGGACTACGTCAGTTGTTCGCCGTTCCGCGTGCCGATCGCCCGCCTCGCGGCGGCACAGGCCGCTGTCAGCAAGTAACTTCTTGTTGACAGCAGCCCGGAATTGAGTAAAATAACAGGGTGCGTCGAGTGTCAGACACCGGCGCACCTTGTTCTTTCAGCCGGCTCGCCCGGCTGATTCGTGGTGGATGTAGCTCAGCTTGGTTAGAGCATTGGATTGTGGTTCCAAGGGTCGCGGGTTCGAATCCCGTCTTCCACCCTTCCATATCCGCTTCCGCGGGCTCTTCGTAGGGCGAGCGTCCTCGCTCGCCTGAAAGCCTGCCTTGAGCCTGCCGAAGGAACGTACGACCCGCGAGGATCGGTCCTCGAAACCCCGCATTCTCATTTGTCATCTTTCGCTGGAATTGCCATCGCTATACGTGTACGATCATATGCGTCGTTGAAGATCAGACCTCTTCTCCGTGGTGGGATCGTAAGCAGACAGTAGTCAGAGACTGATGAATCGGGAGACAACTCATGTGTGTGCATTGTACTCGGCGGCAGCTAATTGAAGCAGGAGCTGTGGGCGGGATCGCGCTGGCAATGGGTCACCTGGCAGCGGTGAGCGACGTGTCGAGTCCCCCACCGGGGCGCGACTCGAAAGTCCGGATCTGCGTCATCATTGCCGGTGAGCCGGCGGGCAGGAGCTGGGGTCTTTCCGAGGCGGAGCTTGCGCCCATCACGAAGCGTCTGGCGGAGGCGGAAAAGAACCTGGGCAACGTGGAGTTCGTCATCGGCCGGGCGAGCAACGCCGAACAGACCGCCCAGTTGCTGGACAAGGCAGGTCCGGGCGCTCCCGTGCTGGCGATCAGCGCCGACATCTTCGGCCTGAGCAACTTCAATCGCGATGACGCGGTGATGCCCGCCGTTTTCAAACAGGGACGGCCGGCGGCCGTCTTTCACCTGCCGATCATCGGCGGGCACGACTGGTGCCTGGTGAACCCGTGGCGCGAGGAGGGACACCGAATCACCCTGTTCAACAGCAGCGACTACGACGAGCTGGAGCGAGCCGCGTCGTTGCTCAGGGTCATCCCGCTGTTGCGACGCAGCCGCGTGCTCGTCTCCGGGCCATTCAAGGGCACGCCCGAGTCCTACACGCCCGAGACGGTGAAACAGCGGCTGGGGGTGGAAATGGTGGCCATCCCCGACGGACGCTACGACGAAGTCATGGCCAACGTGGATGAGCGCGCCGCCGAGGCAAGGGCCAAGCAGTGGCGTGACGAGGCCGAGGGTGTCGTCGAGCCGAACCAGGAGGACGTCCTCAAGGCCGCGCGGGCCAGCCTGACCCTGGACCAGCTCATCGCCGAGAACCGCATTGACGGCCTGTGTGTGGGAACGTGCATGGGCTGGCTGTCGCGAGGCTTTCCCTGTTTAGGCTTTTCACGCCTGAACGACCGAGGAATCCCCGCGGCCTGCGACGGAGACATGGACTGCCTGCTGACCATGCTGATCTTCCAGCATGCGGTCAACCGGGCCGGCTTTCTGGGCAACGCCGGCGGTGTTGACACGGCTAAGAACGCCTTTCATCTCTCCCACTGCTCGGCCCCGCTGAGGATGGAGGGTCCCACCAGTCCGAAAGCGCCTTATCTGCTCCGTCGGCACGCCGAGGTCCGTGGTGGCGCGGTGACCGAGGTTCATTATCGCATCGGGCAAAAGGTCACTTTCACCAAGTTGGTCCATCTCGACACCCTGTTGGTCTTCACCGGCAAGATCATCAACGTCCCCCGGGTCTCCAAGGGTGAAGAGCGAGGCTGCCGGACGGAGCTCGTGGCCGAGGTGGACGACGCCGACAGGCTGCTGGCCAACTGGGGCGGCGGCGCGCTCGGCGCCAGCGCCAAGGACTACTATGCCTCTCTGCACCGCGTCGCCTATTACGGCGACCACACGCAAAGCATCCGCCACCTGGCCCACCTGATGGGCCTGAAGGTCGTGCAGGAAGGCTGATCTCCGACCCTGACCGGAGGCGGAAGTCCGAGCTCTCATTCGACACGGACTGCGCGGATTCTTCTTCGACACGGATTCCACGGATTTTTGAGGTTCTTCAACTCGTAGGGTGGGGCTTGCCCCACCGATACCGCAGCCGGCCGCGACCCAATCAACCATAGCCGAAAAGAACGAAAGAACGCGCAAAAGAGACGGTACACCTTGTAGCACAGCCTTCAAGCGGCTGTGTTTCAGGGTTCCCCCAGCCGAGGGCGGCTGGGCTACATGATTTCTCTTGGCTATCATGGTTCAGGCGAGCAAGGACGCTCGTCCTACGCCACGGCCCGTATGCCGGTCGCACCCCCGCCCTGGCGAGAGGATTGCTTTCCTTTGCGGCCGACGGCTGCGCTGGATAGAATGACGTTGGCAGACGCGAAGGAGAAAGGCAATCCCACGGACATCAAGAGCCGTTTACAGAAGCTGGAGTCGGACCTGTATCACACAAAGGTGCACGTGTGGGCCAAAAGAAGATCAAGAGGGACTTCATCGCCGAGCGAGACAAGCCCCAAACCAAGAATCATCCATAATTCGCCCATTCAATTCTGGAGTGAATACACCTTATCGCGGCTGTCACCGTTTTGGGGTTGGTGGTTGGCAACGTCCCACCACCATCATTAATTGAACGGCCTCTGCTTGGCTATGATGCCCTCCACCCAGTTCTTGAGGATCAAGAGATCTTGGGCGACTTCTTCTGGGGCAGGCACAGAGGCATTTCGTGGACCAATGTTGTCATGTGCGTCGGTTATGTCACAGCACTTCTTGTGTGCCGATAGAAGAGCGTGCCAATCATCGATGTCAACCACGCTGGCTTTGAGAATGGCTTTGCTGACGCGAATGTGAGCTTCAAATCGCTGAACGCTGCCAGCAAAAGCTACTTCCTCAATCGTCTTTTCCCACGTCGCTCTGATTCTGGAGTACAGAGAACAAGCATCTTGCTCATAGTGCTCGCGAGTGTGTGTCTTCCAAATGGCGGGCAACTTTGCGACCTGCTTCTCTAGTGCATCAATGCGCTGACGCACATTGGCAGCTTTCCACGGAATACTATCGGAGGTCGCACCAGGTACGTCACCGATTCGCTGTATGCAGCGTAAAGCTACAGGGACCTGTGTGCTCTGAGCAGCGTACATCATGGAGGTTGTGAAGACAATATCATGTGTGAACACGATTACCTGCCTATGCGGAGACTCCATTGTGAGACGTCTGGCAACCTTCTCTCGCCAATCATGATCAAGCGACGAGACAGGATCATCAAAGACAACTGGATTATTGCGTCCGCAGGCTTTCAGTTCTGCAAGGAAGCTGGCAATGGAGACAATTCGTTGCTCACCCTCGCTAAGTATGTCGGTTATTCTGACGCGTGGCGGTAGCTGGCAGTCCCTCATCGCGAGTTTGTGAATTGTCTCGCCGGCAACACCTTTCATCTCAAGGCGCAAACGTATATGCGAACCGAATTCGCTGAGCTCTCTGTTGAGCAGTGCCTCAAACTCCTGGGTCAAAGCTGCGGAAATGATCTGGCGGGACTTCTTCGTGATCAAGGTGGTGTCAGTGTCCCTCACACATTGATTGTACTTAGCACTGATCTTCAGTTGCTGCAGTCGCAATGTGAGTTGAGGCGTCATCTCGTGAAGTCGCTTTCTCGCAACCAATTCCTCCTTCTCAGCCTTCAGAAATGCGGCCTTGGCCGGGTCTGCCGACTTCTCGAGCCTTTGTGCTTCATCCTCCATTGAATCAATCACTCCTTGGACACTTGATGACGGACAGGCTGGGGTTTCCACCAGTGAGATGGTGGTGCGGCATAGAGCCGCAGACTCCATGACCATCTTGGCAACAAGTGCCTTAGTGAGGAAGTCCTTCACGCCGTCAGCACATGCCTTATCGCGTAGATAGATCTCATCGAACGCGTCCTTGTATGTATCTGAAATCTCCAGATCTAGTTCACTGAGTCTTTTCAGCGCAGCGATTAGCTCAGCGGTAGTCTCGTCGCGATGTTTTCTTACCGCCTGCTCCATGAAGGACTTGAACCGACGAAATCGTGTTTTTGCCTCTTGCGAGAGGTGTTGCATGCAAAAAACACACAGGCTGTCACCTCCAGTATGGGGGAACTCCTTCTCTCTGTACGCAACTTCAGTGGAGTATTTCTGTGCAGCTTCATACAGGAGCCTCCATTCGTTACCCCCGACTCCAGGAAGCGGGTCTTGGCCGAGCAAACCAGAGTTTTGCGAGGCAATGGCAAAAGCACGCTCAGCATCCTTAACAGCACGTATCTGTCGATCGAAAGCTGCCACAGCTTCTGGGGACATGTTCCCAGCGATTCGTGTTATCTCGTTCCTAACGTCGCAGATACGACTCTTGAGGTTACGTAGACGCTGGGCCTGGCGCATCGGATCCTCGACGACCGCCTTCGCAATGTCCTGCACAAGCGACTGAAGTCGGAAATCGTCCTCATCGGACCACTGAGTTGCACCCTCTATTGCTTCCAGGGTAGTGTTCGCACACAGCGAGGCCAAGAACTTGCCGGCATAGGTCGTGACTCCAATGTCTTGATTCTGAACGGGCTGCATCTGAGGACGTTCTGCATCAAGTCGGGCCCTGAACTCACGCAGTAATTCCACAAGCTCTTGGAATACGTGGGCTCCATAAGGTAGATAGACGACCTCGTTTTCGTCGTCAATTATTATCCTGGCACACTTGGAATCGAATACGCAGATACTGGCCAGTATGTCCGCAGGTGTGGCTCCATCAACCCACTGTACTTTCTGGGTTTGGCCGTCGGGCATTCTCAAGACAAAACAGGCACTTGCGGGATTGGCTG
>Ga0315274_10005462_pt1 | contig 18588 bp, 17 predicted proteins | sample YL17G02_20_MG_FD_203700 | JGI IMG/M metagenome (GOLD analysis project Ga0315274, IMG submission 203700) | Sediment microbial communities from Yellowstone Lake, YNP, Wyoming, USA - YL17G02_20 | ecosystem: Environmental > Aquatic > Freshwater > Lake > Sediment | place: USA: Wyoming | collected...
GGATCATATTGGATTCGCTGTTTTCCCCGAGCCGTGCGACGGTTCATCCCCACGCGCGTGGGGATCATCAAGGTGGGTTCCGCCCGACACACGATTCCCCCGGTTCATCCCCACGCGCGTGGGGATCATACTGGCTTCATGGGCCATTTTCCTTAGTTATGGGCGTTTTCGGCAGGAGAAGTCCTTCGAAGTCTTCGATGGTTTTGCTGGTCCGGCCGGATGTTTTGATCGAGAATCCCTGTTCGGTTGCATCTTGGTAGACGATGAGGGCAGCGCCGCCGCGCTTCGACTTGGTCACCTTGTCCCAGAGCAGGTCCCGGACCCGCGAGGAGACACGCCCGACAAATACCCCCGTCTTGGGCTGGATCAGCCAGCGCGTCAGTTCACCCCGCAGCGAGGGCGTCACTCGCTCCAGAACCATCACGATCATCGGCTTTGCCCTCTGCAGACCCTTCCCTTGGAAAGGCGTGCATTTTCAGCACTTGCCCAATAGGCATATTATCGGAGATAGACTGGGGCTGCCATAAGTCGGCCGGGCGTGCGGCGTCAGCAGAGAATTCGTCCTCTGCGGCTTCCTTTCGGGGCACATCGAGCGTCTTGGCGATATCCGGCAAGATACGCTCCATCAATCGTGTCTGACGAAAGCGATCCCGACAGGTGATCCGGACCTGATGCTCCAAATCGGACGGGTTGGTGGCCGCTATGGCAAAGGCCGCCGGAATCGTGTACTCCACCTTATACAGATCGGCGATGTCGTATACGAAGGAAAGCTGCTTGCCGCAATGGATGAATCCGAGCGCCGGCGAGTAACCGCCGGACAGAATGGCTGCGTGAGCCAAGCCGTACAGGCAGGCGTTGGCGGCCGAGAGTGCCCGATTGACAGGGTCGGCGGCGTTCCACGTGTCCCGTTTATAGGCCCTGCCCTGCCAGGCGATGCCGAACTCGCGCGATGCCTGTGCATACGCTTCTCTCACGCGGATTCCCTCCTTTCCGCGAAGCTGCTGCAAGGTGATATCGGGATCGACCTGCTCGTCGAATCGCATGCAGTACATCCGCACGACGACCTGCAATCGGGTAATGTCGTTGCTGACCAGAGCGGCCTGCCGGATGAGATTTCGGCTGTGGCGAGCGCCGCCGAGGCCCTGGGCATAGAACCGCACGCCGTGCTCCCCGCACCACAAGACTTGACAATTGTTGTCGCCGAGGGTCTTGACCGCCGCGTGCGTGATACTTGTGCCGGGGCCTAAGAGCAGCACAGCCAGAGATGCCGCCGGGACCGATACGCTGCCATCGGCACGATGTACGGCGATAGCCTTCTCGTGGCGGTCTACGACCGCGTGTTCCACGTACAAATAGCTGAGCTTGTCCGCGAACCTGGGCAGTTCCTGGAGATTCTGCATCAGGTAATGCCTCCCACTATCCACTTATCAAAGAGCAATATCGGCGTTTTCAGGCCCGGCCTTGAATCAAATCCGGATCGGAGCTATCGACAGCAACCCAAACCCAAACGCCTTGGCCGACCCAATACCCGAGGCAACGGCCTGGGCAAACACCGGAGCATCGGTGACCGCAAGCGTTCCTTCCAGCAAGGCGGATCGAAATCTCATCTGGCGACCGGAATTCTTGTCGCTGCTTTCTTCTCGTTGCGTTTTCGCTTTGGACCGATAGCCCACCACCCAACCCAGATGCAGCATGCGAAAGTCGCACAGTGAGAAGCCGCATCGCTTGGCTTTGGAGGTGAACCATTCCTGGACTGCCACTTCCGGTCCCCGATCCTTCTCCCAAGTCAGCGCCACGCGTTTGCCTTGCGACTTCGGACGACCATACACGTCAGTCCTCTCACTCTCCTGTTTTCGATGTTCGCGGCTCTTCTTGCTCAGGTTGACCCGGATGCGGAATCGCAGGTCCTCACCGGCCCGGAACGTTGGATTGTACTGCCTGCTCTGTGGTTCGGCAGCGAGCAGGATGCGCGCGTTGTGGAAGGCATAGTCCCAATCTGGGGCCAAGTCCGACTGTACAAGGATGATCCCGCGCGGGCCATCGTCCTCCACGCTGTTGTCAATGCGGAACAGGAAGCGGGGATCTTCGCCGTCTTGCGTGGGCGTGAGAAATGCCATCGAGAGCCGCTGGTGAACGTGGTAGATGTTGCGCAGCCAGAGGCGGCCGGGACGAGGCCGGTCGGGATTGCTTCCCACATCGATCATGAGATGCGAGAGATACATCATTCGACCTCCTCGGCGGCCAGTTTGCGCCGCCGCGTCTCCAGCGAGCGGAACTTGACGATCTCAGCTCTCTTCTGGATGATCTTCTCGCGCCACTGTTCCTCTTCGGGGTTGATGCGATCCAGGCCCATGCCCAGGCCATATTCGATCATCGTCACCGCATCGTGGCACAGGCGGCAGAGGGACCGCAGTTCGTCAATGCGTTCCTCTCCGCCGGCGTGGCGAAACGTGACGTGTTGGACGGTCGTCGCGGGCGACTTACAGAAGACGCACAGGTATTTGTCACGGTCGAGCCGCTCTTCGCGCATCTTCCTGTATTCGGTGTTCCGATAGTCTGCCCGTGGGCGAAGCGGTCGTGGAGTTGGGTTCTGCGCGGGTTTTTCTGCGATGCGGACCTCGCCATCTGCACCCACCCGCAATGTCCGGCGGATAACGAAGCGGGGTCGATGCGACGGCGGCTCGAACGTCAGCGGCACGTCATACCAGATGAGCGCGTCATCGGGCGCATCGGGCTGCTGGTCCGATGGTTCCCAGTCGAGCAGGCAATCCGCGGTTTCCGGTGACGGATCAGCGTTGAAGCGTCCCCGCCAAGGGATGGATGTCAATGCGGAAAGCAAATCGGGAAAGACGCCGGGCCGATGCTCCACCAACGGGCGGGATGGCGGGCAGGACTTACGGCCCAGGTAAAGCGTCCATCGCGGGTTTTGCATTGCCGCCGCCAGTTCGGCAATCAGCGCCGGATCACCTTCCAGGGCGACGAGAAAGGAAGCATCGCACAGGTACTCGCGCCGCGTGAGCATCGCGCCGGACTTGGTCTTTCCCTCCCCTTCGGCAATGCGCATCTGCATCTTGGCCCCGACCGTGTGATAATCCCACCACCGTACGCCGGGTCGGTCGATTCGAACACCCATGCGCAAGTCGGCGAGCCTCGGAAGCCACTCGGCAGCTTGGGCACGCGGAACGCCCAGTGCCGCACAGAGCATCCCGATGACTCCTGATTTCGTCGGGGCCTCGGCCGTGCGCCGGATGACAAACTTGGACTCCTGGACACCCCATGCCTGCAAAGGCCCTTCCAAACGAAGAAAGAGGGTGTTGAGGCTCATGCCGCCACCTCTGAATTGATCACTACTCTCTGCACATCGGCCCAATCGAGCTTTCCCGGGAGGGCTTTGATCACGGCGGGGACTAACGTTTCCAGAGAGTTAAAGTTGTGTTCGGCAAGATCGATCTCTTGCTGTCTCTTCTTGCCATCTTCATCTCTGATCTGCGCCATCAAGCGGTACTGCAAATTGGGCGAAAACCAAAGTCGCTCTTGCGGTTTGCCGTATCCGACATCCAGGTCATGCACGTATTGACCCAGTTGCCCAATGCTCTGCGAAATGATGTCCCGCTCGCCTTGTGCCGCAGGCTTGGCAAAGGCATTCGCGTAGCTGACGGGGGTGTCCTTGATCTCGATCAGCATCCCATCGGGCGGATTGTGTGCGGCGAAGCTGTTCTGTTTGCCCGTGGGATTGACCATTGCCGCTCCACGAATGAACGCTCCAACCGTGTGGGCGGCCAGATGCTCTTTGTTTCCCTGGAAGCCCTCAAGATTCTTGAGGAGCGTCTCCCAATGGATCGAGAAGTACTTGTAGAAGCAAGCCGAGGCGAACATGGCTTCGTCCACGTAGGCCGCTCCCGCATCGTCGCCCGAGATATCGTCGGCGGCCACAAAGTAGTCCACCTCAGGCCGTGCTTCATGCGTTGAAATGGCGTGAGCCACCTGAAGGGCAGCCTCAACCGTCAAATCCAGTCCTTTCCACACCCCCTTGTCCTTGGCTCCCTCGCCTCCTTCCTCTTTTGCAGAGGAGGCATCGCCTGATTTGCCCTTCTTGCTTTTCTCAGGTTTCTTGGGTTCCAGCATCCTGCCGCAGAGCGCCATGTCTGGAACGGCAGTATGCTCGGCGATCAATCTGGCGAATTCCGCTGCAAGTTTCTGGTCGGATTCTTTCCCGCCGTTCTTCAGGAGCTTGGACATTTCTTCAATCGCCTTGCGACTCGTGTAAACGCGCCCGGCGCTCTTGTCTTCACTTTTGAGATCATCGTCACCGGCGCCACCTTTCTTTTCCTTCGGCGCGATACCACAGAGTTTGAGAATCTTCATAGCCCTTTCAGACTGGGCGGGATCTGCCCCGTTCCCAGCGATCAAGTGAGCCAATCTCCTGGTAGCTACGCCGCCGAGCAGCGTCTTGAACTCGTCGCTCATACGGATGCTGCGCTTGATACACTGACTGGAGATGCGCGAGCGCAGGACGCCGCCGAAGTAACACGTCTTGGGCGCGCCCAGGTCGTCTCGGTTCAGATTGGCCGGGCTGTGGTTCTGAATGGCATGAATCTGGATTAACATGATGGTTCCCTTTCGCTGATCTCGACGAATTGTCTCGCCCATTCGAGGCGGGTGGTTTCACGTTCCCATATTGAAAGGTCGTCCGTCAGTTTGACCCAATCGAGTTTCCGACCGTTCGATGCGATCTCGCCAAGCACCCACTGTAGCGCGGGCTCGATCTGGCCGACCGGCAGGACCAGCATCCGGTCGAACCTCTTCTCGTATCCTTCCCTCGCTCTTTCTTCGTTTGGCTGACAACGGCGCAATTGTCGGGCAAGATAATCGGCGGGTGAATGCTCTATGGGAGAGAAGGCGTACAGCTTGGCGATCAGCCATGCCACCTCACGGCGGGGGGCGCGCTCGTTCTTCTGTCGCAACGGCCACCACAAACCCGCGAACAGGTCGAACCCATCGACCGATTCATCCAGGCCTTGCCCTGCATGTGTACGCAGCAGCCCAAGTTCACCTGCCTTGAGTCTCGTCAGCAGGTCAATGTACTGGTCTGTTGCGCTCACTTGTGCTCTCCTTTCTTCCGGCCTGGCTTCTTGGCCGATTCCACTTTGGGCCGCATATCTGGCGATGCAAGGGCAATCTGCTGCCGCCGGTGAATGGCCGCTGCCGTGAAGCCAGGGGACAGCGATCTCGCGATTACCTTCATGAGTGGGCGGTATTCCGCAGCCGCCTGTTGCCACACCTCATCAGCGCCGACAATCAACTCACCCGCTTGCGCGGACACTCTGCCTTCGATATCGGGGCGAATCGCGGCGATAGTCGCTGAACCCTCGACCTCTGATCTCCCTATCCGCTTTTCCATACGCCAGCCCTCCTTCCACCATTGCCGTAACAAGGATGCCAACGTTTCTTTGATCGATGTTCCCGGCGGCACGGCAATGGTCCACTCCCAAGCATCAATGTTCTTTGCTTGGTCGGTGGCAAATCCCACGATGAAAAGCGATGCCACCGTCTTTTTTGATCCGAACCTGTCCGTTTCGACAAGACGGGCAAGCAGATCTGGCCATGGACGATCCATCCTGAATTTGCCTGCCGCAGTCAAATCGGCCGCTTTCACTGTTCTTCGTGGCGTTGCGTCCGAATAGACTGCGTGGGGATCACTCCAAAGGGCATTCTCCTGTCTGCCAGCCGTTTGATATTCGCAGGTCAGGATGAGCGGCGTTCCTCTTGTGCCACAACCAATGCACACGCCCGGCCGTTCGACTGGGTCATGTAAGAAAACCCGTCTGGACAAAAGCGTTAGCCCGGTAAGCAAGGGAACATCCTCACTGGGAGTTGGACGAACATCGGGCTGAACCCAGGCGGGCGTGCCAAGGTTCGCACATGGCGACCAGTTCGCTTGTAGCGTCTCCCGCAGCGACATGCCCCAAGGCACAACATATACCGGCGGAGTACCATTGACGCCCGCCTTCAGATCGGGCAAACCGCTCACGGAAAACAACGGAAGTCGCAACAAACCCAGCACACAGCATGCTGGGCAAAGCCCGTCTATCTTGTCCGTCGCGTGACGGAAATGCCAGAAGTTGTTGCCAGTGGGAATCTCTTGAATCAGATCCGTAACCGCACGGGTCCTTTGTGCAGTACGATCCTGATAGAAGCGTCCCGCGTCCCCCACTAGGTTGAAGCAATCTCTGTTCTCATCGAGCCTGAAAAACCACTCTGAGGAAAGCGAAGCGACAGAATTGGTGTTCCCTTCATCCGGTGGGTCTCCCTTGCACCAATAGAGCAATGCGAGTAAGAACCGCAGAATCGCGAGGCGGTCCATGGGATTGTTGGCCGCGATTTGTCGAATGCGGTCGGCGTCCTCCAGCGCCTGGCGAATCCCGACGCGTTCCCACGTTCCATCGCAGTAAAGGACGGGAATCCAGTGTTCATCCAACAGGTTGTAGTTCATAGACGCCTCCCTGTCCTTGCGAAAAGGCCCAGCGCTTCTTCCGCAGTTATGACCGGCCAATTCTCCGCCATATCGCGGCCTCTCAAACCTGTAAATGCTCGTAAACTCGACTGAATCCTACCCCTTCACATCGGCGGGAGCAAGGGGATTCTGGAAGCCGAGACGTGCAGATCAGGGCCGATATCTTACCCGTGCGGGCGGCTCTTTGCACTCGCCGTGGCGGCAAGGGCTTTCATCTCTTTTCCAGGCGGACGGTGATGGTCTGGGACTTGATGTCGGCGGGGCTGTTGGCTTTGAGGGTTATGTCCTTGCGGACCGGCTTGTATCCGGGGGCCTCGACGTGCAGGACGTGGTCGCCGGGGGCGGCGGCGAAGACGTACCCGGATAACGTGGATTCGAGCGGTTCTACTGTCCCTTCGAGCGAGACATGAGCGTCGTCTCGCGGCATGGCCTTCTCGTCTACAACGAGCACGATCAGACAACCCATCCGGCGTTCAAGCTGCACCTTCACATCTACGTCAATCACTTTGTCCTCGCCCTCGTTGAGCGTGAACTCCGTCAGAGCAGGCATTCCATAGAGGAAGGCAGGGTCGGTGCCGACGAAGTACTTGCCCGCGGGCAGGTCAGCGACGGAGAACTGCGCACCCTCTCTCGCAAGGACTAAGCCCCAAATGTCCTTTCCCTCCCGCCAGAGGGCCAGCCAATTTGCCTCACCACGGATGTGGCCGGATATGCTCGCACTGCTTCGCGGAGGGGTCACAGAGATCTGCCACGGGTCCTGATCGGCCTTGATCTCGATTTTCGTTTGCCACCGGACGCCGTCCCGGCGAACGACCGTCAGTACATAGGCGCCTGGTCCGACGTTGTCGATCAGCCACGGCCCGCTCGCAGAGGTCGGTGTCTCAGCCGTACGGAACTTGGCGGCCCCGGGCCGATCATTATCCGAAATGAACGCTTCTTCGATCTGCCAGGCGGGGTCCGCCTCAGGAACGTGGATGGTCACCATCAGCCTGGATGCGTTGCGGGGAACCGTGCCCAGATCGACATCTGCATCTGCGACCGTGACTGTCGCGATCTTGAGCCAGTCGTTGCGTTTGTCCGGCCGCTCATAGTAAATGGCGTGCGTGCCCCGAACAGCGCCGGTGAATACAAAGGCGCCGTGCTCATCGGTCCTTGCGAAGCATCGGAATGCGCCGAAATGGGGGGAATCGGTAGGCCCCAGCAGGAGTCTGGTGTTGGCCAGCGGGAGGCCGTCCACGATGGCGGCGCCGCTGACTAAGGGCATGCTGCCGAAGTCCAGGCGAATCGTCTCGCCGTCCTGGGGCACTACGACTCTGCGGACGACGCCCATACTGTTCCACTCGTTGGCGCGAGTTACGTAGCACAGGGTCTCGGGCAGGTGAGCGACCCGATAAAACCCGTTGCTGTCGGTGACCGCCGCGCCCAGCCGGCCGGCCTCCCTGTCGCCCGTGCCGCCGTAGCCGCTGTCATCCTGGAAGTACAAGGGCTGAGCCGCCTGGGGCACGCCCCGATCATCCCACACATACCCCTCGACCGTGCCGCCCGCCGTCAGGGTGATCCGGACTCCGTCGGTGATCTTGCCTTCAGCGACCTGGACGTTGTCGGCGACGATAAACGTATAGTCAGGGTGCGTGACCTTGAGCGTCTCGGTGCCGGGCGGCAGATTCTTCAGTGTGAAGGCGCCCGCCGTCGTCGTCGCAGCGCCCTCCTCACACACGAAGACGTCTTTGGTCCGCGGCATCGCGCCACCGGCCAGGGACAGAGGGATGACCTTTGCCGCATCGACGGGCTCTCCATTTCGGGTGACGACCATGCCCGCAATCGTTCCTCCAGGCGACAAGGCAATCGCCGCCGGCGCTATCAGATCGGTGTTGATCTCGTCGCTCCAGAGCGGTGCATATCCCTCGGCGACCGCCTGGACCTGATAGACGCCCGGCCCGACCGTGTCCATGCTGAACTGTCCCTGCTCGTTTTCGAGGTGGACCCACCGCTCCGGCTGGACGTAGTTCGGACCACGAGAGGTCTGGAGCTTCCTCGCCCGGATGCGGAAGGTCTTGATGGGCGTACGCGTCTGCCTGTCCACCACCGCGCCTGTCAGTTGGGGCTTGGCGGCGTACGCCAGCTCGACCTCAAGTCCCTCGCTCGGCGCCGGGACATCACGGAGGGTCTTCTCCTCGACGCCCGTGCCCGAGAATTGCAGCGTGTACGTCCCGAGCTCGAGCCGATTCAGGACGAACGTATCGCCCAGCTTGCCATCGGGTCCGCTCGCGATGTTGGCAAATGCGCTCCCGCCGGTCGGCGAATAGGCGGAGATGCTCACAGAATCCGGCGTTCTCTCTCCGACGAAGATGAGCTTGCCACTGATGGAGGCCAGGGACTGGGGGGATTTGCCGGGCAGGCGCACGACCAGCGGCTCTCCGTCGGCCGGGGGAAGTTGAGCCTGCGCTACGACGGTGGAGGTGCCCCCGCTGAAGTCCGGCCTGGGGATATACATGGAGATGTCGTATGTGCCGGGCGTGATGTGCTGGAGCGTGAAGGTGCCGTCCGCCTTTACGTCATTGTCCAGCACACTGTAGTTGGAGTGCCACCAGGTCGGACGCGCGCCGATCCCAATGTCCTTGGCGGGCATGCCGTCGGCGTACTCGGCATAACCCTGTATCGCCTGGCCCTTTTGCAGAGCGATCTGGACCCGCCTGATGACGTTGGGGTCGGTCAGTCGAACGGTCAGCCCGGCCGGGGCGAAATCATATTCCGAGCGTCCGAACGGCCGGCTGGCTCGATCTTGCGCGGGCAGGTCCGTTGTACGCCAGACAGTGAGCAGGCAGTCGGTCTGAGCGGGAGGGATGCCGCCGAGCAGGATGTAGCCGTTGGGGTCGGTCTGTCGGCGGGGACTTGTTTCGCCGAGCTCGCGCGAACGGTCGTCCGCCAGTGATGTGACGACAATGTTCGCCTTGGGCACCGGGACGCCGTTCGGGTCCACGACCCAGACGTCCACCATGCAGGCCTTGGGCAACTGGAAGTGTTGGACGGCCTGCTTGTCGTTGCTGAGGTACACGGCCGGACCCTGATTATCCCGTGCGATGCCCACGTACTCCAGCGAGAAGACTGCGACCTGGTAGCTGCCGGACGAATGCACCTTGTCGAAGGAGTAGAACCCGTTCGCGTCGGTCCGGGTCTCCGCCATCCAGCTTGTGCCGATCTGGACCAGGGCATCGCGGACGGGCTCGCCCGTGTCGGTGTCTGTAATCACGCCGCTGAGCACGCCCTTGGGTGCGAATTCGTAACGTCGCGATTGCACAGCCGTCGCGACGGCTCTTGCTCTGTCCCGCTCTACAGGCGGTGCAGGGAGTTCGGAATTGCGCGTGTGGAGTGCGAAGTCCTGATTACCGGTCGCTGGTTCTTGATTTGCAGTGGGCATTGGGGGTTGCGGGACTCCCATGCCTGACCCGCTGATTCCCGGCTCTGAATCGCGGGTGGCCGAATCGGCAACGGACAAGTGAGAACCGGCAACCGGCGACTGCCCGGGTTTGGTCAGATGCTTGTAGGCGACCACGCCGCCGGCGACGATGACGACACCCGCGGCCAGCGCGACAACCTTTGCCGCCAGGCCCGACAGAACTGCCGTGGTGCCGGAGGACCCGGTCACAACGGCGGCGACCCCCGTTGCAGCCATGGCGGTGGTTGTGGTCTTTACAGCCGTGGCGGCGACAGCGGCAATGACGGCCGTGGTGAAGGCCTTGCCCGGCTTCGTACGTGCGATCGTCGTCTCCACGATGTCGGCTACTTGCTCCCGGAGCATGCTCCTGCCCCGCGAGATCCGCTGCCGAGCGGCGTTCTCCGAGAGCCCCAATTGCTCGGCGACCTCCCTCACTGATTTCTGCTCACGGTAAAACAGGATCACCGGCTCGCGGAGCGATTCGGGGATTTGAGCCAGGGCGCGGGCGACGACAGCTTGCTGCTCTTTCATCATGGCTGCCTCCACAGGTCCAGCCTCCTCGGATACCTTCTCGACCGCACAGTCCAGTGGGGCCGCCTTGCCGACCACGTCCTGTCTCTGGCTGCGGAACCAGTTCTGCACCGTCCTGCGGGCGATGCTGCACAGCCATGCCTTGAACTTGGCCAGGTCCTGTAGCTGATCCAGGCTCTTCCAGGCCCGCAGGAACGTTTCCTGGGCGAGTTCCTCGCTCTTTTCCACGCTGCCGGTGCCGCTGTAGGTGATGGCGCAGACGAGCGACTGGTGTCTGCCGACGATCACCTCAAAGGCCTGCGTGCTGCCCTGGAGGCTCGCCTTCAGCAGAGACACGACATCCTGTGTTTCGCCGGTCTTGTCTTTCCGTCTTCCAAACATCCTGCAACCTCGTCATGTGACAAAACCACTATGACTCTCTATCTGACTCCACTATCTAAGAAACCGGCGGAGCAGAGATGTGACATGGATTTTGTGGAATGGCTCCTACAGCTTTCGACGGACGGTTACGCAGAAATGGTTTTCGCGTTTTCTGGTCCCGATGATCTCCTGGCCCTGCCTGCCGAGGCTGGCCGGGAGGTTCTGAATCGGCTCGCCCTCGTCAAGTTCGATCTCGAGGACGTCACCCACGCCGATGCTCTCAATGGCCAGCTTCGCCTTTACGAGGTTCAGCGGGCAGGGGACCCCTCGCAGGTCCAGGGTGTGGACCCGAGGTTCAGAAGGGGTCAGCATCGTCAGTCTTTCCTGTTGCACCCCGCAGGGCCGTCATCCATGAGCGTGGTTATGGTGGGATTGGAGCCGCAGAGGGGGCAATCCGCCCTGCGCCCCGTATGCACCTTGCGGAACTCCATCGTCAGGGCGGAGTAAACGAGCAGGCAGTCGGTCGCCAGGGAGCCGATTCCCAGGAGGTACTTGATGGCCTCCGTTGCCTGAAGCGACCCGATGACGCCGGGCAAAACGCCCAGCACGCCCGCCTGTCCGCAGGAGGGCGCTGAGCCGGGCGGCGGCGGCGAGCGGAAAACGCAGCGATAGCAGGCCGTCCGCCAGGGAATCACCGTCATCAACTGGCCCTCGAACTGGAGGATCCCCGCATGGCAGAATGGGACCTTCTCGAAGCAGCAGGCATCGTTGATCAGGAACTTGGCGGCGAAGTTGTCCGCCCCGTCGATGACAAAGTCGTACTGCCGGACGATCTCCCTGATGTTGCTCGCTCGGGCCCATAGATCGTAGGTTCGGACGGTGACATCCGGATTGATGGCCTGTATCTTCTCCCTGGCCGAATCGACTTTCCTCCTGCCGATATCCGCGGTGTGATGGACGATTTGCCTCTGGAGATTCGCGAGGTCCACGGCATCACCGTCTACCAGCCCGATGGTTCCCACGCCGGCGGCGGCCAGGTACAGGGCGGCCGGCGAGCCGAGGCCTCCCATGCCAATGATGAGCACCTTCGAGGCGAGCAGTCTCTCCTGGCCGCGGCCACCTATCTCCTGGAGTAGGATGTGCCGGCTGTATCTCTCGATCTGCTGTTCACTCAGGGTCATGTTGCAGAAGTCCTCAGGGGCTTAAGAACGCCCGATCCCAATCTTTCCACACGGGTTCGAGGCCCTGGCCCTTCAACATCTCGGCGACGACGTGCGAATTTCGCGTGTCATCCACCTCGAATTGGGAGGGACTCGTGTGCCCTCTGGAGTAGCCTCCCGGATTAGTCCGGCTGCCCGCGCTCATTTTCGTTATGCCGAGCCGGACCAGTCGATCGCGAAAGTCCGCGCGCTCCCGCGTGGAAAGGACAAGCCCGGCATCGGCAAAGCACAGCCGCAATGCCAGCATCATCTGGACGAGGTTGCGATCCGTCACAAGATGTGGAAACGCCTCCGGCGGCACGCCGCACGCCGGCCTCAGCCGGGGGAAGGAAAACGAGATCCGCGACTGCCAGTACCGCTTGAACAGGTGAAAGGCGTGCTCGCCGAGTGCCAGGGTTTCGAGCCGCCAATCGGCCAGGCCAAGAAGAACGCCCAGCCCGATCTCCCGCATGCCGGCACCGGCGAAGTCCTCGGGGCCGCGCAATCGCCTGTCGTAATCCGCCTTAGGTCCCGCCAGATGGTGGTGGGCGTAGGCGGTGCGATCGTACGTCTCCTGGTAGAGCGTGATCCCCTCGATGCCGGCATCGAACAGCCTGCCGTACTCGGCTGCCGACACTTGGTAAATCTCGGCACTGATGAAACTGAATCTGGTCCTTAACTGCCTCGCGAGATCCGCCAGATAGGATGCCGTGATGAATTCCCTGTCCTCGCTCGTGACCAAGAGGATGTCCCTGAACCCATCGGCCGCGAGGATTTCCGCCTCCGCTACGGCTTCCTCAATCGTCAGGCGGACCCTTTCGAATCGGTTGTCCTGATTGAAGCCGCAGTATTGGCAGCGATTCACGCAATGGCTGGAGAGATACAACGGTGCATAGAGCCGGATCGTTCGACCGAATCGCTGCAACGTCAGGTGGTGAGACAGCTCGGCCATTTGTTCGAGGTATCCTTCCGCTGCTGGCGAGATGAGGGCCAGCAGCTTTGTCAGGCTGTACGAGCCCGGCCGAGGCAGCAGGGCGGCTTCGACATCGTGCGAGGTCACTTGCTGCAGACGTTGTTGCCAAATCTCCCGATTCTCGTCGAGCTGTTGCCGTGCGAGGATTGTCTTGATAGAGCCGTCCGAACAGGTTGACCTGGCTGACGCGTTCATCTCAATCCCTCAAGAACCCCGTCAACGGGCTGGACGCTTCCGCTTTGTGCGTCGCAGCGCGTGGCCCGGCCATGTACGCTCTACGCCCGGCCTCCACGGCGAGCCGGAAGGCTGCCGCCATCTCCACCGGGTCGGCCGCCGTGGCAATCGCCGTATTGATGAGGACCGCGTCCGCACCCAGCTCCATGGCCTCGGCGGCGTGGGATGGCAGGCCCAATCCCGCATCCACCACGACCGGCACGTTGCTCTGCTCGATGATGATCTCCAGCGAGGCCCGCGTCTTGATGCCCTGGTTGGAGCCGATCGGGCTGCCCAGCGGCATCACGGTTGCGGTACCGGCGTCCTGGAGCCTGCGGGCGAGGATGGGGTCCGCATTGATGTAAGGCAGGACGACAAAGCCCTCTTTTACCAGGATCTCGGCGGCCTTGAGCGTCTCCACCGGGTCCGGCAGCAGATAGTACGGATCGGGGGTCACTTCCAGCTTCACCCAGTTGATGTCCGTAGCCACACGGGCCAGCCGGGCCAGCCGCACCGCCTCCTCCGCGGTCCTGGCGCCGGACGTATTCGGCAGGAGCAGGAATTTGGTGCGATCGATCTCGCGAAGCGTATCATTCTGTGGGTTGCCGATATCCACCCGGCGAAGCGCCACAGTGACAATCTGAGCGCCCGAAGCGGTCAATGCTTGCGCCATGACCTGCGGGGATGCGAATTTCCCCGTCCCGAGCAGCAGCCGGGAGTCGAATTGCCTGCCGGCGATGACCAGTGCATCCATGCGATCAACCTCCTCCCATGAACTTCACAAGCTCGATCGACTGCCCATCGCTGAGCGCTGTGCGCGCGAACTCGGCGGGCCTGACGATCCTGCCGTCCACCTCGGCCACGACCGTCGCCGCTGTGAGGCCCAGCTTCTCGACCAATGCCGAGAGTGTCGCGGGCATCTCTCCCGGCGGGAACTGCCGCACCTGGCCGTTGACTTGAAGGGATCCCATTTCAGTCCGTCCAAAAACAAAGAAAGCACCCCGCAAAGAGGGTGCCTGGATATGCCGCCAAGCCTCCCTTCGCAGGTCCTAACCTGATCAGGTTCGTAGGGTCATCACTCACCGAGTGATCTCTCAGCCGACCAAGCCCGTGATTCCGCCTGTCGGCTCCCCTGGCTTCTTATGTACTACTGCAATATGATAGGGCAGTTCAGTCTACGTGGCAAGTGGATTGTGGGCACGATGGCAGATTTACGTATGGGCAATCGCTTTGTGGTCCAGGAGCATACGACGCCGGAGGGCGTCCATTGGGACCTGATGGTCGAGAGGGGGCAAGTCCTAACGACCTTTCGCCTTGCGGAGAGTCCTGAGAACGTCATTAGACACGCTGTCGAGGCCGCCAGGATATTCGATCACGCCCTGCGATTCCTCACCTACGAGGGCCCCGTCCAGAAGGGAACGGGCAACGTGCGAATCGTCGAGCGCGGAGACTACAGCGCCTTCGACGAACGAGATGATGCCATAGCACTGGAATTGCACGGCACAATTCTGCAAGGCCGCTTCTCCCTGACCCGGATCGAAGCGGCACAGTGGCGACTGGCCCAGGCAGAGGCTGGTTAGGGGGCCGCATTTCTCTTTTTGCAGTTTATGCTTGACATTGCATAGTATGCACAGCATAATATGTGAAACATAATAACATGGCTTATGTGAAGAACAGGAGGTTGACATGCGATTCGAAAGTCAGTTGCTCAAGGGGGTGGCGCCCGTGGCGGTGCTGCAGATCCTGTCGCGAGGGCCGGTGTACGGGTATGAGCTGAGCCAGGCGATCGAGCGGCGAAGCGGCGACGTTCTGACGCTGGGCAAGGGGACGCTGTACCCACTGCTGTACAACTTAGAGGCCAAGAAACTGGTCAAGGGCAAGTGGGAGACGACCGAGTGCGGCCGCAAGAGACGCTACTACTCGATCACCGGCAAAGGCGAAGAGGACCTCGCCCGGCAGAAGGCCCAGCTCCAGGAGCTGACGAAGGGCCTGAACATCATTCTGGGCGGCGCTCTGAAGGCGGCAATATAAGATGCAAGAGCCGGGAGGTGTACCATGGAAAACAAGCCCAGCGAGAGTCACGGCGGGGACCTGCCCGCTTGCGCGGCGGAGTTCGTCCGACAAGTCGTTCGGAAGATGCGATATCGCGGGAAGGCCGCACAGGACGTGCAGACCGAGCTGACGGCGCACTTTGAGGATGAGCTGCACGGCTGCACGGACGCCCAGGAGCGGCAACAGAGGGCGCAGCGGCTGATCGAGCAGTTCGGTGACGCAAAACTGCTGGCGGTCCTGTGCCGGCGTGCGAAGAAGCGGTGCCGTCCGCTATGGGCCAAGGCGATAGGTCGGACGGCACAAGGCATCGGCGTGATGCTGCTATTGTTCATTGTCTATACGGCCTGGTTCGTCCTGGGCAAGCCGTCGCCGAGCATCGACTACCTGGCGTTGCTGAACCAGATGAACCGACCCCAAATTGTGGATCGCGACAACGCATGGCCTCGCTACGAAAAGGCGTTCGCTGTTCTGGTGGACCCGAACGCGGAGCGTGAGCTGGTGACAGCCCTTCGCTGGACCGACCGACCTGACCTTCGAGGTTTGGCCGATCTGCCTGTAGAGACACAGCAACTCCTCAGGCAGTGGGTGGCGGAAAATGAAGCCGCATTCCAGCAATTTGCGGCGGCCGCCGCCAGGTCGTACTGTTACAGGCAATACACCTGTTACCCCACTGAGAGACAGGGATGGATCATCGATATTACATTGCCGCATTTGAGCGGATTTCGGACCCTTGGCAGACTGGCAGTCTGGCGTTCTCTGGTCGACCTGGAACGAGGCGATGTGCCACAGGCAATCGCAGATTGCCTGGCGGCGGCGCAGGCGGGCCGCCACTTGCAGTTGAGCAAGACCCTGATCGAGCAGCTTGTCGGCCTGGCACTGAGCGACGTGGGGCACGAGGGGATCCTCAGGATCGTCCACCGACGAAATCTCTCCACGGCGGAGCTGGCGAACGTGCAACGGGAACTGTCGCTGCTCTATTCCGGCCAGTTTCCCCCGGTCGACATTGAGTGCGAGCGCCTTGCCGTCCTGGATACGGTGCAGCATGTCTTCACAGACACCGGCCCGGGCGGCGGGCACTTGGCGCCCGCCTCGCTCTCGATGCTCAGGACTACCGTACTGACCGGGGAAATGACCGATTTCCTGGCGACAGATCCCCTTGCGACGGCGGTGAGCCTGCTCCACGCCGGTCGCGACCAAACCGTGGCGAAGGCCAACTGGTTCTTCGACCAACAGGTGAAGATCGCAAAGCTCAGCCCCTACGAGAAGCATGCCGCCCAGACGCCAGGCTCGGAAGAACTCCTGAAGTCCATACCAGAATACCGGTACGCGGTACTCCATATGATGGTGCCGGCATTGGATCGAGTCGCGACGCTGGCATTTCGCGGCAAGGCCATGCACGAGGCGACAATGACCATCGTAGCCCTTCAGCGGTATCGTGCAGAGAAGGGGGCCTACCCTGCATCACTCGATGAATTGAAGCAGGCAGGGTACATCGATGCTCTGCCTGCCGACCCCTACAGCAACGGTCCGCTGGTCTACAAAGTCATCGGCGATCGCTTCACCCTCTACAGCGTCGGCCAGGACTTCCGCGATGACGGCGGCACCTCGGGCAAAGACCGCAAAGGCCGGCGGCAAATGTGGGACGCGGAAACCGGCGACGCCGTCTTCTGGCCGGGAAATCCTTGAATTTGACCGCTGCACGACTTAGTATGCGCTCCCGTGGGCACGCGTGACGTTGGGTGCTCTGTTCTTGGGTACGGGAGGTCGCCATGACGGTTGGAAGATGTCCTCTGCATTGTCACGAGCATGATTGTGTCAGCCGGCGTGAGTTTCTCAAGGGCTCCACGGTGCTTCTGGCCGGTACGTCGGTGCTGGCGGGATGCTCGTCGCTGAAACAGAAGCGGGCCGATGTGCCGCCGATCCGGCAGTGTGGACCGGCGGCGAAGTACAGGCCCACGCTATGGGCGGCGTTCGTGCGGCGGCAGCGCGAGTATGGGATGCTGTGGCCGGGGGCGGTCTATGACGGCGAGGCGGCACTCGGGATGTACACAGCGAAGATCGCGGAGACGGCGTCGCGGCTTGGGGCGGGACTGGAGATGCGGTCAAAGCCGATCTACAGTCTGGCCGAGGGACAGGCGTGGCTGGCGGAAGCCAAGGCGGCGAAAGTCGATGGTCTTGTACTGGCGATGCTCGACCGGCAGGAGCATGCCTGGCCGACGGCGCAGAAGGTGGCCCAATCCGGCATTCCATCGATCATCTATTCGCCGCTGGGGACATCTTTCACGACGAACACCGCTGAGTTCGCGGGGGCGCCGGGATGCGTGGTGTACTCCACGGATGATTTCAGCCAGGCGGCCTACGGCATCAAGATGCTTTGTGCGGCGGCCAAGATGCGCCGGACGTGCTGCGTGGCGATCCAGGGCGACAAGCGATATGATTCCGTGCTGGCCGACACGGGCATCACGCTGAGGCACGTTCCCGCCTCCGTGTTCATCGAGGAGTATCGACGCACGCCGGATAGTGAGGACATTCTGGCGATGGCGAATGAATACGTGAAGCGGGCCCGGCGACGAATCGACGCGACCCGGGAGGACGTGATCAACGGGCTCAAGAGCTATTACGTCGCGGGCAAGCTGCTCGAACGCGAGGGCGGTGACGCAATCACGATGGACTGCCTCGGGGCGCTGGGCAATATCCAGGTGAGCCTGCCGTGCATCGCGTGGTCGCGGATGAACGACGACGGCATCCCGGCGGCGTGCGAGGCGGATTACGGGGCGGTGGCATCGCTGGTGATGGTCCATTACCTGTTCGACCGGCCGGGCTTTCAGCAGGACCCCGTGGCCGATACGGCCGATGACACCATCATCGGCGCTCACTGCTCCTGCCCGACGCGGCTGAACGGCTTCGAGCAGGCTCCCGAGCCTTTCGACATCAAGCATCACCACGGCAACCGTGACGCCGTGCCGCGGACCATCTGGCGCAAGGGCCAGCGGGTCACGAGCATCGACCTGCTGCCGGGCAGTGCGCAGACGCCGTCCGCGGTCCTGGTCTCGGCAGGGACGGTCGTCGAGAACAAGGAGGTGCCGCCCAGCGGCGGATGCGTCGTCTCGGTGAAAGTCAAGTTCGACGGCGGCCAGGAGGTGCTCAACTTCCCCGGCTTCCACCAGATCTTCTTCTACGGCGATTACAAGCATCAGGTCAAAGACTTCTGCCAGCTCTGCGGCTTCAAGGTACAGGCGGTATAATCATGTCAACAGAAGAAAACAAACTGCTGGTGCGTCGCTACATGGATGAGGTCGTGAACACCGGG
>Ga0315274_10005465_pt1 | contig 18585 bp, 17 predicted proteins | sample YL17G02_20_MG_FD_203700 | JGI IMG/M metagenome (GOLD analysis project Ga0315274, IMG submission 203700) | Sediment microbial communities from Yellowstone Lake, YNP, Wyoming, USA - YL17G02_20 | ecosystem: Environmental > Aquatic > Freshwater > Lake > Sediment | place: USA: Wyoming | collected...
TTAGATACTTCTCCTCTTCTTTACGTGTTAACTTCTTTTGTATGGTTATCATTGCCTTTTCTTCAACCAAAGAATTTATCATTGCAAGTAAGGAATCAACATCAGATATCTTAGGTGGTCGTATAACTATTTTTTGATTTGATTTTTTCATATTTTTATTATATCTCTAAAAATAAAAAACTCCAACAATGTCACCATATCTTGCAGACCCATATCAGTCTGGAACCCCTACCCTGTAGGTAGCATAAGGATTTTTGGGGGTATTGATGCTGGTCGATTTGAGTCGTCTCAGTCGGGGCAAATAAGACAAATGAGATAGTATAAAAAGATTATTATCTAAGCTATTTTTAACGTTTCACTAATCCAGGTACATACATCTTGATGTTTTTTCCATAAAAGACTGCCTTGAAGTATTAATTCTTTATGATCTGGGTAGCCAATGTTTTCTATTTTGCCGTGCAAATTTACGAAATTATCTGTACTTTGGATAACCGCATTAAATGCCTCTGCTAAGTCCCAAAGCAATCCTTTCTCGGTGTCCATTTTACCGAGAGTTTCGGGAAAATTCTTTTGAGCAAAATTATAGAACATGAAATGAAGGCACTCATGGAAAATGGTAAAAAGTTGGATATCGCGGCTGTCATAGACAAAGACTTGAAATTCACCATCTTCAAGAAAGCGAGGACAAAAATTAAAAATAGAAAAATTACCAATAAATTCTTTTTTGGGCCACGGATAACTTTTGAATATTTTATCAACTATGAGAAAATACTTTTCTTGATATTGTTTTAAGTATTTAATGGCTTTGTTGCCAAGAGATTGAATTTCATCGGCATGAGAAATATAATATTCCGAGATGTAATTATCTATGTATTCCCTTTTGTTTTCAGCAGATTCGATATTGATAAATAATGGATGATGTTTTAGCACTCTTTCTTTCCAAAAATTGCAACCTCCGAATTCTTGATTATTATAAAAATCCCAAGCTATGTTTTGGTCTAGTTTTTGATTAAATTGTAATTTTATAATTAGATGGTTCATATAAATAAAAACCCACCAACATTCTATCTTTTCCATGAGAAGAAGTCCATTGGGCTTGACAATTTTTACAGAAAGTATATCATATTAAATATAAAAGGCTTAGGCCTCCGAGACTCCGCAAGGAGTCGTTTTTTATTGTAAAAACTTTAGTATTTCTTCTTTGATTTTGTTAAAATGTTCCTTCGGTAGTATTTTAATTTTTCTTATAAGTCTTTTACCGCTAATTAATTTTATTTGAGATAGGATAAAAGTAGAAACGAAGGCTTCGTTTTCCCAATTATAATAATAGCGCCCGACCCTATTAGCAGTCGTTAATGGAATTGTAAGCAATAGATTTTGCGGAAAAGTTTTTAATATTAAAACTGGCCGTTCAAAATTTTTGTTTTTTCCATCTTCTTCATATCCTATGTTCACACCTAAAGAACACCACCATATTTCTCTTTCGTAACAATAAAGGACTCTATTCTTCTTGTCTAAAGATTTCTTTTTAATATTCCATCCGTCGAAATTTTTAATATACTTGAACATTTTAACATGGCGAATGCCAGCTTCTTCAAACTCTTCGCCTCTTTGTTCAAAGCCAAGTTTTTTATAAAAACCTTTTGCGTGTTCTTGTGCGTGCAATACAATCTCTTTAACTCCCTTTTTCTCTAGATAATTAATCGATTTTTCGATTAATTGTTTGCCGACTCCCTTCCCCCTGAACTCTGTGATAACTGCGGTTCTTTCTATTTTAGCCAAATCTTTATTTATATATCTAATCCTGGTAGTTGCTATTGGCTTGTTTTCGGAATAAGCGACAAAATGATCAGACAATTTGTCTTGTCCATCAATATCTAAATCAGCCGATATCCCCTGCTCTTCAATAAAGACGATTCTCCTTACTTCTTGAGCGTCGGATATTTCTTTATCTGTTCCGGCCTTTTTGATTTCCATATGTTTTACTGCAACGCCTTGGCCTGCTTTATCTTCATCACCTCTTCCGGACTGGTGGTGATTATCTGGTCTTCGGTGTAGGAAGCCATAATTCTGATGGCTACGTGTTTTTGTCCGGCAAAGAAGATGCCCTCCCCCACCGGAGTTTCCAGTAAAAGGAATTTTTCCTGGTCGGTCAAAGTGAATGTTTGCTGGATTAGATCAATCGTGGCCGGGCTTTGCTTTAATAACAGCTGGATTGAAGAGTTGGTGATAATGGGCTTTCCGTAATCGGAGCGCATAAAGTCGGAAACGTCCTGGGTGATGGTTGTCACTCCCAGCCAGTATTTTCTCGCTCTTTTGCAGATGCCAAACAAGAAAGAAGCTCCGTCTTCGGTTTTCATCATCCACCAGGCTTCGTCTATGACCAGAATCCTTTTCTTCATTACCGCCCTGATCGTGTTCCAGATATATCTCATGATTATAAACATGGCCATGGGCCGTAATTCGTCTTCCATATCCCTGATGCCGAAAACAACCAATGCTTTATTTATCGAAATATTTGATTTCTGATTGAAGAAAGAAGAAAACGTTCCTTTGGTGAATTTTCTCAATCTTTCCACTAGCGATTCCGCTCCGTCCATCGTATCCAAAACCGATTCCAAATCGGACATAATGGGAACATTGGTTGCCCATGTTTTCGGGTCCGAACTGACAGTAATGTCTTTGGCGGCGTAAGTTTCGGTTAAAGCCCTGTCCATAATAGCATCCTCTTCGGGAGAAAGGCCGCCTAACATTATTCTCATCAACCCGACCAGGTTGATTGTGTTTGACCTTAAAACGTCTTCCGGAGTTTCGTCTTCCCTCGGTTCGGGCAAATCAAAAGGATTGATGTGACTGTCACTACTTAAAGATATTTTGAAGAAAGAGCCGTCTACCGCTTCGGCCAGGGTTTTGTATTCGTTCTCCGGGTCTAAAATAATGCATTCCGCTCCCATCATTAAGGACCTTAGAATTTCCAATTTGACCGCATATGATTTACCGGAACCGGACTTGGCGAAGATAACCATATTGGCGTTTTCCATGCTGAAACGGTCAAACAAGACCAGAGAATTGTTGTGCTTGTTGATTCCGTACAATATTCCTTCGTTCGAGCTTAAGTCAAAGGAAACGAAGGGGAAAATACTCGACAGAGGAGTCGTATTCAAGGTGTTGTGTATTTGCAGTAAGTCGGTTCCGTAAGGGAAAGAGGAAATCAATCCTTCTTTTTGCTGGTACAAAGCCGGTTTGATGTAAATCAATCTGGCTTCAAGAATTGACCTCAAAGTTGTTTCAATGCTTTCTAATTCTTTGGCATTGTCGGCATAGACGGTGATGTACAACCCGAACTTGAACATTTTTTCTTGGGCTGTCTGCAATCTGCTTCTTAAATCTTCCAAGTCCTGGTAAGCGGTTTCCAGGGCCGGGTCCCTGATCAGCCCCTTCTCTTCCCTTTCCATGATTTCGGCCTGGACTTCGGTCACGCTTTTTCTTAATTGTTTTAAAATGCTTCCGGTTTCAATAGGGTGGAAGAAGAAAGAAATATCGAAAGGAATATCCATATTGATGATGGGAGAAAGCCAGCCGGTAGTTAAGTATCTGGGATAGGAAAAGACAAAGTAGGTTTTGGCCAATTTTTCTTCAATCTGGACAAAGTTTTGGTTGACTTCGATTGAAGCGGGCGCGATAATGTCCAAAGCCGATGTCGTCTCTTTTTCAAAAAACTTTTCCTGTTTTGGTTTGTTTCCGAATAATCCCATGTTTTTATATTATAACTTCAGGGGGCAAATCGGGATAGTATCCCAATTCAGCCTGCTTGGGGTGGTGCAATCCCCACAATAATTCGATTAATTCTTCGGAGCCCAAGGTGGCGGATTTCAATCCGCACCTTCTGATTCCCAGAGAAACATATTCTATTCTCTGCCACAATTGGTATTTGCCGGTTTGGAACTTCTTTTCGGTCAGTGCTGTTTTGTCGTCTTTTGGCCCGACTCCGGGAATATTGGGAAGCTCGGTCATGGGGAAATACGGAACGACGACATAGAAGTTCTTGCTCATAATGCTTCCGTTGGAGACGATTTCTTCGATAAAGGCCCGGTATTCGGCGGTTTGTATTTTAAGAAGTTCGTTTTTTTGCTTGCCTTCCAATTCTTTGATTTTATCAATATATCCCGTTATATTCACCTTTCTTGAATTAACGACAATCTGGCAGCTGAAGTCCAATGAATTCAAGAAGTTCTGGAATTGGTAGATAATGGCCATTTGTTCATCTTCCGATTTCAAAGCGAAGTTCAGGGAGGAAACCAAAAGGACTCCTTTTAAGGATTTGTCTTTCATCACCATTACGCCCTCTCTTATCTGTTCCACGGGCATGAATTGTTGCGACGGGACTTTTACCATAATTATTCCGGTGTTTTTTCAAAATCAATTTTCTTAATCAATTCCCCTATCTTTCCTTCCTGTTTTACCTTTAAAGGAGATTTTTCTTCTTTGATTACTATTTCCCTCCTGATTCTTTCGGTTGATAGATATACCGGGGACTGTTTTCTTCTCCAGAGGAATATTTTAGGGCTGATATTGAAGTTAATCCAGTTTTTAATTACTGCTGTAAGGTTCAATCCTTCAATTTTGGCAAAAGATATAGCCAGCGCTCCTCCGGTCAGACCCGCAGCGATTAGGAGGAAAAGGAAGAAATTGGTCTGACCGATCATAAAGTACAGGAAAAAACAGACGGCGAGGACACCTCCGACCATCAAACTCTGCCTTACATTCAGCGGGCCCAGTATTTTAGCCTCGTGCTCTATGAATTGAGGAACTCTGTATTGCATAATTAAATTAAGGGTTCTTTGTAGAGGTCTTTGGGATTGGTTGGTTTTACTTCTTCTTTTTTTTCTACGCTCCCCTCTTTCTTTGTATTATCGCTTAATTCCTTCTTCTCTGCAACATTGGAAGTGTAAAGTTTGTTTAAGGAAATCCTCAGGTGGCTGAAAATTCTCCTGTCTATGTCCCAGCTTATATTCCTCGCCTTTTCCGAGTCGAGGTCCAGTTCCAATTCCAGGATTATGGGGAATTCTTTTATGGGCAACAATCCCATTAAAACTTTGCCTACGTATTTCATCAGCTGCGATTTTGAGTTTTCTTCGGTCAAACCATTGGCTTCGCAAATTTCCGAGACAATGTTAAAATTCTCTTCGGAGAAAAGAGCTTCTTTGATATTGTCCGGAAGTTTTTCGTATGTTTTCCAGAAGAAATCTTTTTGGTTTTCTTGTTCGTTCATATATATGGTTATTTTACCATATATATTTAGAGATTCAATGGGTATAATACTTAATGATAGGAAGGCGTGTTTTTAAAATTAAATAAAAATACGATTTTATCGTATTTGAGTTTTAAAAATATTATAGATAGTACAGAATAATTATTAAAATTATAATAAAGATAATAATATATATGTATATTTTTAGACTTTTTCCGTTAGGCTTTTTCAAAGATTCTTTTATTTCTTTGGTGTCGCCAACAATGCCTGTCAGGTTTCCTGAAATTCCTGAGAGATCTCCCGAGACATTTGATGTATCACCAGTGATAAGAGATATGAAGCCAGTTATTTGGGAAACATCACCGCGTAATTCTGGAGATATTAATCCGTAAATATTGGAAACATCTCCTCGAATATTGGAAACATCTCCTTTTAGGTCGTGGTCATCAAAACGTCCATAGCAAATATGTCCTTTTATATTAGATACGTCACCGCTGATCCCCGAAACATCTCCTCGAATATTGGAAACATCTCCTCGGATACTAGAGACATATCCGTAGATAGAGACATATCCGGAGATATGTCCGTATATATAGGATATATCTCCTCTTATGTTGGAGATGTTCCCCACTAGGTAGCCTATATTTCCATAAATATGAGACGCATCGCCAGATAGGTTTTTCCTGTCGCCAACAAGGTTTTCGTCATTAGTCAATACTGATCCAGTGTATTTCAACTGTTTCCTAATTTTTTTGTCCATTCCACTCATTTTGGTCATCCTCTGCAGGGTATCTTTTCTATTTGGGAAAGAATTATCATAACGTGGTTCCCCAATTTTTTAGAGAACTATAATAAATTATATAATAATCATTCTTTTTGTCAACACATTGACAAAAAGACTATTATAATTTATAATTATACTACCTTTCGACAGAGTCGGAGGGTATTACAATTATTAATTGTGATTAAGCACATAACATGTAAATATCCAGGAGTGAACGAAGTGACAGAAAAAATTGAAGGAAAGAAGGAACAGAACAAGGAAGAATTCTTTGAAGCCAAGACAAAAGAAGTTGCCCGAAAACAATTGATAGCCATTATAAAGGGCTGGGCAATTGTCGGCTTGGTAGCGCTTTTAGAATACCTATTTATCTTCTCTCGGGGGATAATAGGGATAATTGCTGGAATAATTTTCTTTTTCATTGCTTTCTTCATGGTGATGTATTTTGTCTGGGGGCCAGAAGATGTTTGCTGGGCAACTTTTCCAAGAGAAGGTTACACCAAAGGAATCTTACTTGGCAATCAACTTTCCAGATTTGTAGGCATTACCGGCGGAAAAGCATATACCAGCGATTGGGACGTTGTTGATATCGACGATACAAAAGCATTAAAAAAAAGCAGATTTATTCCTGTTTTGGGAATGTATCTTTTTGCCTGGCCATTTGAAAAGGTCTATATGGAGAAAACAGAATGGGAAAGATATTATCCTAATTTGAAGAAATCTTTGCCGAGAAGAGAGCTTTTAAGGGAGTTCACCTTACTCTCCTATCCTTTTTATGTCGAAATTGATGACGCCGAAGACATGAACAGATTGGGAGTAACCGCTAAAACAAATGTTGTCATGCGGATAGTGAACCCCAAGAAGGCCCTATTCAGGCAGGCAACTGCATGGCCTGACATTGTCAGAGTGTTGATAAAAGGAGGGTATGTTTCATATATTAAAAGAACAACCCTTAACGACATGCTGACAAAGAAGGATGTGGAGGATATCGGTGCTGATTTGCTCGAAAAAATGCCAAGCCCCACTAATCTTCAGGGAAAATTTCTCAAAGACATGGTTGAAGAAGTTTATGGGATTCAAATTGTAAGCATCTCGGTTATCGATATAATCGGAGCCGACGAGGAAGAACAGCGGGCCATAAACGCCAAGGCAATCGCCAAGCTCAACAGGGACGCCACTTTAATTAACGCCGATGCCAACGCGCAAAAGTCGGCGATAGAAACCATTGGCAGTGCAATCAAAATGCTTGCCCAGATGGTTGCCGAAACAGATTCCTCAGACGATGAGGCGAAGCAGAAGGAATCATGGGCTAGAGCTGAAAACATGCTCAAAGAAATGATAAAAAAGGAGACAGAAAAGTTCGAAAAACAATACGGTAAGCAATTCAATATTTGCATCGATTTCGTCCAAAGAAAAATGGCGATAGACAAAGGCCGATTTGCCGATGTAAGGACCCCGGATGCAAAAGGAGGAACTGCTGACCTCATGTCTATGTTGACTGTTTCTGACATCTTGGCTCAACGCGCCGGAAAACAACAAACGCTTCCGTCCAACGAGGGAAATGATTGTCCACCATTTTAACATGGAGACAGTTCCCCTCTTTTTTTATTTGATAAGTGCGTTAAAAATAGACTTTTCGTTTCCAGAATTAATTTTCGGTTTTTCTTCTTGTTCTTCTTCGGGCGATCCTTCTTCGTTATTTTTTTTATCTTGTAAACTATCCTGGATTTCTTTTGATATTTTTTCAGCGGAATTTTTTCCTATCTTTAACTGACCTATTATTGTTTGTTCTAAATCGTTTATGCTTAATTTTTTATTGACCAAATCGTTGGCGATATTAAGCAGCATATCCAATCTTTTTTTCTCTAATTCATCGTAGACCCTTTTGTTCTCTTCAACATCAAAAAAATCAATTGGCCCTAAATCGTTTTTTTCTATAAAATCAACAATTACATTTATAGTAGGAATAGAAGTTTTTTGTGTAGGCATACTATATTTTACCTAAGCGTGCAAAATTTGCTAAATTTTTTAAAGCCTTATGGTCTAATTCGGCCTGTTTTTTCTGTTCTTCTGTGTATTGATTAGTTGTGTTCTTTGCTATTGCTTGCAAGTCTCCTATCTTAGTTTTTATGGCAGCTTGATTAGATACTACAAATCCTTTGATATCATCCACATCTACATTGGTTGTCGGCAAAATTGTTTCGAAATATGCTTTATAGCCCTTTTTAATATTTTCTATATCTTTAGCGTGGCCTTTATTCATTTTTCCGTCCAATATCTTGGGATTAGAAGCGGCGATAGCAGAAAGGACTTCGGTATTAGCATATGCCGGGGAATGAATAGTTTCTCCCGCCTTTTTAGGATTCATTTCCTGTATGATTGAAGCGGCAGTTGTCGGGGGCTTCCCCGGTTCTGGCTTTATCAATCTTGCTGCATAATCAGGCCTTGCTTTTGCTACGTCTTTTAATTTAACGCCCAAGGTTTTGGCTTTTTCCGGGTTAGCGACAAGAGCATTAAGCTCGCTGTCATTAATTTCTCCTTTTTTATTCAAAACATTAATAGCAGCAGATCTTTGCAGGCTTTGAGCTTTCGTTGCGGCTGCCATATTGGCAGTGCGATGAAGAGTATCCAATGATGAGTTTTCTAAGTTTTTTTCTGCTTCGGAAACGTCTTTTGCCTGTCCGGCTTCGTAAGTTCCCTGTGGTAACACTCGCATTTTTTCACCAAACTGTGTGAATTTTTTCATTCCCTTTTCTCTTCCCTCTTGGGTCGCCGCACCCCTTAACGCATAATAGGCAGCTTTAAGGGGAACGCCTCCTAAAACATTTCCAGCAGTTAATCCTTCATCTTGTACCTTTTGATACCCCTCTACAGCACCAATCGCAGCACCAGCAACAGCCCTTTTCGCACCGCCTTCCACCCATTGCCCAGCTCCTTGTATTTTTTCTTTTCCCCATCCTAACACTCTTCCGCCTGATGCGGCAAAAGCTCCCGTTGCCAATCCTCCGACAAATGAGCCAGCTTGTCCTCCCGCTGATATGGTTATAAGGAAACCGACGATAAGAATAATAATAGGAACAAGATATGCAAAAAGTCCGCTAACAAGAGCAGCAACAATATCTTTTGAGCTTCCCGTGAACGAAATCGCCTCAAATGTTATTTGAGACATTATCATATTTGATAGATATATGGATAGTCCAGCAGGTATGCCGATTACGCACCACTGAACAAAGCTTTCCCACCAGTCATCCCAATAGGTTATGCTTGGGAAAACTTTTTTTATATATTTAGATTGAGGGAAAACCTTTGTTGCAAATGCTATAGGAGAAGCTATTACTAAAATAAATAAAATTACGTATCTTGCTACAAATAATAAAGCATAAAGAATGTATATAAAGAAAGCGATAATGGAAAATATTAAAAGCGCCATTGAAGTTAAGAGAAGATAGGTTGGCTGGCCATCTAGTTTATTCCCCGCTTCTCCAAATGTTTTTATTATAGCAGAAGTATAATTTGGATTTATCCCTCCAGTCAAAAAATCTTTTGTTATTATATTAGAGCCATCTATAATAAATCCGCAAATAACAGGCGTAAAGTTTATCAAAAGGGCGATAATTATAAAATTTATTAGTGTTTTTTTTGCTTTGTCTTCCTCTCGGCCGAGTATTATATTAATAGCTATAATAACTAATCCTATCACTAAAACTGCATTAGCTATGTTTCTTACTATTCCCCACCCAGCTACCACAACAGAATTATCAGTTACGTTCATGTCAATAAAATACTTTAGAGTGTAATCTAGCGCGGTTTGTCCAAATGCTATTATCGTGGTAGATGCTGTGACTATTAAAATATTTGCGGCAGTGATTATTCCGGAATATACATATTGAACAGGATTTAGAATATCCACAATTGGTTTTGTTTCTGGCAGAATATCAAGAGTTTGAAATGCCGACAAAATGAAACTGGCAGGAACGCCCATTGGTCCCATAAAAAAAGTAAAGGGGAGATTTTCAACTGTTCCAGAAACAACATCTGTCGCAGTGTTAACGGCATCAGCCGCTAAAATATTTCCTATTGGTAAAATAAGAATTAAAAAAATGAACGATGAACAAACGGGTACCTTTAATTTTTTTAAATTAAGCATAATCTATTTTTTATATTATACCTAACTTATTTTCAACTGTAAATACAAGCCTAAAAACAAAAAAGGATGGACGTTTTAAGTTGGCCCTCCTTTTGGTAGTTTTTTCCCGCGTGGATAGTTAGTCACAAGGCAGTATGCCCCATAACAAAGCCCGGCTGAACCGGCAATTAACATAATTGCAGGAATTAATCGCGGGTCTGCTTTGGGAGCACTTTCACTTGGGACCCCGTCCCATTTATGCATCATTTTGTCAATGCCTTCCCAAGAATCATCGTTGGTTTTGACATTGGCCGAAGATGAATCAACGGTGTGAATGTTCATCATTGCAATCCCGCCCACGATCGCGATAGCGACACAGGCAACAATCAGAATAACTGCGTGTACAGTTTTCATTGTTTTTACCTCGAGTAATATGTAATTGTGACGAACCACGTAGCTTTCCGAAACTACGAATGTTCTGTATATATTATAATACCACTATGTAATATTGTCAAGATTGTATGTCCTTTTACAATAAAGTACAATTAAAATATGTTTAATCTTAAATTCAGCCCCGAACTTATTTTTATGCTTCCCCTTGCCGTTATTTTAGACATTGCAGGGCTGGCTGTTGTTTGTTGCGGCATGGATGATTTTGGAATAATCGATGTAGTAGGCATGATGTTTATCTTCACTTGGCTTCTTGTCAGAGGTAAAAGACTCCCTTCCATGAGCAATAAAAAAGGGCCAATGGGTATGATTAGAAAGCTTTTTACCGGTAAATGGTCCAAATTTTTGACCCCGGCTATTGGGGAATTAACTCCGGTTTTGGGAGGAATCGGGTTTTTCTGGACAGCACTCGTATTTTTTACTTTAACTGAACCAGAATTAGTCAAACCAGAAGAATAAAATGAATTTTGCCGAATACATAATTTATCTTTTCAACTTCGCCGTAGCCATCGGTGCGGTTCTGGCTTTTATAATGATAGCGTATTACGGCATCAAGCTTTTGAATTCCCAGGGGAATCCTTCAGCCTTCTCTGAAGCCAAAAAGAAAATAATCAACAGTTTGCTCGGCATAGCCATTCTTCTGACTTCATATATTCTTTTGACAACCATCAATCCCAATCTTATAGAAATTAAGGGTGTTTCTCTGGGCAATACGCAAATAACTATTCCCATTATCACCCCCACAACCCAGCAAAAAACTCTAACAACATATACTTTTGAAGAATTGCCGATCGGGACATTGACAGAGGGCATACTGGCAGGAACATCATCGAACAAAAATGAGATTCCTTGCTACGAATACGAGCACAGTTACGGCTCAGACGACAATATTATCATTGCCAATACGATTGATAGGAACAAAGACGGCAAAATAGACTCGAAAGACATTATTTTAGACAAAGACATATTCTATTGCTTCAAGCTTTTAAGCGACGCAGTGGCCCAAAAGACAGAGGTCCATCTTAACCGTCTGATTGCGGAATTGGACGGAAAGGAATTTGACAATAGTAGTATGAGACAATGCTCGTGCCAGAGGTGCCATCCCAATGCTTTGCCCACAAGTCCTTTTGATGCCGAGATCGTGTATCCTTCCGGTCCTGGATGCCTTTGTCCTTCTTGCGGCTCGAGCTGTACCTGTTGCGGAAACTCAAAAGGATGCCAGTCTCTGGAAAATCTTTTTAGAGATTCGATAGGTGCAAGGGGCGGATGCCCGGCACCGATAAAAACCAATTCTTTTGTTGATCAGGGCGGCTTTAAACAGTATGCCTATGATCCCTGCCCCAACAGACTGGAGATAAACTGTAAAAGGCAGGCGATAAAAGAACTTATGGACGGGACTCCTCCCGAGGATATCTGCTACAGTAAAGGATATATAAAGACAAAGTCTCCATACAATCTTTTCACCATTAAGACGGGCATAGAAAGAATGGAAAAGTTCAAAAGCTATTTTGAAACAAAGATTTCAGAATTAAAAGCAGTGGAGGCGAAAATGAAAAGCAAGACAGTGGAAACTTTGTCCGAATATCACGAATTAGAAAACAGCGATACCAATAATATAATTGGAAAGACAGTATATAATAATTATGACATTTCAAGATATTGTGATGATTATTGCGCAGAGAAAAAAATCGTAGACGGAAAAGAAATTTGCATTAAAAGGTCTTTTGATGAAAACAAGAGAGTCTGCGCTGTTGACAAGGAGAAGCAGGAGCATTATTCATACAACGGCGACGGAGCGACTTTCTATTTTAGCGAAAAGTATAACAAGGAAATAGAAAAATATTCCTCTATCCAAGACGAAGATAAGAATTGTTCTATTGAAGAGCAGAATATCAAAAGAAGAATGTACGGCGGACTGATACCCATAGGAGAAACGGTTGATTATTCAGAAGAATGGGGAGCAAAGGTGATAGAGAAGTTAGACAAAGTGATAGGAGAAGCTAATAAGATATACTCTACGGGCTTGGCCCTGTACAACCTTCCCGAGAATTGCGCTTGTGGTAATTGCAAGAATTCCGGAGACAATTGTTGCATCAACTACAGCTCAGTTTGTGACTGCGAAGGGTGTTGTTGCCCCAGCGTGAGCTGCGTAAGTTGCCGTGACTGTGAGCCAACGGAAATCTTATATGAAAAGACAATAATCGGAACCTGGAAGCCGGTACCGGCTCAGTATGTCGGGTGTTCCAGTTTTTGTGGAGGAGAAAGTCCGACCAAATCGCAGGCTCAAGCCCAATACTGGGTCTGTCCATATGGGACTTTTTGCGAATATATGAAAGACCTGTATACAACAAGGGAAATAGAAACTTCCTGCTACGAAGAGACTGATGACAAAACAGAGGAAGCGACAAGGAATGTCAACAAGGCGCAAATAGGATACCTCCAGACCTTTGAAGAGCTATCCAAGGATTTACTGAAAATGGCAGAAGTAGATGATATAACAGACGAACAAGCATATCCCGAGATTGAAACATTTGACTTAATCAATACTATTTGTCCAAATTATCTCCAGGAAGAAAAAAATAAAGCAAAGCTTACCTGTAATGAAAACTTAAGCGTTGCCAGAACCCAAAAGAGGTTTGACTTGCTGGACAAGCTCACTCTTTCCAGAATCAAGCTTACTGGATGCGTTACCAGCTACGGTTATCCGTACAAGAAAGACTTGTCCAGAGTTTTTAGTTGCTATGAAGGAATTAATCTGATGGAATTAGAGGATTTGGATATATCGCCGGGATTCCCCTACCCCAGAAAAACGGATAAAGAGTACTGGAATTGTTATCCCTACAATAGCGATTATTTGACTACTGACCAGAAGAAAATATGTTTTTATAATATAAATCGCACCGGAGTTAAGAGCAATCCAGGATGCTTGATGATTACAGAGGATTATATGGACAATTATTATTGTTGCGAGTAAAATTATAATATATGAATATAAAAGCAATAGTATTAAGTGCCACTCTTCTTTTAGTCGCTTTCCCGGCTTTGGCCGTAATGAGCTATCCGCAAATAGCCGGAATTACCATATCCAATACGACTACTGCCTCCGAATATATTATTTACTTTTTTAATCTGGTCGTAGCGGTAGGAGCTTTTATCGCCGTCATCATGGTTGTCATGGCCGGAATAGAGTGGATGACTTCCGATGGCAATCCGAGCAAGATAGAATCGGCGAAGGGTAAGATTAAAAACACACTATTGGGCGTAGCGGTGCTTTTGGGCTGTTACGTGATTCTCGATATGATTAACCCCGATTTGAAAACTATAAAGATAAACAAGTTGTATTGCCAGGGAGGAATAGTCGTTTTGCCTCAGCCGACCACGGCGGGAGGAGAAACTAAACAGGCATGCATTCAAGACACGATGTCGAGTATCCCCTACACAATTCAACAAACCATAGAGTGGGATTTTCCGGCAGATTCAATATTAAAAGTATATACTTATTCCGAGCCTAATTTTATAGGCACGAGAACGGAATATTCTTGTAAAAATGGATGCAACGGAAAAGCGGGAGAAATAGCCGGCTCCAAATCCATATATTTTTTACACAAAAAAGCGGGATTGTATTTGTACGATGAAACAAATTACAAATTGGGAAGCAAGCCTTATCCCTATTATCTTTCCAGCAGCGCTAAACTGCCTGTCGAATTCGAAAATTTTATTAAGTCTATTGACATAGTCCAGCCCGATGAGCTTATCAATGGAGAAAAAGCAAAATATATGGCGGTGCTTTTTGATAACCCCGACTATACCGGTAAATGTTCCTTTATAGCTGAGCCGGAGCCGGATTTAAGCGTCACGCAGAATGCGGCGTACTATTCCACCCCCATTGGCAACAAGACGCTTTCTTCCCTAATAATTACAAAATCATATTATGATTCCAAGTACATTAGCGAAGAAAGGGGCGAGGTCATCCTTTATACCAATACCGACTGCGCCAGATCCAGCAGCGATCCGACCAAGCAAATAAAAGCCTGCCATATACCCGTTTACTACGGCGGAACCGGGCACAAAAACATTATAGGGGGTAACAATATGGATCCTTTTTCTTATTGCAAAGAATTTGTAGAAGGCGATGAGGTCATGTCTTTGGAAATAACCGGTCAGGGAGCCGTGGTTTTGAGCACCGGGACAAAAGATGTCGGCGGTTACTGTGCGTATTTTGATATTAACACCATTAAGCCGCGCGGATGTTATTCAGACTTAAGAAAAACCCCCGTATTTTATGATGAAGGAGAAAAACCCAAATCTTTTATAGTTTTTCCTGTAGACTAAAAATAAAATGAAAAAAAGAAAAGCCATCATTTTTTTAGTTTTATTGGGGGGCATATTCGTCTCCCCTGTTTTAGCGGCGATAAGCTATCCGGAAATAGCCGGAATTACCATATCCAATACGACCACCGCCTCTGAATATATTATCTATTTTTTTAACCTAGCCATAGCTGTCGGCACTTTTATAGCAGCCGTCGTAATCGCCATGGCCGGATTCGATTACGTAACTTCCCAGGGAGAGCCGGCGAAGATAGAATCGGCAAAAGGCAAAATCAGAAACGCGTTTTTAGGGGTGATCATTCTTTTGGCTTCTTTTTTGATTCTTAACATTATTAACCCCCAATTAACGAATATAAAAATTAATAATTTGGGAAAAACGCAGTCCACCACAACAGTCGTGATTCCCGAGGGCAAGGGAATCTATCTCTATGACAGTCCCAATTTTTCTGCCGATGGAAAATCTCTTATATTAAAAGAAACAGCGGCCACGCTAGCCAAAGACACCTTCAACAACAGAGTTCAGTCAATTAAATTTGTGAATCCTGATAATTTTAAGTTCGGAGCGGTGCTTTTTGCCGATTTAGTTTCCGGAAAAGATACGATTACCGGTTCTGATTTAAGGGGGCGCTGTTCTTATTTGTTAAGCGATTTGGCCAATATGGATAATTCTTCGGGCAATGAAAACAATCCCCCGATAGGAAACAACAAACTTACTTCAATTCTCATATTCAAGACAACATCCGGTTCGGCCAGCGTTAATATATATAACAGCATAAACTGCCAAGGCAAGACTAATGATTATTGTAGAAAAGAAGATAAAGACACCCCTTGTGAAGAGGATAAAACTAAGGTTTGTACCTTGAGTGGTGGCAATGGATTTCAGAATATAAAGCAAACTTGCCCTGATTTTAAGGGAGAGGTGCTTTCAATAGGAACAAGCGGAGATGTCGGTGTTTTATTCAAATCGGAAGACAAAGAAAAAGAGGGACAGTGCCAGTTCTTCCAGTCCGGGAATACGAACTGCATAAATACAGTGAAGTATAGCTATGTATACAGACAAGACCTTGATATTGAAAAAATGCTGATTTCCCCCAAATCTTTTATAGTTTTCCCCCTAGTGAAGTAAACAAATCTTTCCACTGTTCCAAAGACAAAACTTCCGCCCTCTCTCCCGGCTTGAGATTATTCTCTTCAAGCCATTTTTTAATCATTTCCCTGTCTATCCCCAATTCATTAGCCAGGTTGCCGATTAACTGTTTTCTCGGATGGGAAAATCCCGCTTTAACCAGTTTAAAGAATTTTTCGTTTTTCTTAACCCCTTTCGGAGTTATTCTTATCAACACGCTGTCTACCTTGGGAGAAGGGACAATGCACCCTCTGGGAATGGTGAATAAGATTTTGGGAGTAGAGTAATATTGGACGGCGACGGACAGAATGGACATGTCTCCCGGCTTAGAGCACATCCTCTCCCCCGCCTCCTTCTGGACTATTAAAAAAATGTCTTGGGGAAGGTTTTTGATTTCCAGCAGGTTTCTTATCAGAAAAGAAGTTAAGTAGTATGGAATATTGGCAACGATTTTGTAGTTATTTAATCCGGGAATCGCCAATTTTCCTTTTTTAAACAAGGAAAGGATATCATCATCGATTATTTCCACGTTCTCAATTCTTTTTTCTTTTAAAATATCTTTTAAAGAAGAAACCATTTTTCTGTCTTTTTCAACGCAAATCACTTGTTTGGCTTTGGGGGCCAGCTCCAGAGTCAAAGCTCCCAATCCCGGCCCTATCTCCAGAACAGTGTCTTTCTTGTCAATATTGCAAAACTCCACGATTTTCCTAATCTGGTTTTTGTCTCTTAAGAGGTTCTGTCCCAAGCTTTTTTTGAGTTTTACCATTTTTGTGCGCTTATTTTATTCAGAATAGACAAAATATGTACTTTCTATCTATTGCAACCGGACAAAATGATGATTTATATCAAATCGTAGTAGGGCAAGAATTTTACCGTAGTTTTTCCTATTTTTTTTTCAGCCCGGAGAGATAAATTAACAACCCATGCTTCTTTGGGAGCATATTTGTCAACAAAATCCATTAAGGGTTTTTCAATATCGGGTTTTTTCATTTCAGAATATTTTGCTTCTACTGGAATGCGTTCCCCTCCTTTATTTATGATAAAATCAACTTCTGACCCCGATATGGTTCTCCAGAAATTTATTGTTTTCGCTGTTCCGCTTATCTTTTCTTGCAAAATATTAAATATTAAATTTTGGAAGATTAAGCCCAGCTTTTCACGGTCTTCAACGTTTCCCATCATTCCTATTGAGAAATTTCTTAAGCCGATATCGAGAAAATAAACCAAAGGCGCTTTTGTTATTTCCTTTTGTTTGTTCGTAAAAAAGGGAAAGCAAGTTTCAATCAGGAAAGTTTTTTCTCCATACCATAGGTATTTTTTGAGAGGCTCAAATGTTAGACTGATTTGTTCGGCTAGTTTTGAATAGTTCAGTATTTGTCCGGCCTGACTGGACAATATTTTAATCATCGAAGAGAATGCTTCGGGGCGGTCTATTTTTAGAAGGCTTAATAGGTCTTTTTCTATGCAGCTTCGGAATATTTCCTCCATTATTTTGTTTTTTTCCTTCCTTTCTTTCTCTAATATAACCATGGGATATCCTCCAAAATTCAAATATTCGGTTAGAAGCATTTTTGATTTTTCGGTTTCAATATCAAAAAACTTATCCAGCTTGTCCGCGTATTTGTAGCCGGTTTTGAAGTTCACGAACTCTTTTAAAGAAATGGGCCTGAGGATAAACATTCTTTTTCTTCCCGCCAAAGACTCGTGTATTTTTTCTTTTAATTCCAAGCTTCCCGACCCGGAAACAACAAATTTATACGAAAGGCCCTTGTCGTAAAGACCTTTAAGGAATAGTCCAGCGTTTTCTTTTCTTTGTATTTCGTCTATAAAAACGAATCCCCTATCGCCAATCTCCAATTCTATTTTTTTAATCAAGTCTTCTTGAGATTCAAAGAATTTTTTATCAGAATCGTAATCAAGATTAAGAAATATAGTTTTTTCTCCCTTTTCATCCAAATATTTAATCAACTCTTTCATTAGGGTGGTTTTTCCAACCTGACGAGGCCCGACGATTAGAGTAATCTCCTTTTTGGAAAGGTGGTCCTTTATTTCATCGAATAATGTTCTTCTAATATTCATAAGACGGCATTGTTTATATTATGGTGTTATTATATACCAGATAAATCTTCAAGTCAAGTTTAATAATTATCGGATAAATCATCAAGTCAATAATAGGGTTAGTTTGTGGAAAAACGCCTTGACTTATGCATACATAGGTTTAAAATATATAGTACCCAGACAATCTGCCTGGATTTGAGAATTGACTAAATTTGCAGGATCTTAAACAGAAACCATGCATTCTTCAATCATTCTTATCAAAAACAAAATTAAAAATATTATCGATAAAGTGGGCAAGAAAAGGCTTTTTTTCGCCTTTTTTGCTGTTTTCTGCCTTTGGAGCATGATTTACCTGAATAACGGGCAATCCGACGGTAAACAGGCCGTTTTAAACCTCCAGAGCAGTTTTATAAGCATTAATTCGGCTTTCCAGCCAACTACCAATAATTTAATACTCCAGCAGG
>Ga0315274_10005467_pt1 | contig 18582 bp, 12 predicted proteins | sample YL17G02_20_MG_FD_203700 | JGI IMG/M metagenome (GOLD analysis project Ga0315274, IMG submission 203700) | Sediment microbial communities from Yellowstone Lake, YNP, Wyoming, USA - YL17G02_20 | ecosystem: Environmental > Aquatic > Freshwater > Lake > Sediment | place: USA: Wyoming | collected...
AGCCGGTGCCCACGTGTTCTTCGTCTACAACAATCCGAGCGAGCTTCTGGGCCGGCACGTGCAGCGGTCGCGCGAGGTCATCGAGGAGCCGCGCATCCACAAGCTCGACCTCGCGACCGGGCCGATGGCGATCACCGGCTCGACGCGCATGCAGGCTACCACGGTGGAGCTTCTCGTCGTCGTCGCCGCCCTCGAAACCGCTCTGATGCAGTTCCTAAACTCGGCAATTTCCACCGACCTGCCAGAGTCTGGGTGCCATGCCTACGCTGGCGTAGGCATGTCCTCCCGAGATAAAGGGCATGTCCACGCAAGCGTGGACATGGCACCCGCACGTGGTCTGAGTGCGCGTTCCCCACAGGAGTACCGTCGGCTTTTTGAGACTCTGCTGGGTCAGCTCTCCAGCCCGCCAGCCGTGGCGGCCATCGCCCGGATGGTGGAGTTGGAAGAGGGGATTTATCGCAAGCACGGCCTGACGACTTACCTCGCCGATTCACTCATGCTTGATGTCCTGACCGATACCACCGAGCGCTCGCCGACGTTCATGGTGCCGCCGTTCCGCAAGGAGGGCGATGCAGGTGTGCCGGTCTCCTGGGCGTTTGTGAAGAATCCGCATCACTCGACCTGCGAGGCGTGGCATGACATGCTCCAGCGCGAGCCGCGCGGCCTGACCTGGGGTCCGGCTGTCTTCAAAGAACTGAACGCGCCGACGGCATTGCAGGCTAATCCGCCCAAGCTCGACAATGACGAGATCTACCGGTTCCGCATCGGCAATGAGCCTGATCCCTCGCGCACCGACGCCCCCGACTCGATGCTGGTGTTGGTTGGGATGTTATCCGATCATCCATCATCCATCATAAATCATCAATGGAAGCGGACGGCGGCGATAACGTTCGGGCCGGCGTGCGAGCCGCTCGGTGTGGACGAGCACATTCACGTCCCGTGCGACCTGCCGGCTTCGCCCGTGCGGCTGTGGGAACATTTGGCGATCAAGCTCATTCTGAACACGCTCTCGACGGCGACGATGGTCCGGCTGGGCCGCGTGATCGGCAACGCCATGGTCTGGCTCTCGCCCAGCAATAAAAAGCTGATCGACCGAGGCTGTCGGCTCATTGCGCAGGAGACCGGCAGCAGCTACGAGCACGCCTGCGCGGTCCTGCATGAGGCCCTGGAGGAAGTGACCTGCCGCGGCAGGGCCGGCGAGGAAGTCCCCTCGCCGGTTGCCCTGGCCATCGAGCGCATCCGCACCGGCGACCGGGAGAAAACAGCATGAGCGATAAGCGCGAAGCACGAATATCGAAATCCGAAACAAGCACGAATGATCGAATCTCAAAATTCGAAACAGGGTTCAGCGGCCGGCGGCAGCGTTTCGGTCATTCACAATTCGAATTTGTTTCGGATTTCGGTATTCGGATTTCGAGTTTGGCGAGGAGCGTCGTTGTTGTCTCGCTCCTGTGCATCTCCGTGTCCTGCCGGGTGGAGCGGGCGCGCGATGCCCGTTGGGCGCAGGTTGACCGTGTGGTCGAGGAGGAGATTCAGGCCGCCCATCTTCCGGGCGCGGTGGTCCTCGTGGGCCGCGGGGACAGGATTCTCTATTGGAAGGCGTTCGGGCTGGCGGTGGCCGAGCCGTTCCAGGAGCCGATGCGGAAGGACGCCATCTTCGATATGGCCTCGCTGACCAAGCCGCTGGCCACGGCGGCGGCCGTTATGGTCCTGGTGGACCGGGGCAAGCTCGACCCGAACGACTACGTGCGCGATTACCTGCCGGCCTTTGCCTGCAACGGGAAAGAGCAAGTCCGGCTGAAGCACCTCCTGACCCACACCTCCGGCCTGCCGGCGTACACGGATGCCAAAGAATTGAAGGACCTCTACGGCAGTCCGTGCGGCGACAAGGTCATCGAGAAGATTTGCAGTCTCGCCGCCCAGTCCGAGCCCGGCCAAGAGTTCCGCTATAGCTGTCTGGGCTATATCACGCTCGCAGAGATCGTACGGGTTGTCTCGGGCCAGGGCATCGACGATTTCACCCGCGTCAATCTCTTCGGGCGTCTCGGCATGGCGGACACGCGTTTCAATCCGCCGGAGTCATGGCAAGGTCGGATCGCCGCGACGGAGATCGTCGATGGCGAGCTGCTGCGCGGCACGGTACACGACCCGCTGGCCCGGCTGATGGCGGGCGCAAGCGGTAACGCGGGCCTGTTCTCCACCGCCTCGGACCTGTCCATCTATTGCCGGATGCTCCTGAACGGCGGGTCCTGGCAGGGCAAGCGCATCCTCAGTCCCGCCGCCGTCGCGCTGCTGACGACCGCGCAGTCGCACGGCCGGGCCTATGGCTTCGACGTGAGTTCAAGCTACTCCTGGGTGAAGGGCCCCAACGCGTCGCCGAACGCCTTTTGCCACACCGGCTACACCGGCACCAGTCTCGTCTGCGACCCCGACACCGGCACGTACCTCATCCTCCTGACCAACAGCGTCCACCCCCGCGACAAAGGCACGTCCAAACCCCTCCGCCAAAAACTCGCCGAAATCGTCTTCCCACCCCGCCCGGCCACAATTGCCTCGGATGCGCATGGTGATTAACTCTCGTGCATGGCATGTCATCCTGAACGCCGCGAAGTCGAGTGAAGGAACTGGGCTGCGAGAGGAAGGAACCTCCTTTTCGGGGGGAGATCCTTCGGCTGCGCCTCAGGATGACAGAGTCTCCCTACCGCGCACGAACTTTTCCGGATCCGTATTACTTCCAGCGAAGCTGCTTCAATTCCTCCTCGGTGCGGATGAACTTCACCTCCCCATTGTTCAGCATGACGCAACCGCCTTTGGGGTCGTGATTATCGAAGGTGAACAGCTCGGGGCCGCCACACTGATTCCAGCCGGCTCTACTCTCGAACAGCAGGACCACATCGCGAGGAGACTTCGGGCCGCAAGCGCGATTCATAGCGTGGTGAGATCGGGGCAACGATACTGCTTGGTCTGGCACGCTGGGCTCATTTGATGGGCCATGGGTTTCTTGCGCGTCTTCCGACTCACGGGCACTCGCACACGTAAAGAAGGCCAATGCCCGCTCCTTGCTGTAGCGAGGTTTCCTCATACCACCTACGATGGACTGGTCGCTTACCAGGGCTTGTAGAACAACGTCGCACCACCGGTTGGATGGAGGGTACGCCGTGGTATCGGCATTAAACAAGTTACCCGTATCGTGAAGTGTGCGGAGGTTGAACGCACATGCTCCTCGCAGTTGGAACGAGCGTTCCACGGGTGCCGGGACAAAAGTTATGTTCAGCGAACCTGGCGGATATTGGAACCATCTGTGTCTGTCGGTCTCCAACCAGTCCCCGAACAGGGCGAAAGACACGAGACGCTTGCCATTGCGGTAGCAGACGATACGTGCACCTGACCAAGACGCGAATCGAGGATTGTGGCGCCTCTCGTAGCTTCCTAACTTCAAACTTTCTGCAAGGTCCTTGACACGTTCTTGATCCTCTACTACTTGCCGTTCCCGAGACTGGAGGTACTGTATCTCGGTGGAGCTAAGCAATGAACGCTCTGTTCCGTTGGAAAAGAGGTATCGTAGCATGTAGGGCGTATATGTGATCTCGATGCGGGTACAGCCGCTCAGATCAGGAGGCACGCGAAGCTGAACGCCGCGATACACCAATGTGATAAGCAGCAAAACAACGCCGAGGGTCACAAGCCAGGGAATACGCGAACGCATCTTTTTCTCCGCAGTTCCCGACACTTATGGAATCCTCACTCATTTTATCCCGACCTGTGGTGACCGCAACAGCTATCCTCTCGCAAGGCTCACTCGGAATAGAGCAGGTACTTCCGTCGTGTCGGCTCGAAGGCTTTGCATTCGGTGGGCCAGGCGGCTTGCAGGGGGTCCAGGGGTTTCTGCGCGGTGATGGCTTCGCGGATAGTGGAGGTGCCGCAGAGGCGGTCGAAGTGGGCGACGTGCCATGCGACTTTATCGGGGTACATGCGGTAAAGCTCGTTGACGATCAGGACGCCGGTGCGGAAGGGTTCGAGGCGGGTTCGGTCGGTGATGACGATCTCGACACCGCGACAGAGGTGGTCGCGATATTTGGAGCTGGCGGGGGTAAAGGAGGTCGGGCCGAAGCGCAGGCCGGGGAGTTTGAGGCTGTTCAGGCGGGCGGCGAGGGCGTTCGGGTCCATCCACGGGGCGCCAAACTGGCGGAAGGGTTTGGGCGTGCCCCGGCCCTCGGAGACGTCGGTCCCTTCGAGCAGGCACAGGCCCGGGTAGATGGCGGCGGTCTCGATGTCGGTCATGTTCGGCGACGGTTTGATGAAGCGCAGGCCCGTCTGGTCGAACCACATGCGGCGCTGCCAGCCGGTGAGCGGTACGACTGTGAGGTCGGTCTTGACGTGATTTGCCAGCCAGCCTTCGCTGTTGACCATCCGCGCGAACTCGCCGACCGTCATGCCGTAGCGCACGGGGACGGGGTAGAGGCCTACGAAGCTGGCGCACGACGGCTCAAGGACCTTGCCCTCAACCTGCAGGCCGTTGATCGGATTGGGGCGGTCCAGGACGACGAAGCGCTTGCCGGCCTCGGCGGCGGCCTCCATCGACAGGGACATCGTGTAAAGGTACGTGTAGAATCGCGCCCCGACGTCCTGAATGTCGAAGACGAGGATATCCACGTCGGCCAGCATCGCCGGCGTGGGTTTCATCGTCTCGCCGAACAGGCTGTGGACGGGCAGGCCGGTGACGGGATCGTTCTGGTCGCTGATCTTTCGGCCTGCCTCTTCCGAGCCGCGCAGGCCGTGCTCCGGACTGAACAGGGCGACCACACGAACAGAGTCCATCTCCCGGAAGACATCGACAATGTACTTGCCCTCGCTGTTATAGGACGTCTGATTGGCAATGATACCGATGCGCTTGCCCTTGAACAGGTCCTTGTGTGCGCCGATATTATCCAGCCCCGTTCGCACCGAGGCCGGACAATCCACGGCCAGCCAGCCGGCCAGCAAGATGCAGGTCACCTTCCCGAGTTTCATCTGCTCTCTCCAAGGCAATACCGGTTGAACGCGGCACCGTGCCTGCGTCGCATTTTACGCGGCGGCCCGCCGGAGGGCCAGGGAAAGAACGAAAAGTTGCTAATTCGCACCGTCGATGGTAATATATCTGACTAATAGGGTTTCGTGGAGTGCACCTCCATCCTGCAGAAAGGACAAGTTGTGAATCGCAACCATCTCATGACCTGCGCCAAACGTCATCCATTCGGAGTACTCTCAGGCATCGTCCTTCTTGTCGCGCTTCTGGCGGCCAGTCCCGCCGGGGCTCAGACTGGCAAGGACCCCAACAGCGGCGGGACGACCATGAAAGTGGCTTCGGTCAAGCCCAGTCTCCTGTTCACGCGCAAGGGAGACAACCTCTTTCAGCTTGTCGAAGTCGTGATTGAGAACAGCGGCCCGCCCGCGCGAGCCAACCTCGAGCTCCGGATCGGCCCGTTTACCAAGTTCGTAATCCTCGACAACGTCAAGACGGGCAAATCGACGTTTCCGATTTCCATGACGGACGTGCAGTTTGCGACGACGGCCCAGATCATTCTCAAGGTGGGCGGGACGACGCAGCATGTTTTCGACCTGGACTGGCGGCCGCGCAAGCATTGGACGGTTTTCTTCGTGCCGATCACGCATCACGACCTCGGCTACACCGACACGATCGAGGGCGTCCTGAACCGCTATGCGGGCTTTTACGACGACGTGCTGCGTTTCTGCGACCAGACGAAGGACTGGCCGGAGGAATCCAGGTACCGTTACACCATCGAAGGAGCTTGGTCGCTTCAGCATTTCGTGGCGACCCGGCCCAAGCAGGCCGTCGACAGGCTCGGGGCATACGTCAAGCAGGGCCGGATCGAGGTCGGGGCGCTGTTCGGCAACGAGATCGACAGCCTCCTCGGGCATGAAGAGCTGATTCGGGCGATGTACCCATCCTTCCGCTTCACGAACCAGTACGGGGGCGAGATTTCGGTCGGCTCGATCACCGATCTGCCCGGCCTGGCCTGGGGACTGCCGACGGTCCTGGCGGGCGCGGGCGTCAAGTACTTCTTCGCGGGTCTGCCGACGTACTTCGAGTGGGGCCGCAGCGACATCCACACGTTCTGGGATGAGTCGGCGATCCTGCGTCACGGCCGGCCGGACGCCTTCCGTTGGCAGGGGCCCGACGGCCAGACCGTGCTGGTCTATTACCAGGGCAGTTACGGGTTCTTCAAACGCGTGACCGGGCCGGATACATATGAGGAAGTCTACGAGAATCTGCCCGGCATGCTCGACGAGATGGAGACCAAAGGCACACCGTTCGACGTGGTGCGGTACATCCATAACGGCGTAGACAACTACCCGCCCGACGTGAAAATCAGCCAGGTCGTCCGCAAGTGGAACGAGAAGTGGGCGTACCCCAAGCTCGTTGTGGCGACCAATTCCATGTTCTTCAAGGCCCTGGAGAAGGAATGCGGCGACGTCCGCACGTTCCGGGGCGAGCTGCCTCACACGGATTACGTCGTGGGGGCCATTTCGACGGCCAAGGAGACCACGGTCAACCGCCTGACACACGACAAGCTGCTCTCGGCGGAAAAGGCGGCCACCATCGCCTTTCTGACCGGTAATTACACGTATCCGGCCGAGAAAATCTCCCAAGCGTATGACAACATGCTTCTCTATGACGAGCACACGTGGGGCAAAGACTATCCCACGGGCGAGGCTCAGGACTGGGCCTGGAACGAGAAGAGTCACTACGCCTACAAGGCGGCCGGCCTGACCCAATCCGTGCTGACGGACAGTCTCGCCCGGATTGCCGACCACATCCGGCTCGAGCAGCGGCAGCAACACCTCGTGGTCTTCAATCCGCTCGCCTTCGACCGGACGGACGTCGTGCGCGTGACCCGCTTCCCGCAGGACAAGCCTTTCGACCTGATCGACGACCAGACCGACCAGAACGTGGCCTATCAAATGGTCGAGCTGGGTGGTCCGCTGGCCCCCGTGCCTTATGCCGCGCAGCGCTGGGCACGCGGGCAGTTCGAGAAGCACGAGCTGTCGGATCTCGTGTTCGTGGCGGAGAATGTCCCCTCCCTGGGCTACAAGACCTATCGGCTCGCGCCGCGGGAAGACAAGCCGGCCTTCAAAAGCGATGTAAAGGTCACGCCGAGCGGCATCGAGAACCGCTTCTTCAAAGTCGCTCTGGACCCGCGCACCGGGGCGATCGCGAGCCTCTACGATAAGGACCTGTCGCGCGAGCTGGTCGACCCGCAGGCCCCGCACAAACTGAACCAGTTTGTGGCCAAGTGGGTCCAGACCGGCAGACAGGAAGGTCCCGCGGCGGCGGTGGTCCGCGTCGGACAAAACGGTCCGGTCTACGGCAACCTCGTCGCGCGCAGCTCCGGCCCCGGGTGCCCGCAACTGATCCAGGAGGTGGTCCTCTATGACGGCATCAAGCGGGTCGACTTGTGGAACCGGGTGCTGAAGGATTCCACGCCGCTGCTGGAGATCTACTTCGCCTTTCCGTTCCAGGTGCACGAGCCGAGCTTCCGGTTCGAGGGCACTAACTCGGTCATCGAGCCGCTGCGGAACCAATTCCCGGGCTCGAACTCCAACTACTACGCCGTGCAGCACTGGGCGAACGTATCGAACCAGGATCTCGGCATCACGCTGGCGCCGGTGGAATCGCACCTGCTGGAGTTCGGCGGCTTGTGGCCCTGCTACGTCTCGCAGGCCCATCACGGCGTGACGCCGGCCGACTTCGGACGCGACTTCGTCAAGGCGGAGCAGCTCGCGAAGGGGTACATGTACGCCTTCGTGCTCGACAGCAACTTCCGCACGAACTTCCAGCCGGTGCAGCAGGACGACATCCTGTATCGCTATTCTCTGACGAGCCAGGCGGGGCAGCAGGCGAGCAGCAAGTATCGTGATTTCGGCTGGTCCGTCCACAACCCGCTTACGGCGGTGCTCGTCAACGGCGATAAAGAGGGGACGTTCGAGCGGCAGGCGAGCTTCTGCCGGGTGGACAAGCCCAACGTCTTTCTGGTGACGATGAAACGGGCGGAGGACGGGGGCGGTGTCATCGTGCGACTGATCGAAACCGATGGTCAGCAGACCGATGCCACCATCACCGTGCCGTCCCTGTCGATTGCAAAGGCCTGGCAGACCAACCCGGTGGAACAGAACCAGCAGGAGCTGACTTGCACGGAGCACAGTGTCACGGTGCCCGTCAAGGCATTCGGCATCGCCACGGTGCGCCTGCAGACACGATAATCATCCGCTGCCTGCCAGCGGTAGTAGGGGCGGGTTGATACCCGCCCCTGCCACGGCAGCCTCAAGGCCGAAGGCTCCCCTTTGTCATTTCGACCAAGGCCGAAGGCCGCGTGGAGAAATCCGGCCACGAATCCGGCGTGTCGTCCATTCGGGGCCAGATTTCTCGACTCCGCTCGCGCTCCGCTCGAAATGACAGGAGGGGGCCGGGTGCCATATCTACGCTCGCGTAGACATGCGTGGTTCCATCGCCAGGACATGCTTACGCAAGCGTAAGGGTTCCCAAACGCATCTTTTCGCGTTTGGGGTCCCAAGCACGGCACCCAATTCGTGGCGAACTGCCTCAAAAGATCGTTTCTTCCTTCCACCCGCCACAAAGCGGCTGAGTGACTCGACATGACAGACTACGCACTATTCAGTCGTCGCCCGTGTCAGGGATTCCGCCCGCCAAACCTTCTGGACGAGACACGGGTCGTTGTCCTATAATGGACCGCGATTCGGAGAGTCGTTTCCTTACTGGAGTATGCGTCGGCCGGGTAGGGTGGGTTCCTAACCCACGCGTGAAGCAAGATTCGGAGGTGCAACATGTCGGACAGATTGGACCGTCGAGATTTCCTGAAGAAATCATTGGCCGGCTCCGCCGCCGGGGCGTTCGCCTTGAGCTTCGAAGAAAGAGCGCTTTTGGCACAAGCATCGAAGAAGCCGGCCCCCGCCGCAGCCGCCGACTCAGCAGGTGACATGCCGATGGGCCAACTGGGCAAACTGAAGGTGACGCGTTTGATCGTCGGGGGCAACCTGACCAGCGGGTTCGCTCACAGCCGGGACCTCATCTATGTGTCCGGCCTGCTCCGGCAGTACTTCACCGAAGCGAAAGTTTTCGAGACTTGGGAGCTGTGCGAGCAGTGCGGCATCAACACGGCGATCCTGCGGCTGGACGAGCACGTCATCGGGCTCATCACTAAGTACTGGAATGAGCGGGGCGGCAAGCTCCAGTGGATCGCCCAGGTCAAGATCACGCCGGACGATTTGAGCCAGATCAAGCAGGCCGTCGATCACGGGGCCGTGGGCGTCTACATCCACGGCGGCAACTGCGACAGCTTCGTCGATGGGGGGCAGGTGGACCTGCTCGCCAAAGCCGTGCAGTTGATCAAGAAGCAGGGCGTGCTCGCGGGGATCGCCGGCCACAAGGTTGAGGTCCCCATCGCCTGCGAAAAGGCCGGCATCAGTCCGGATTTCTACATGAAGACTCTGCACAGCCTCCGGTACTGGTCCGCCAACCGCCAGCCGGAGAACGATAACGTCTGGTGCCTCACGCCCGAAAAGACCATCGACTTCATGAAGACCGTGAACAGGCCCTGGATCGCCTATAAGGTCATGGCCGCCGGAGCGATCACCCCAAAGGACGGCTTCCGATATGCCTACGAGAACGGCGCCGATTTCCTCTGCGCCGGCATGTTCGATTTCCAGGTCCGCGAAGACGCCATCATCGCCAAAAACATCCTGAGCGCCGGCGTCCAACGCCAACGCCCCTGGCGCACCTAAGAGCAATTATGAAGGAACCGTCCGCCCGCGCGTCAAGCGGTGGGGGAAGCCGTGCCGCGGCCATCCTGGCCGCGTCCGTGGGCTGGAAGGGGACCCCAAACGCGAAATTTCGCGTTTGAGAAGGGCTCCCAAATGCAGAATATCGCGCTTGGGGACCCGAACCCAAGCCCGCGACACAACATCCGCCCGCGCGTCCACCGGCTATTGCTTTTTCTTGGAGCCGAAGAAGTCTTTCAGGCCGTCGGTTATCGTCTTGCCGAGGTCGCCGTCGTTTTTCTGCTGGTCCCGGCTGCTGTCTTTGGGGCCGAAGATGATCCGGCCGACGTCGATGGCTTTGTCGAGCAGTGAGGTGATCTCGCCCATGGTCTCTTTGGGCAGGATGTTGCCGCCCTGCTCGGCGACGCCGGCGGCCACGGCCAGCACGATTTTGCTGATCAGTACGGTGGTATCCATCTTCTCGTGGCGGCCCAGCTCGGTCATGCGAATGGGGGCCAGCTTGAAGGGGACCCCAGACGCGAAAGAACGCGTCTGGGAACCCAAGCTCGCCCTCTGCGTTTGCCCCGGCAGGCCGGACAAACCGACGTGCACGACGACGTTCGTGATTTCGAGATTGTCCACGATCAGGCTCTTGCCGGTGGGCTTACGCGGCTCCCGCAGGGGCTTGATGACATCATACAGATTGTTCTCGAGTCCCTTTTGCTCGATGAACAGCTCCATGGCGTCGAGCTTCATATCCTTGATGAGGACTTCCTTGCTCAGGAGGGAGCCGGTGTCGGCCGTCACGTCCACGCGCTGCAGCGTCAGCAGCGACGCGCCCGTATAGCCCGGCGGATTCGCGACGCGGATGTTCCGCAGATCGACCGAGCCGCCCAGGATCGAGACGTCCGCCTTTCCCACGTCCACGCCGACGTTCAGGGCTTTCGTGCCGGCCGTCTCCACCGCCTTTTGCACTACCTTATTGGCCAGGACGGCGGCGGCGATCGCGCCGATGATAATCAGAACAAGCGCCACAATAACGACCGACAGGGTCGCCTTTACGAGCCTTGCCATCACTAAGCCCCCTTTGGGATTTATGATTTACGATCTACGATTGGGGGCCCCTCGGGGGCAGGCCCGGCGCGTAGCCTGACACGCTGGCGGATGGTTCTTGGCGGGCATAGCCCACCCTACGAATTTGCCAATGGTAAATCGTAAATCATAAATTGTAAATGCTCAGACCGTGCCGCCTTCCTCGCGGGTGATCTTGGCGCCGAGCCGATTGAGCCGCTCCTCGATGCGCTCGTAGCCCCGGTCGATGTGATACACGCGGTTGACCGTGGTGACGCCCTCGGCGGCCAGGCCCGCCAGCACCAAAGCGGCGGAGGCGCGCAGGTCCGAGGCCATCACGGGGGCCGCAATCAGCTTCTTGACCCCGGCGACAATCACGGCCGGGCCCTCTTTACGCAGGTTGGCTGCCATACGGTTGAGCTCCGCCACGTGCATGAAGCGGTCGGGGAAGATTTTCTCGATGACGACGCTGTTGCCGTCCGCCAGGGCCAGCACGGCCATGAGCTGGGCCTGCAGGTCGGTCGGGAAGCCGGGGTACGGCTGCGTGGTGATGTCCGCGGGCACCAGGCGCTCGGCCCCGACAACGGTGCAGCCGTCACCGTTCGGCTCGACCGTCACGCCGATGTTCTGCAAGCGATCCACGACGGCCATCATGTCGTCGAGCCGGCAATGGGTGATGTGCACTTGGCCGCCGGTGATGGCGGCGGCGGCCATAAACGTGCCGGCCTCGATGCGGTCGGGAATCACGCGATACTGCACGGGATGCAGATGGTTGACGCCGTCGATCACCAGGCGCGGCGCGCCGATCCCGGTGATGCGGGCGCCCATCGCATTGAGGCAGTTGGCCAGATCGGCGACTTCCGGCTCGCAGGCGGCCGATTCGATGATGGTCCGGCCTTTCGCGAGCGCGGCCGCCATCATCACGTTGGCCGTGCCGAGCACGGTCGAGCCGAACGGGCCGCCCAGGAAGATACTCGCCCCCTTCAGGCCCTGGGGCGCCTCGGCGATGACGTAGCCGTTCTTGAGGTGAACCTGCGCGCCGAGCCGCCGCAGGCCGGTCAGGTGCAGATCAATCGGTCGGTCGCCGATCGCACAGCCGCCGGGCATCGAGACTTCTACCCGGCCGCACCGCGCCAGCAGCGGGCCGAGGATGCAGATGCTCGCCCGCATCTTGCGGACGATATCGTAAGGCCCCACGGGATTGTCGATCGTGGTGGCATCGATCGTGAGCAGTCCGTCGCTCTGCCTCTGGACCTGGCAGCCCAACTGCTCGATCAGCTCTTTGAAAACGCTGATGTCGGCGAGCTGGGGAATGCCAAGAAGTGTGGAGCGGCCGGGAGCCAGAAGAGCCGCCGCCATGATGGGCAATGATGCGTTCTTGGAACCGTTGACCTCGACGTCGCCGGACAGCCGGACCGGTCCTTCAATCTGAAATACGTCCATGCCTATTTTCCTTGCAAAGGGTACCTCCTTCTGCCATACTCGCAGAATCGGGCCCCCATGGGGTCAGTGTAGTGTAATGAGACTGGGATTTCAACCCCCTGCCGGGTGGGACCGCATAATCAGGCCGAGGGCGCAAGACATACAAGCGTGTCAGACGGACTCGAACAATCAATCACGACGATCACCCCGGAGCACGTGATCACCGTCGTCGGGGTCGCTCTATTCGCCTGGTGGCTCGTCCGGACTTCTCTGGGTCGCACGGCACTGGTCCACTCCCGGCCGCGGCGCAATCGCATGGCCCTGTACACGCCGCTCATCCCGTTCCTCATATGGATGCTGGGCACGGCGGTTTTGCAGCGGCTGGTGGTGGACATCATCGGGCCGGTGAGGGATTGGCGGTTAACATTTGCCAACAGCGTCGTCTATTGCATCGGGTCGCTGCTGTCCGTCGTGGCTATGCTGATCCTGGCGAAGCGGGACTTTGCGCGGGGGCTGACGGGCTGGGGGCTCCGATGCAAGACCGTGCCCAAAGACTTGGGCCTGGCCGCCGTCCGTCTGCTGGCAGTCTGGCCGCTGGTGATGGTGATGATTGTCATCGTTATGGCCGTGGGGAAAGCCCTCCAGGGCCCGGGCTATGAGATTCCTCAGCACGAGGAACTGGAACTGATCACGACCTCGACGCAACGGTCCCTTCAGGTGCTGATCGTTATCCTGGCCGTGGTTGTTGCCCCCCTGGTGGAGGAGATGCTGTTCCGGGGTCTGTTTCAGACGATGATTCGCTCCTACTGGGGCCGGCCCTGGCTTTCCATTGCGATCACCTCCGTGCTCTTTGCGACGGTCCATCAGAATCCGGAGCATTGGCCGGCGTTGTTCATGCTGGCGATGGGATTGGGGTACACTTACGAGAAAAGCGGGTCGCTGCTGCAGCCGATTTTCATGCATGCGCTGTTCAACGGCGTTACCGTCGCCAGCGCGTTGGCGGAGCAGGCGGCACGAATGTGAGTCCGCTAATGCGGCGGGCCGGGCGCAGGCGGCGATTTTCGCCATCTTTTTTCGTAGCGAACGGCCGGACCATTCCTACAATGGACGCCAATCGGCCGGCACGTCGCTGGGATAACGATGCCGGCTCCGGCTGGGACTGACGAACGGAACTTCTGCAAAATGGAGATTAGGCTTGCTTGAGGAAGCAAAAATCGTCTTCGTGATTTTTCCTTCCGAAACGGTACGTGCTTGCTGCACCATCCGTCAAGCGGATTATTCAAGGAAATCCCCAAGCTGATTTCCTTGAATAATATAAGCTTAATCTCCATTTTGCAAGGCTCTTATGGCGAAGCCAGAGGAACTTATGGGACCGGAAGAGTCCAGAATCATCGTCGAAAACGGGACGGACGTGACGATCGTCACCTTCCAGGAGGAGAACATCCTGGAGGAGGACCAAATCCGCAGGCTGGAACGGGCCCTGCTGCCGGTGGTCCGGAAGAATCAGGAAAAACGTCTCGTTCTGAATTTCGCACACGTCAAGTTCATGTCATCGGCCTTCCTCGGCCTGCTGGTAAAGGTCCACAAGCGAGCGATCGACGCGGGCGGCCATTTGCAGCTCTACAACCTCGACCCCAAAATCCATAAAGTCTTTGAAATCACCAAGTTAACGAGAGTTTTCGACATCGTGCCCAGCGGGACCTGACGACCGCGGCGGCCGTAGGCAGCGGGAGGAGTTGCCCGGGCATGATTGGTCGGCCCGAGGCCGTTTTGGGGTCGTCTGCGCGAGACGCTTAAAGCCGGCGGAAAGACTTGACGAAGATTTCGCTTATAGATATAATATGATGAGTCTAACCTGTCGGGGGTGCACACGGATGGAGTGCCTGCACGGTGGCAGGCAGCGGTTGGCAGGAACCTAACGGGGCGATTCGACAAGGTTCTGTCGGACGCGGCCGGGTACTCGGGACCTGACACCTCGGATGGAAGCGGGGTTTCCCATCAGGATTTTTCGTTCGGGCAGAACGTGTGTCCGAGAGGGGATGGGTCGAGTTTATCGGTCCCTGGCACGGCGAAGAGTTGTACCTGGGACGGAGTTCAGAATTGGGAGGAAGGATCATGAAAACAGCTCGAATATCAGGATTGGTTGCTTGTTTCTTGCTGCTGGGCGGTTTGGCGTACGCCCAGGACAAGACGTTGGAGCAGTCCGTGGTGACGGTTCGGCAGACCATGGACTACACGTACAACAACTGGTTGGGCGGACCCTGGTTCGTCGAACCGGGATGGATCCTCGACCACTCGCCTTTCTACCGGCTGCTGACCGAGGACTGGGGATGGACCCACAACGTCACAAGTTTGGTGCCCGCCAACGCGACGGGGATCCAATCGGCCACGCTGACGATTATCGCCTGGAATGTCGACGACAATCGTCCGGAATGCGCGGACCATGTCATCATTGCGGGCGGCACCTATGAGTACGTGAATGACATCGGCACCTACAGGGGCGGCGGCACCGAGCTGGGCGTGCTGAGCACCTACTATGCTTCGCCGACCGTCGTGGATTGGCCCGACCCCGACAACCAGGAGCGGCTCGGTTACGAGGATTACTGGTCGATTACGTCCTTCGATTTGCCGCAGAACGTGCTGGATGAGTTGTGGGCGAAAGGACAGATCAAAATCTGGATAAACATCGACCGCTATCGCCCCTACGGCGCAACCGGGTATCGTGTGACGCTGAAGAGCGCGATGTTGACGGTCAAGTATGAGGCCTCGGGTCCGGCACCAACGGCCAAGATGCCGGTTTACCGCTTCTGGTCGCCTGTGCTCGCCAGCCACTTCTACACGATGGATGAGGTCGAAAAACAATACGTCATCGACACGTATCCAGGGATATGGAGCTATGAGGGGATCGCCTATCTGGCCATGTCAGACCAGACCAATCCGCATGCCGTGCCGGTGTATCGATTCTGGTCCGGCGTGCTCGGCTCCCACTTCTTCACGGCCGACGAGTTGGAGAAGAACAAGCTGCTCAATGAATACGCCGACGTCTGGACCTTTGAAGGCATAGCGTTCTACGCGTTCCCGCTGGAGGAAGTGCCGCCCGCCGACGTCTTACCCGTGTACCGGTTCTGGTCGGAGACACTGGGCCACCATTTCTATACGATCAGTGAAGCGGAGAAAGACACGGTCGTCGACACTTGGCCGGACGTTTGGGCCCTTGAAGGTGTTGCCTGGTACGCGTACCCGCCGGAACAACAGTAGTCTCCTCGCGAAATGTCAATCCAGGCCCCGCCCAGCCGGCGGGGCCTTTTTATTTGCCTGCGTACGAACGTCTCCACGTCTCCCCACCGGGCGATGGCGATTATGATCAATTCATGCGCCGCGTGTCATCCTGAACGGAGCGTAGCGTCGTGAAGGATTTGGGCCGTACGCGGAAGAAACCTCTCCTTCGCGGGCCAGATCCTTCGCGTTCAGCTCAGGACGACAGAGTCCCATCGCGCAAGAATTCTTCCTAATCCGTATGAGAGGGGGACCGAGACAGGCACGAGGGAGGTAGCGCTCGGAGTTGCTGTCGAAGCGGCGAACACGCGGCTACGGCAGAGCATGGCGAGGAATGTAGAAGATGCCTTTGCTGGCGCCTTCGTCCGGGAAGGGCGGGACGCCTTCCGGGGTCATCGCGATGCGCATCGGCACGACGTCGGAAGGCGTGTACGTTTCGACGTGGCCGTCCGTGTAGGCCGCTCGCAGCTTGATCTTGGGCATGACCGCGTTCGGGTCGCCCTTCGTCGCCCACAAGGCGGGCGCCAGGTAATACTCCTCGAGGATGTCGGCCTTCGCGAGTCTCTCGCAGCTCGTGAAGTTCTCCGGGCTGCGCCAGTAGCCGTAGCCGAGATAATCGCTGATGAGCAATTGACTCTGCGTGCCGCCGCTGGCGGGACCACGAGGACCTTTGAACACCGCGCGGGGTCCCCCGACATAACCGGTGTAGTTCCAGTAGAAACAAAAAGTGCCGCCGACCGGATCGGACCTCGGGTCCGTGTCCGGATTGTCCCAGTCATCGCCCGCGTCCCAGGACTCCTGGAGGTACTTGTAGGGCTGCGGGGCACCGGGGCACGAGACGGTCTTCGCACTGGCGATGTAGCTGTGCAGATACGCGCTCATCGAGCGGTGGAGCTGGGGACTACGACTTTTCTCGCCGGCCATCTGGGTGGGCTCGCGCCAGTTCCAACTGTCCTCGACTCCGACGGTGGCGACCGACTGCGGATAGAGATCGTCGTTGTCCATGGCAAAGAGGTTCACCGCATTGGCGACCTCTCTTTGATTGCGCATACCGAGCAGGGCGGTCGCTTGACGCCTCACGCCACTCAGCGCCGGCATAAGGATGGCCATGAGCATCGAGATAATAGCAATGGCCACGAGCAGCTCGACGAGCGTAAATGCTCTCAGCCTACCGGCTTCCACAGAGATGTTCTGGCATCTCTTGCCGATCTCCAGATCCTCCGAATTCAAGACCCTATTCCCTGCCGATTCTCCCGGCTCACGGTACCATTATATGACCTTGTCACCCCAGTGGCAAGCACAATCGGTGCCCCGGGCCATATTTTACGTCAGTACCAGTATGTCCCCTAAACCACTACCTGTGGTGGACCGCCCGTGCCAAAGCGCCACATTTTGGGCTATGCCACGAAAGGGCTCCGCGAGGGGCCTCAGAAAACGAAAGGTGGAGAGCGAATGCGCGGCGGGAGAGTCGCTGTAGCCACCCCGCATCGCTCTCCGTCCACCCCCTGCCGGTCCTGGGACCGGCCCTCGGATTCCCACCACCGTGCTCGATTTCGCGCACCTCATGCCACCTCCACTCCTCGATGACCGCCGGACCACCCTGGACCGAAGCCAACAAGCAGATCAATCACTCAAGCTCGCGAAAGGCGTGCCGCCATAAGCTCCCATATCCACCCGTCCGCCGTTGGGCATCCGCTCGCCGCGCGGGTCCTCCTTCGGATCGCCGGCGTCGATGCAGGGGCTGGTGACTTTGTCCGGCACCCAGGTATCCGATTGAGGCACATAGCGGCCGGCGCGGGACTTCAAGTGATAATCTCCTCTTTCCGGGTCGGCAAATAGTGGATCGGCCCGGATATTGCCCTGCGCCTTATCGGGTTCGTCGTGCTGAATGTCGCTGTAATGGGCTTTGCACAGGAACAGATCGCCGTCGGCGTTGTCCCAGAGAATGCAGTTGACGATGTTGGGATCGGCACCGCTGTACGCCTTGATTCCGAACGTGTTGCCGACGATCGTGAGGTTCTTGAGCGTGGGCGAGGCGCCCTCGCAGAAGACCGCGCCCTCGCCGCAGCCGGTGATCACGAAATTGGCCAGCACGCTGCGGGTACTTTCGGCATAATAGAAGGAGACCGCGTAATCATTCTTCGAGCCGGCGGGGGTCGTCAGCACGGCGGCATCCGCGGCACTCTGGACGTTGATGGCTTTATGGAAGATGAGTTGCTCGCGGTAGACACCGGGCCAGACCAGGACGCTATCGCCGTCCCGCGCGGCATCAATGGCCTTCTGCACGGTGGCGAACGCCGTCTCCGGGCTCAGTCCGGCGTTGCGGTCATTCCCGCTGGTTCCGTTCACATGGTAGACGAAGTGATCGGGTCCGTTGCTTGCCTGCCGGGTCCCGCCGTAAGCCCCCATGTTGATCCGGTTGCCGTTAGGCACCAACTCCTCGCTCACCGAGGCGGCTGGATCGCCGGCATCGATGCACGGGCTGTGGACGCTGTCCGTGACCCAGCGACTCGCCTGCGGGTCGTATCGCCCGTACTTCGACTTCAGATGATAGTCTTCCCGGTCCGGGGCCGCGAACAGGGGATCCTGGTTGAGATTGCCGGCCCCCGGATATCCGCCCTGCACGTCGCTGTACGTCACGGGGCTCTTGGACGGCGCATCTACAATGACGAGTGCCTTGCCGGTGTTGCTCCAGAGGATACTGCTGGTGATGAGCAGGTCCGCGCCGGTCGAGTGAACCCCGCCCGCCGCCGAGGAGAGCGCGGACCCGACGAGCCGATTCTGAGCGGCCGTGCAGTTGACCAGGCTGACGCGGCACCGCTGGGACCTTACGGCGGCAGACAGGCTCGCATCGAGCACCCAATCCGTGAACAGGCCGCCCCCCGCATCGGCCTGGTTTCGTGAGAAGACGCAGTTCTTGAACGTGACATCTGTCGTCGTGCCGCCGCAGTAGGCGCCGCCGCCCTGGATGCTGCCCGGCGCGGTGTTGCCGGAAAGCGTGCAGCCGGCGACGACTGCGGCGCTTTGCCAGATGTA
>Ga0315274_10005470_pt1 | contig 18578 bp, 13 predicted proteins | sample YL17G02_20_MG_FD_203700 | JGI IMG/M metagenome (GOLD analysis project Ga0315274, IMG submission 203700) | Sediment microbial communities from Yellowstone Lake, YNP, Wyoming, USA - YL17G02_20 | ecosystem: Environmental > Aquatic > Freshwater > Lake > Sediment | place: USA: Wyoming | collected...
TCTTCCAGCTTGGCCGGGACTTGCGGGTTCAGGCGGGCCAGCGGAGCCGGGTTGTGTTCCAGGATGGCGCTGAAGATGACGCCGGAAGCGGCGCCGGAAAAAGCTTGCCGCCCCGTCGCCATCTCGTACAACACCAACCCAAAAGAAAAGAGGTCGCTGCGGGCGTCCAGCTCCTCGCAGCGCACCTGTTCGGGCGACATGTAGGCGACGGTGACCAGGGCCCGCGCAGCGCCGAACTGGGCTCGTTCGCCTTCCGAAGCACACGAAGTGGAGGTTAACGCCGCCGTCCCGCCGCCACGATCGCACGCAGTCCCCGCTTTCGATTGTGGCGGCGCGGCGATCCGGTCGTCGACCTCGATCCGGCGCTATCAGGGTTCCGCGTGGTCAACCGGCGGAACGTTTCGGATCCTCGTCAATTCGCCGGTAGCCGCAGCCTCGAGTACCGCCCCCATGAATTCATCCACCATCTCCGCGGTTAGAGGCACGGGCATCTTCTCCAGCTCCATTCGAAGCTGAACATCCTTGGCAGCCGACAGGGCACGCGTGAGATGCGCCGGGCTAAAGCCCTTCACCTCATTGCGCGTGGCGAGGACGCCCACCTTGCGCGCGATCATCCGAACTTGTGTCTTCGGAGCGTTGCCACGATTATATTTCTCAAGGTTTCTGACCGCCGACCGTGAAGGCATGTTCGTCGAGAAGTTGCTTGAGCTGCTTTTTCAGTCGATCGTGTCCCGATTCGCCGGCGAGATTATGAAGCTCATTCGGATCCGCCTGCTCATCGTACAGCTCGATGCCCTTCCTGCCTTCATCCCACTCGGTATAACGCCAGCGATCTGTACGCACGGATTGCCCGAGATAGGTGAGCTCGCTGGTCAGGCGCGTCCGGTCCGGATGCCGTCCCACACTGCTGTACGCGGCTTTCTTGCCTCCGTGCGCCGGGTCGTTGAGGGCGTGAACCAGGCTCATGCCGTCCAGGCCCGCTGGGCGCGGGATACCGCACAAATCAGCGAGCGTGGGATACAGGTCGATAAACTCCACCAGCCCGGGGCACGTTTTGCCTTCTCCTTTTGCTCCCGGTGCGTGAATGATCAGCGGCAGCCGGGTCGATTCCTCGAACAGCGTCATCTTGTGCCACATTCCGTGCTCGCCGGTGTGATAGCCGTTGTCGCTCAGAAAGACCACTACCGTACTGTCCCCAAGTCCGGCCTGGTTGAGCGCGTCGAGCACAATTCCCGCCTGCGCATCCATGAAGGAGATGCAGGCATAATAGGCGGCCCGGTACAAGCGAGTCTCCTGCTCGGTGGGCGGCCGTTGCTCGGCCAACTCGTACCAGGCCGCTTCCGGAATCGATTTCGCGTATCCCTCCGGAACCGTGGGAACCGGGATCTTCGCGGGATCATAGAGATCGAAGTATCGCGATGGCGCGGCGTAAGCCGCATGTGGAGCGTGGAAACCGACGCCCAGGAAGAAGGGCTTCTTGTCCTTGCCGAAACCGCGGATCAGATCCGCGCACCTGCGCGCGATGCGGCCGTCGGCGGTCTTCTCGTCGGCGACATTGAGCCGTGCCCATTCCATCGTATGGTTGCGCGGCTTGGGCATCTGGTGCGATTCGATCACTGTCGTATTGTTGCGCGGCTTCGGCGTCTGCGGCTTTTCGCTGGCCGCCACGACGTTCTTCCCGCCTCCGGCCTCCATCAGGTCCCAACTGCGCGGATCCTCGTGCTCGGGACCGTTGTGGAAAATCTTGCCGATGCCGGCGGTGTACCAGCCGTTCCGCCGGAATATCTCCGGCAGCATGATGGTGTCGGACATGTACTTTCGGGTGGGCGTACGGAGCGTCCAGACGCCCGTCTTGTCCGGACGCCTGCCGCTGAGAAGCGAAGCGCGGGACGGCGCGCAAAGTGGAAACTGGCAATAGGCATGATCGAACAAGACGCTGCGCCGGGCGAAAGCGTCCAGATGAGGGGTCTTCACGATCGGGTGACCGTAGCATCCGAGCGCTTCGTTGAGATCGTCGGACACGATCACAACTACGTTCTTGCGCGGACCCGCTGCCGCAGCCATGAAAGGAGCGATACTTGCAGTTGCTAAAAATTGCCGCCGATTCATGCGCCGTATAATACACCGTATCCGAATGAATTTGTCTAGAGCATCAGCATTCGAACGTCTTCACCCGCGGTGAACCGCGCTTCACAACAATTGAATTGCAAACACCCGCGCGTGCTGCGAGAATACGCCGCAGAACAGGCGGAGCCGTGTAGGTGGGTCTTATTTCCAAGGCAAGGAGAAAGGCTTAAGCCGCTCTGAGAAATGTGGAAGATGCGGTTAGGAGGGTGCACGATGCGTTCCATCCGATTGCTTGAGCTGACGATTCTCTGTTTGTTGCCGCTGGTTCTCGCTCCGAGCAAGCTAAGCGCGCAAATCGGCGGGGGATCGATCGTTGGATATGTTACGGATCCTTCAGGCGCCGCCGTTCCCGGAGCCGCGGTTCATGCGGTGAACCTGGAAACCAACAGCAAACGAGAGACTGTGACGAACGAACGCGGCTACTATGAGTTCCCCTTGTTGCCGGCCGGCAATTACCGGCTGGAAGCGGAACTGGCGGGGTTCCAGCGCGCGGTGAGCGGTTCGCTCGCGCTGAACTCCGGTACGCGTCCCCGCATCGATCTACGGCTGGCTTTGGGCGATGTCACGCAATCCGTGGAGGTGATCGCGTCGGCGCCGCTTGTCAATGCCACGACGACAGATTTGGGTATGGTGATGGAGCGGGCTAAAGTCGAATCGCTTCCTCTCAATGGACGGAACTGGCAGCAACTGATCGAACTCCAAGCGGGTGTTGTGAATTCGTCGGGTGTAGCGCGCGGAGGGATGCAGTTTTATGGCGCATCCGCGCTCGGAAACAACCTGATGCTCGACGGCGTTGACATGTCCGCCGGCGAGAATTCGAGCGCCGCCAGCACCCGCAGCTCCGGCACGATTGTCATCAACACTGTCAGCCTGGAAGGCATTCAAGAGTTCAAGACGACAGGGAACGCATTTTCTGCGGAGTATGGACGCGCCGTCGGAGGAGTGGTGAACATTGTCACGAAGAGCGGTACGAACGATTTTCATGGCGCCCTCTTCCATTACTTTCGCAACGACGAGCTCGACGCGAACGACTTTTTCTCCAACCGCTCCGGACTGGGGAAGCCGCCCCTGCGATGGAATCAGTTCGGTGGCAACCTGGGCGGTCCGATACGGCGGGACAAACTCTTCTTCTTCTCGAACTATGAGGGGGCAGTCGTCCGGCGCAACCAGGCGCAAAGCGGCAATGTCCCGACGCCTCTCCTGCTCGCCGCGGTGACGCCGGCGCTGCGGCAAGCGTTCGGCCGATTGCCAAAGACGTTCGAACCAACCAGCAGTCCGTACATCGGCTTCCACCGCAGGAACGATCGAAGCACGGTCGACGAGAACACGATTCTCAACCGCGTCGATTGGAATCTCGGCTCACATCAGGTGGCGGGCCGATACAGCTACAATCGTCAGGACTCTCGCGAGCCGGATCTTATGGAAGGGGTGTCGCTGATATCGCCGCTACGCTTGCACAACGCACTTGTCCAGGACGCATGGAGCATCAGTCCGTCGCTGCTCAACGAGTTCCGCTTTGGCGTGAATCGGGTGGACATGGACCGGCGGCAAACAGGGGTCGACGGTATTCCGGCCTCGGCGCAAACTGCGGGTGTGAACCTGAACCTCACCCTTGCCGCGCGGCTCCACGCCATGGCGGACATATACACGGTGGCCGACAACTTCAATGTGATCAGGGGCCGTCACACCATGAAGACCGGCTTCGAGTACCGCAAAGTCAACGCCAACCGGTTCCAGGACAATGCCCCCCTTCATTACTACAACAGCCTCAACGACCTGATCGCCGATCGCACGAATCGATTCCGCGTGACCTTCGGCGGGCTAAAACCCCTGGGCTACTCCACCTTCGGCGTTTTCGTTCAGGATGATTTCCGAGTGAACAACCGGTTGCAGTTGAACATGGGCCTGCGGTACGAGTACTCCCCGCCGCTTAAGGGCGCCTACAATATTACTGGTGGCAACCCGTTTGGGCCCTTCGGCCGGAATGATGAAGGGATGACGCGTCCGGATCGGAACGATTTCGGCCCGCGACTGGGGCTGGTTTATAACGCCCTCGGAAACCAGAAGTTGGTGGTTCGCGCCGGCGGCGGCGTCAGCTATGCGCCACCGGTACCAGACTACTATTACTCAATGGCGTTTCTGGACCCGCGGATTCCCTTCAACCCGATCGTCGCGACGGCGGACCTGCCGGCGGGCCTCACCACAGCCTACCCTCTCGATGCCTCCTTCGTGCCGGCCGTCAAGCAGAATCCCAGTCTGCTTCCGAGCAGTCTGGTTCTGAGCCGTTCGATTCTTGATTACAACGCCCGCGACGAGTATGCCATGCAGTGGAATCTTAGCGTCCAATCGGCGATTACCTCACAACAGAGCGTTCAGATCTCCTACGCGGGCAACCGCTCTTTGAACGGTTCCGCCCTGGTTCCGGTAAACCTGATCGATCCCCGGACCGGGAAACGCCCCGACCCGACCATCGGAGATATTTACTTCCGTGAAAACGCCGGCCGGTTGACGTACCACGCGCTGCAACTCTCGGCCAACCGGCGCATGTCCAAGGGGCTTACGTTCGACGTCTATTACACGTTTGCGAAGACCCTGTCGTACTGTGGCAGTGATACGACAGCGACGACAGCACAACCTGCCATCCAGGATCCGAACAATATCGCTGGCTCCTATGGACCCAAGATCGGGGAGGTGCGTCACCGGCTCACGGGCGTTTTTGCGTATGAACTACCGGCGAGGATCCTTCCACGCAATAGAGCGGCGAACGCAATCCTGGGGGGCTGGAGCGTCCAGGGAATTGTCGGCCGGCGCTTGGGCCAGCCGATCAACGTGTTGTCTGGCCGCGACTTCGTGGGCAACGGGCGCGTGGAGGCGCAGCGGCCGGACATCATCGCCGGCGTCAATCCCTATATCCGGGAAGACCTTGTATGGTTGAACAAAGCGGCGTTCGACTTGGTGGCTCCTCAGGTACAGCACCGTTTCGGCAATCTGGGATACAATGCGCTGCGCGGCCCCTCGGCATTCACCTTCGATGCGGCATTGCATAAGCAGTTCCAGATACGCGAGCGACAGCACCTCACCTTCCGCTTCGAGATGTTCAACGCTCTAAACCACCCGGTGATGGGTGATCCCAACAACACCGTCACCAACCCGAGCTTCGGCTTGATCCAGAGCGCCAGCGGAGGGAGAAATATCCAGTTGGCGCTGAAGTACGCTTTCTGAGGCACGCGGAAGTACGGGAATTGCTCGTGCAGCACGGTGCACAAAAGGTATAAACTGCGCGGTTCAATGCGGCGCAATCCGGAGCTGAAAAGCAGTGTTATGGACCTGACCAGACGTACGTTCCTCGGAATGATGGCAGCCAGCCAGATGGTCCGCGCCCAGCCATCCAAACCGAATATTGTGCTGATGCTCGCCGACGATCTCGGTTATGGCGATCTCGGCTGTTATGGCCAGCGGAGAATCCGAACGCCGAACCTCGATGGCATGGCGGCTCGAGGCATGCGTTTCACGCAGGCATATTCGGGCTCGACAGTTTGTGCTCCATCGCGCTGTTGCCTCATGACCGGACTCCACAACGGGCACGGCCGGGTGCGCGACAACATTCCTCATGGCATCTTTCTGCAACCGGACGACCTTACCGTCGCGGAGGTTTTGAAGCAGGCGGGTTACCGCACCGGGGCGTTCGGGAAATGGAGCCTCGGCAATCCGGGATCATGGGGACTTCCCAATCTGCAGGGATTCGATGAGTTCTTCGGATACCTGGACCAGGATCACGCACACAACTATTATCCGGAGTTCCTGTGGGAGAACGATCACGAGGTATTGCAGCAGGGGAACCGAGCCAACGCCCGGGGCAGGTACTCGCCGGACCTCATCATCGAACGGGTTACCGCTTTCATCGAATCCAATCGGAGCCGTCCGTTCTTCGCTTACTGGACGCCGACGCTGCCGCACTGGTCGGATTATCCCAAGACTACGCCAAGGTCGCAGGACATCCCCAGCGACGCGCCATATACGAGCGCAAGCTGGCCACAGGTGGAGAAGAACTACGCAGCCATGGTGACTCTGCTGGATCGTCAGGCCGGGACAATCCTGGATCTGCTGCGCAAGTTGTCCATTGAACGGCAAACGCTCGTGCTGTTCACCGGCGATAACGGTCCCTCGGCGGAATCGCTGCACAAGCCGTCGTTCTTTGAAAGCGCCGGCCCGCTTCGGGGAGTGAAACGAGATCTGTATGAGGGCGGCATTCGAGTGCCGCTGCTGGCCCAATGGCCCGGCTCGATCGCCGAGGGATCCGTGAGCGATAGCGTATGCGCCTTTTGGGACTTTCTCCCCACCGCCGCGGAACTCGCGGGCTTGCCCGCCCCGAAGACCACGGACGGAATCTCACTTGTTCCGGCCCTGCTCGGCCAAGCGCGGCGGGAACATGAATACCTCTACTGGGACTACGGCCATGTCAGAGAGCGATTCCTACAGGCCGTGCGCCGCGGCCAGTGGAAGGCCGTGCGAAACGGTTCGCAGGCGCCGGTGGAGCTTTACGATCTCGCTGCGGATCCGCGTGAGAGCCGCGACGTGGCGGCCGCGCAACCGAAGCTTGCCGCGGAGTTGCAGGGGCTGATGGAGGCGGCCATGACGCCGTCGCCCGACTATCCGATTCGCGACCGGGCCGGGCGAGAGAAGGAAACACCTCTATGAAGGCGCTGATTTACGCCACGATCCTCGTGCTCGCGTCGGCTGCACATCTGTTTGCGGCCAGCGTGCCCGTTGTCATCAAACACGCGACCGTGTTCAACCGGCCGGGCCGCTATGGGGGTTGGCCCGCGAATCACGGCGCATGGTCGTGGGGCAACGAAATTCTGGTGGGGTTCAGCGCCGCCTATTTTCAGTGGACCGGTCCCGATCGTCATCCCTATGATCGAAGCAGGCCCGAGGAGCCGTACCTGGCACGCAGCTTCGACGGAGGGGAAACCTGGCGCATCGAACCGGCGCCTTCACTGGCGCCCCCGCAAGGCATGTTCACCGCCGCGGGGCCCGGCGGCAAGGCGGCTGATCTGACGCAGCCGATCGATTTCACTCACCCGGGTTTTGCCATGACGGTGCGCATGTCCGATGCCCAGCAAGGAAAATCCTGGTTCTTTTACTCCTACGACCGCGGCCGGACGTGGAAAGGTCCCTTCAACTTTCCGATGCTGGGGCAGACCGCGATTATGGCGCGCACCGACTACCTCGTCAATGGCCGGCGGGAGGCCATGGTCTTTCTCACCGCCGCCAAGGCCGGCGGGCGGGAAGGCCGGCCATTCGCAGCCCGCACCAAAGACGGCGGCGTTCACTGGGAATTCGTAGCCTGGGTTGCGCCCGACCCCAAAGACGGCTTCACCATCATGCCCTCTTCCGTCCGGCTTTTCAAAACCGAGATCCTGACGACCGTCCGCCACAAGGACTCGTCTGGCGACGGACCGAACTGGATCGACGCCTATCTCTCCCGTGACAACGGAAACACCTGGGGATTCCTCAACCGGCCGGTGGCGGATACCGGGGCCAAGAGCGGCAATCCGCCCAGCCTGTCGAGGCTGAAGGATGGGCGGCTGGTGATCGCCTACGGCTACCGCTCCCAGCCATACTCGATACGGGCTCGGATCAGCAACAACGGCGGCCGCTCCTGGGGCCCGGAGATGATGCTGCGCGATGGCGGCGCGAGCTGGGACCTCGGCTACACGCGGAACATCGAGCGCCCGGACGGGAGAATTGTGACCGTCTATTACTGGGCGCCGGTTCTTGACCAGGAAAGAATCATCGAAGCAACTATCTGGGAGCCAGTCTCAAAGTGAAACTGATCCCGGTTCTCGCGAGCGCCGGGGCCACTCGCCGCCGTTGCGGTCCCGCTTGCATTCACCAGTCGTGAACCGTGCTTCAAAACAATTGAATTGCAGGTACAGGCTCGTCTTGAGAGAATGCGCCGCAGAAAGGTCGCACCGTATACCCGAGTCCTTACGGCAGGGAAGCCCTCCAAAAGGGACGGTCAAGAAAGAAGATTCGAATTGCCTGTGGGGCAGGCGGCTAAGCGGAAGCGAGAGAGGAGCTGACCATGTTTCAGCGTTTGGTTCTCATCGGTTGTTTCATCGTCCTTTTGGTGCCTTGCGGGCTTCTTGCGCAAGGCAACTACGCAAGCGTCACTGGCATCGTGAGGGACGCCCAGGGGGCCTCGGTTCCCCGGGCTGCCGTCACGATACGAAACGTGGATACGGGCGTCGACCGCACGGTCCACACCAGCGAGTCGGGCGACTACACCATCACCAACCTGCCCCCCGGCCCCTATGAGGTGAGCGCCGAGATGGCGGGTTTCCGGAAGTACCGGAGAGTGGGGATTGTGCTCGAGATTGGCCAGGTTCTGCGCAGCGATGTCCAACTTGAGGTCGGCCAAGTGAGCGAGTCGATTAGCGTCACGGCGCAGGCGGCCGCGCTGAACACGGAAAACGGCGCGATCCAGGGCGACGTGATCTCGCGTATGGAGATTATGGAGCTGCCCCTCGATTCGCGCGACTTTACCGACCTGGCGTTTCTTGTTCCGGGCGTGCTGCCGGCGGCCTCGGGCGGCGAGGGATCCTTCGCTGCCATCAACGGCGCGCGCGCGGACTCGACGAACTTCTACGTCGATGGCATCAGTAACCGGAATGCGCGGGACGCCTCTCCCCAGGTACGCCCGAACATGGGCGCCATGCAGGAGTTCAGGATGGAGACCTCCGGCTACTCCGCCGAGATGGGGCGCATGGCCGGGGGCGTCATGAATATGGTGCTGCGTTCGGGCACCAACCGCTATCACGGCGACGTCTTCGAGTACGTCCGGAACAACGTAATCGACGCGCGGGGGTTCTTCGACCCGGAGAAGCTCGCGCTGCACCGCAACCAGTACGGCGCCACTTTTGAGGGGCCGGTCCGGCTGCCGAAACTGTACGACGGCCGCAACCGGAGCTTCTTCATGTTCAGTTGGGAGAGCTACAAGCAACACAATGGCCAGACGAGCATTACCCGCGTCCCCTCCCTGTTGGAACGAGACCTGGATTTCTCCAAATCGTTCAGCCTGACCAGCGGCGCCGCCATAGTACTGAAAGATCCGCTCAACGGCAACGCGCAGTTCCCCGGCAACCGGATTCCGGCGGCCCGGCTGGATCCGATTGCCGCCAAACTGATGACCTACTACCCCCAGCCCAACCGCGCCGACCCCCGCAATAACTTTATAGCGGTCGCCGCCGTTCCCAACACCTGGGATAGCTTCGTCGTTAAAACCGACCACCGCTTCAATGAGAAGAATACCCTCACGTACCGCTCCCAAGTCCGGTTCAACCACACGACGTCTCCCTTCACCGGCAGCGCCATGGGTGGATTCCCCAACACGTCAAACGACAAGCGGTCGCTCATGGGCATCGATTACGTCCACCTGTTCACGGCCACGCTTTTGGCGGAAGCGCACAGCGGATTCAGCCGCAACAACACCTACGCGCGAGGCCCCGGGTCAGGCGTCGATATGTTTGCGAAACTGGGCATGCCCAGTGTCGCCCTGGATCCGAACGTAATGGGGTGGCCGCGGTTTACTGTCACGGACTATGCTCCCATCGGCGCGGCCGCCAATCAGCCGAACGAGCACCACGTGACCGACATCCAGAACTCAGCCAAGTTCACCTGGGCGAAATCGCGTCACGTGATGAAATGGGGTTTTGAGTTGGCGCGCGTACGCATCAACCAGCCCTACTACAACAACAATCGCGGCACGTACGCTTTCAGCGGCGCCTGGACGAGCTCTGCGCTGGCCGATCTTGAGCTCGGCCTGTTGAACAGAACCACCCGCCTGACAGGCGCTCCCCAGAACTACCTGCGCGCCCTCAACATGGGGGCCTTCTTCAACGACGATTTCAAAGTGAAGCCGAATCTCACACTCAACCTCGGGCTCCGGTATGAGATCGACAAGACCCCCAACGACAAGTATGACCGCATCATGAACTTCGTGCCGCAGGTCGGCAAATTGGTGATCCCCGTCGACGATCCGAGTGTGAAGAGCGTGGTTGCCGGAGCCGGCCTGCAGAACTATGTCACCTACGCCGCCGCGGTGGGTCTTCCCCGGGCCATGGTGTACCCCGACTACAACAATTTTGCCCCGCGCTTCGGCTTTGCCTGGCGGCCGAGAAATACAACCCGGACGGTCATCCGAGGCGGCTACGGCATCTTTTACTCGGGTCACGTCCTGAACTCGTTCCGGACCAACTTGCAGGACCAGTTCCCCTACGCGCTAACGGCGAGCTTCAGCCGTACGGCCAACCAACCCAACCTGTTGACGCTGAGCAATCCCTTCCCCTCGTCGAAGGAGTCGATCAGCGGCATGAGCACCAGCGCCGGCTACCAGATCGACGCGAGGACCAGCTACGTGCAGTCCTACAACCTGACCCTGGAGCGCGAGCTCCGCGGCTCGGTGCTGGAAATCGGATACACGGGATCGAAAGGCACGCACCTGGGGCGGCTGCGGGACATCAATATACCCCGCGTCTCGGAAGCGGCCTACCTGGCCGGCATCGCCAGCAAAGATTTGCGCCGATTTCCGTTCCTCGACGGGGCGATCAGCGTGTTCGGGTTCCATTACAACTCTATTTACAGCGCCGGCCGGATCTCTCTTCGCAAGCGCGGGGGCGGGCGCACCTTCTACCGGCTGAATTACACCTACAGCAAGTCGATCGATGACGTCTCGCAGCTCACCGCGACTCCGGATGGCGGACTGGACGCCAATTCCTATGATCCCAACAGTCGCCGGCTGGACCATGGGCGCTCGGACTTTGACCGCGGCCACGTGGTGACTGCCTCGTTCTCCTGGCAACTCCCGTTTGGCCACGGGAGCCGGTGGCTCACCTCCGCAGGCGGCTTGAAGCAGGCTGTGATCGGGGGCTGGCAATTGTCCGGCACCTCGTTTCTCTCCACGGGACGGCCAATGACCATAACCGCGGCCGGCGTCAGCACGGATCTGGGAGAATCGCTGAAGCCGAACCGGATCGGCCAAGGGATCCCGGAAGACGTTTCCGGCCGGCGGCGCGGAGTAGATTATCCGTGGTTCGTTCCCACAGACTTCGTGAAGGTGCCGGGGTGCGTCTCGGTGGCGGTTGGATGTCCGGTGGACCGTTATGGCTTCAAGCCTTTCGTGTACGGCAACTCGGGCCGGAACATACTGGACGGGCCCGGCACAGCCAACTTGAACCTGGCGATGATGAAGAATTTCCGGGTCGGTGAGCAGAAGAACCTTCAGCTTCGCCTCGAATCGTTCAACGCTCTGAACCACCCCAATTTCGGCGTGCCCAATAACCAGTTCAATTCCACCACGGCAGGCTTGATCACCGAAATGGCGCAGGGGCCGCGGACATTTCAAGCGGGGGTGAAGTTCCAGTTCTAGGCGCGCTGCCAGCGTTCGTGAATCAGCAAGGGCGGCTGAGACAGAATTTGCCACAGAGACACTGAGGCACAGAGCAAGAAACTGGAGATCGTTTTCTCTGTGCCTCCGTGCCTCTGTGTCAATCGGTTACCACTCGGATCCCGTCACGGCCAGTGTCAAGCGTCCGTGTTTCTTACCCAGAGCGGTGCGCACGCCAAATGGATTTCTGACGCGGATGTTTCCGGTAACATCGACGAGACTGTTTTCGCCTTCCTGCTCCTCCACAGTGAGCACCGGCCGGTCGTAACGGTCTTCCAGGGAACAATTGACAAAGTCGATGCCGCCCTGCAGTTTCGAGGCATTGGCCGCTGCGCCTATACTAATCCAAACCGGCGTCCAGGCGCCGCTGTAATTGCGGTTGTTTGCCACGTTCCTCACCGCGCAGTTCACGAATTTCACCCGGGCTGCGGCGGCCGACTTGTCGTTCACCTTGATGCCGTAGCCCTCGGTGTTCTCTACCACGCAGTTGCGGAATTCGATTAGCCCGCCCACGTCGTCGCGCACCTTGCTGACTCGAATTCCGGTCCCTTTCCGGCTAGACACCCGGCAGTTGTCAAACAGCACGGAAACGTCGCCCGCTTCGGGCCGCAAGCGCGCAAGATTCAACTCGATGCCGTCGCCATCGTTGTCCTCAAAGCGGCAGTTGCGAAAGACGACATCGCGTATGCTTTCCGTCGGGCGATCGGGTTCGATGTCCAGCCCGGCTGCTGGCGGCGTACCCCACGTGTTCTTGAAAATACAGTTTTCGACGGTGAGCCCCAACACACTGATGACGCTCATGCCCTGACGATAGTGGTTATCGGAGACGACGTCCTGGATGCGGACGTTCTTGCAATCGTGGACGTAAAGGCCGTCGCCGCCGCTGTCGCGCACAGTGAGTCCGTACACCTCGACATTGGTGACGCTGCGAAGCTTAAGAGCCATGCGCCCTTCCGCCTTCGGGTACGGTCCGAACCAGCGGTTCCATTTCAGGCGGTCCAACACGTCCCCGGCGATATAGTCTTGCTTCTGCATGCGAACAGTCGCGCCGTAACCGCGGATCACGAGATCGGTGATATCGCGCGCGTTGAGGAGAGAGTCGCCTTTGCCTCGGTATTCCCCGCGCTTGGCCGTGAGGACGACCCCGTCCTCCAGGATCAGTTCCTGGTGTCCGGCAAGTTTCAGCGGCCGGACGATCCAGTCCTTCGTCATGTTGGGCACGAGCACGCGCTTGGCGCCGGAGCTGATGGCGGCCTGAAGGGCCTCCGTCGAGTCCTCTTCCTGAAATCCCCACCACGCGGCGTTGGCTGTCGCTCTCTTTCCGGCCATTACTTCCTGAACCGCTTGCGGGTTGGCGGTGTTGCCCGGCATCTCACCGGCGGCGGATGCCGCGGCCAGCGCAATCATCGCCACGGCAATCATCATAAATATGCCATGCATTCTCATGTCCCTCCAGCATAGAGCACCTGCCGCGAGAAAGTTTTCTTCCCGGCTTGCAGCAAGCCGGCCCGGCCCGGATCATCATCCCATCCGATTTACCTTCTGGCTTCTCCGGGATCCCAGATCGTGGCTTCAATGGTGCGCTCTTTCTCCAACTCCGACGCCCAGTAGTAGACTGTCACGATTTTTCCATCCGGACGTTGAGCGGTTCGGGGGTACCCGATGTCCCAAGACGCGCCGCCACTGCGCAACGTGATCTCGTTCCCCCATGTTTTTCCGTTGTCGGCGCTCAGCCGGGCCCGGATTTCAAAAGGCGGGGAGCGGTAACCGTAGGTAATGGCCAGGCGGCCATCCCGCAGCCGGATCAGACTGGGCGGATTCCCGCTCTTAGCACCAGTGTCCGGAACCGGCCGGTCGAGGAAACGCCATGTCTTGCCGTCATCGTCAGACAGGTAGGCGTCAATCCCGTTCGGTCCCTGTTGGGGCGAATCGTTGTGGCGCACCGTCGTAAGAATCTCTGTTTTGGAGAGGCGGACGGAGGAGGGCATGATCGAAAAACCCTCCTTCGGATTGGGCGCTACCCAGGCGACAAACTGCCACGTGAGGCCGCCATCTTTGGTTCGTGCGCACAGCGGGCGGCGCTCGCTCCCGCCTTGCTTGGAGGCGGTGACAAACACCATCGCGTCACGCTTGCCGTTCACGATGTAGTCGGTACGGGCCAGGATAACGGCCTGGCCCAACATGGGAAAATTGAACGGACCCTTCCACGTTTTGCCGCGGTCGTACGAGTAGAAGAACCACGAGCCTCCTGTTTTCCCTCCGGTCATGCGGAGCGTCATGCAAAAGTCCGGCTGGGTGAAGTCCATTGGCGCAGTGAGGTCGATCGCCTCGCGTCCGGCGCCAGGACCGGTGAACACGCCCGTAGGCGGCACCAGCGAAGGCGCAGCCTCAATGCCCCACGTTTCCCCTCCATCCAGGCTGCGGGCGAGGTGGGGCTCTTCGGGCTTGCTGCTATCGTAAGGGTGGCGGTCCGGCCCGAGCCACTTGTAATAGGCAGCGCTGAAGCCCACCAGAATTTCATTGTTCCAGGACCATATCCCGTGATTCGCGGGCCAGCCGCCAACGCGCCCCGGCTCCTGGTAAACGGTCAAGCTCTTGATCACCTTGACCGCCTCTCCAGCAAACACGCGAACGGAAAAGGCAGCCAGCACCAATGCTGCCAATAACACTCGCCTCATTTCTTTGCCTCCCGGCTTTCCCAGAGCATTTCTGACTCAATTTCCGGACGGGCGTTCAGTACGCATGGGGAATCAGCTTGTCCAGTTCCTCAATGGAAAAATCGGCCGACTGGCACACGGCAATCATCGGCTTTTCCTTGCGTTCGATTTCGCACGCCGCTTCCGCAACCTTGGGAGCCATGTGATGTGGTATCACTACCGCCCCATGCCGGTCGGCATGGACGAGGTCGCCCGGATAAACGAGCATGCCGAAGACTTTGACGGGGCGATCGAAATCCTCGAGGTGCGCATAGCCGTGCGATACCTGGATGCCGCTTGCGAAGAAGTGGAAGCCGAGTGGGCGGACCTCATCCAGATCGCGCACGGTGCCGTTGGTAATCACCCCCTGGCTACCCAGCGCCCGATGGATATTGGCGTTCACCTCGCCCCAGTAAGCGCCTCCGGGAGTCTCGCTCAAGTCCTGAATTACGGTGACGCGCGGCGCGCGCGCCGCGCGCGTGTATTTCCAATATTCGGTTCGCCAGACCTTGCGCGGGTTGGCGGCGGGCTGGTGGGAGAGAATCGTCGCCGTGCACGCATAGCCAACCATTACACCGAGTTCCGGGAAGAGGCACCGGATGCCGCCGTTGCTGTGCCGCGCCTCGGCGGCCGGCAGCCCAAGCGCTTCCAGTGCGTTGGCGATGGTCGGCGAATTGAACCGGCGCAGTGCCTCGATTTGTTCTGGCCCTAAAGTTGCGATGGGACTCGCCGCTGTGGCTGAATCGCTCATGGATTGTCTCTCCCCGCAGGTGATCGGTATAAGTGCATCAACGCTCTCGAAGAGTAATGGCACTGGTGGCCGCACGCAATTAAATTATTGTGAATCGCGATTCACGCTCGGTGATTCCCGAAACAAAAGCGCCGAGCTGAGGAATCGCTTCGCTCAGCGTTCAGGTCTTGGTAACGCCAGTGCCTTGGACGCGCATGGTGCGACCAGCAGATGTGGGAGCGACCTCGCGCTGTCGCCCTCGTTTCGCTGCTGCCGGACGCGCAGGCGCATCGTAACCAGCCGCTCATCGACGAAGCAATTGAATTGTAGTAAAGTCCGATTCACGGCGTGTGAAGCGCCGGGCACGGAGGACAACACTGTGGAAATGCGAGAAATCCGGAGCTTCGTGCTCCTGGCCGAGGCGGGGAGCATCCAGGAGGCGGCAGAGAAGGCCCATTTGAGTCCGGCCGCCGTTCACAAGCACCTGAAAACGCTGGAGCGCGAGTTCGATGCTCAGCTTTATGCGAAGCAACGCGGCGGCCTCGCCCTGACCGACTCGGGCAAGACGGTATTGCCGTTCATGCAGGAGATCCTGCAGCAGCGGGACAGCGCTTTCATCGCTCTCAACGAGCGGAAGGATGCCGGCCGTGGCCAGGTGCGAGTCGGCGCCGGCCCCACCTTCAGCAGTTACCTGCTGCCCGCCCTCATCCGGCGCTACAGGCGGCGGTTTTCTCGCGTGGATGTGTTCATCGAGACGGGCACGGGCGACCATCTGCTGGGACGCCTGCGGTCCGGCCACCTCGATCTGGCGTTCGACCTCGCTGCCACCGCCCGCGACGAGGAGGCAGTGGAGCCGGTGGCGATATGGGAGGCGCCGTTGGGGTTTATTTCCGGACGCCCGGACATCCCGGCCCATTGCCGGCTCCGAGATCTGGTGAAAGCGCCGTTCATTTTGTATCAACAGGGCTCGCACATCGAGAGCCTGATTCGAAGCTACTTCGAGCAACTGAACTTCCGGCCGACGGTGGTGATGCGATCCGACAGCGCCGAAGCCATCAAGGCTATGCTGCGCGCCGGGTTAGGCGTATCGGTGCTCTTCCTCTGGAACATCACGTCCGATGTTCGCAACCGGGCACTGTCTGTTATCCGCACCGACGCCCCGCGCCTGGTTTCGCAGATGGCACTGGTCAAGTTGCGTTCGAGTTACACGCCCAAAGCCGTCACCGCCTTCATCGAATTGGCGCGCCGCAGCGACTGGAAGAACCTGCACCCGGTGGTAGGGTAAATGTCACCGATGCTCCTCCAGCGCTCATTCAAGAAGCGACCGAAGCTGACCGCAGCAGACCGCATTCTGTGGGCCTGGCTGTGCGGAATCTGGAGCGACTGGCGATCTGCTTTGGTGATCGTCAAGCCGGAGACCGTCATTGCATGGCACCGGAAAGGATTTCGCCTTTTCTGGACATGGAAGATCCGACACGGCCAGGTCGGACGACCAGCAGTTCCCAGAGCGGTCCGCGATCTGATCCGCAAAATGAGTTGCGAAAATCCGCTCTGAGGTACTCCCCGCATCTGCGGCGAACTGCTCAAACTGGGCATCGACATCGGCGAGACCAGCGTGGGCAAGTACATGCAGCGCCACCGCAAGCCGCCTTCGCAGACCTGGCGGAGGGTGTTGGCGAACGCGAGCGCATCACCCGGCAACACCGGATAGATCCTGCTTAACGCCGTAGCGTTTACGAATCTGCCTCGCTTGGCCGTACAGTCGGCTTGTCGGAAACTGACCCGTCACCCGCCCGCAGAAAAGGCTTGACAAGCGTGGCGGGACGTTATAGCTTACTGGAATCTACAGTGCTGTAGTTGATAGCGGTTTGATCGGGCCGGCGCGGCGACGCCGGGCCCCTTTTTTGACAATTGGAACACCGGGAGGAGGGGCGGGAATGCCCTGTCCCAGAATTGTGATACGTTTGGCTGCTTTTCCTGCTTATCACCTGTATTAGCAGGTGGCGCTGCCGGTGACGCCTATCTGCTTGCCTGACAGTTGGTTACACGCACGAAGGCGGGAAACCGGCGGCCAACGGAGATTGCAAGCCATTGAAAACGATGCACTTGCCACGCACCTGTTATCTGCGGATAAAAAGCTCTTTAATTCCCGTATTCCCCCTGCCTCCGCAAAGAGAATAGGGAATGCGTATCGACTCCTCGTACGGCAGACGCTTGTTGTACTGGCCGTGCGACCCGTGCATGTCTCCGTGGTCGCTGAACAACATACGGAGAGCACGGCAAAGAACGGTTTGGCGCGTCCCCGCCGGGCCTCCTCGCCGCGTTCGGCAATATAACGGACCAGCAGGTTCGTGAGTTCGTCGGTTTCGTAACCCGGCAGGCGGTAGTGGAAAGCGTCCTTTCCACACTGGAAACCGGAGGTCACCGCGGAGGGTCGTCCCGAGTCGCGGCGCGGTCGTCGGGCGTTGCGCGAATGACCGCAGATTCGTCTGTATAGTAACTTAGCACGCTGACGCTCCTGGCGTACGGCAGGGGACGCGCGCTGATGGTGTACGAGGTGATTTCTCCGAACCTGTCCGGCCCGGGCGTGTAGGTGAACCGGTACCCATCCTTCACAAAGCTGTTGGTTGTGGCGCCCTTACTTGGGTCGAACAGGTCCTTGTCTAACAGGTCCGCGTGGTCGATGTCGGGCTGTCCGGCGCGGGGCGGGCTGCAACGATCGAGCCTGTCGGGGAAGCCGCGCCCATAGGTCGCGCTGTATGTGACCAGTTCGGTGTTGAGCTTGCGCAACATGGAGGTACCGACCAACCGAATCCCCATCTCCTCGGAATGGCGCTGCCATCCGTAGTGGCCAAGCGGACCCAGCATCCATCCATAAAACCACGCTTGGCTGAAAAAGGCCACCAAGCAACCGAGCAAGAGCCGGTACGCGCCGCGCCGGTGCCGCCTCCAGATGCGCCACACGGCTACAGGCGCCATCAGGACCATGCCCGCTGCGCCGCAGAACGCGCCGTACGACAAGGCGACCGATAGGGGCGCCTCCCTGGGCAGGATGGGCCGAGGGATGAAGCTGACAGCGATGGCAGCGCACAAGTTCAATATGCCTAGCCAGAAGATTGCGCTGGCCGAGGGAGTCAGCGTGCGGTCGCCCGCCTTCCTCCACTTGGCCGGGCAGACTTCGGCGGTGTTCTTGGACCGGATCGTACAGGGCCAGTTCGAAATCGGGAACCGGCTTGCCCAGCTTCAAGCAAGAAGCAGTCTCCTGCATCAGTCACCTCTCTCATGGTCTAAGAAGGATTACCGCGGCACTCCCCCGGCGCACGGCCAGGGATGAGCGTGCGGCGCGCTGAAGAACAAGATGCGCAAGAGGGCGGATCAACGCAGATTCTTTTCGCGTATGATTACCCCAATGCAACAGCAGGTAACATCAGGCAACTTGCCGACGCTACGACTTCTCATGCTGTCGCTCCTGGCCGTCTGGGCCGCCGGCGCAAACGGACAGAGCATCGACCGCCAGGCGCTGGTCACCAGGCACAACATCGAACTGCGCCAGGCCGACCCACTCGCGCCGCTCTCC
>Ga0315274_10005472_pt1 | contig 18574 bp, 14 predicted proteins | sample YL17G02_20_MG_FD_203700 | JGI IMG/M metagenome (GOLD analysis project Ga0315274, IMG submission 203700) | Sediment microbial communities from Yellowstone Lake, YNP, Wyoming, USA - YL17G02_20 | ecosystem: Environmental > Aquatic > Freshwater > Lake > Sediment | place: USA: Wyoming | collected...
CAACGCTACCTGCTAGCCAAAACAAAGGCAGAACAGGCCGCAAAATCCACAAAAGGAGAGCCAACTTGCCCATCCAAAGAGGCGAACGCTTCTTTTTTCGACTTTTTATCGGCCTTCCTCATCCGATGGCCAAGCCCAAAACGGGCTTCCTGCACAATTATTGTTTGTTAAAGTACAGCTTCTTGCAGTAGAGTCATTAATGTAAAACCCGGAAATCAGGGTGTGCAGCGCAGTGAAGCTGCGCTGCACACCCTGATTTCCGGGTTTTCCCCTGACAAATCTCTAGATTAACACTCCAGGAGAATTTTATAAAGCAATTGGGTTTGGGGAGATGGCTCCGCCTCCACTTCCTGGCGTAATGCCCAACAACAATCCTCGTATTGTCGCTTTACAGCCGCGCGGTTGCCCAGAGCAGCATATGCTCGCATGGCGAGACGATGTCCTTCTTCTAGACAGCGGTCTTCCCTTAAAATTCTTTGGCAAAACTCTAGAGTTGTATTATTATCCCCTGACTCCAGGTAAAGGCGCACCAGCGTTAGGTAAGCATCCTCCTGAATTTGCCATAAACGCTCCCGTTCAGCCAGAACCCATGTGCCCTCGGCTTCGTGTAAGAATGGGCCGCGGTATAAATCGACTACTGTCCGGTAGCAAGCGATCTTTTCAGCTGGGGAGGTAACCGCTTTTGCCTGGTTGACTTTCTCTTCATAGATTTGCACATCATACTCATAATCCAGATCTCTGTTGAAGCAGTAGCGGTATCCATCAAAAAGAACAATATCCTGCCCTAAAGCATATCGCAGCCGGTAGATAGCGTTCTTAAATTGGAGCTTCAATTGAGTTGATAAGCTGTCTTGCCATAAAATGGCTCCAATCTCTTCTCTGGTTTTACCTTCAGGATGCGCCAGTAGTAGGAAAAATAATTCGCGCACCCGTTTTTGGTTTACCCATTCCGAAGTAATTACTGGCTTGCCGTCTAACTCGACCAGCGCTTTTCCTAAGACGCGAATGGTTAGCTTGGGCGGAGCAAATAGTACCGTGCTGGCTTTCGTACGTAAACGACGCCGTAGACCCGGCATTTGAGTCTCATACTGATGGATCTGGTTGAGAAGGTTCGCTGATGTAGGACCGATCTTTAATTCATGACATGCCTCTTTTAGCAAGCTTTGAGTTTCCCGTCCTCCAATCACCAAAACATGCTGGCTTTCCAACTCAGAAGCCAGGTTAAACGCTCGTTCCAAAGCGGCAAGAGCTGCGGGCTTGTCTTTGGCCAGGTGGCAGGCGCGCGCCAGGATCATATTGGAACGGACGGATTCTATTTTCTGGCCTCCTTCCGTGAAAAGCCTGGCAGCTTCCGACAGGTGTTCTACGGCCATTTGAGGGTTTCTTCCAGCCAGATCGATTTGCCCGGCTTCCAGCCGCCATAATGCCGTTTCATAACTGGAAGTACTTTTTTGGGCAAGCTCTCTGGCAGATTGGAGCAAGGCTCGCGCTTGGGAAAGCTCACCCCTGCGGCGAGCCTGGGCGGCATCTACAACCGACACATAAAGTAATAAGAAACGATCGTCAATCTGTTGGGCAATTTCTCGCGTGCGGTGGTATGCATTTTGAGCATTGACCTCTGCTTCTAAATCCGTATAGAGGTCGCCGATACCGCATAAGAGATAAGCTTCACTACGCGGTAACCGATTTTGCCTGGCATGCGCCAGTGCCTCCTCGAATAATTCCACCGCATGAATATAATCACCGGTCAGGTGATATAAGACCCCTAAATTATTTAAGACGATAGCCAGGCGTGTGGTGTTATTTACCTTACGCCAATAAGCTAAAGCCTGCTCGTAATGCTCCAGGGCCTGGCGGAACCTGCCTGCAAATCGCATGCACATACCCAGCTCCATATTCACCAGGGCAACGTTGGGTAGCTCCCCGATAGATTCGTATTCGGCCAGGGACTGGTGGAATTTCTCTATCGCCTCGCTTAATCGTCCAAGATGATAGAGACTCATCCCGATTGCCCTTAATGCCTCAGCCCGCACAGGACGCAAGCTATCATTATGATCCGATATTGCCAGTGCTTCGTAACCGTCATCGAGAGATGCCAGGTAATTTCCCAGGAAGCGTTGGGCTGTAGCCCGCCTCGCCAGGGCGCTCGCCAGATCGGGGGAATTCCCCCTGGCACGCAATGCTTTCTCTGCCTGGTCCAGGTATGTCAACCCGTTCTCCACCTGTCCTTTCATCAGGAGTACAGCTCCCTTATGAGAGAGTAAGGTAGGGCGTTCAGTTAAAATATCTCCTGGTAAAGCATCAATCCAGCTGGCCAATGTGACCAGGCGTGAGTCTCTTACGAATGAAGGTCCAGCTTGCTCAACGAGGTCTGCGGTGGCGGCTGCATCTCCGATCCGCTGGTACACTGCGTAAGCTTTTTCCCACTCCTCCTGTTTTGCATAAGCGGCTGCGATGCTGTGTAGCAGGTCATGAACATCACTGGGATGTTCTTGTTCAAACCTTGCCTGTAAGAAATCTCGGAACAGATGGTGATAACGAATCGTTTGACCTGCCTCGCCGACCGGCAGGATAAACAGGTTGTCCTGTAAGATGGTACCAATCAAGGCTGACCAATCGTCGCTATTACCCCAGACGGCTTCACACAAGTTGGTATCGAACTCCTCCAAAAACGAGGTTCGTAAGAGAAATTCCCGGATCTGTGTAGGCTGCTGATCGAGAACTTGCTGGGCCAAATAATCATACAGTCCAACACCAGAGATATGTGCAGCTCGCAGGCGGTTTGACTTGTCCTGCCACATGGTTTGTGTGGTTAGTAATAATCCGGTAATCCAACCTTCAGTTTCGTTAGTCAATTCTTGAGCTGTGGTGTCAGATACTGTGATATGGTGATTTTGCAGCACAAGGGACTGGATTTCTTCAGGTCGGAAAGCTAAATCCTCATAACCAAGACCCCCTACCTGCATGCGTGCGGCAAGAAGAGGTAGATCCGGCAAAGTAAGCAGCGTGCGTGAAGCCAACACCAGGTGGCAGTTCTCAGATGCTTCGCGCAGGAACTGGTTCACGAATGTTTCAATTTCTCTCTGGCCGCTGACCAGATGGTAGTCATCGAGAACAAATAAAAAATGTTCTTGAATGTGTTCATAAATATCGTTGACGATGACCGTGACCAGGCGATTGATATCCGGCGATAATTGACTGGCAGCATCGAGAGCGATTGTCGATTGAGCGCCAAATGACGGGAAACGCTGGATGAGAGCGGCAATAAAGTGGGCGATGAAACGAAGAATCGCCTGGTCGAGAGTGTCCAAAGAATACCAACAAACCGGTAGATCGACTTGATGGGTGAAATCCAACAGCAAAGATGTTTTTCCATACCCGGCCGGCGCGATAACGAGTAATAATTTGTAATCTAACAAATCAAACAGCAAGTTTATCAGGCGCGGCCGAGATAACAACTCCTTGCGTCGTTGCGGAAGGATTACTTTGGTGCGTGTTACCAGGTGAGACATCTTTATACCGAGTGAGAGCCAGTGTTTCCGCTTTTTAGATTATACAATATCCTCTTCCATAGTACCCGTCTTTACCAAAACGCCCACAGGAGAACCGATAGAGTATTCAAGCCGTTTTTCCTGTTATTTGGCGGATGAAATCTACTTCTTCCTGCCTGTAAGGTGTACCATCCTTGCGAAATATATCGTGGAACCATAAGGGTGGTTCTGGCACATCCTGGGGAGTGTTCCAGGCAAAAATGGTGTTGGTCTTCCCAGCCACCAGCCCCCAGTTCATACAGCCAACCCGCTCGCGCTTAAAAATGGGCATGTGTGTTTCGAAACGGCTGCCCACTGGACGGGCCATGTATTCGGTGCAGATCAACGGTCGTCCGTAGGCTTTCAACTGGGTGATTTGCGCCTCCAGGCTGTGGGTTGTACTGTAGTTATGGAATGTGATCACATCACTGGCAGATACCTGAAACTCATTCAGAGATTGGTCCTCGAACCATAAACCGGCGGAAAGCGGTTGGCTGGGGCGTACCGACCAGGCCCACTCGAAAGCGGCTTTCAGCAAAGGGAGGGATTTCCCACCCTGCTGGTTGTTGCCTGGCTCGTTATACAGATCCCACAACAGAATGCGTTCATCGTCGCGTAAGGCGGTTAACAAACCCTTCACATAACGTTCCAACCGGTTCCATTCCAGCGAGCTGTTCACGATATTCACGCCCGGACTTTGCGCCCAACCCGAATTGTGCACCCCCGGTCGAGGAGCAGGCTGCTTACCCAGGGCGAAATCGCTGTTCCAGCAGTCATCAAAGATGACGAAGATCGGGCGTATGTGGTGGGCGGTAGCGATCTTTAGGAATTGGTCAATGCGTACCCGAAAGCCGTCCGGACTGTTATCCCATAATAAATCATGCAGGTAGACGCGAACCGTATTGAAGCCCAGCGATGCGGCCCAGCTCAGTTCGTAATCAATGGTGTCGGGGTCAAATGTCTCGATTTGCCACATTTCGAGCTGGTTGATGGCATTACTGGGTATCATGTTGCATCCTACCAGCCATGGCTGGCGATTGTACCAGTCCCAGGCCTGAGAAGGTGCCCATTGGTTTTTCATCATCATCTCCTGTTGGATGGTAGAGTAACCACGGGGGTGTGATTGTGGTTCGATAGTTGGAATGAATCAACCCAAAACTGGAAAATGATCGTACTGGTGTAAATCTATTACTTTGCCAGCCCTGGACCACGGGAATGTGCCGGCCTCCGCTGGCAGACAGCTTTGGGTATAACTATTTATGAACGCTCCTTGTAACCCAACCACCCAGGTGAGTGAATCCGCCTCGCCGCGCGATTCTCGGCGTACACCTTCAGGTGGGATGGATGTAATTTCGGTGGATTCCTGTGCCCCGTTGATACACAGTGTATGGGCAGAGGCTGCCTCGATCCCGCACGCCACCGGTTCACCCGTACGGATGGAATCCACGGTTTGCCAGAGCTTTTCCCACTCTGCGCCAGGTGCGTTGGGATCGCCATAGAGTCGCATCCTGCCATCATTGAAACGGGCGATGATGCCCTGTTGGCTGTATGCAGTGTATTCGACCGTAGCTGATTCGAACTCAAAACAGAATACTGGATGAGCTTCATCGGGTACTGCGTGGGCTCCATAAAACAGAATCTCAACATTGCCTTCGGTTACCACACGCAGCGCGACGGCATCGTAGTTCTCAATCGGGTTGGCACGGTATAGCTCGGCCTGAACGCTTATCGGGCGAGCACTGGTGGTGGGTGTGTCGCCCAGCACATACAGGGCATTGTGCAGGTAGTGTGCCATCGCATTGTTGGCAGGACTGTCCAGCACCCAGTCTCCGGAGTCGCTTTTGATCCGTCCAGCCCAGCGGTTTCGTTGGTAATAGGATGCATTTCGAGGCCAAAGAATACGGGTTTTCATTCGTTTTGGTCTGCCAAAATCCCCTAAGAGGATGTCCCGTTTAAGTGACTGGATGGCTGGCGTGAAGGACCACTGGTATCCGATGGCAACGAATTTACTGGCCTGCCGTTCAGCCTCAGCCATCCAGCGTCCATCCTGGATCACAGCGCAGAGGGGTTTTTCACACAACACATAAGCCCCATGAGCCAGGGCAAGGCAGGTGTGTAGAGCGTGCATATGAATGGGGGAGGAGAGTACTACCAGGTCGGGGCAATCCTGTGCGAAGAAATCTTGAATCTGGGGAAAGATAGGTATCCCTGCCAGGGAAAATTCGGGCAGGATCCGGCAGCGTTCCGGGGCGGGGTCAATCCCCGCGACGAGATGTACCCCGCGAAGTGCAGATGCTCTAAGCAATTCTTGCGCATAGCCTTCCCCATATCCGCCAATACCTACGAGAGCGATCCGTATATCCATGAACCTTCCTGTTTATTGTCTGGTTTGCCGCGCTGTGCGTTGTTTCTTCACTCCTTCAGGTTGAGCCTGGATCAAAACTCCCTCGGAGGGGATGTATCTTTCCGGCGACAGGAGCACGCTGCTCTCACCGATACCGCCGTGCAATTCCAGGGGTTCCTGCTCGGGTTTGTCCAGTGTTTTCCGCCAGGCGATGAGTTTGGCATACTCGTCGGACTTCAGCGCGTAATAGCCAGGATGTGCCAGGATGTGATCTGCCAGAAACATGAGTGCCTGGTGGCGTAGATCTGAAATATCTTAAAACTTACGCCAACTGGTCTGCTCTTCGAGATAACGGATGAAATCCAGAGCCGCCATCGTACGGACCACAGCCTGTTTCAGGAAAGCTGTCGGCAGGCGATTGGCGCGGCGCGCCAGGCGCCATTCCAGGCCGATAGGGGCGCGGATGTCGCTTCCAAACAACAGGATGTGCACGTCCGCCTGGGCGATGGCTACCTCGTTTAACAGTTCCCCATGCAATGGGGATTGGGTGACGCGCCAGCCCAGCGTCACCGGAATTTCCGCCACTACGCGGCTCAGACTCTCACGTTCGTGTTCGAGGTCAGGCGCGGCAGATATGTAGAGTTGGAGGATATCAGCCATATAAACGCGGAGATCTAATTTTCCAACACAGGCTCGACCAGGCGCTGTACGCTGTACAGCCGGCGGTACAGCCCATCTTCAAGACCCAGAAGCTCCTCGTGCGAGCCAATCTCGCGGATCGATTTATCCTCGAGTACCACGATCTGATCGGCATTGCGGACAGTGGAAAGACGATGAGCGATGATAATGGTGGTGCGGCCTTGCATCAGCCGCTCGAGGGCTTCCTGGATGAGCATCTCTGTCTCTGTATCCACCGAGGAAGTGGCTTCGTCCAGGATCAAAATCGGGGCGTCTTTGAGAATGGCGCGGGCTATGGAAAGGCGCTGCTTTTGCCCGCCGGATAATTTTACACCCCGTTCACCAATAAGCGTATCGTATCCTTGAGGCAGGTCGGTGATGAAATCATGAGCGTTGGCAGCTTTCGCTGCAGCGAACATTTGATCCTCGTTGGCGTCCGGGCGGCCAAAAAGCAGGTTCTCGCGCACGGTTCCATAAAACAGGAACACATCCTGCAGCACGATGCTGATCTGCTGGCGCAAGCTGTCGAGGGTGTAATGACGGATGTCGCGGCCGTCGAGGGTGATCGAACCGGTTGTGACATCATAAAACCGGGGGATCAGGCTGACCAGGGTAGATTTGCCCACACCGGTAGGTCCCACCAGAGCGGTGATCGAATGGGCAGGGATATTCAGCTTAATATCTTCGAGAACCGAAACGCCCTCGATATAAGAAAAACCAACATCGTTGAAAAGGATGTCGCCGCGCGCTCTCCCGCGCAGGGGGATGGCGCCCGGGGCGTTGAGCGGTTCCTGAGGCTCCGCCAGCAGATCGGACACACGGTCTGCTCCCGCCAGGGAAGATTGGATGGCTTCCCAGGCCCCACTCAGGCTGCGGACAGGCGCGTAGAACATCTCCAGGTACAAGAAAAACGCTACCAGATCGGCTACCGGCAGCTCGCCTTGCAGTGCCAGTCTGCCTCCAAAGTAGATCACGATCAACACACCCAACGAGGAGGTAAAATCCACGAACGGCTGGAAGGTTGCCATTAATTTCAAGGCGTTGAGCAGGGATTGGCGGTAGTTGTCAATCTGCTGGTGGATGCGTTTGGCTTCGTCCTGCTCGCGGGTGAAAGCCTTAATTTCGCGAATACCTGACAGGTTATCGTTGAGCATGGCATTCAGATCCCCCAATTGTTTCTGGCGGGTGCGGAAGGCGGGACGGACATACTTGGCAACAATCCGCAGCGACAGGAAGACCAATGGAATCGGCACGGTACTGAGCAGAGTCATCTTCCAGTTCAGTCCCACTAACACGATCGTCACGGCGATAAAGGTGATGGCATTTACCACGACATCGGGTATGGCGTGAGCGATGAGCTGTTCGAATAGATCGGTGTCATTGACCACGTTCGACATGAGCGTGCCGACCTGCTTGTCTTCATAGAAACGCAGGGAAAGGCGCTGCATGTGTTCGTAGATATATTTGCGCACATCTGCCACCACACCCCAACCAGCCAGGTGGGCCATGTAAGAACGCAGGAATTGGAGCAACGCACGGGCGATGTAAACCACCAGGACGATTAAGGCCAGGCGGGTGATGTATCCCATGGCTTCCAAAGAGGAACCTGGCTTGGTGACCTGGGCAATCAGCAGCTTGATGACCCAGGGAATAAGCAGCTGCACGCCGACCAGCGCCAGCATGCTGATGGCAGTAATGGTCAGGTATAAGGAGTATTTACGCGCGTATTTGAAGATGAGTTGAAAGGGTTTCATGGGTAACTGTAAGATATTCCTTGTAAGAGGGATTAGGTTGGATTTTATTGGCAAGCAGTAAGAATTGTATCACTAGATACGAAAAGGGGCGAAAAGACGCGAAAAAGCGCGAAAAGACACGAAAAGGCGCGAAAAGGATGTATGGATTGATAAAGGGCGCGAATTGGTTGCTCAGGTATTGGTTTATTTAATAAAAAGCCGGGTAAAATGGTGACAAGAAAGGTGATGAAGTATGTTCACATTACCGCAAGTTGATTTCTGTGGGTTGAAGATATCGCGGCTGGTGCTGGGCGCCAATCCCTTTGGGGGCTTCAGCCACCAAAGCCCGGGACGGGATAAAGAAATGGCGGCCTATTACACGATAGATCGCATCCGCGAGACCTGGGCGCGTGCCGAAATCTCGGGGATCAACACCATGATCACCAACAACGAGACCCCTCACGTTGTCCAGGCAGTTCGGGATTATCGAGCCGTTAACGGCGCTTTGCAGTGGATCGCCCAGGTCAATTTCAGGCAGAAGGCGCATATGTTCGAGGCGATCGATGAAGTTGTGAATATCGGTTGCAAGGCGCTTTATTTCCATGGCGCACTCGTTGATGAGGCCTATCTCAACCAGGACGAGAAGAAATTACGCACCTGGTGCGAGTACGCTCGTTCGAAAGGTGTGCCGGTGGGCGTGGCGGGTCATGCTCCCGAAGCACACTTATGGGTGGACAGCCTGAGGATTGTAGACTTCCATTGTGTGTGTTTCTTCAATTGTGGCAGCCTGCACACTGGGAAGGGCGACCGGTTCAGCTTAGCGGATATCGGTCCAGCGACTGAATGCATCCGCCGAATCCACAACCCGTGTATCGCCTATAAAATCATGGGAGCCGGGCGGATCGACGCCCGTATGGCTTTCGAATACGCGTTCGAGCGTATCAAGCCGGGGGATGTGATCAATGTGGGGATGCACCGCGGCGACAAGGATGGTATGGTCGAAGAGAACGCTTCCATCGTTCAAGCGATATTAGGTCGATAAAGCGAATTGGGACGCTGGTAAACGCTGATCTCCGCTGATAAAAAGGGATAATTTTTCAAGGGATAGGAGGCATTCGCATGGATTTCCGAAATCTTACTCAGCGCGCTTTAGCCATCCGTGAGCAGTATCGAGTGTATGAGCAAAAGTGTTATGGGGTATCATGGTCGAATGAGGAGCTGGCTCTGGGGTTTGTGGGCGATGTCGGCGATCTGGTCAAGCTCGTAATGGCATGTAATGGGCGGCGCAATATCCCGGATGACAGGAGTAAGCTGGCGCATGAACTAGCTGACTGTTTGTGGTCGGTGATTGTCCTCGCCGAGGCGCACGGGGTAAATTTGGAAGAGGCTTTCTTGGAAACGATGGACGATCTGGAAAGCTGGATCCAGGCGGGTGAGGTGGTGGGGTAAACTATGCATATCTCCGTCGCGACCGCCACTTTTTATTTCTTGCCATTCGAAGAAACCCTGGAGATCATCGCTGAAGCGGGTTTTCAAAATATCGAGCTGGACCTGTTCTGGGAATGGAAACAATGGACCATGGCCCAGCACTTGAGGGATATACCTGTTCCCCAGGCGATCCAATCTGTCCACCGGTCCGGGTTGAAGGTGTCCAGCATCCATGATGGTGGTGGAGTATTAAACAATTATAAATCTACTGAAGATTATATAAATCCACGATTGGATGAGTACCTGGACAGGCTTGGGTATGCTCCAGAGTATATGGTGTTCCATCCCCCGCACGCTGAAGGAGATCATGGCGCGGACTGGTGGAACAATATATCCGGAGATATCCTCCGCGCGCTCGAACCTTATCGGGCGGTATGTGACCGCCTCACATTGGAAAATATGCCCTTCTTTGATGGTTTTACAGTTCCGTTGACTACTCCTGAAGAGCTGCGTGCGTTTGTTTCCCAAAATGAGTTAGGGGTCAATATCGATACAACCCATTACGCCCAGATTGGGGTAAATCTCCTCGATGCGGCCTGTATATTACGTGACAGAATCCACTCGGTCCATCTCAGCGATTACGTGGATGGTAGGGCACATGTTTTCGTTGGAGAAGGGCAGCTTGATCTGGAAGGGTTTTTACGCCTGGCAGACCCAACAGTATTAAACACGGTGACTCTCGAATGTTCGGTATCCACAGCGGATAGGTCGGACAGGCAAATGAGTCATCCCGAAATGGTGAGCCGGCTGAGGATATTAAAGGCGAAGGTAGAGAATTTTTTAATAGAAAAGATATGAGCGCAGATTATCCGATCCTGGAATTTGACCCCATGCGCGAGGCCATGGTTGAGCCATCGCGGGTGATTCAGCCGAAGGATGTGCCTGAGCACTGTGTGATTTGCTTTTTCAAGGAAGTGCTCGATAAGGTGGTAGTGGAACAGCAGGCGCGCCTGGCAGTCGATAATCGCTGGGAGGATGGAGCGCACCCAATTTATGAGATAACCCACCAAGGACGCCGGTTGGCATTCTTTCATCCTGGGGTTGGCGCGGGAATGGCTGCCGGTTTGTTGGAGGAAGCCATTGCCTTCGGGTGCAAGAAATTCATTGTGTGCGGCGGCTGTGGGGTATTAGCGAAGGGGATCGAAGTAGGACAATTGATCGTTGTCTCCGGCGCAGTGCGGGATGAGGGAGTGTCTTACCATTACCTGCCTCCAGGCAGGGAGGTGCAGGCCAATCCGGCAGGCATTGCCGCATTGGTCGCGACCTTGGAGCAGCGAGGCATACCCTATCAAGTGGGAAAGACCTGGACAACCGATGCTCCCTACCGTGAGACGCCTGCCAAAGTTACTGCTCGCAGGCAGGAAGGGTGCCTGGTGGTGGAGATGGAGGCAGCAGGCCTGATGGCAGTGGCCGAATACCGCCGCGTTGTGTTAGGACAGGTGTTGTATGGTGGGGATGACCTGAGCGGCAGCGAGTGGGACAGCCGCGGTTGGCAATCTCGCCGGGATGTGCGTGAGAACCTGTTCTGGCTGGCAGCGGAGGCGTGTCTCGGATTATGAATGATGATCGATCGGATGCTCGAGAATAGGAGTTGTTTACGATGTCTCAACCACGCTTGGATGGCTTGATCGTGAAATTGGAAAAAGGGCACCAGAAAAACCGCGAGTTTTTTGACAATCTTACGCCCGAACAATGGCAGCTGCCAGTATATAGCGAGCCGGATTGGAACGCGCACAATCTATTGTTGCATTTTGTCTCCGCCGAACAGCATCTCCTGGAGCTATCACAAAACGTAGCTAAAAATGGGACTGGAGCGCCGGAAGGTTTTGATATCAACCGTTTCAACGCGCAGGAGCAAAACCGTTTACAGGGCCAATCTACCCAGGCATTGTTGGACGCGTTGGATCAATCCCGCCGGCGGACGATCGATTGGGCGCGCACACTCGTGGATGAGCAGCTGGATAAAAAAGGAAGGCATCCGGCGCTTGGGGAAATAAGCGTGGAGGCTATACTCACCGCCATCTATGGTCACCAAATCCTCCACATACGTGATTTAGCGAGGCTGCAAAGAGCTAAAGCGGCTTAAGCCGCCACTATAAACTTGATCAAGGGAGTCGATATGAATAACAGAAAGCTAGCCATCGAGGGTGGTACACCCGCCATTCTTGCACCTTTACCCCCCATGTATCCTGGTGGGATGCGGATCGACGCCGAGGAAGAGGCCGCGGTTTTGGATGTGCTCCGTTCGAAAAGGTTATTCCGTTATTATGGTCCGAACCCGGGGCCATCCAGGGTCGCTGAGCTTGAGAAGGAGTTTGCCGCGCGGATGGGCGCGGCATACGGGCTGGCGGTTACCTCTGGCACGGCTGCTCTTATCTGCGGGTTGGTTGGGCTGGGGATTGGTCCGGGTGACGAGGTGATCCTCCCGGCATATACCTGGATCGCTTCGGCTTCCGCGGTTGTAGCCGTGGGCGCGGTTCCTATCCTGGCTGAAGTGGACGATTCACTTACCCTCGATCCTGTAGATGTAGAGGCCAAGATCAGCCCTTACACCAAGGCCATCCTGCCGGTGCATATGCGCGGTATGCCATGCAAGATGGATGAAATCATAGCGGTGGCGCACAGGCACAATCTGAAAGTGCTGGAGGACGCCGCTCAAGCGGATGGAGCCAGTTACAAAGGCCGGCGGGTAGGTTCCATAGGCGATGCGGGTGCGTTCAGCCTGCAGTTTAATAAAATCCTCACCAGTGGAGAAGGGGGAATGGTTATTACCAGCGATCAGTCTGTATTCGAACGGGCAGTGATGTTCCACGATGTGATCGGCGGACCCCGCAATAATATTCCTGAGGAGCTAATCCTGCCTGGGATCAATTATCGTATGCCTGAGCTACTCGGTGCGGTGGCGCTGGTGCAGTTACGCAAGCACGAAGCCCTCCTCACTGATATGCGTGCTCGTAAGCGTATGATCCTGGAGAGTATCTCTGGCCTGGCCAAGCGTAAAGGCGTGGCTTTCCCTACCCCGAACGATCCCGAAGGCGATGCGTCAGTCGCGGTTATCTTCTTGCTGCCCGAAGCCCAGGTGGCACAAAAAACCGCTAAGGCTCTGGATGCTGAAGGCCTGGGGACCTGGCTGTTGTATTCTCCCGATGCTACCGACTACCACGTATACGTGCATTGGTCGCCGATTATGAACCAGCACGCCTGGACGCCCTCCGGCGGTCCGTGGAAGAACCATCCTCGCAAGGTGACTTACACCAAAGAGATGTGCCCGCGCACCCTCGACTTGCTCAGCTGTGCCGTGCACATTGATGTCAATCCTGAGCTGACCAATGTCCAGGTGGAAGAGGTGTGCGAGGCATTAGAGAAGGTGTTCGAATCTTTGTAGCATCAGCGTGACACCCTCCCTGACACATTCCCACCCATGATGCTTTCCACCTCAGCCACGCTGACCTGGTTGAAGTCACCAACGATGGAGTGCTTGAGGCAAGAAGCCGCCACAGCGAAGTGGAGGGCTTTCTGGTAATCGTCGCCGTAAGTCCGCAGGCCATAAATGAGCCCGCTCATGAAAGCATCCCCGCCGCCCACCCGGTCAACGATGTGGGTGATATCGTAGCGTAGAGCGGTGAAAAAATCCCCTGCCTGCCAGAGCACGCCCGACCAGGTGTTGTGACTGGCTGAAAGCGATCCGCGCAGTGTGATAGCGATGGTTTGTAGACCAGGAAAGCGCTTTGCTAGCTGCTCGCATACAAAGCGGTATTGGGAGGCCTCTACTTTCCCAGCCGTCACATCGGCCTCGGGAGCTTTTATGCCAAACACTTTCTCAGCATCCTCCTCGTTTCCGATGACCACATCGCAGAAATTCACCAGCTCGGGCATCACCTCGCTGGCCTTCTTGCCCCATTTCCACAGGTTCTTACGGTAATTCAAGTCGCACGAGACAGTCAAGCCCAGTTGTTTGGCGGTCTGAACGGCTTCCAGGCATACTTCCGCCGCGCCCTGCGAGACAGCCGGTGTGATACCGGTCCAGTGGAACCAATCGGCGTCAGCAAATACTGCCTGCCAGTCCAGCATGCCTTTCTGGATGGCAGCCAGGGACGAGTTGGCGCGGTCGTAGATGACTTTGCTGCCACGCTGTACCGCGCCATTCTCGAGGAAGTATATACCCAGCCGGTCCCCTCCAAGAATGATCTTGCTGGTGCCAATGCCATATTGGCGCAGGTATTGCAGACAGGCTTCGCCGATATCGTTCTTTGGCAGGCGGGTAACATAATCCACGGGCATGCCAAATTGTGCCAGGGAAGCCGCGACATTGGCCTCACCGCCGCCATAAATCACGTCGAACGAACGCGCCTGGGTGAAGCGTAGAAAACCCGGAGGCGACAGTCGAAGCATAATCTCTCCGAAAGTGACGACTTTTTTCATAGCATTATTCTCCTCAATTATCCAGTTCAAATCTCAACGTAGCGATCTCCCACGCCCGCAGATTCACCTGTACTTTACGATTTGACACAACCAGTGGCTGTGCTTGCCGTTCCAGCAAATTTACTTTGGCTGCGTTGCGGATGTAAACCGGGAGGCTGATGACAGCCTGTCCGGCGCGTCCACGGTACTCAACCAGTCGCAAGACCAAAGCATTATCCTTGTGTTGAGTGGTGCTGACTTCAGCCCACTTGACTGCCGCCAGGCGCACGTTATCGGATTGCACACTGGGCATCATGGGGAAATTGGTGCGGCCAGGTACAGCCAGCAGCCCGGCATTATATCCCTCGGCATCCAGCACGACACGGTCTTCCGTGAACGGTTTGTTATATGCGGTCACCGCATATTCAAACTCGTGCTGGCCCTCATCCCGCATGCCATCGTAAGCGGTCATGCTGTAGAATTCCGGCTCGTGCAGGTAGGTGGGTACAGCTGGGCTGCGCAGCACCGATAACAGGATCACTTCACCGTTCGTCTTGCCAGCCTCCATGCGGTAGGAGGGTGTGCCCTTGTTCAACACAGCCACGCTGAGATTAATCCCCTGCACTCCTGCCCAATTGATGGCAGGCCAATCGCCGTTGGCCCCTGCCCAGGCAAACCAGGGCTGATAAGGCTGGCGCTCCAGCATACCGTAGGGTATCCCGTACAGGTGTTTACCCTTGACTGGCACCGGGAAAGCCACACGCAGCCGGTGGTTGAAGGTGGCCCAGTGCAGCGTTGTCCGGAAATCTATCCGTGCGAGGCCCTCTACCAGTGTGACCTCGATCCTTCCCTGCACTGCATTGCGGCTGCCAAAGCCCATTGTCCAGGGGGTGGCGATCTCGTAGACCAGGCGCTGGAAGGTAGGTCCCGCTTCTACAACCGCCAATCGCGTGTACGGCGCCAGCGGGGTGCGTGTCTGATCGGGGTGGATTGTGGCCCAGGGAGAACCCTCGTCATGTTCAAGGATCATCTCACCGGGACGATATTCATCGACCTGCAATATGGGCTGACCCAGGGATTTATCGAACACGGCCAGCAGCCCATGTTCATCCGCCTCGATACGGAAACGCTGGTTTTCAATGACGGGTCGCGGCAGGGGGGTGACGGTGAGAGGCTCAGATCGAACAACCCGGTAACTACCTGCTCCCATTGCGGGGATGTTTTTTGCCAGGAAGGTCATCTCGACCTGACCGGCTTCCACCATGCGCGTGTTGACGATTGGAGCTGGGCTGCCATCTGAACCGGTTAAACCCAACAAAGGGGTGTTATAAGGGATTACCACTGAACAAAGCTGCGTGCTCTCCGCGCCGGTCAGGTTGGCTACCGAGATCACTTCCGGTTCGGGTTTCACCAACCGGGGGAGGATCGCACGCCGTATGCCCGTAATCCCGTTATCAATCTCCCTCCAGAAATCCTGAATCTCAGCGTAAGATGGATCGACATGGGTAGCTGTGATGGCGTCATGGAACTGGGTGAATTGCAGATTTTGCCAGACCGATTGTAAGGCTGTATGAGGGTAGGCTTGCCCTTGTATGGTCGCCATTACCGCCAGTCCCTCCGTCGCCAGCAAGGCGTACTCCTGACGCCGGACGGTTTGCTTGGTGCGGATGCGCGTGACCAGAACACCAGAGTTGTTGGGGTTTAGCTCCACGCTGGGATGCAGTTCGTCAGCAGGTGGATGATCTACCACATCCAGCCAGGGCTGGAGATGAGGCAGGACATCTTCCTCGAGGGCAAAGCGCACTTCGTACTCAACGCTCATCTGTTTGGCCCAATCGATCATCTCAGGGTTTGGCAGCAGCTCTTCGGGGGTGCAGCGGACCAATCCCGCGCCAAGTTGGGTTAGCAGTTCGTCATTAATAGGGCCGGGCAGGCGCGAGCGCCGGTTGTCATCGATCCCGCGCTGGTGACACACCTCGCAGCCCGCACCGTGGCAGGCCTGGCAAGGTGCATACTTCACCACATCCCCGCCGACAGCCACGATAGGTAAGGTATCATGCAGGATTACGCTGCCATCCAGGCCGCGCCAGTAACGGCCTTGAGCAGGAGTATAAGAAAAGCCCGTAGCCCATGCAATCTCACACCCGCGCAGGATTTGTGGAAGCTGAGCGGAGTTGCCAAAGCCATCGTTGCGCACTGCCAGACGTGTTTTTTGCCCGAGGGTTTTTTCCACCCACATCAGTCCGTACAGATAATTGCGCACCAGGCTTTCGCCAAGGATCATGTTGGCATCCACAATTACCTCACCTCCGCCTGTGACAGCGAAGCGTCCTTCACGTGCTAGCTGGCGGAGCTCTTCAAGTTTATCAGGGTGGCGTTCCAGGAACTTGCGAACTACCAGCGTAAACTCGGCCTCGAACTTATATTCGGGGTGCTGGCGGGCGATTTGGAGGTTGTCCAACAGGTAGTATTCTTCGATGTCCGCGTAGGAGACGAAGGTCTGATCGTTCCATGTGAACCGGCGATCCCAGCAGCGTCTCCAGGTGGGATCGAAATGGTTGTTTGTGATGATGTAGAGGAATGGTTTTTTAATGGGTTGTTTCATTTTTTCACTCTTGTGGAATAGATATAAACCCCTGAGACACTGAGTCAAGGAGATATTAATACGTACTCGCTATTATATTCTCCAGAATTTAAAACAACTCCGTGTCTTCATGTCTCCGTGGTTAATCTTACACAATCCAAAAAATGAAGGCTGGTTAGGTTAAAAGCTGGCGCGAAAATGTGTACACTCCGGAATCGACCGCGAAAGTAATATAGCGGGAATCCTCATTGACAAACCGAAGATGATCGACTGCTCCTGAGGGCGCGTTATCTTTCCAAATTACCGTCTTACCTTCGGAGATAGCACAGGCGCTTTCTATCTTTGGAATACCAACACTTGCCTGGCTGCCTGCGGGCACAGTCACCTTCAGGATAAATTTATCTTCCTCTCGCTCCCAGGCAACTTCGATTAGACCGTGTAGGGTTTTCAGCGAGGAGCGTACAAACGTCAGATCGCCGACAACGCAAGGGTGGATATTGAAAGCCGCGTAGCCCGGTCCAGTGGGATTAATTGTAATCCCGCCCAGGTATTTATAGAACCAGGAGCCTACCGAGCTCAGCATGGGATGGTTGTGCGAATTCATTCCACCGCCAGTCATTTTCTCCCACCGCTCCCAGAGGGTGGTGGCTCCATTTGCGAGCATGTACCCCCAGCTGGGGTAAGTCTCCTGAGTCGCCAGGCGGTAGGCCACATCGGCGCGGCCCATCACACTGAGCACTTCCAGCAAGTACTTGGTACAAAGATTGCCGGTAGTCAAATGTCCGTCGTGTGCCTCGATATCTTTTATCAGGTTTTCCAGTACGCTGGTCTCTCGTCCTGCAGGCACCAGTCCCAGGTAAAGCGAGAAGGCGTTGCAGGCCTGGTTATTCGAGCCGTAACCGCCGGTGGTTTCATCCCAGAAGCTTTGATTGTATGCCTCGGCCACACCCCTTGCCAGGTCAGCGTACATTTTCCCATCTACGGTTTTCCCCAGCACTTGCGCCATTTGCGATACCAGGTAAGCGCTGTAATAGTAAAAACCCGTGGACATCAATGCGCCGGGGGTATTAATCGAAATGGCTGAGTCACCGATGGTTCCAGGGCCACCCTGCTGCAGCGGTGGAGCCCAATCGCCATAATAGCTGTACTTGAGCAAGTGGTTTTCGGAGCGAGTGGTCAGGTAATCTACCCAGGCCTTGATACCATCATAATGATCAGCCAGGGTGCGCGTGTCACCGTAATGCAAGTACAAAAGCCATGGGATGAGCACATAACAAACACTCACCGGGTCAGCGGGGCGGTTACCCCAGCGGTAGGGAGCGGTATCTGTAATTGCGCCGTCCGGGCTTTGGGTATCCTGGATATCATCTAACCACTTGGGCAGGAAGCGTGAGACATCAAAGTTATACAGCATCTGCTCGGTACGCGCCGCCATGTCGTTCAGCCAGCCCATGCGCTCGTCACGCTGCGGACAATCTGTGGGAATGCTATGCTGGTTGGTATATTCCGTCCACCATACCATCTTGTTGATTCGGTTGAGCAAGTTATTATTGCATTCAAAAGTTCCGCTTGGTGTAGTGTCTGACCGCACCACCCGCCCTTCGATCTGTGGCTCGACTGCGCCTTCTACCTGGATGTAACGAAAACCATGGTAGGTGAAGTGCGGTTCCCAAACCTCCTCTTTACCGCCTTTCAAGATATAAATATCTGTGGCGCGCGCCCGGCGAAGATTCTCCTGGTTTACGGTGCCGTCTTCATAAAGCGACTCAGCAAACCGCATCGTGACCCGGTCACCAGGCTGCCCTGTTACCCGCAG
>Ga0315274_10005475_pt1 | contig 18567 bp, 13 predicted proteins | sample YL17G02_20_MG_FD_203700 | JGI IMG/M metagenome (GOLD analysis project Ga0315274, IMG submission 203700) | Sediment microbial communities from Yellowstone Lake, YNP, Wyoming, USA - YL17G02_20 | ecosystem: Environmental > Aquatic > Freshwater > Lake > Sediment | place: USA: Wyoming | collected...
TGAAGCCCAGCGTCAATGGAACCTCCTCAGGCTTCGCGAGGAACTGCAGCGGCGCGGCATTTCAAAGGAGACGTTCGAATCGAAGACCGAGGAAGTCACAAAACTTCTTCGCAAGACGCGGTACCAGCCTCTGCGAAACGCGATTACCGAAGGGCTGTTGGTTTGTTGTGTGCTTCTTAGGGGCTATAAAGGCTTGCTTCGTTGGCAGACACAGACAGACACGTTTTTCTCGCGTGAGATCTCAGACCGCGTCCGTGTCATCGCATGTCTCACGACTCTCCCCAACATCATTCACTCCGACAGCCCCAGCGAGACGCTCGCTTCATCCGAGTGGCAGATGTTGAAGAAGAATGCTGGGGCTACAGAGGATGACACCATCGTCCTCGTTTGGGGGGACAAACAGGATGTTAAGACCGGAGCTGCGGAAATCGTCATACGCGCACGGGAAGCAACGATTGGCGTTCCATCGGAAACACGGCAGGCCCTTCGCGACGGGACGAACGGTTTCGAGCGCATTCTCCCAGGCCCCGATCGCATGTATCCCGACACAGATCTTCCTCCACGACGTATCACCGACGAGCAGCTGAGGAGAATCGGAGCAACTGTGCCGCATCCATTTTGGACAAACCAGCAATGGTATCGTTCGCTCGGTGTCCCCGACGACCTCCTTATGCCGCTCAGCTACTCCTCCTTCGCTCCTATTTTCGAAGTCGCGGTCAAGGAATGGCGCATCTCGCCGACCCTGGCGGCCGTTGTGCTCATTCAGTATCCAAAACGAATCTGCAGATTGCTCAAGAAGCGAGTCATCTTTTCAGCCAAGACGATGAAGGACATACTTATCGCATACAAGGATGGAGTTTTCACCAAGGAGGGAATCTTGCCGATCATGACACTCATCGCGGGCGGTGTCGATTTTGCGCGTCAGGAGTTTCCTCCCCTTTGCACGCTTGAAGAACTCCATTCCATCTCCTCTCGGATCAGAGATGAGATTTCTTCTCTCGCCTTACACAACGCCGGGAAGCGGCCTGAGGTGTTCCTGGGGCGAGTCATGGAAAGCGTCCGGGGGAGAATCGACGGCAGCGCTGTCGCAGGAAGCGTCCAAGAACTTCTTGCGGAGGATCGACGATGAGCACGAACGACAATTACCGCGGATATCGCGGGGAGGCGCTTGAGACACTCAAAACCTACAACGCACAAGTCTGGAGCGACGTTGAGATCCGCACGGCCAAAGGCATCTTCATAGGCATTGTGCTGCCGCGATCCGAGACGGCAGATCCCCTCCACATCGTTCTCAAACTCCGGAGCGGCTACAACATTGGCGTAGCGGCAAAGAGCATCGAAGCGATCAGCGTCCAGGGCCGGAAAGAGGCACACTACAAGATTCCCGAAAAAGCGTTCCCGTACGATCCAGCCAAACCGCGCGTAAAGTTGTTTGGAACCGGTGGCACCATCGCCAGCCGCCTCGACTATCGGACAGGAGCGGTGATCCCTGCGTTTTCACCAGGAGAACTTTACGGGTCCGTTCCCGAGCTTGCGGACATCTGTAATCTCGAGACCGAGAAGCTTTATGGCGTATTCAGTGAGAACATGGGACCTGAGCAGTGGATTGGAACCGCGCAGGCGATCGGGAAGGAAATCGAAAAGGGCGTCAAGGGAATCGTCATTGGCCACGGCACCGATACCATGCACCATACGGCCGCCATTCTCTCATTTATGGTTCAGAATTCTCCAGTTCCGATCGTCATGGTCGGTTCGCAGCGATCGAGCGACCGGCCCTCGTCGGACGCCGCACTGAATCTGATGCACAGCGTCAAGACTGCGGCCGAGAGCGACATCGCCGAGGTGATGGTTTGCATGTTCGGTCCGACGAGTGATGTGTACGGACTGCTTCATCGGGGAACCCGCGTTCGGAAGATGCATTCCAGCTACCGCTCCACCTTCAGAACGATCGGTGACATTCCGATCGCCATGGTCAGCCGGGACGCCATCACGCCGCTGCGCCAGGACTACAAGCGGCGGCGCGAAGATAATAACGTGGTGATCAATACCGCCTTTGAAGAGAAGGTCAGTATCGTTTACTACTATCCGAACATGAAACCCGACATCATCGACTCATTGATCGACAATGGTTATCGCGGTATCATCATTGCGGGCACCGGTCTGGGACATGTCAACAAGCCGCTCTACCCCTCTCTGAAGCGGGCTTATGAAAAAGGCATCGCGGTCTTCATGACAGTTCAAACGCTGTGGGGGTACGTGCAGATGTACGTGTACGACACCGGGCGCGATATGATGGAACTCGGCGTTGTCCCGGGGGCAAACCTGCTACCGGAGGTTGCGTACGTGAAGCTTGGCTGGGCTCTTGGACAAACGAACGATCTGGCCAAGGTGCGGGAGATCATGCTCACGCCGATCGCCGGGGAGATCACAGAGCGCGAGCCGAGTAATGGGTATTTGATTTTCCAGGGGGGAATTCCGGAAGTCGAGGAGTTTATCTCACGTTATAGAAAATAGATTCCTTTTCTGCTCCATAAAATCCTTTCGACAGAACCTCTTTGCTGGGGGCGTGAAACCCCGGTCCTTCTTGTGATTCGATCCCCGTCCTACCAGCTTGCCCCGACTTTGTCGGGGCCCAACAGACGTTGTCGGTCTGGCGGGAAGGACGGGGCACTTCCGATCAGACCATCGGACCATGAAAGTGACTTCCCCCGAGCTTTAGCTCGGGGGACACTAGCAAGCGCGGAAACTGGGGCTTTAGCCCCTCATCATCTCGACTGAGACAGAACAAAATCCGAAATCCTAATTTCGAAACTCGAATCGATAGCAAAAAAGCGGGTCTATTCCCACCTCCCACAAAAGCACACTCACCGTCTATCCAACCCGATCAGGCCGATCGCTCCTTCATACTCACTTCTGATGCAGCTTCACACGTTCAATGATGCCGCTCAGCAGGAACAATCCCGCCGTCCCTACCGGCACCAGTGCAGCACCCATACGGAGGCCACGCATTCTTTTGATCTGGTTCTCCTGCTGTGCAAAACCGAGTGAGTTGTTTCAGCGCTTCGGCGCGAGGAAATCTTCACGGGCGGGCGCGAAGACATCGGCGAGACATGCGTCCTCGAGAGCCACGACTCCATGCTCGAGATCAGGGAGAATGAAGAAGCAGTCCCCCGACTTCAGGACATGCTTTTCGCTTCCCGCCGTCACCTCGAAGGACCCCCGCACCACGTACGTCACCTGGCGATGCGGATGTTTGTGAACGTATCCGATGGAGCCTTTCTTGAATTCTACGACGGTCATCATGAGATTTGGATCATATCCCAGAATCTTCCGGCGCACTCCACCCCCCTGATCCTCCCACTGGATTTCCTTTTCCTCAACAAATGGCAGACGATGTTCCTGCATGACACTCCCTCTATTGTTTGACAAGTGAGCATTGCCTTTCCATGAGTATTTCTTCCCCCTGCCTTCGAGAAGAACTCTTACACAGCGTGCTGTGATATCTTCCCTACATCCAAGGCGGAATCTTCTTCTCAGCGCACCAATTGCGTACTCCTTAATAAGTCATTTCGATCCAGGTGGACGCCTCTCCGCTTTTTCCACTCCTTGGCAATCGTCGATCATCATTAATTATTCTCAAGAGAGATTTCCTCGTATGTGCCATCGTGAGTTTGTGCACACTCGAATTTCACGGCGATCACTCGATCAATCCAGTGTCAATCGGCTCAACGCAATCACATATCCTGAAATACTCACTGTCATTCTTCATCCATGTGGCAGTCAGCGAGAGAACTTCAGCAACCATGTCCTCGAACCAGTCGACACTGAATCTGATAAGCACAACTATCTGAGTTCACCACAGAATTCCCATTTTTGATTTTCATCAACTTCTTCGTATATTGACTAGTTCTTGTTCAAGTTCCCAAGAGATTCCTATCCGATTATTTGTATCTTACTCCTGGAATATAGATGGAAATGCTCCAAAACTCCATAAATTGGTTTGAAATTCCTGTGTCAGATTTCGACCGTGCGAGGAAGTTCTACAGCACAATCTACGACTACGAAATGCCCGAGATGCCGATGGGTCCCAACAGGATGGGCATACTCCTCTACGACCAGAAGAAACAGGGCATCGGGGGTGCGATTGTCAAAGGTGAAGGTTACGTCCCGGCAAAAAGCGGCGTGAAGGTCTATCTGAGCGGAGGCACCGATCTTAACCTCGTCCTCCAGAGGGTCGAAAGGGCTGGCCGGAAGATTGTGATGCCCAAGACCCTGATAGATCCACAGCTCGGATATTTCGCCATCTTTGAGGATACGGAAGGCAATCAGCTCTCAATCCACTCGGCAACGTGACGCTGACGCTCAAACGTTTTCCTTTTTTCTAGCAGTGCTCTCGAGTCATTTCCCTTTCAGTGAAGAACCATAGAATGAAGACTGCAGCAGCTACTGTACCGACTAAACAAAGCACTTCCCGACTCCTCGGCCTTTCCCGAGACACCCTGATGAATTGGTACGATGACATGCTCCTCGTCCGGCGCTTCGAGGAAAAATGTGCTCAGCTCTACGGGATGGGGAGAATCATGGGCTTCTGCCACCTTTACAACGGTCAGGAAGCCGTATCGACGGGTGCTATCAAAGCCGCAATCACCGCTGATGATTATGTTATCACTGCCTACCGCGATCATGGCCCGGCCATCTCGAAAGGCGTCGATCCCCGAAAGATCCTTGCGGAGCTCCTGGGCAAATACACGGGAACGACCAAGGGCAAGGGCGGCTCCATGCACATTTTCGACAGGGAAAAGAATTTCCTCGGAGGTCACGCCATTGTCGGGGGCCATATCCCTATCGCGGCTGGTGTTGGATTCGCTATCAAATATCGGCGTGAGAAAAAGCTGTGTCTCTGCTTCTTGGGCGACGGCGCCACGAATATCGGAGCCTTCCATGAAGGCCTCAATCTCGTCGGACTCTGGAGACTCCCGGTGATCTACATCATCGAGAACAACAAGTACGGCATGGGAACCGCGGTGGAGCGAGCATCTGCAGTGGACGAGCTGCACAAGAAAGCTCTTGCATACAATATCCGAAGCGAAGTGGTCGACGGGATGGACGTTCTCGAGGTCTACAAGAAAGTCAAAGCAGCCGCTGACCGGGCCAAAGAGACGTACGAACCTGCCTTGCTCGAGATCGAGACGTACCGATTCCGCGGACATTCGATGTCCGACCCCGTCCACGGACATTACCGCTCCAAAGAAGAAGTCGAGAAACGGAAACAGTCCGATCCTATTCTCCTTTTTGCCGACACGCTCAAAGAAGAAGGCATGGCCACGGATCAGGATTTTGAGGATGCTGAAAAGCGGATCAAGAAAATCGTCGAAGAGTGCGTGGAGTTTACGGAGAACAGCCCGGAACCACCGATCGAAGAGCTCTGGAAAGACGTCTATTTCGAAAGGAATGGTGCTTAGCGCATGGCCATCGTCAGTTTACGCGAAGCGATCAATCAGGCGATTGACGAGGAGATGGCTCGGGACGAGCGCGTGTTCTTGATGGGAGAAGAAGTCGCCAGCTACCAGGGCGCATACAAGGTGAGCCAGGGCCTCCTGCAGAAGTGGGGTCCGATGCGGATTCTCGACACGCCGATCGCGGAAGCGGGTTTTGCCGGCTTGGGAGTCGGTGCCGCCATGGTCGGCCTTCGACCGATCGTCGAATTCATGACCTGGAATTTTTCGCTGGTTGCGTACGACCAGATCGTGAACAACGCAGCGAAAATGCTCTCCATGTCCGGCGGGAATTTCCACGTCCCCATCGTCTTTCGCGGTCCGGGAGGGGCAGCGCACGGACTTGGTGCCACACACTCACAAGCCCTCGAGTCCATCTACGCCCATATCCCGGGATTGAAAGTGGTTATGCCCTCCACCTGCAAGGACGCCAAGGGATTGCTGAAGACATCGATCCGTGACGACAACCCGATTGTGTTCATCGAGAGCGAAGTGATGTACGGCGACAAGGGGGAAATCCCTGACGGTGAATACACCATACCCTTGGGTGTTGGAGAGGTCAAGAAAACCGGAAGTGATGTGACCATCGTCTCCTGGTCGAAGATCCTGGCCTATGTCGTGTGGAAAGCCGTCGACGCCCTGCAGGAAGAATTGAACATCAGCATCGAGGTCATCGATCCGCGCACCATAAAGCCGATGGATTACGATTTGATCGTCGAGTCTGTCAAGAAAACAAACCGGCTCGTCATTGTTGAGGAAGGATGGCCCTTTGCAGGTGTCGGCGCACAGATCTCGCATGAAGTGAGCTCGCGGGCCTTCGACTATCTCGATGCCCCCGTCGAACGGGTAACCCAGGAGGATGTCCCGCTCCCCTATGCACACGAACTCGAAGTCCGGTCGCTTCCCAGTGTCGACAAGATTCGCGCGGCCGTGAAAAAGGTTCTCTATCGTGACTGACAAAGGGCAATTCCATGGCAACTAAAGTTCTCATGCCGAAGCTCAGCGACACCATGGAAGAAGGTGTCATTCTGAAATGGCTCCGGAAAGAAGGTGAGAAGGTCAAGCAAGGCGAGATTCTTGTCGAGATAGAATCAGACAAGGCCGACATGGAGCTCGAAGCGTACGACTCTGGTATTCTCCGTAAGATCGTTGTCCCCGAGGGTGGCAAAGCTCCGATCGGCGGTCTGATTGCGGTCATCGGCGAGGCAGAAGAGGACGTAGCGTCGCTCCTCACCGGTGGGAGCACTCCGAGTGAGGGGAAAGGCGCCACGAAAAGCACAGCCGCTCAAACCGAAGTGAAATCGTTGCCGGCAGCCGCGGTGCCGCAACCAACGGGCGGGAAGACAAAAGCTTCGCCTCTTGCACGAAGACTCGCCGGCGACCACCAGGTTGATCTCTCCCGTGTTCATGGCTCCGGTCCCCGGGGTAGAATTATCAAACGCGATCTCGAAGTTCTTCTTTCAGGCAAATCTGCCCAGCGAGTGTCATCCTCCGCACTCATCGTGCCTGGGACGGCGGAAGATCTCGACCTTTCGCCAATCCGCAAAACGATCGCGAAACGCATGGCTGAGAGCAAGGCAACCGCCCCCCATTTCTATGTAACGATCGAGATCGACATGGATCCGGCGAGGACGTTCCGCGAGCAGATCAACACCGTCACAGAATTGAAACTGAGCTTCACCGACATCATCATCAAGGCAACTGCCGCCGCACTCATGAAACATCCTCAGGTGAACGGCTCATTTCTCGGGGACAAGATGCGGCAGCATCATTATGCTCATATCGGCGTCGCGGTTGCGATGGAGGAAGGTCTGGTGACTCCCGTACTCCGTAACTGCGAGCAGAAGCGCTTCGACCAGATCAACGCTGAACTGAGCGACCTTGCAGATCGTGCACGGTCGCGGAAACTGAAACCAGAGGAGTACACCGGCGCCACCTTCACGATCAGCAACCTCGGTATGTTCGGTATCGACACCTTCGCAGCCATCGTGAATCCCCCCGAGGGTGCCATCCTTGCAACCGGCACCATCGTTGAGAAGCCGGTTGTCAAAGCTGGTCAGATTGTCATTGGCCATACGATGAAGGCGACGCTATCGTCCGATCACCGCATCATCGATGGCGCTGTAGCGGCACGATTTCTTCAAGACTTCAAGATGATACTGGAGAATCCTGCTTCTCTCGTTCTCTAAGAAGGAACAAGCAAAACACCGTGGTTCGCCAGAGAACCCGACTGCTCGTCGGGTTCTCTTATTTCATCGATCAGAAAGAAGATGTCCAAATCCATTCGTCAACGGATCGCCGAGGAACTAACCGGCCCCGCTCTTCCATTCGTGGCGTTCTGCATCGCGCTTAATCTCACCGCTGGTCAGGTCACCGCTGCCCTGAAAATCCCGCTGTACCTCGACTCCATCGGCACGATTCTGGTCGCGGTGCTTGTCGGTCCGTGGGCTGCTGTGCTCTGCGGAAGTACTGCGAACCTTCTTGCAGCGGCATTCGGCAACCCGACAATGATGTTCTTCATCCCGGTTGTCGCGGTCATCGGGGCTTTCACCGGGGTTGTCGCAAAGCTCGGGTGGTTTCGAAAGTGGTATCTTGTCTGCCTCGGCGGAATACTCCAGGGTATCCTGGCGGCAATGGTCTCCGCACCCATTTCCGCGTATCTCTTCAGCGGCGTGATGATGGCCGGAACAGATTTCCTGGTTCTTTACTTCCGCTCGCTCGGCAACACACTCATGAACAGTGTTCTCTATCAGGGACTCGCCTCCGATCCTGCAGATAAGCTGGTAAGCTACCTCATCGTCTTCCTGCTGGTCAGAAATCTCCCGCAGCGCCTCCTTGCCAGATTACACGGAGCAGCAAACCTACGCACACCGGACCCCACACCGTGATACTTCGTATTGACCTATCCGCGAAGCTCGCTCTCGTCGGCCTCCTTTGGGTCTGTGCATTCATGCTCCCTTGGGCTTACCAGGCTTTCCTGTGCGTCCTCGTCATCACGGCGCGATTTGCGATTCCTCAGCTCCGGCCTCAATCCGAGCGATCCTCAAAAGCATTCTCACGCTTCCTGCTGTACAGCGTCGCAGTTGCGACCTTTGTGATTCTTCTCAATTCGATGCTCATCCGAGGCGGCGCAACGATGGGGAGTATTCTGGGGTTCTCCCTCTATGAAGAAGGGCTCTTCTTTGGAGTGCGGACCGCGTCCCGCCTGCTCCTTCTGACGTATGCTGTCCTTCTGTTCTTCGTCTCGACACCGTTGAAGGAACTGATCCGTTTTTTGCAGCAGAAAGGACTTTCGCCATCGTTCACGCTGATCCTTCTGCTGACGCTCCATTTCCTCGACCATCTGCCAGCCAGAATCCATCAGATCTTTCTCGCGCAGCAGGCCCGAGGCGCTCCCGTTGACGCTGGAATTGTCTCCCGCTCCCGAGCCCTGCTTTCGATACTCTCTCCCCTGGTCCTCTCCTCTATCGTCGAGAGCATCGATCGCGGGACAGCGCTCGAGCTTCGCGGGTTTCTGAACCGTCCGCAAGACGCTCGACTCATAACACAACCAACCGCTGAGAGGAATGCGTTGACAATCATCCTCCTGGCAGGGACCATCATTCTACTTCTGGCGACTCTCTCCCGATGGCTGCTCGGCTAGAAATCTCGTCCCTTTCGCTTCGCTATTCCCAAGGCGCACCTTTGGCTATCTCCGCATTGTCATTGACTATCCCGGAGGGAAGTTGCGTTGGCATTGTAGGACCAACGGGAGCCGGAAAAACGACTTTGCTGCATTGCCTTGCAGGAATTCTCGGTAAACACCATCCGGGAATCGTTCTTTCGGGCCGACTTCAAATCGGCGATGTGGCCTATGAAGGTTTTCCTCGTGACATTCTCTTCCCCACGGTCGGCCTGGTACTGCAGGACCCGTTTGTGCAAATATCGGGGGTCCGCGACAAAGTGTATGAGGAGCTGCTATTCACAATAGAGAACACCGGACGAGGAGGCGAGGGATCTGATTTCCTCATCCAGAGCGTACTCCGAAATCTCGGGATTGAACACCTGGCAAACCGAAAGCCGACGACTCTCTCCGGAGGAGAAACCCAGCGCGTCGCTCTGGCATCGATCCTGATTGCTGAACCGTCCGTCCTGCTCCTCGATGAGCCCATCACTGCGCTCGACGCCACAGCGCAAGCGAAACTCCGTGCTATTCTGAAAGGACTCCACGGCAAGACAACTGTTCTCTTAACCGATACACAAATAGATTTTCCACTCTCAGTTTGCGATGAGATAGTGATCCTTGATCAGGGGAAAATGATTGTCGCTGGCAAACCTCGCCAACTGCTCTCGGATGGTCATGATCTGGCAAATGTTGGGGGCTGGAAACGTTGGGGGCGCATTACGGCGCGGTTGAAGGACCTCTCGCATGAGGCGTCACGGGAAGCGCCAAGAATTCTCAAGGCACTTGGACTCAGATGAACATTGAATTCCAGAATGTCTGCTTCGAATACGAGTCCAGTCGGCCTCTTTTGAGAAACCTCTCATTCAAGGCCGGCCCCTCTGATTTCCTGCTTATTGTCGGCCAGAACGGGGTAGGCAAGAGTACGCTGCTCAAACTCGCAAACGGCATCCTGAAACCGGCTTCCGGACGCGTTTTCCTGGGAGATCTCAATACAGTCGAACACCGGACATCGCGTCTCGCCCGGGAAATCTGCGTGACATTTCAAAATCCAGGCGACCAGATTTTCGCTCCAACTGTCGCGCGAGAAGTCGAGTTTGGCCCGCGCGCACTTGGCCGGGATAATCCAGTAGAACTGGCCGCGCGTGCAATAGCCTTGTGCGGCCTTAACACCGTCGCGTCCCAACACCCGTATGACCTTCCGCCGGCTCAGCGCAAGCTCTTGACCATAGCAAGCGCCGTAGCTTCGAATGCTCCACTCCTCGCGTTCGACGAACCAAGCGCAGGACTATCACAACTCGAGCAAGAGAGCTTCGAAAAACTTCTTGCGTCTCTCAAGCTTGAGTGCCGAGGATTGATCGTCGTCTCGCATGATCTCGGACTGTTCCTGCAATATGCGACAAGGGTTCTCGTGCTGAGTCAGAGCGAGACGCTGTACTACGGGGAGCCGGACGCTCTCGTTTCGAATGAAGGGATTCTGCGAAGAGCAGGATTGAGACTGCCTGTCCCCGACCGGATCGCTCGCATCGTCGGACGCCAGGGCGATCGTCGCTGTACCTGAAGACAATTCTGCAGAGGTGGTTTTGGGGATAGAAAGTGAAAGCGGGATTTACCGGGAACCAGCTGAAGATGCCCCGGAAGCGGCAGGAATCTTGAGGATCTGGTTTACTCTTATTTTCGAAGTCCGAAGATTATTGTAGGACATCAACTCTCTGGCGGTCGTTCCAAACCGGCGGGCGATCTCCGAGAGGGTCTCGCCCTTCTTCACTTTGTGAGTCTGCTCCACCACCTTGTTCTTGGATGATGCCTTTCCATTCTTTGCTGTCTTGCCGACCGTAGCCGACTTGCCATTTGCCGTCGATTTACCGTTTGACAGTGGCTTCACGTTTGGAGCCTGGGTCGCAATAATCTGGGTACGTTCCTCGGGCTCACTGAAGATCTCCAAATCCTGACCCACCACGATCTTGCTTCCCTTTATCCCATTCCAGGTCTTGAGATCGTTGACGGTCACGCCATATTGCTTGGCAATCTTCTCGAGGACGTCCCCCTCCTGCACCGTGTACTGGAACCATCCCTGGCCATTCGCATTTTCTTTCGCCGTCGCCAGAGATGCTCTGGGGCTATTACTACCGACTTCTTTCCTGACAAGTTCCTGTTTTTCTGCGAATGACATCCCGTCGACTTTCTTCAACCGTGGTGCCTCTGCCTCGCTGATCCAAAGCACCATCTCGTCACCCGGCTTGATGTAGCTGCCGTACTCGATGTCGTTCCAGTTTCTGATATCGCTCGCCCTGACTCCATACCATTCAGCAATGTGGCCGATCGTGTCGCCGCGTTTGACCGTGTAGAGAAGACGCTGTTTGCCAGCCGGAGACTTGACCTTGCGTGTATTCACTTTCGATGATCGGCTGACGTCCGGTTTGGCTGCAGCCAGAGCCGCATCGACCCCCTTGCCAAAGGTCACTTTGTCCACTTTCCGGTCGTACTGAAATGGCACCTTTCCGTTGTCCACATCGCTTTGCGAAATGGGCACACCGAGCATTGTGCCAACTTTCAGCGGACCGTTTGTCCGGAGATTATTGATTTCCTTCAGAACATTCACTGTCACGCCGTACTCTCTGTACTGTGCAGCGATCTTCGAGAGCGAGGTTTTGCCTCTCTGCACCGTATGCATCTTCCACTGCTTCTTGTCTTCCGGCGCAATCTGGGCGTAATTCTGAACAAAAGTACTCTTCGTGCCAAGCGGAATCCTGAACCTGTACCCCGTTACTCCGGCAGGAGTATGTCGTCGCAGAAGCTCGGGATTCAGTTCCCTTAAAGCTTCCTCGGTAACTCCTACGCATTTGGCCAGAACACGAAAATCGACGCAGTCGTCAATCAACACGACTTCATATTGCAGCGGGTCAGCCGGCTTCACGTTGAAACCGTACTTCTCTGGCTCCATCGCCATACGCGCTACCGCGATGTACTGGGGAACATAGTTCCGAGTCTGGCGCGGAAGATATTTCCTCATCGTCCAAAAATCGGTTTTGCCACTTCTGCGGATTCCTCTGTAGATTCGGCCTGCGCCGGCGTTATACGAAGCGAGAACGAGGTTCCAATCTCCAAGATCTGAGAAAAGATCCTTCAAATGCCGGGCTGCTGCCCGAGTCGATTTTTCGAAGTCCCTCCGCTCGTCGTACCAGAATGTAACCTGCAAACCGTAGAGCTTTCCAGTGCCCCTAATAAACTGCCAAAGTCCAACTGCTTTGGCCCATGATTGCGCATCAGGCCGTAAGCCGCTTTCGGGCATGGACAGGTATATCAACTCCAAGGGCACTCCTTCTTCGTCGAAGATCTCCTTCATGAGCGGAAAGTACTTCCCGCCCAGATAAAGCCACCGCTCGAAGTGTTCCCGGCCTTTGTTCATAAAGAAACTTGTCGCCCGCTCGACGTACTCGTTGTAAGGAAGCGGAACCGCCGTGCCGACGATGTCATCTTTAGGAATCTCGATCGGGGGGCCTGTCGACTTCTCAATCGCACTGTTTGCAAGCTCACGAAGGGCAAATACGGAGGCATCGCTGCCCAGATCACTATGCGATTCGATGTACTTCTGATAGTCATCGATGACACTGCGATTCAGGTCGATGAAATCTTTGTTAGTCTCGATATCGGGGTAGTACAGGAGCTCGTTGAGGATTCCGATGGCAGCCTCGAATTCGCCGACCACCACAGTGGAATCGTTGTTCTCCTGGGATCCCAACGCCGCGACATAGTGTCGGCGAGCTGCCTCAAGCTGCTTCGAAATCAGAACGGTTTCTGTTTCAACGGTATCGGCAATCGATTCCGTGATTACGAGATCGGAATCCGGAACAGCGGTGGCGGGGATTGGTCGCTTCTCGGGATCCTGCTGTGAAGTGGGGATTGTATCAGGCGAGGCTGAAGATTCTCTAGCGATTTTCTCGATTCGAGCAAAGACCTCTTTTTCCTTCACGCTTCTCTGAGAGGTGCAGCTCAGGACGAGAAAGCAGAGAACAACCAGTGTGAGATTCTTCATCAGCCTCGAAATTGTGTGGTATACTGCAGTGTTTTACACAATATAGCATACTAATGCGAAATAATCAACGAAACATCTGACGATCAGCGTTCCCGCTTTGTCGCGGACTCCTCCAGGATGCTGAAAACAAAACCGCCCGGGCGTCACCTGGGCGGAGTAGTACTGAAATGTTTCAGAGAACTCTATTTTGCCATCACTTCGGCTGGAAGGGTCTCCGGGACCCGATGGGATTCTTCTCCAGCCGGCACGACCTCAGCCTGTTTTTCTTTGGAGAAGAAGGTGTACATAGCCGGGATAACAAAGAGTGTCAGGACGAAAGAGAAAAACAGTCCCCCGATCACGACAATACCCATGGATACGCGGCTCTTGGCGCTTCCGCCGAGGGCGAGCGCAATTGGGAGGGCACCCAACATCGTTGCCAGTGAGGTCATGAGAATCGGGCGAAACCGCGCGCCAGCTGCAACTTTCGCGGCTTCGAGGAGCTTCTTCCCTTTCGCTTTATTCTGGTTCGCAAACTCGACAATCAGGATGCCGTTTTTTGTCACCAGTCCAATGAGCATGATGATGCCGATCTCGCTGAAGATATTCAAGGTCTTGCCGGTTATCCACAGCGACAGCAGCGCTCCAGCCATCGCAAGTGGAACTGTCAACATAATTGTAAACGGATCAATGAAGCTCTCGAACTGTGCAGCGAGAACAAGGTAGATCAGTGCAAGCGCCATCACGAATGCGAAGACGATATTCGAAGAGCTCTCCGCGTAATCGCGTGAGGCACCCGCGAGCGCAGTCCTGAACGAATCGTCCAACGTCGTTTTGACAATCCGGTCCATTTCGGCGATCCCATCGCCGATGGTCTTGCCCGGCGCCAGAGCGCCAGAGATTGTGGCCGCCTTGAACCGGTTGAAGTGGTAGAGCTGGGGCGGGGCACTCTCTTCCTTCATCGAAACGAGGTTATCGAGCTGTATCATACGCCCATCGCTATTTCGAACGTAGAGCGAACGAAGGTCGAGCGGTTCATCACGATTGTCGCGGTCGACCTGGCCGATCACCGAATACTGGAATCCATTCATCTCGAAGTACGAGAATCGCTGCCCGCTGAAGGCCAGCTGCAGTGTCTGTGCGATATCAACAATGGAAACGCCCAAACTCCGGGCGCGATCGCGGTCAATCGAGATATCTATTTGAGGTTTGTTGAACTTCAAGTTGACGTCAGCATTCTGAAGGATACTGCTCTTATTCACTTCATCCATTAATCGCGGAAGTACACTTCGGATTTTCTCGAAGTCCTGGTTCTGGATAACGTATTGCACGGGGTTGCCACCCCGCATACCCCCGCCGCTCGCGGAAATCGTTTGCTCCTGCGCCACAAACACGCGTGCCTCTGTGATCCGGCGCGTTTTGACAGCCAGGTAATCAGCGATATCTTGCTGAGAACGTCTACGCTCTGTGGGGTCAGAGAGCATCAGACGGATGTTGCCGGAATTGACAGACGAGAAGCCGCCGATGAAGCTGAGGCAGATGCGCTTCTCCGGGATGGAGTCTCCGATCATCGCGACCAGGCGGTCAACCACAGCATTGGTGTATTCGTACGACGCACCTTCGGGTGCCGTTGCTGAAACCCGCAGGTAGCTTCTGTCATCAAGCGGCGCAAGTTCAGACTGAAGCGACGTCCCGATGAGAACGATGATCAGGAGCGACGCGACAACGATGGCAGTTGCCAGCCACCGGTGCCGCATGAACCGGCCAAGCAACGTTTCATACGTCCTGCTCATCGCCTCGAAGTAGCGTTCTGTCGCCTCATAGAAGCGGGTGTGCGCCCGCTTCTTCCTGATCATCCGGGCGTTCAGCATGGGGGTCAGCGACAGCGAAACAAAGGCCGAAATAAGCACCGAGCCGGCAATGATGAGTCCGAACTCCCGGAACAGCCGCCCGACAAATCCCTGCAGGAAGATGATCGGGAGGAACACGGCGGCAAGTGTGATGGAGGTCGATATCACCGCGAAGAAAATCTCTTTCGAGCCAGCGAATGCCGCCTCGGTCGGAGTCATTCCCTGCTCGACCTTCTTGAAAATATTCTCGGTCACGACAATACCGTCGTCAACCACAAGGCCAGTCGCCAGAACGATGGCTAACAGAGTGAGTATGTTGATCGAGAAGCCCATGATATACATGATGAAGAACGACCCGATGAGCGATACGGGGATATCAATCAACGGGCGAATGGCGATGACCCAATCGCGGAAGAAAATAAAAATAATGAAGATGACGAGGCTGACAGCGATGAGAATCGTTTCCTGGACTTCCTTCACAGACCGCTTAATGAAGCGAGTGTTGTCAATGGAGATGTCCATCCTGTACTCGGCCGGCAGCTCCTTCTTGATCTGCTCGAAGCGGCGGGCGAATTCGTCCGCTATCTCGATGTAGTTGCTACCGGGCTGCGGGATCACACCGACGGAAACCATCGGGACACCCGATTGCCTCAGGATGAATTCCTCGTTTTCAGGGCCGAGAACAGCGTAACCGACATCGCTAAAGCGAACTGTCCTGTTCGCGCCCGCCTTCAGGATGAGGTTATTGAATTCCTCCTCCGTCCGCATCCGCCCTTTAGTATTGACGATCATCTCCGTCTGGTCGCCGGATATTTTCCCGGAGGGCAAGTCGACATTCTCACGGCTCAACGCACTCCGAACGTCAAGCGGCGTAAGCCCGTACGCCGCAAGTTTCTTCGGATCCATCCACAGTCGCATCGAGTAGCGCTTCTGACCGCGTATCGATGTGGAGCTGACACCCGGAATTGTCTGCAGATTCTGGGCTATGACGTTCTCAGCATAGTCGCTGACTTCGAGCAGGTTCTTGGTATCGCTCTGAAGCGTCAGCGTAATGATATCATCGGAATTGGCATCTGCTTTGGACACAACCGGGGGGTTATCAATGTCCTGCGGAAGCGATCGAGCGGCCGCCGACACTTTGTCGCGCACATCATTCGCCGCCGCTTCAAGGTCAGAGTCGAGGTTGAATTCGACAGTGATATTGCTGCTCCCCTGACTGCTGCTCGATGATATGTTTCGAACGCCTGCGATGCCGTTTATCGCCTTCTCTAACGGCTCCGTGATCTGGGATTCGATGACACTCGCGTTTGCCCCGGCATAACTTGTGCGAACGCTGATAATCGGAGGGTCAATCGCGGGATATTCGCGTATGCCGAGAAACGTGAAACTGATGATCCCGAACAGGAGAATGGTCAGAGACATGACGATGGCCAGCACGGGACGCTTGATACTTATGGAGGCGAGACTCATAGAAGGTTCATCTCAGTTTGTGCCGAAGAAGAGCGGCATTAGTCGATTGTCACGTTTACCGGCATCCCTGGTCGCAGTTGCAGAATCCCCGTCGTGAGGACGGTATCGCCTTCCGAAAGACCGGTCGTGATTTGAACTGCCGACGAAGTGCGAATCCCCGTCTTGACGACTACCGTGGCAACCACACCATTCTTTTTCACGAAAACCGTTTGCCCCTTCAAAACAGGGATGATGGCCTGGGTTGGGACCATCAGCGCACCGCCTGGTTGTTGCAGGCGTAATTCGACATGGACGTAACCGCCGGGGAAAATTGTCTCCTGCTTGTTGTCGCACATCGCGCGCAACTGCACAGTGCGCGTTGTCGGGTCGATCTCCGGCTCGATTGCATAGACCTTTCCTGTGAAGTCCAGGTTCGTTTCATCGCTGTGGAGTTTCACCACGTCTCCGACGCGGACTTTCCCGGCATATTTCTCCGGTATTGAAAAATCTATCTTGAGCGGATTGATTTTCTGGACGCTTGCAATCCGCGTCGTCGAAGCTACATAGCTTCCCACGCTCACATAACGGAGGCCGACGATGCCGTCGAACGGAGCCCGGATCTCACGCTTCCGGATGGAGGCGATGAGGTTCTCGCGATCGGCCTTGAGCGTCGCCAGCGTGCTGACCGCAATCTCATACTGCTCCTTGCTGCTATTGTTGCTCTCGAAGAGACGCTTCTGCCGGTCAGCCTGGTCTGCCGCGAGCTGTATCTGAAGCTCCGTCTTCTTTAACTGCGCCTGCAGGTCATCAACGGTGAGCTTCACCAGCAGGTCATTCCTTTGAACGTGCGACCCCTCTTTGAACGTGATGGATTCGACCCGCCCCGATGCATCGGCGGCAAGATCCACAGACTCCGATGCGAGAACCGTCCCCGAGGAGTTCACAATGTTGTCCAACGGGCGGGACACCACAACGACACCACTCACGGTCATCAGAGAGGCCCGTCCGCCGCCTCCCGCCCTCGGTGCAGGATCATTTGTTTTCGAACCGCAGGAGGAGAGGACAATCACTGACCAGATCGCTCCGAAGAGAACTATGGTGCGAGATATTTCTTTCATGGCATCAAGTTTATGGTTTGCTGAAGATGAATAACGATACCGAAAATATCAACAGATTTGACGTTGTGCAATATCTTCCAACACTCCCGGTTGCCGTCATTCATACCGGAGGGCATCGATGACATTGGAGACCGCTGCCTTCCAGGCCGGGTAGATTCCGAAGAACACACCGACGAATGTGGAGAAAAAGAAGCTCAAAACGATCGAATTGATGGATATGATCGGCGAGAGATTCCCATACGTCGTGATGAGATATGACGCAAGGATTCCAACACCGATCCCGAGGCATCCTCCCGCCACGCTCATCACAATCGACTCGATCAGAAACTGCAACATAATATCATTACGGCGTGCCCCGATCGCTTTACGGACTCCGATCTCCTTCGTTCGCTCGGTGACGGAGACGATCATAATATTCATGATGCCGATGCCGCCGACAAGCAACGATACCGCCGCGATGCCTGCAAGCAAAAAGGTAAACGTTTGCTGCGTTTCCTGAAATGTCGCGATGATGTCTGCCTGGTTTCGAATGGTGAAATCGTTATCCTGATCTTCCCGGAGCTTATGTTCCCGGCGAAGCACCCTCTCGATGTCGAGAAAAGCTTCATCCATTTTCTGGTCATTGACCACCTTGGCAGTAATCTGCGACAGGTAATCGACGCCAAAAATCCTTCGCTGCGCTGTTGAGAGCGGGACAATGATCTGGTCATCGGGATTCTGAAAGCCGCTCTGACCTTTCATCTCGAGGACCCCGACGACCTGGAAGCTCTCGCCAGCGATGCGGATGGTCTGACCGAGAGGGTCTGCACTCGGGAAAAGGTTGTCGACGATCGTCTGGCCGATGACACAGACTTTTGCCACACCTTCCTCTTCAGCACGGGTGAAATACCTGCCGAAGGAGGCCTTGAAGCTTCGAACCTCACCGTATTCCGGAACCGTTCCGATGATGCGCGTATTCCAGAATACGGTGAGGTTCGAA
>Ga0315274_10005476_pt1 | contig 18566 bp, 13 predicted proteins | sample YL17G02_20_MG_FD_203700 | JGI IMG/M metagenome (GOLD analysis project Ga0315274, IMG submission 203700) | Sediment microbial communities from Yellowstone Lake, YNP, Wyoming, USA - YL17G02_20 | ecosystem: Environmental > Aquatic > Freshwater > Lake > Sediment | place: USA: Wyoming | collected...
TAGGTGATGTCCTCGTGTGGCCCCACGACCTTCTTGTTCGCCATGCGAATTGTCCCCCGTTTTGAAATAGCACGACACGGATTCCCACGGACTGCACGGATGAGCTGCCCCCTTCCGTGTATCCGTGACCCAATCCGTATCGTGTAGGCCAGGACGCGACCGAGCTGGCTCTCAACACCGCGGTGGCGAAGCCTTCTTCCCAGTGCCGCGCCGCATTTCTGGCCGGGCGATAAACCCGCTTGTGAGAGCCATGCCGCCACCCACCGCCACCACCCGAAACCCGTAGCCCCAGCCCCAGAGGTCCGGGTTGACCCAGCCGCGGACCGCACAGCGCGCGAGCCCCTGACTATAGTCCCACGACCCGCCGCGCAGCACGCGGGGGGCATCCCCTTCCAGGTTCTCCCGGTCCTCCGCTGCTCCCTCATAACCCCTGTAGTCTTTCGCCCACTTGCTGCTGCACCACTCCCATACGTTGCCAGCCATGTCCTGGCAGCCATAAAGACTGGACCCCGCCGGGAAGACTCCGACAGCGCTGGTACTGCCGACGCCGGCCTCAGCCGCATTGCACTTGTCGGCGTAGAACTCGTCGCCCCAGGGATAGCTGCGCCCATCGGTTCCGCGCGCCGCCTTTTCCCACTCCGCCTCGGTGGGGAGACGCACCCTTAGGGTTCCTCGCTTGAGCGGCGCCTCCCTTACCTGCTTGTCGCGCCAGACCAGCAGCTTGTCCAGCCGGCTCAGCTTCAACATCAGCCACTGGCAGAACGTCACGGCTTCGTACCACGTCACCCTCACCGCCGGGTGATTGGGCACATCAAAGGCGTCGCCATACTTCTTGGGCCCGCTCCGGTCGCCGCGCCACTCCAAACCGGACTGCGTCCACAACTGCCCGTTGCGATAGCCTTCCGGATCGTCCACAAAGGCCTGGAACTGGGCGTTGGTAATGGGCCAGCGTGCGATGAGATAGGGCTCGCTGATGCTCTTCTCGGTGTGTTGTGGGAACTCGCCCGGGAAGGCCCCAGAGTCGTGTTCTGTGCTACCCATCAGAAAGGGGCCTGAAGGGACCGGGCACCAGACGATTTCGGGGATGCCAGTAGCCTTGTGCAAGCCGACTCCGTCGCGTGGATCACCCAAGTGGGACAGGGCACGTCCGGCAGCAGCACGGATGCGGGCGGGCGCGGTCAGGGTAGGGTCCTCCACCAGTTGGGTCAGGCGTTTAGCGATTTGTTCCTCCACGAAAGGCATGGATCCACGCCGCTCGGCGAGAGCCGCAGCCACGCGTTCTGCCGCCGCCATTTCCGTCGCGTCGTCCACACGCGGCCACGCCGGCGCGTGGTCTTGCGGCAATCGGGCCAGCCGAGCGCTCAGTTCTCCGGCCAGGTGCGGCCTGGAGAAGCCCAGGTAGCCAAGTAGGAGCAGGGTGACTTCTTCCCACCACGTCTGCGCAATGCGTCCATCACGTTCCAGTTCCGTCGCGGCGGCCTCGACGCTGCCGGTCAGGTCCGCGAGATAAACCGCCGCTAAGAACTCCTGGAACGGCTGGTGGGTAAAACTCCAGCGATCTGGCCGCTGCAGATCGCGCCGGCCGGACCTCACCTCCACCACTCCGCCGCGTCCTCTCGTCGCCGCCACGAATTCGAGCACAGCTTTCTGCGCAGCCTCTGTGCCGAGGCGCGTCAGGTGCGCGCAAAGCAGCCGACGCACCTGCTCTTCTTCCAGGCTGCGCGTGCCCTCTCCCAGCGTATGCATGGCGTACGCGAGGACCGCCAGCCACTCTCGGCGGTCTTCGGGAGAGCCGCCCAACCTCTCCAGGTCCTGGCGCACTCGGGCCTGGGCGTGGTGCGAGCCTCTCAGGAGCGCGTTGACAAAAGTGTTGTAGAGCTCGGCCCTTTGCTCCGGCAAGCGTTCACCGCTGAGGTCGACGGTGGCCACCATGCGCACCATCAGCGGGCTATCGATCAGCCGCTGGCCCCTTTCGGCGCCACTGCGCTCGGCGTACCGCCTTTCGAGCTCGTCCAGCCGGTCAAGCAAGGGGCCAACGCGTTCGCTGCACGCGGCCGCCCGATAGAGCCCCGTCAGAAGCGCAGTCACCTCAGCGCGCTCCAATGGTCTGACGCGCACCTCCTGGAATGCGGCCGCGAGGACAGCCTGCCCTGTATAGGCCGCCGGCCGCGAGGTCACGATAAAGCGGTTGTGGGGCATCGCAGCCGCCATGCCCTCCACGGAGGCGCGCGCCAGTTCCCGATCGGCTTCGCTGGACACCTCGTCAAGGCCGTCCAACATGATCAGGCACTGCGGACCGTCCTTGCGAAGCAGCGCAGGAAAGATGCCCGGCGAGAGGTCGGTGGCCCCTTCCTCGCGTGTCAGGTAGTCGTAGACGCAGGCAGCCAGGGTGGTGAGCTGCGGGTCGTCGGCCCCGTGACAGCGGCGCTGGTATTCGGCAAAGCTGTGCAGGGGCAGCAGGATGGGGATCGGTAGCGACGGGGCCAATCCCAGGCGCGTTTTGGCCAGCTCGGGACGCCCCGTCGCCTGCGCCTGGGCGAGGGTCCACGCCATGTGTTGCAGCAGAGTGCTTTTGCCGCAGCCCGGCCCGCCAATGACCACCAGGTGTGGGCCCACCGCCAGCAGGTCCTTGAGGTTGATGCGTTGACTCGGTGGCTGCTCTTGAGCATCAAGCGCCTCCTCGCTCTCGCCTCGGTGGGACTGCCGCACTCGTCGCGGGTGCCGCGCGTCTTGCTGCGTCTTTCCCAACGCCTCCGTGGTCCAACGTGAGCGGATGTGCTCGGCCTCCAGAGGCACATAGATGTCGTCCAGGACGGGCGAAAAAGGCGCGAGCGCGCCGTCAACCGAGGCAATGTCGCGTAGGACCAGATGCTGATACTTTTTGGCCATCCAATCCAGGTAGGTACGCAGGTGTTCCTGGGGCAATCCCGCGCTCGATGCCGGCTGCGGCTCCTTCTGTTGGGGCAGCTGGCCGCGCGAGCGGGCAAAGTCCGGGATATACCGGCTCAGGTGGCCACGCACCTGCTTCCCAAAATCAGCGGGGTCTGCATAGTCCCAGGTGAGCAGCCCCTTGCCCTGCAACTCCCGTTTGAAGGCCAGAACCTCGCCCTTCTGATCGAGCTCATCCTGTGATTCGAACGTAGTCGCTCGTTCCCCAAAGTACATCCAGATTTCCAGGCTGCTTGGACCCTCCGGCCAGCGGGCGTACGCCTGGTCGAACTCTTCTCGTGTGCCCGACTCGGCTCGGTCGGTTGGCTTTCCAAACCGGTTCCACAGGATGCCGACAAAGAGGTCGTACGTGCCGATTTGACGGTTGATGACGTCCTGTCCGTCGCGACCAACACCGGGGCGCATGTGAGTCTCCCAGCGCTTTAGCTCCAACGTGATTCCGTAGGGAGCCGCGACATCCCGGCTCAGTTCCCTCACCACCTCATCCAGTCGTCTACGTTCGTCAGCCACGTCGCCCGGCGAGGCGACAAAGATGCGTAACTGAGTGACAGTCTGTGGCATATGCACCTCCTTGGACCGACACAGCGAGCGGGCGCACGATCAAGTCGAGCCCCATGTGGTAGTCGATGGCCTGCCAGATGGGCATGGGCTGGCGGAGCGCATTCTGCACAACTACGCAGAATGGCTACGCAGCATGTTGTGTATCTACACAACATCTGCATTCATTTGTCGGACTCTGGGAAGCGAAAACGAGTCGTCTTCGGGCTGGCGCCGTAGCGTTGCAGAAAGGGAAGGGAGCGCAGCAGGCGCGTGGCCGTTGCCTGCGCTGACCGGCTGTTGCCCAGCATGCTCGCCTCCCCATGCGCAGCGCCAGTGCTCAGGTCGTTGCAGCACCAGTATATCAGACATAACCGTCCGCGTCAACCCCAAGGTCACGAATGGCACGCACAAGACGAATTCCACAAAACAAGAAACTGCGCGCCATTCGTCACCTTTCATGCTGTTCGTGTACTCCCCCGTTTTGTCGCCCACCCTTTCCCCGCTATAATACCCGACCGAACCATGCTCAAGGAAGAACCTGACACATGCAACTAACCCAACTGATCCACAACGGCGTGCTCGTGCCACCGCCACCCACGCCACGCGGGTCGGTGCTGACCGTGCGCGGCCGGCCGGTGCAGCTCACTCCGCAGCAGGAGGAGATGGCGCTGGCCTGGGCCAAGAAGCAGGGCACCGCGTATGTCGAGGACCCCGTTTTCGTGCGCAATTTCCTGCGCGATTTCGGAGCGGCCCTGGGCGTGGACCCGCCGCTGGCGCTGGAAGAGGTCGACTTTGCGCCCGCGCTCCAGATCGTGACGGCCGAGCGCGCGGCCAAGGCCGCCCTCACGGACGAAGAGCGCAAGGCTGCGGCGGCGCTGCGCAAGGCTGAGCGCGAGCGGCTGCGCGAGCAGTACGGCTATGCCATCGTCAACGGCGAACGCACCGAGCTGGGCACCTACCTGGCGGAGCCCAGCGGCATCTTCATGGGGCGCGGCAAGCACCCCCTGCGCGGGCGCTGGAAGCAGGGCGCGCAGGCCAGCGACATCGTGCTCAACCTCAGCCCCGGCGCGCCCCGCCCCGCGGGTGACTGGAAGGAGATCGTGTGGGAGCCCGAGACGATGTGGGTGGCGCGCTGGCAAGACCGCCTCTCGGGCAAGGTCAAGTACATCTGGCTGGGCGACACCTCGGCCGCCAAGCAGGAGCGCGAGGCGGCCAAATTCGACAAGGCCAGTGAGCTGCGCACGCGGCTGGAAGAGGTGCGCGCGCGCATCCAGCGTGGGCTGGAGGACGGCGACGCGCGCAGGCGCATGGTGGCCACGGCCGTCTACCTGATCGACGCGCTGGGCCTGCGCGTGGGAGACGAAAAGGACCCCGACGAGGCTGACACGGTGGGCGCCACCACGCTGCGTCCCGAACACGTCAAGTTACGCGAAGGTGGCGTGGTCGAGTTCCACTTTCTGGGCAAGGACTCGGTGGAATGGCACAGGAAGTTGGAGCTGCCCGAGGTGGTGCAGCGCGACCTGGCGGAGCTGATCCAGAGCGCCCATCCGCCCCGCAGGGTCAATCACAGCGACAAGCACCATCCGACGCGCGACAAGCCGCAACTCTTCCCCAACGTGGACAGCCACGACGTCAACGCCTTTCTGGCGGAGGCCATGCCGGGGCTGACGGCCAAGCTCTTCCGCACGCACCACGCCACGCTCAAGGTCGAAGAGAACCTGGCGGGCTCGGGCGTGCAGGCCGGGTCGCCAGAGTATGCCAAGTGGCAGGCCGTCAACCTGGCCAACATCGAGGCCGCCAGCTTCTGCAACCACTACAAAAAGGCGGGCGTCAATTGGCCCGCACGCAAGGAGCAGTTCGCGCAGCGCCAGCGTAAGGCCGAGCAGCGCGTGCGGCAGTGCAAGGAGCAGTGTAAGGCCGCCAAAGAGGCGCTGAGCGCCGTGCGCAAGCAGACCCGCGAGAAGGTGGCCGCCGCCTCGTCCAAACAGCACGGGCGAGTGCAGGCCGCCTGGAAGAAGAGGATCGAGCGCTCTAAGCGCCAGGTGGGCGTGGCCGAGGCCAGGTTGGCCAAGGCCGAGTACGCGCTGGGCAACCTGAAGGCGCAGGCTGTGGTGGCGAGCCAGAAGCGCACCTGGAACCTGACCACCAGCCTGAAATCCTACGTCGACCCACGCGCTTTCTACCGCTGGGGCCAGTGCGTAGACTACGACGTGCTGGGCCGCCTCTACCCCACCGCCCTGCGCCGCAAATTCTCCTGGGTCCGAACCGACACTGACTCTCAAGAAGCAGAGTGAAGTTGGGTCAACACCAAGCCACCAGGACACAACGACACGAAGAGAACGGAAGACAATCCTTTCATGCTTCGTGTCTTGGCCTGGTGTCCTAGTGTTGGAGAGGCGCTCCCATGCACGAGCATGAGATTGAGGACGCAGTACGCAGCATACTCGAGGAGTTGCCGGCGGGGGTGACGCTGGTGGCGGCGGCCAAGGGGCGCAGCATCGACGAGGTGCGCGCGGCCGTGCGCGCGGGCGTGACGCACGTGGGCCACAACTACGTGCAGGAAGCGGCGCAGATGGTCCCGCTAGTGCCCGAGACCGTGCGCTGGCACATGATCGGCCACCTGCAGACCAACAAGGTCAAGGCCGCGGCGCAGCTCTTCGACGTGATCGAGACCGTCGACTCCTGGAAGCTGGCGCAGGAGCTAGAGCGCCACTACGCTGCGCTGGGCAAGGACCTGCCAGCGCTGATCGAGGTCAACAGCGGGCGCGAGGCCAGCAAGACTGGCGTGCTACCCGAGGAGGTCGACGCGCTAGCGCAGCGCATCAGCGCGCTGGCCCACGTGCGCGTGCTGGGCCTGATGACCATAGGCCCGCGCTTTGGCGACCCCGAGGACGCCCGTCCCTGCTTTCGCGCCACGCGCCAGGCCTTTGAGCGCCTGGCCCACGCCAACCTACCCCACGTCGAGATGCGCTACCTCTCGATGGGCATGAGCAACAGTTTCCGCGTCGCCATCGCTGAGGGCGCCAACATGGTGCGCATCGGCACCCTGCTCTTCGGCGAGCGCCCCGCCCCAGGTGAGACAACTCAACACTAGGACACAAAGGCACAAAGGCACGAAGGAAGATGCCAAACTCCTTCTTTGTGACTTGGTGGCTTTGTGTTGGGATCCCGTGGCCGCTGCGGAATGCGAGGAGGCCAGATGGCAGGCGACCTGATTCTGGGCATTGATCTGGGCACGACGGCGTGCAAGGCGCTGGTGGTGGACACGCGTGGGCAGGTGCTGGCCACGGGCACGGCGGGCTACCCGACCTATGTGCCCCATGCGGGGTGGGCCGAGCAGGACCCGGAGGAGGTCTGGCACGGCCTGGCACAGGCCGTGCACCAGGCGCTGCATGCCGAGGGCGTCGACGCGCTGCGCGTGGCGGCGCTGAGCCTGAGCTCGGCCATGCACGGGCTGCTGCCGTTGGACACGCGCGGCCGCCCGCTCACGCGCTGCTGGATCTGGGCCGACCGGCGCAGCCAGCCCCAGGCATTGCGCCTGCGGCGCGAGCAGGACGCGCATGCGCTCTACCTGCGCACGGGCTGTCCCGTGCAACCCCTCTTCTGGCCCGCCAGGCTGCTCTGGCTGCAGGAGCACCGGCCAGACCTCACGCTCTTGACGCGCCGCTACGTCACCGTCAAGGACTACGTCCTGCAGCGCCTGACCGGCCGCTACGTCATGGACGTCTCCAACGCCTCCGCGATCGGCCTGCTCGACACGCAGTCACTGACCTGGGACGAGGGCCTGCTGACGATAGTGCAAGTCGACGCGGCCCAACTGCCCGAGCTGGTCCTGCCCGTGGCTGTGTTGGGTACGCTGAACCGGCGCTGGGCCGACGCGTGGGGCCTGCCACCCCTCGTGCAAGTGGTGGCGGGTGGCACGGACGGCGGGTTGGCCAACCTGGGCGTGGGCGCGGTGGCAGCGGGGCAGGTGGCCACCAGCATCGGCACCAGCGGGGCCGTGCGCGCTCTCACAACGCAGCCGCTCTTCGACGCGCAAGAGCGCACCTGGTGCTACGTGCTCTCGCGGGGCACGTGGTTCGTGGGCGGCGCCATCAGCAACGGCGGCGTGGTCTACCAGTGGCTGCGCGACCAGCTCTGCGCGGCCGAGGTGGAGCAGGCCGGGCAAGCGGGCCGCGACTTTAAGCAGCTCTTTGACGCCTGGGCCGATGAGGTGCCGCCAGGCGCTGAGGGACTGCTCTTCCTGCCGTTCCTGCTAGGGGAGCGCAGCCCAGGCTGGCGCGCCAACGCGCGCGGCATGCTGTTCGGGCTGTCAATGCACCACACGGCCAAGCACATCGTGCGCGCGGCGGTGGAGGGCGTGGCATTCCGGCTGTTCAGCGTGCTGCAGGTCCTGGAAGAGCTGGTCGGCAACGTGCGCGAGGTGCGCGCCACGGGCGGCCTGGCCTACTCGGACGTGTGGATGCGCATTCTGGCCGACGTCTACGGCCAGCCGATCAGCGTGCCGGCAGTGCGCGAGAGCTCGGCCCTGGGCGCGGCCTTCCTGGCGCTCAGGGCGCTGGGCCACCTCTACGCGTGGGAAGACGTGCAGCCGTTGGTGGCCATCGAGCGCACGCAGCAGCCCGACCTCACCAACCACGAGCTCTACCTGCGCCTGTTCGACCTCTTCCGTGCCCTCTACGAGGACGCCCTACCCCACTACGACCAACTCGAGGGCCTGCATAGCTAGGGACAATATCCGCAGATTCCGCAGATTGACCAGATGAACTCAAAGCGGCAAGGAGAATCAATTCCCCTTGGTGGCTTTGGGTCTTTGTGCCGTGGTGTTCGTAGTCCGTCTCACTCGGACGCGGGGCCGGCATTACACGACATAAATCTGCGTAATCGGTGTAATCTGCGGATGATTCATCCCGGGTACTGCTGGAACAGGCGGCCCCAGGGGCTTTCGCGCAGCCACTGGTCGACCACCTTGCGGCCGTAGAGCGGGTACCAGAAGCGGTCGTGGTAGGTCTCGCTGGCGAAGATGAAGAGGTTGACGATCGGCGTGTGGAACAGCAGCTTTTGGAACACCTTGAGCGGTGTGCGCCACAGCAACATGCCGGTGCCTGTGCCCAGGTTCACGCCCACCTTGAAGCCCCAGCGCTCGTCGGCCAGTTCAGGCATGCCCACCACCTCGATCTCGCGCGGGTTGCCCTGCCCCAAACCGCGCGCGGTGGCATGCACAATGTACTGGATCTGCAGGGGGTCAAAGCCCATCATCTGCGCTGCCACGGCGTCGATGGCCACCTGGTCGGCCGAGGCCAGGATCACGTCCTTCTGGTAGGGCACCAGCGTGCGCGGCCCTGCCCCACTGCCGGCCGTCGTGCCGTCCATCGTGGCAAACACACCGGTGTGGATCTCTTTCTGGATGGCCAGCAGGTCCACCAGCGTGTCATGGATCCAAGTGTGCGTGTAGTGGCGGTTGACGTTGAGCAGCCCGCCAAAGGCGTTCTTCATCGCGCCCGTGGTGACGGTGTACGAGTGGGCTTTGACGGTCGGCAGGTGCACGATGTTCTTGCCCATGAAAAAGTCGGGGATGTAGATGCCCTGCGGGAAGATGCGGTCCAGCACGGCCATCTTGGCCTTGGGCCGGTACTGGACCCAGGTCATGTCCTCTGGCTTAAAGTTGTACTTCTTCGGGATGCCGTACTTGGCCAGCACCGGGCCAAACTTGTTGAACCGGTCGCCCAGGTCGGCGATGGTGACCACGGTCTTGTTGTGCACGTCCACCAGGTCGTGCAGGCCCGCGCCCTTGAGCGCCAGGATCGTGCCCTCCAGTTGCCAGGGCGTGGTGTTCGAGCTGGGGTAAAGCAGGTGCCAGCTAATGTTGTCCTTCAGAATCGTGGTCGCCACAGGGTCTAGCGCTTCCTTCATGCCGGCCAGCTCGCACAGGCGCTGATAGTCGGCCAGCACCGTCTCGGGCGTGGTGCGCAGGATGGCTACCTTGGACTTGGTCATTCGCTCCTCCGGAAATCCATAGTATGTCTAGCCCACCCCGGAGAAACGGAGGACACGCAGACCATCCAGCTCATCTCCGTGCCTTCGTGGTTCTCCTGGGGGCCTAGAGTGCAAACTCGGCCGCCAGGACGGTGTGGTCCGATGGCCTGGGCGCGCGGCGCGCCTCGACGTCGATCCAGCAGCGCGTCGATTTCTCGGCCAGGGGCCGGGTGGCCCAAATGTGGTCCACACGCCAGCCGCGGTTGTGCTCAAAGGCCGTGGGCACGCGATAGTCCCAGAACGTGTACTGCCCCGGCTCCGAGCAATGCAGGCGAAAGACGTCCACAAAGCCCCACGCCTTAATCTTCTGCAGCGCCTCGCGGGCCAACGGGTGGAAATCCACGTGTTGGGCCAGCCCCTTGGGGTCGTGCACGTCGATGGGCTCGGGGGCGACGTTGAAATCACCCACCCACACCAGCGGCCGCTCCGGCGAGTAGCGGTGCGCAAACCATTTCTCCAGACGCGCCAGCCAGCGCAGCTTGTACTGGAACTTGTCCGAGTCCAACGCCTGCCCCTGCGGCACGTAGGTGTTGACGATGGGAACGCCGCGGCACACGCCGCGCAACAGCCTAGCCTCGTCGGGCTCCTCGCCATCGTCCAGGCCATAGGAGACGTCGGTCAGCTCTTCTTTGCTGGCGATGGCCACGCCCGCGTAGGCTTTTTGCCCGCGAAAGGCGACGTGATAGCCAATTTCCGCAAAGGCCGCAACGGGAAAGTCCACGTCCTGCACCTTGGTTTCCTGCAGGCACAGCGCGTCGGGCTGCTCCCGCCGCAGCCAGTCAACGACCAGCTCGAGACGGCTGCGTACCGAATTGGCGTTGTAGGTCGCGATAGTGAACGTTCCCTGGCTCATCTCCGCCTCCCATGGTAGACGCAATTCTACCACGAAAACGTTCCCCTCCCAAGTCCGGTGCAGTACACGAACAACACACAGAGTACGAATTCCACGAAATCAATAGGAAACGGACTCGTGACTCCACTGCAAAAAGCCCCTTCTTTACCGCAGAGGCCGCCGAGAGCGCGGAGTTCATACGGGAATCTCTGCGTTCTCTGCGTGCTCTGCGGTGAAATCCGAGTTCTTTCAGTAGAGTCACTCGTGGAATGCGTGTTCTTCGTGCAATTCGTGTACAGACCAATGTTCTGGGCGTGGTCTGCTTGACAAAAGGCCAGTGACGTGTTATCTTGTGCCTGCGTTGGCGCGACCTCCCAATTGCTGCGCGATGGATGAGACGATGGAAGATGGGCACACAGAACATGGCTAACCCGGTGCGCTCCAACCGACGCGCGCTGTGGCTGCGTCTGGCCCTGCTGCTGGTGCTGGCGGCAGTGCTCTTTGGGCTATGGCGCTGGTGGGTGGCCTGGCAGCGCGCCTCGCGCTCGTTGGGTCCGGCCGAGCTCAAGCTGGACGCCTTGGTGCTACTGCAGAGCGGAGACCCGGCAGCCGTGCAGCGTGCCAGGGACGTCATCGCCGCGCACGGCGGCAGCGTGTTCGACGCCTTTCCTCCGCGTGTGCTACTCGCCAGTCTACCTCCCGCAGCCGATGCGCTTCTGTTGGGCCAGGATGGCATCCTGGCCATCCACCGCCAAGAGCTGGACGCCGAGACGCTCAGCGCCGTACCCGACGTGCAGGTGGCTGCCGGCGTCTGGAACCGCATGTTGCAGCGCGGCTTTCGCAGCGAGCTGAGCACCCAGCCCCCTCCACAGCAGATGAGCGGCGAACAGGCTCTGGTCGGCCCCGAGGAGTTGCGCGAGGTGGAAGAGCCGTTGCGCGCGTCGGATCTCCCGACCCGCGAGCAAACCTCCGAGTTCATGGTCGGCTCCGTCGGCCTCGACGTTTTTCTTCTGGAGAGCAATGGCAAGCTGGACCCCAACAGCGAGGACTGGACGCCCGCCCAGCGCAACCAAGTGGCTGAGGAGATCGTGGCGGGTGCCAACTGGTGGCTGCAAACGGCCATAGCCAACAACCGGCCCTCGCCCAACCTCTCGTTCGTGTTTGACTTTCACGATCCCTGGAACGCGCCGGGCGTGGTGAGCACGCGCTACGAGCCCATCTCGCGCTCCTGGCAGGACGTGTCGCTGGCCATCAATGAGGTCATGGCCAATGTGGGCTACACCGAGCGCAACTGGATCGCGGCGGTGCGCCGCTACGTCGACGATCAGCGCCGCGCGCAGGCCACCGACTGGCGCGTGGCTGTGTTTGTGATCAATAGCGCACATGACCCGGATGGCGCCTTTGCGGATCATGCCTTTGCCTTCTCCTACCTCAATGGTCCGGCCCTGGTGCTCACCTACGACTGTTCTGCGTGGGGCGTGGACTCGATAGAGATCGTGTTCGCCCACGAACTGGCGCATTCATTCGGGGCGCTCGACGAGTACGCCCAGTCGGGTTTCCAGGCCACCGACACGTCAGGCTACCTCAACGTGGTCAACAGTAACTCGGAAATGGGCCACGCCGTGGAGGACTCGTTGATGCGCAGCCCGCCCTCGCTGCTGCGCGCCTACCGCGAGCATCTGATCTCGACGCCCGTACGCGGCATGTTGGGCTGGCTGGACGCAGACGGCGACGGCCTGTACGACGCGTTGGGATTGGTGCGCAACCAGCTCAAGCCCACGCACCCCAACCCGCTGCGCAGCTCCAGTGTGGCCTACACAGACCCGCAGCAGCGCGCCTGGGTGGAAGCCTGGCGCTGGCAGGGCCAGTCGCGCTGGGCCAACTCGACCGGCATCACACACGTGCCCGTCTCGATCAACCCCGTGCGCGGCGTCGAGTACCGCGTGGACGGCGGAGCCTGGCAGCCCGCTACGCCGCAGGACGGCAGCTTCGACTCCAGCGACGAACGCTACAGCTTTGCCGTTAGCGGGCTGGCGGACGGGATGCACAGCGTGGAGAGCGCGGTGGTCAACCCCTGGCACGCGCAAGAGGCGCTGGCCACCGACACATTCTACGTGGTGCTCGGCGCAGCGACGCCCACGACCCTGCCCACCCCGCCTGCACCCACGAGCACACCGACGACAACGCCTGCTGCGCCCACCCCACCGTCGCCCACCGCCACGCCCGAGCCGTCGGCCACCGCAGTCCCTCCAGGGACGGCTACGCCAGTCGCTCCCACCATCACTCCGTCCCCCACGCGTGGCGAGCCCGTCACCGTCACGCTCCAGGACGGCCTATGGGACTATACCGGTTGCGCCGACACGCGCATCAGCGCCGAGGTGCCCAACACCAACCTGAGCCCGTTCGACCTCAAGGTGGGCGCCAGGCAGAAACTCGCCAGCCTGTTGCAGTTCAACCTGAGCAGCATCCCCCGCGAGGCCGTGATCGACTCGGCTTCGTTGAGCCTGTTTGGCTACGGCCGCGAGGGCAACGCCCCCTTTGACGTCGAGGCCTGCGCCGTGCAGCGGCCGTGGATCGAGCGCGAGGCCACGTGGATGCTGGCCAGCGCTTCCCAGCCCTGGGCGCAGCCCGGCTGCAACGGAGCGCCCATCGACCGCGCCGAGATGCCCAGCAGCTACATCATAATTGGTTCCTTTGGCTGGTACACGTGGCCTGTGCGCGATGACGTGCAGCGCATGGTGAGTCAGCCCGAGACCAACGTCGGCTGGCTGCTGCGCCAGAGCGCGGCCAGGCCCGGCGTGCTTTCCCTGTGCTCCAGCGAGTACCCGGCGGCGACCTACCGCCCCAAGCTCATCATCACCTACCATTTGCCGCAATAATCCGCAGATTGCGCGGATCACGCAGATCTAATCATGTATTGCGTTCAACCTGCGTAATCTGTGAAATCTGCGGACCTGGGAGGAGGATCAGTTGAAGATTACGTTCCTGGGGGCGGCCGAGACCGTCACCGGCTCGATGCACTTGCTGGAAGTCAATGGTGCCCGGATTCTGCTCGATTGCGGCCTCTTCCAGGGCCGGCGGCAAGAGGCTTTTGACCGCAACCGTCATCTGCCTTTTGATGCGCGCGAGCTGGACGTGATGGTCCTCTCGCACGCGCACATCGACCACAGCGGCAACATCCCCAACCTGGTGGCCAGCGGCTTTCAGGGCCACATCTACACCACCTCGGCCACGCGCGACCTGTGCGGCGCGATGCTTCTCGACTCGGCCCACCTGCAGGAGAGCGACACCGAGTACGTCAACAGAAAGCGCCAGCGTCAGGGTCAGCCACCCATCGAGCCGCTCTACACCATCGCACAGGCCCGCGAGAGCCTGACGCACCTGGTGACCCTGGAGTACGGCCGGACGCTGCAAGTCGCACCCGGCGTGCAGCTCACGTTCTACGATGCGGGCCACATCCTGGGCGCGGCCCTGACAGCCTTGGATGTCCAGGAGTCCGGGCGTAGCTACCGTCTGTGCTTCAGCGGGGACCTGGGCCGTGTCGGCATGCCCATCCTGCGCGATCCGCAACACGTGCCTAACGTGGACTATATGATCACCGAGAGCACCTACGGCAACCGCCTGCACGGCAGCCTGGCCCAGGCCGCGCAAAAGCTGTGCGACGTCGTGCGCCAGACCCACCAGCGCGGCGGCAAGGTCATCATCCCGGCCTTTGCCGTGGGCCGCACGCAGGACATCGTCTACGACTTGCACAAGCTGATCGACAGTGGCTGCCTGCCCAGCCTGCCCGTGTTCGTGGACAGCCCTCTGGCGATCAACGTCACCGAGATCTTTCGCCTGCACCCCGAGGTCTACGATGACGAGACCACGCGCATCCTGCAACAGCGCGAGGACCCACTGGGCTTTTACCGGCTGCAGTACACGCGCGCGGTCGAGGAGTCCAAAGCGCTCAACAACCTGCGCGAGCCCTGCATCATCATTAGCGCCTCGGGCATGTGCGAAGGCGGCCGCATCCTGCACCACCTCAAGAACAACATCGGCGACGCGCGCAACACCGTGCTCTTTGTGGGCTACCAGGCCGAGAACACGCTGGGGCGCAAGATTCTGCGCGGCGACAAGAGCGTGCCCATCTTTGGTGAGCCGTGGGATGTGCGCGCCCAGATCCAGAGCATCGACGGCTACAGCGCCCACGCTGACCACGACGAGCTGCTGGGCTACCTGAAGGGCCTCGTGGCCGACGGGCGGCTCAAGCGCGTCTTTTGCGTGCACGGCGACCCGGAAGCGTGCCAGGCCCTGGCGCAGGGCATCCGCGAGCTGGGTGTCGGGGACATCTTGATCCCGACCTGGAAGCAAGAAGTGGAAATCTAGCCCATAGGAACGTACATGTCGCAAAGCTCGGCTACAACCCACAATGGAACCATCCAGGTGGACCTGCACATCCACACCTGCTACTCCGGCGATACCTTGACGTCGCTGCAGGAGGTCATCGCGGCCGTCCAGAAGCGCGGCCTGGGCGCGGTGGCCATCACCGACCACAACGCCATCGCGGGCGCGTTGGAGCTGCAGCGCCTGGCGCCCTTTCCCGTGATAGCCAGTGAGGAGATCATGAGCAGCGAAGGTGAGATCATCGGCCTCTATCTACACGAGCTCATCCCGCCCGGTCTCACGCCCGCCGAGACGGTCGCGCGCATCCACGCCCAGGGCGGGCTGGTCTACGTGCCCCACCCCTTCGACAGCCTGCGCGATTCCGCGCTGCACGAGCCGGCCCTGATGTCCATCCTGGGTCAGGTGGACGTCCTGGAGGTGCTGAACGCGCGCGTGATCCAGCCGTCGCACAACAAGCGCGCGCAGCGCCTGGCGCAGGAGCGTCACCTGCCCGCTGGCGCAGGCAGCGACGCGCACACCGCATTCGAGATCGGCCGGGCCTACCTGGAGATGCAACCCTTTGCGGACAAGGGTGAGTTCCTGCGCAATCTGGCCAACGCGCGCGTGTGCGGGCACCTGAGCTCGCCCGCCGTGCACCTGTTCACACGCTGGGCCAAGCTTCAAAAATGGAGGGCGCGGGCCTGATGGACGACGCAACAGCCCTGTTGATCTCGGCGCTGGGGGCCATTCTGCCGACGCTGGTTTACGTGGCGATCCTGTGGTGGCTGGATCACTTTGAGAAGGAGCCGCGCAGGCTGCTGCTCACGGCCTTTATTTGGGGCGCGCTGCCCGCCGCCTTCCTCTCGCTCATCGCAGAGCGCGGGCTGGTTCCTCCGCTCTCCTCGCTGGGCGCAAGCGCGGCCGAGCTCATGTCCAGCTCAGTGCTGGCCCCGGTGGTCGAAGAGCTGGCCAAGGGCCTGGCCGTGCTGCTGCTCTTCATCTTTGCCCATAGCGAGTTCGACGACACGTTGGACGGCATCATCTACGCCGCGACGGTCGGCTTTGGCTTCGCCATGACCGAGAACTTGCTCTACTTTATGCGCAGCTCTAGCACCGGCGGGCTAGAGACGCTGACCTTCACTATCCTAATGCGTGCCTTTATCTTTGGCATGAACCACGCTCTCTTCACCTCGGTCTTTGGCGCGACGCTGGGCTACGTGCAGACGCTCAAACGCGGTCTACGCCGTTTCACGCTGCCCGTGTGGGGCCTGCTGGGCGGCATGTTGCTGCACGGCATTCACAACTTGTTCGCCTCGTTGGCCAGCAAGATGTGCTTCAGCGTGGTGGTGAGTATTTCCAGCGACTGGGCAGGAGTATTGGTGCTCCTGGTAGTGATGGCGCTAGCCCTGCGCAAAGAGCAGCACTGGATCATAGTGCGGTTGCGACCCGAGGTGGGCAGCGGTTTGCTGAGCGAGGAAGAATACCATATGCTGAGCTCATACCGCAAGCGCACGGCGGCCTGGTGGCGTGCGCGCAGTCACGGCCGGCGCGAGGCCCGCCAGTTTACACGCTTCACGCAACTGGCCACCGAGCTGGCCTTCAAGCTCGAACAGGGCGACCAGGCCCGCGCTGACAAGCTGCGCGCGGAGATTGCCAAGCTGCGTGGCGCAGTGTTTGATCAGGGAGGGAGAGCATGTTGATCGCAGTCCTAAGTGACGTGCACGATCATCTCGAGAATCTGCAGCAGGCGCTGGCGCAGGTCGGCCAGGCCGAGGCGCTACTCTTTTGCGGCGACTTTTGCGCGCCGTTCACGCTTAAAGCGCTATCCGAGGGCTTTCACGGCCCCATCCACGCGATCTTTGGCAACAACGACGGCGATGCTTACCTGCTGCTGCAGGTCGCGCGCCAGGCCGGGAACGTGACCTTCCACAAGCCCATCGCCCAGCTCGAGCTGGGCGGCAAGCGCATTGCCGTGGCGCACTATCCGGAAATCGGTGAGGCCCTGGCGCGCGCGGGCCAGTACGACGCTGTGTTCAGTGGCCACAACCACATCGCGCACAGCCAGATGCTGGGCCACACGCTGTGGGGCAACCCTGGCGAAGCCATGGGCCGTCTGGGCCAGCCCAGCTTCGGGCTATACGATACGGACAAGAACGTTTTTGAGATCCACGAGATCCGCTAGCGGTGCTAGTTGCAGTGCGACCGGTCTCAACACCAAGTCACAAAGCCACCAAGGCACCCAGCGAGAAATGGGAAATCCTCTTTGTGTCTTTGAGTCTTAGTGGCTTCGTGTTAGAGCCAGCAGCAGAAGGAAAGGAGAGCTATGGCAGGAACAGGCAGGTTGATAACGGGGCCCACGTTCGAGGAAATGCTGCACCCGCAGACGATTGCTGCGGCGGTGCGCCAGCGCGCGCTGGAGCTGCGCAGCCAGGACCCGCTGGACCCCATCAACCTCTACAACATCACCTGGCGCTCGGCCGAGGGCGGCATCTACTATTATGTGCTGCCGCGCGAGTTGACCAACGTGGACGCGCCCATCGTGGCGCTCTACGCCAAGGATTTCCCCACCGGCAGCCACAAGGTGGGCGCAGCCTATTCGGTGCTGATCGAAAAGGAGCTGTTCGGCGAGGTAGACCCCTCCATCCACACCCTGGTGTGGCCCTCCACCGGCAATTATGGCATCGGCGGAGCCTACGTGGGCTGCCGCATGGGCTTTGACAGCGTGGTGATCCTGCCGGCCGAGATGAGCAAGGAGCGCTTTGAGCGCATCGCAAGCTACGGCGCGCGCGTCATCGCCACGCCGGGCTGCGAGAGCAACGTCAAGGAGATCTACGACAAGTGCAAGGAGCTGCGCATCGGCGACCCCGCCAAAGTGCGCATCCTCAACCAGTTCGAGGTGATGGGCAACTACCGCTTCCACTACCACGTCACGGGCAACACCATCGTGGAACTGGCTGCAGAATTGCAACGTCAGGGCATCGGCAACGGGCGCATCGCAGCCTACTGCTCGGCCATGGGCTCGGCCGGCACCATCGCCGCGGGCGACCGCCTCAAGCAGGTCTGGCCGGAGCACAAGATTGTGGGCCTCGAGCCGGTGCAGTGCCCCACGCTCTTCAACAACGGTTACGGCGGGCACGACATCCAGGGCATCGGCGACAAGCACGTCACCTGGATCCACAACGTCAACAACATGGACGCCATGATGTGCATCGACGACATCGAATGCAAAAAGGGCCTGCAGTTGCTGACCGAGGAAGCGGGCTGGCGCACCCTGATCGGGCGCTACGGCATGGCGGAGGCCCAGGTGCAGCAGATGGCGCAGACCTTTGGCATCTCGGGCGTGTGCAACGTGCTCGGCGCAATCAAGACCGCCAAGTTCTATGGCCTGGGCATGGACGACCCCGTCGTGACGGTTCTGACCGATTCCATGGACCGCTACCACTCGGTGATGGCACAGATGACCGCCACCTATGGCTGCATGGACGAGACCGAGGCCGCCGTGCGCCTGGTGAGCATCTTCCACAGCCAGAAGACCGACTGTATCCTGGAAGGCACGCGCGAGGCGCGCGCCCGCTGGCACAACCTAAAGTACTATACCTGGGTGGAGCAGCAGGGCAAGACGGTCGAGGAGCTCAACGCGCAACGCGACCCCGAGTACTGGCTGCGCGAGCAAGCGCGCGTCGGCGAGATCGACGCCCGGCTGCGCACGATGCGCCACAAGTCGGGGGCGTTGTAGCCTGGAATGGGGGTAACGGTAATACCCAGCACGTCCTCCCTGGGAATGAAGCGTCGTAGAGATCGGGGCGCAGCACGCCGAGTTTCAGATTGTCGCTGACCACGAGAG
>Ga0315274_10005477_pt1 | contig 18566 bp, 17 predicted proteins | sample YL17G02_20_MG_FD_203700 | JGI IMG/M metagenome (GOLD analysis project Ga0315274, IMG submission 203700) | Sediment microbial communities from Yellowstone Lake, YNP, Wyoming, USA - YL17G02_20 | ecosystem: Environmental > Aquatic > Freshwater > Lake > Sediment | place: USA: Wyoming | collected...
GCGGAGGATGAAGCCGGGGGCCGTGCCAACTGGGTTCGGCACCGCGATGGCGCCGCGGGGAATGCACGCTTGCTTGAGCAGACTATCGAGCCACTTGTGCCCGCGTTGGCGGGCTAGGTTGTGGATATGCTCCGCGGAAACAGCGTCTTCCTCAAGGGGGAGGCCTGTGACCTGAGCAATGGCGGCCGCGGTGATGTCGTCTTCGGTGGGCCCCAGTCCGCCGGTGGCGAGCACTGCGTCTGCTCGCGCCAGGCTGATGGTGAGCGCGGCAGCCAGACGGGCGATGTTGTCACCGACCGTGGTCTTGTAGAAGACATTGATCCCCAGCTCGGACAGCTTGTCTGCCAGGTAAGCGGCATTGGTATCTACTATCTCTCCCAAGAGCAGCTCGGTGCCGACCGAGAACAGCTCCAGTTGCATTCACTCCTCCGGTATCCAGGGTATCGGCCGGATGGAGCCCACGCCGGGGTATTATACATGGAGGGCGGTGTGGGGGGAAGGGGGAGGTGTGAGGGTTAGGGGCCAGGGGCCAGGGGCCGGGGATTGGGGAACGGCCAGGCTGGGCGCACAGCCCCTCCGGAGGCGGGCGAGAGTGCGCCCCTACGTCGTGCCGCGGATCTGCCGGAGGTTCACCCGCCTTCGCAGGGCGGGCAAGCCCGACAGGGGACCCCCACCTGGGGCAAGCTGGCCCTTGACGGTGTTCGGCCTGAGGAAGCCCGCCCTACGGCAGATCGCCTGGAGGACCAGGCTCCCACAGGGAGGGGGTGCGGAAAGAGCTGGCACCGGGTATTGACACACGCCAGTGGTGTCGCTATACTGCTGGGCGGTCCGGGAAACCGGGCCGGATGTACTGACGAGAATTGACAAGCTAACCCCACCCCAAACCCCACCCCACCACGAGGCGGCAGACTCCCCCGGTCTGCCGCCTCACCTTTGCGGGTGGGAGGGAACGGCGGGGCACGGGCGGACAAGTGAACGGGCAAGCGGGCGGGACGTGCACCATGGGGGGATTTCAGACTTGAGATTTGAGAGAACGGCCACACCCCTTGGCAGGGCGAAAGGGAGGGCGGTGGGGTCTAGTGACCCCACCGCCCAAGAAGATCAGGGCGCCTTCACGCAGCCACGCGCGTAAGGTGCTACTTGGCGTTGAAGGTGTAGCTTGCTCCGAGCCACCAGTGCCCGCCAAAGGTGCCACCCTTGAAGGTGGGCCAGCCGGGTTCGGGGACATAGGTGACGCCGGTGATGACGTCCTGGCCGTCATAGAGGCCGATGAGGCCGATGAAGGGGCTGGCTGGGCGCATGACGATCTGGACGCCGCCGAAGAGTCCTTCATGGCGCGGTTCGCCGAAGAGGGTGTTGTCCTCGGTGCCGAGGCTGAGGTGGAGCCGGAAGATGGGCCCCGTGGGAGGGCCGGCAACCGGAGGGTTGAGGGTCTTGGCGGCGGAGAAGAAGTAGGAAACGTCGTCGGAGCCCGGCGCGCCCTCTCCGGAGAGGTTGCGCGCGCCGAACACGACGTTGGGTCGCTGCGCGTCTTCGGGCTGGAGCAGGTAGGTCGCGTTGAAGATGGTGGTTACGCCCGCCACGTCAACGTCGTAGCGATGGACGTCGAGCTCGAGCTTGTCGGTAAGACCGACGTAGAGGGTCTGGGCTCGGATGTAGTCCACCTCTGAGGGCACATTCGGGGGTCTGAGACCCGGGATGAGACTGTCCTGGTCAACGAAGATGTAGTAGGCGGCCAGGTCCATTTCGCCGGCTTTGACCTGGTTGGCGGTGGGGACGGTGACGATGTCACCGGCAAGCGCCGCTCCCGCGGTTACAGCTACCAGCAGCAAGCTGGCCAAGAGAACAGCAAGTCGAGTTCCACTCATGGTGGCCTCCTCGCCAGATGTCCCGCTGGCGCCCCTCTGGGGAAGCTCAGCAGTTGAGCGGAGTGTAGCAGGGGGAGGAAGGGATGTCAACGGCGGGGTCCTTGGCGTCGCCCGGCTTGGGGATGGGTCGTGGGGCTGGGTCAGAATGACAGGCAGCGCACGCCACAGGCGAGGGGCTTGTTGGGGGCGTGGGAGCGTTGACAGCCTGGGGATGGCCTGGTAGACTCACCTGTCTGAGGCGCGTCCGAATGGGCCATGTGGAAGGCTGGGCGCGCCGGTTTCGTGATTGCTTATGGAGGTGATCGGGAGATAGAGCGAGAGCTGCGGGTGAACGAGCAGATCCGGGCTCGGGAAGTGCGTCTGATAGATGAGAACGGCGGTCAGTTAGGGATCGTGCCGGTGCGAGACGCGCTCCGGATCGCCCGGGAACGGGAGTTAGACCTAATCGAAGTTGCCCCTCAGGCGCAGCCGCCGGTGTGCCGGGTGATGGACTTTGGCAAGCATAAGTACCAGCTTGGCAGACGAGACCGAGAGGCGCGCAAGAAGCACCGGCCGACGGAAGTGCGGTTGCTGCGGATGAAGCCGCAGATTGGGGAGCACGACCTCCAGATCAAGCTGCGGAAGCTGAGAGAGCTGCTGGAGGAGGGCAACAAGGCAAGGGTCAACCTGCGGTTCCGGGGGCGGGAGCTAAGCCACCCGGAGATGGGGGAGAGGTTATTCCGCCGGATCACGGAGGAGTTGTCGGATATCGCGCAGGCGGAGGGGGTGGCGCGGATGGAGGGGCGGATGATGAACCTGCTGCTGGCGCCGAAGCCGGGGGTGAAGCCGGCGGCGAAGAAGACGGCGCCGCAGCCGCCGAAAGAGGCGCTGGCGGGGAAGCCGCCAGTGGCGCAGGCTCCGGCAGCGCAAGCTGGCGAGGGGCCTGCGGCCCAGGCTGGGGAACCGAAAGTAGAGGTCGCGAGCGAGGATGTCAGGCAAGAGCAAGTCCCGCAGCAAGTCTACCAAGCAGCGGACACAGAAGACAGCGGCGAAGCGGGTTAAGCGTACCGCGACCGGGAAGTTGCGGATACGGCAGGTGAACAAGAGCCACCTGCTGACGCGGAAGCCGTCGAAGCGGAAGCGCCGGCTGCGAAGGCCGGACTTGGTGTCTGCGGCGGACATGAAGCAGTTCAATCGCCTGGTGCCGAAGAGCACCGGGTAGTTTCGGGTTGAGAGATCTCCCATGGCACGTGTGAAGCGAGGCAAGATAAGCCACCGGCGGCACAAGGCGGTGCTCAAGGAGGCGAAGGGGTTTGTGGGCGGCCGGCACAAGCTGATCCGCACAGCGAAAGAGACGCTGATGCGGGCGAAGCGGTACGCCTACCGGGACCGGCGGGTGAGGAAGCGTTTCTTCCGCGGGCTGTGGATCACTCGCATCAATGCGGCGGTGCGAGAGCAGGGGTTGACTTACAGCCGCTTCGCGGCGGGCCTGGAAGCGGCTCGCATCACGCTGGACCGGCGAAGCCTGGCGGAACTGGCGGTGCGCGATCGGGCGGCTTTCGATCAGGTGGTGGCAACGGTGAAAGCGACGCTGGCAGCGGAGGGGTGAGAGCCGCGTTTGACGCGAATAGTGACGAGCGGGGCGCGGAGCGCCCCGCTCGTTGTTTTGTCGGCTAGCTTTACCCCTGGGTGTGATCGCCTTCGGGCTGGGAGGATGGGGGTTCGGGGGGCACTTGCGGGGCAGCGCGGAGCTCGCTGAGCCCGAAGACGAGGATGCCGAGCCCGACGAGAAGGGCGATGATGACCAGCCCACCCTTGAGGAAGTCCACGACGGCATGTTGCCAGTACTGGGCGACACAACCCCAGACGCCGAGCGCGATGAGGCCGAGGCCGATGAGGATGGAGACGACTTTGCCCATGTGTTTCCCTCCACTTGTCGGCAGACTAGTAGCCGGTGAGGTGTCGGGTTAGTGTTCGGTGGGTGCGAAGGGGGTTCCTGCCCGGATGGTGGGCCAAGGGACGGCACGGGGCGTTGGCTTGACGGGGCTGGGGGAAGACCCGTATGATGGTAGCGGGGGCGGCGAGGGCTGGTCTTCGGCATGATGCTGGTGGGAAACAGCCTCCATGAGTGACGGGGTGATGGCGACAGGAGAGGAGCGCCTTTCGCCCGCGGGCGAGCGGTCCAGGGGAGGGGCGCGCGCCAGCTGGCGACCCTATGACATGCTGAAGCGGGCGCTGGATGTGGCGGTTTCGGGGGTGGGGCTGGTGGGCGCGGTGCCGTTCATCATCGCCATCATGGCGGCGATCTACCTGGAGGACGGGCCGCCGGCGTTCTACACGCAGGTGCGAATGGGATGGCGGGGGAGGGGGTTCCGGCTGTTCAAGTTCCGCTCGATGGTGAAGAACGCGGAGGTGGGGACAGGGGCGGTGCTGGCGAGCAAGGACGATCCGCGGGTGACGCGGGTGGGGAGGCTGCTGCGGAAGACGGCGATGGATGAGCTGCCGCAGCTGCTGAACATCTTCCGGGGAGAGATGTCGTTTGTGGGGCCGCGGCCGGAGCGGCCGGAGCTGGTGAGGCAGATAGTGGAGCACCTGCCTGAGTTCAGGCATCGGGAGGCGATCCGGCCTGGGCTGACTGGGCTGGCGCAGGTGTATGGGCGGTACTACACGGAGCCGGAGCAGAAGCTGCCCTACGATCTGGCTTACATCGAACGCCGCGGTCTGGGGCTGGACGTGCATCTGTTCCTGCATTCCTGGCGGATCACCTCGAAGGCGAGCTGGGATAGCGACCAGGCAAGGCGATGAATAGCAGGCGGACAGAGTGGGATGTGATGGTGGCGGGGGCGGGGCCGGCCGGGTGCGAGTGCGCGCGGCGGCTGGCGGAGGCGGGGTACTCGGTGGTGGTGGTGGAGGAGCACACGCGGGCGGGCGAGCCGCAGCACTGCACCGGGATCATCAGCCCGGCCGCCTACCGCGCCTTCGGCCTGCCGCTGTCCGCGGTGCAGGCGGAGCTGAAGGAGGCGGAGCTCACTTCCCCAGGAGGAGTCCGGCTGAGAGTGGAGTTGAACGGGGCCGGGCCTTTCGTGGTGGATCGCAAGGAGGTAGACCTATCGCTTGCCAGGAGAGCAGAGGAGGCGGGGGTGCAGTTCTGCTATCGGACGCGGGTAGAGGGTCTGCGGGTGGAGCGTGGGGGGGTGTTGGCGAGCGGCCTGCGCGGTGGCGAGCCGTGGGAGACGCGGGCGCGTGCGGTGGTGCTGGCGACGGGGGCGAAGAGTCGGCTGCCGAAGGCAGCGGGTCTGGCCTCCGTGGATGATGCGGCCCATGGGGCGCAGGCAGAGGTGGCGGCGGCGAGCCCGCCGGTGATGCGGGTGTGGGTGGGGAACCGGCTGGTTCCCGGCGGATTCGGGTGGGTGGTGCCGGCGCAGGAGGGCCGCAGCCGGGTGGGGGTGCTGACCCGGGAGCGGCCGCGGGAGGCGCTGGCGCTGGTATCCAGGGAAGCGTTCTGCGGGGATGGGAGCGAGTTGAGGTCGGCGCAGGTGCGGGTGCACCCGGTGCCCTCGGTCCCCCGACATCCGACGTCCGGGGACCGGGTGCTGTCGGTGGGGGATGCGGCCGGGCAGGTGAAGATGACGACGGGCGGGGGCGTATACTACGGTTTGCTGGGGGCGAGCATCGCCGCGGAAGTGCTGGCGGAGGGGCTGCTGCGCGGGCGGCTGAGCCGGGCGCACCTGGCGCGCTACCAGCGATTGTGGCAGCGGGTGCTGGGTCCGGAGCAGCGGGCGGGGCAACTGCTGCGGAAGCTGGTGCTGTCGGCGCCCGACGAGACCCTGGACGACATCTTCAGGCGGACGGAGCGGCTGGGGCTGTCTCGGCATCTGGTGGAGCTGCTGGATTTCGACTGGCACGCGCGGCCGTCGCTGTGGCTGTTGGTGGCGATGATGGGGGCGGCGCCGGGGAGCGGCCGGGGCCTGGGTTGGCTGAGGAAGCTGGTGGGATAGGCGGACAGATGAGGCTGTTCGAGACCAACGAGCGGGGCAGCGTGGAGATCCAGATTGGCGAGGACCTGCAGGCGCGGCTGGAGGAGCTGGCGGAGCGGAACCGGGAGTGGTTTCGGAAGCGCAGCATCCGCGCCTTCGACATCGCCGGGTCGGTGGGGGCGGGGAAGACGTCGCTGATCGCGGCGATGGTGGAGCGGTTGTCAGGCAAGCATGGGGTGGCGGTGATCGCAGGCGATGTCGCCACCACCTATGACGCGGAACGGGTGACGGGCAAGGGGGCGCGCAAGGTGCTGCAGATCAACACCGGGGGGATGTGCCACCTGGATGCGAAGCTGGTGCACCGGGCGCTCGAACACCTGCCGGAGTCGGGACTGGACATCGTGTTCGTTGAGAACGTGGGGAACCTGATCTGCCCGTCGTACTTCTCGCTGGGGGTGGAGGCGCGGGTGGCGGTGGTGTCGGCAAGCGAGGGGTCGCACGTGATCGCGAAGCATCCGGCGATGTTCCAGTCGGCGGACCTGGTGGCGCTGAACAAGGTGGACATCGCGGAGGCGGTGGGCGTGGACCTGGCGCAGCCGGAGAAGGAGCTGGAGGCGCTGCGGCCGGGGATGAGAGTAGTGAGGACGAACTGCGTTTCCGGGGAGGGGGTTGACGAGGTATTGCAGGCATTGGGTTTGGCCTAGAGGGGGGGAGTAGCTTGCACGAGTTCTCCATCGCCGCTGAGATCTGGGGGAGTGTGGCGCGGGCGGCGCGCGAGCACGGGGGCAAGCGGGTGAAGGCGATCAAGCTCGAGATCGGCGCGCTGAACCTGATCGAGGAGGAGCAGATCAGGTTCTGGCTGGAGGCGTTGGCGGAGAAGGACGGCTCGGCCGGGGTGGAGGTGAGGGTCACGACGACGGAGGGGAGGGAGATCAAGGTGGTGAGTGCGGAGGTGGAGGTGCCTGATCAGCCAAAGGTGGATCAGGCGGGCGAGGGGAGAGAGTAGAGAGGGGAGAGGCGATGGATGAAGACGCACTCGGGCAACGGGAGGAGCTCCGAGAACGGGTGCGGTCCAGGATCGGGGACGAGCAGTGGCGGGGGCTGGTAAGGCTGCGGCGGGTATCCCGAGTCGCGTATGCGGGCTGGGTTCTTGCGATGCTGGCGGCCATTCCAATCATCGTCTCCATCGGGGTGAAGCTGTTTGCAGGCACGATCACGTTGCTCGCGGGTGGGCTCGCGAGGAGGGGTCTCTGGGGAGAGCTGGGGTTGTGGCGACATGTGCTGTACCTGGGAGCGGTGGCGGTCATATGGCTGGCATTTGCGGCCACTGACTTCCTGGCAGAGAGAGCACTCAGACGAAGACTTAAGGCTGTGCTTGATGGGGAGCATGATGAGCAGATGGCGTTGGACGCGCTGTGGCAGAGCGCGCGGGTGTTGAGGCGGCAGAGGTGAGCAGGCGGCAGTAGAGAGGGGAGAGCGTGCTCCAGCCCAACGGGAAGCGACGGTTCACCGCAAAGGCGCAGAGAGCGCAGAGGGAACGCCTGTGGCAGGAGCTTACGCTCCTGCCCTGCCAGTGGCCGTACTGAGGAGGGGATGAGATGAGCTTCGAGGGGAGAGAGGGCGAGCAGGGGACGGTAGAGGGGTTGCTGGAGCAGGCGAGCCGCGCGGCGGAGAAGGGGGATCTGAAGCGGGCCGCTCTGCTGTGTGGACGCGCCGTCGAACTGGACCCCAACAACGCCGAAGCCCACTTCGCGCTGGGGTGGCTTGCGGTTGGCGAAGATGACCTGGACCAGGTCATCGCTTGCATGGGGAGGGCTATCGCCTGTCGGACGGACTATCAGGAGGCGGAGTACTTCCTGGGGGTGGCCTATCAGAAGAAGGGGCAGCGCGATCTGGCGATCCGGCACCTGCGCCGGGCGCTGGAACTGGACCCCGATGACGAGGACGCCCAGGAGCGGCTGGCAGAGCTCACCGGGGAGGCGCGGCGCGAGGAGGGGCCGCCTGAGGACATCCCTATCGAGACCGAAGCCGAGAACCACGCGGCGGAGCCGCGGTCTCTGGAGGCTGGGCTAGTCGCCAAGGAACGGCGGGAACTGAAGCGAGAAGCGGCACGCCTCGACAGGCGGTGGCAGCGGATGAGGGATCGGCTGGGGGAGGATCTCTGGAAGCGGCTGCGGTGGTGGAAGAAGGCCCGGGACCTCGCCATGGGCATGTCATTCCTGGGCGCGGTGGGCGGGTTTGTGGCGCTGTGCGTGACCGTGGGGAGAGTGGTGAGCAACCTATGGCGGGGCGATCCGGCGCTCTCCAACCAGGCGGGCACCAGCCTGTTGCTTGTGGGACTGGGCATCGCCGTGACTGTGGCCGGCTGGGTGGTGGAGCGGTCGTTTGAGAGGCGGATCGCTGGAGCGCTGGTAGAGAATGGGATAGCGACCGAGCCAGATGACATGGAGGTGCTTAGGATCGAGGAGGCGCTGGAGGCGCAAGATGAAGCCCGTGAGCTGGGGCGAGGCGCCACCGGGATTGCCAAGGAGAGGGTGGCGGAGAAGCTGCTGGTGCAGGAGCGGAAGAGGGCCGGGCATTGGTGGCGGAGAGAGCTGTCGGGGGCGCACTTGATCTGGTGGGTGTCGGTGGCGGCGGTGGTCGCACAGGCTGAGTTCCACGCGCACATTCCGGAGTGGGTAATGCTGAGACTGGTGTACCCAGTGTTCGCTTTCGGGATCGCGTGGAAGGGGTTGGTGATGGTGTTCGGTCTGCTGGCACTCGGCTTCATGAGTGACAGGACCAGGGTTGTCCTGATGAAGTACTCGCGCTGGTGGGCGAAGGAGCCGGTGGCGGTGATCATCGCCCTGGCACCGGCGCTGATCGCGTTGGGATTGCTTGCGGTGGGGCGGTAGCGGGAGCGAGGGCGGAGGCCACAACAGCACTGGTGCGGCGGGGCTCGGAATCCCCACCCTATAGCAGGGCAGGAGATGAACTCCTGCCCAACATGGGGTCGCCCTACGATCCTCTCATCTGCTCCGGGGTCCTCACTGGCAGCCGGGCGGCGCCGCGGTAGGTGTCTTTGGTGGGGAGGCGTTTGCCGGAGGCGCGGCGGCGCTTGGCGTCGGCGATGGCTTTCGCGTATTGCGGCAGCCATTGCTCCTGGGCGATGAGCAGGTCGTCCACAAGCTGCCAGACTTCGGGCGGGTTGCAGACGGCGCCGACGAGGGGGTCCATGAGCATTGCCTGGCGGAGGAGGGTGTCGTCGCCGGCGAGGGCGGCTTCCACGGCAAGGCGCTGGACGCAGGCGGTGGTGTTGAGGATCGCCGCGCAGCCGAGCGGTAGGTCGCCCACGATGGGGATGCTGAGGCCGTTGCGGTCCACGTAGCCGGGGACTTCCACGATGCAATCGGGCGGCAGGTTGGTGATGCAGCCGCGGTTTGGCACGTTGAAGTGGCCGCGGTAGAGACGGCCGGTCTCCAATCCCTCCATGATGTAGGAGCCGTGCTCGCTGGAGCGCTTCTCCGGGGTGATGGGCGAGGGAGGCTCGGCGAGCCAGCGGGGGAAGTCGGTCTCGAACCAGTTGCGCTGCTCGGTGCAGACGCGGAGATAGCCGCCGGTCTCTCCGTGAATCCAGGAGGTGAAGTCGGGGTCAATCCAGTTGATGATCTCGTCGGGGCGCTTGCGATACCAGGGGAGGTATTCGCTGAGGTGGCCGTTGGACTCGGTGGAGTAGCAGCCGAAGCGGCGGAGGATGTCTATGCGGACCTTCTCGGTCCTGCTGAACACGGGGTGGTTCTCGAAGGCCTCCAGGAGCTTGCCGGTCATGTCCCGGCCCTTGTGCTTGACGCTGATGTACCAGGTCTGGTGGTTGATGCCGGCGCAGATGATGTCCACCTCGCTGATGGGGAGGCCGAGGGCCTCTGCGATCTGCCAGTGACCGCCCTCAACTCCATGGCAGAGGCCGACATTGCGGACGCCGCAGCCCGCCCTGTTCACCGCCCACATGTTCATCGCCATGGGGTTGGAGTGGTTGATGAGGAGGCAGCCTGGGGCGGAGACCTGGGCGATGTCCTTGCAGAAGTCGAGGAGGACGGGGATGGTGCGCTGTGCGTACATGATGCCGCCGGCGCAAAGCGTGTCGCCGACGCACTGGTCAATGCCATACCTGAGGGGGATGTCCACATCTGTGGTGAAGCCCTCCAGGCCGCCGACGCGGACGACGCTGAAGACGTAGTTGGCGTCCCGGAGGGCTTCGCGCCGATCGGTGGTGGCGGTGAGCTTGGCGGGGAGGGCGGCCGCCGAGAGGTCACGCCGGCAAAGCTGAGCGACCATATCGAGGTTGCGGGCATTGGTGTCCATGAAGCGGAGGTCGGCGTCGTGGAACTCGGGGACGCAGAGAATGTCGCGCATGAGGCGCCGGGTGAAGCCGAGGGAGCCGGCGCCGATGATGGTGACGGTGATGGGCATGATGCTCCTCCTGTGGCAGACGGAGGTGGGTCTTCTGCGAGGAGGCGGGGCGACCTGCGAGGGAGATGGAGGCAGGGGCGAGAGGATGGCAGGAGAACAGGAGCGGGTAAGGAGGGTGAGATGGCAGAGTCGCTGGCGGTAGTGGTGGGGTTTCTGTTGGTCTCCTTCGTGGCCGGCGCGATCGGGTCGGTGTTCACGAGGCGGGCGATACCGGAGTGGTATGTGACGCTGAGGAAGCCCACGTGGACGCCGCCGAACTGGGTGTTCGGGCCGGTGTGGAGCACGCTGTACTTGATGATGGGGCTGGCAGCGTGGCTGGTGTGGCGGAAGGTGGGTTGGGCAGGGGGGACCACGGCGCTGGCACTGTTTGGGGCGCAGCTGGCGCTGAACGCGCTGTGGTCGGTGCTGTTCTTCGGGATGCGGTCGCCCGGGCCGGCGTTCGTGGAGATGGTGGTGCTGTGGGTGATGATCGTGGTGACGATGGTGGTGTTCTGGGCGATCAGGCCGGTGGCAGGGGCGCTGCTCCTCCCCTACCTGATGTGGGTCACCTTTGCGGCGCGGCTGAACTGGGCGGTGTGGAGGATGAATAGGTGATGGGGATGGGGGATCTGAGATCCCAGATCTGAGATGGGCGGAGGGAGCACGCAATCGGGCGCATGCAATGCGCCCCTACTGTAACTTCGCGACCAGCTCGGCGACTCGCTTGCCCAGGCCCTGGCAGTCCTTGGTGGCGCGGTCGTCGGGGGCGCCGAAGGCGACGGCGCCGTAGTGGGCGCCCTTCGTCGTCCCTTGGACGATCATGCCGTGGATCAGCATGGCCTTGAGGATGTCGAGAACGGTGGTCTCAGTCCCGCCGCCGATGCCCCCGGAGGAGGCGAAGGCTCCGCCCACCTTGCCGGTGAACTTGCCGTAGTGTTTGACGCTCTCGTCAATGAGGGTTTTCAGCTCCGCGGCCATGGAGCCGAAGTAGACCGGGGAGCCCATGATGATGCCGTCGTACTTGACCAGGTCGTCGGGCGTCACCTCGGAGGAGGGGCGCAGGTCAACGGTCACGCCGGCCACCTCCCTGGCGCCCTGCGCCACCGCCTCCGCCATCTTGGCGGTGTTGCCGGAGCGGGAGTAGTAGGTCACGAGAACGGTTGGCATGGTATTCACCTCACGCGGTGGGGTGGAGCGTAGGTTCTGCAAGGGAGACGGGTTCCTTGCACCAGGGCGGGCCAAGAAGGAACTTCTCAGCCGTCAGGGGAGTCTACACCTGTGCGAAGGAGGACGGGCAGATGGGACACAAGTGGCTGTGGGTGTTGGCGATGGCAGGGGCGATGGCGTGCGGCTGCGGCTCGGCGGGACTGGGGACCGTGGTGAAGTCGGATAAGCCGCGCGCCACGGCCGTCAGCGTGCCGGCCGTGGACGTGGACAAGCTGGTGAGCGGGAACTCGGAGTTCGCGTGGGGGCTGTACCAGCAGCTCCGGGGCCAGGAGGGGAATCTATTCTTCTCTCCTTACAGCATCTCCGCGGCGCTGGCGATGACCCATGCGGGGGCGCGGGGAGAGACAGAGAAGCAGATGGCGAAGGCGCTGTCCTTCCAGCTCCCGCAGGACACGCTGCATCCGGCGTTCAACGCTCTCGGCCTGGCGCTGGCGAGCCGCGGCAAAGGCGCCGCAGGGCGGGAGGGGCAGCCCTTCCGCTTGCACATCGCCAACGCGCTGTGGGGGCAGGAGGGGTTCGCGTTCCTGCCGGACTTCCTGGACGTCCTGGCGGTGAACTATGGGGCGAGGATGCGGCTGGTGGACTACCAGAAGCAGACGGAGGCGGCGCGGAAGACCATCAATGGCTGGGTGAGCAAGGAGACTGAGGACAAGATCAAGGACCTGATCGCGCCGGGGGTGCTCAATACGCTGACGCGGCTGGTGCTGACGAACGCGATCTACTTCGACGCGGCGTGGCAGGACAAGTTCGAGAAGCGCGCCACGGAGCCAATGCCGTTCACGCTGCTGGACGGGCGCGAAGTCAACGTGGACATGATGCACGGGAAGCAGCGGCAGGGGCGATATGCGGAGGGGGAGGGATGGATAGCGGCGGAGGTGCCATACCAGGGCGGAGAGCTGGCGATGGCCTTCCTGGTGCCGACGGAGTTTGCTGAGTTCGAGGCGGGCCTGGACGCGAACAGGGCGCGCGACATGCTGAACCAGTTGCGGGAGGTCGAGTACACGCTGTACATGCCGAAGTTCAAGTACGAGTCGAGCTTCTCGCTGAAAGACGGGCTTGCGGCAATGGGAATGACGGACGCCTTCGACGCCGGGCGAGCCGACCTAAGTGGGATGGACGGGAAGCGGGACTTGTTCATCAGCGCAGTCCTCCACAAGGCGCTGGTGCGGGTGGACGAGGAGGGAACGGAGGCGGCCGCGGCGACGGCAGTGGTGATTGCGCAGACTGCGGCGCCTCCGGGAGAGCCGCTGGTGGTGACTATTGACCGGCCGTTCATCTTTCTGATTCGGGATGTGAGGACAGGAACGGTGTTGTTCATCGGGAGGGTGATGGATCCGAGGGGATAGGAAGCGACGCGGGGTCCTTCGCCTCCACCGCCAGGGGCGGACTCGCTCAGGATGACAGCGTACGCTAGGCGCGTTACCGCGCCGCCTCCGCCCTCTTCTTCAGCATCTCCCGCTGCCGCTTCAGTTCGGCCGCCTTGCGGGCGCTGCGAACGGTGAGCATCTCCTGGTCGGTGACCAGCTTCGTCATCTCCTCGATGGTGTCGCCGAGCTGTTGGCGGGCGGTGAGGAGGACTTGGGGGTCCCAGGTCCAGTGGGTGAAGTCCTTGCAGATGGCGTCGGGGACAGCGAGGATGGCCTCCGCGCGCTCCAGCAGAGGATCGGCCTGCGACCGGAGCGCGGGGCCGGCCTTCACCTTGGCGCGGAGGGCCTCCGCATAGTCGCGCAGGACGTAGTGGCTCTCCCAGTCCTCGATGCCATCGCGGATGTTCTCGAAGCGGATGGAGCTGAAGGGCCCGTCGGGGCCGGGATAGAAGAGCATGCCGTCGCCGTTGGTGTCTCCCCAGCCGCGCGGCTGGAAGGGGACTGCCGGCCAGGGCTTGCCGTCCTGGGGCAGGTTGTGGTCCCAGATGTTGTAGCAGTAGTACTCGAAGCCGGTGACCCCGAACTTCCAGGTCATCCAGAAGAGGAGGCGAGAGGCGATGAGGGGCTCCTCCATCTGGACGTTGGGGCAGGGGAGCATGGGGCCGGCGGCGACGTACCAGAAGAAGCGCTCGCCCTTCCCCTGCGCTTGCTTGATGAGGGGGCGGACCTGGTCCTCGGTGACACTATAGACGCTGTTGGTCTCGTTGTTGATCTGGGGGTCGAAGATGTCAATGACCCCGTCGAGTTCCTTGCGGGGGAAGGATCCGCCGATCATGATCATCAGCTCGGGGCAGGCCCTGCGGATGGAGTCGGAGCGGCGGCGCATCTCCGCCCAATCGCTGGTCTCGTCGCCGATGTAGACGAGGGCCATGTCAATGAGGCCGCGCTGCTTGATCTGCTGGTAGCGCTGCTTGAGGGAGTCGGCGTTGCCGGTGTAGTTGCCGGAGAGGTAGATGGTGTTGCCGCCGCGCTTGAGCACGTAGGAGAGGTCGTCGGGGGAGGGAGAGAGCACATCGGTGTACTGCTCGGTGGGGTTGAAGCGGTGGTCCATGAGGAAGTCCAGGTACTTGCGCCGCATCTCCGGGGTCAGCTCGCCGTAGGCGGCCTGCACATTGCTCCAGATGGTCTGCCCCATGGTCTGGAAGTTCCACTGCTCCGGGATGGTGTAGTTCCATACCTTGACGGTGAGCTTCAGTTCGCGCGGCAGGGCGTTCTGGGGCTTGACGGTGATGGCGCCGTGGTAGACGCCGGCGGGGGTGTCGGGGCGGGTGCGGAGGTTGAACCAGAACGGAGTGGAGAGGTGGAGCGGCAGGTCAATCGGGCGAGGGGCTGACAGCGGGTCGGGCATGGCGAAGTTCTTGCCGTGGAAGTACCAGTCGGTGATCTTGCCGTTCTCGTTGAGGCGGGGGAAGACTTCCTCGCAGTAGTAGGTGATGTCCTCCCTGGGGATCTTGGCCCCGGCGTCTGACACGAGGTCGGTCCACTCGAAGGTGACGCCCTTCAAGTCCTCGACCATGGGGTAGACGAGCACCTGGAATCCCTCGAACTCGTTGCGGGCCATCGCCAGGTGGTACTCGTCAGTGAACGGGCCGAGGAAACGATAACGGGTGTCGAGATCGCAGTACTTCTCGAGGGTATGGGTCATCCCCACCAGGTAGGGCTCGGCGAGGGGCTCGAACTCTAGCACGAGGCGGGGGCGCTTGGCGATCTCGGGGTGCCAAGGGGCGGGGATGTCCATCTCGGCGGTGTTGGGGAAGCGGTGGTCGGGGAGGTTGGTGGGGAGGAGGGCGAGGCCGTGATTAGAGGAGGGATCGGCAAGCCACTTGCGCACCAGGGGGGTGACATTGAAGTCAATCCACCTGCCGCCTTGCGGCACGCCGAGGGAGGGCAGCTTGTGGGGGAACCACTCGCCGTCGTATTCCCACAGCGAATAGGAGTCCACCACTCCGCGGGGGCGGCCGCGGTGGTAGTCGGTGACGCTGTCCAACCAGCCGCCCACGGCGGCGGGAGCCGGGGTGACCCGGCGAGCGTACTGGTCCCAGGGTCGCTCGACCTCGTGGCACATGATCTCGCAGATCATGCGGAGGCTGCGGACCTGGGGGACGAAGACCTCCAGGCGCGCCCTGGCAAGCTTCTGCTTGCTGAGGTCGGGAGGGAGGGCGAACCTGATGAGGATCTGGTTCTGGGCACCGCGGATGGGGAGGGCGTCGGGTGGCGCGCCCTGGGCGCCGCTGGCGCCCCAGAAGGTGGCGGCGGTGCAGCCGGAGTAGCCACCGGTTCCTTGCTGGAGCACAACGGTGTCGGCGCGGCAGATGCCCATGGTGATCAGCCCTCCTGCCGTCAGAACTGCGATCGCCGGCAGCAGCGTGCGTATGGTCGTCATCGTGGTCGCCTCCTGGCGGCGGAGTTTCTTGCGTCACGCCGCAGCGGTAGCACGAGAGACGCGCTAGAGGAACAGCTTCGCCGGATACTCGGGGGCCTCATCATAGGGCTTCCGGCGTCCGGCCGCCACCTCGTACATGTGCTGGTGGCTGGCGCGGGCGGCGGCGCAGATCGGTTCATAGGGGCGATTGCAGACATCGAGGAAGCCGATGTTGTAGCACTCCCCGTCGAAGCGGCCAATGGCGGACTGGTCGTAGAGAGTGAACCAGTGCGCCCCCACGCACCACGGCTGCGCGGCGGCGTCCTCCAGATAGATGCGGTAGGCCTGGCCGCGGGCGGGCTGGTCCTTGACCCGGCCGATGCCGCTGGCGGGAAGGCCGACGTCGAGGGCGCCGAAGTGCCACTCACCGATGAGAACGGGGCGCTCCAGGGCGGCGCTGATCTGGGCCGCCCGCGGGTCCACGCGCTCGGCATAGCAGTTGAAGCTGAAGACATCGAATCCCTTCATACCCTCCAGCGCCCACCGGGGCGGGATGCCACTGTACCGCACGCCGAGGTTGAGGTGGTTGGGGTCGGCCTTGCGGCAGGCATCGGTGAGGACGGAGAAGTACCGCTCCACCATCACCGCGGTGAAGGCTTCCAAGTCGGCCCTGGCGGTGTCGGTAAGAGGCCGCCTCCACTCGCCATCGGCGATGGCGGCGAGGGTGACTCCCTCGCCCCAGGCCGCGGTGAGCTTGGCGTCCGACGGATACCGCTGGCGCAGGAAGGCGGCGAGCGCCTCCCTGGTCTTGCAGGAAGGGGTGGCGTAGAGCATCCCGATCCCGGGCGGTTCGTCGGCAAATCCCCAGGTGGGCTCATTCATGAGGAAGTAGCCGATGAGGGCGGGATCGTCCCTGGTCTCGGCGAGCTGCTCGGCGAAGCGGGCCGCCTCTTCGGGGAAAGCGGGGTGGAAGACATCCGGGAAGTCGCGGAAGACGCGGGGGGTGTCGGTGAAGCCCCAATCCAGCGGTCGCACGTAAGGGAAGCCCGCTTGGTGAGCGATCTGCCAGTCGGACCAGTTGGCGACGGTGTTGAAGCCGATGCGCCGGAGCTCGCCGAGAGCGACCGGAGACCACCTCTCGTACCACTCGGGGCCGAAGGCGCGGAGGAGGTTGGCGGTGAGGTAGTTGATGGTGCGGGCATTGCTGTCCGGCCGGGAGTAGATGGGGCCGAACTCGCCTTTGGGGTCTGGCATCCAGGCGAGCGCTTTCTCCAGGCCGGCATAGGCGCCGGCGGTCTCTCTCACGCCAACGCAGTCCGGCCCGGCCGACCAGAAGAGGTAGCCGTCGGGATCCACCAGCCACCAGCGCTGGCCGTCGTGATGGGTGCGGAAGAAGCCGGTGGCCTTCACCTGTCGCTCCTTCCAGCCGCCCCACTTGGAGAAGGTGTCCGGCCAGCGCTGCTTGCTGGATTCCGCGAGCTGCTGGCGGAGGCGCGCCACCACCTCCTGGGGGTGCTTGCTCTTGCCGGGCCACTGGTGAAGCGTGCTCTGGCCAAGCTCGTCCAGGAGCGGGCCCTTGGGGAGCACGGGCTCGGTGAGGCGGGGGGGTTCGTCGGCGGTGATGGTGATGGGGGTGAGGCAGAAGCGGGCCGGCTGGTCACCGCGGCGGTACATGAGCAGAGTGATGCGGTCCACCTTCGCCGGATCCACGCGATCGCCCCAGCACATGGGCTTCAACCAGGCGCCTTCTCGCTCGAAGCGCCAGCGGTTCTGGTCCACCGCTTCCATCGGGACACGCATGCGGGCCTGACACTGATTGAGGAGGGAGAACACCATCCCGAAGCGCGGGCCGTTCTCTCCCTCCTGCAGCCCGATGACGAAGACCACCATGGTGTTGCCGTCGAGGAGCATGTCGGCGGTGAGATAGCGTGCCCTGGCGAGGGCCCCGGCGGGGAAGCGGTAGAGCAGGCCGCTCTCGGGCTGATCGGCAGCGTACCAGGTGGCGTCGGGGATGGGGGCAGCGGCATCTTCCCTGGTGATGGAGCCGAACGTCCCCTCCGGACTCAGACGCAGGGGGAGCTTCGATGCGGTTGGCATGCGGGTCTCCTCGCTGGTTGACCGTTCGCCGGGCAGCAGCGCGGCGATGGCGGCAAGGCCGGTCAGTCTCAGGAACTGGCGGCGGTTGAGGTTCATGATCGGGGGAGGGTTCGACGGGGAGGGGAGAGAGTCCCTTGCGGAGGGTCCATCGGGGGCGGTCTCCGGGCACGGGCATCAGGTGATGATCCGCCTGTGCTCCTCGAACAGCGGGCTGGCGTCGAGGTACATGCGGACGAGGTTCATGAGCTGGGTGTAGGCGGGGAAGTAGCGGGAGAGCTTGTGGAAGATGTCGGCTTGCGGGAGCCCTTGCTCACGGCCGATCTCGGCGGCTTGCTGGTAGGCGCGGCGGCCGGCGTGGAGGTAGTAGTCCCCAGGATCGCGGAAGGGGACGATCAGGCTGCCGACCTGGAGCATGACGGAGTCCTTGCGGCGCCAGTCGCGCCGGATGCGCCCCAGGCTCTCGGGGAAGAGACCGAGGATGAACAGGGTGTAGTCGCCGATGTGGCGCTGGAGGCCGAGGGCGCGCAGCTCGGCGGACACTCCCGGGGCCTGTCCCTCGGTGAGCATCTCGGCGACATCGGCGAGGGGCCGGCCGCGGGCATCGCGGAGGCGGTAGAGCTGGTCAACGTGGAGGAAGCGGGTGAGGATCTCCTCGGAGAGGTAGGCGCGCAGGCGGGGGTCGCGGGATTCCTGGTCCGGGAACATGCCGTGTCGGAATGCCCAGGCGGCGGCCTCCCGGAAAAGCCCGCGAATGGGATGCCCCTCGGGGACGTGGTTAGTCATGCTGCCACCTCCCTGAACAACGGCGCAGGGCGAGTCGCCCCGCCCTGCGCGCACCGCCTGCCAAGTATGCTGAACTTCCTGGTTTGAGGCCGCCGCTCGCAGTTTGTGAGGAAACCTGACTCCAGGGTCTATCAGAGCGCTCGGGGTTCTGGTGGAGCTACCTAGGCGGCCTGCATCATCTTGCGGATGCTCTTGCCGATCTTGCGTTTTGCCCTCTGCAGGGCGTTGTCCACGGACTTCACCCGGCGGTGGAGTTCGTGGGCAATCTCCTGATAGGACTTGCCCTCCAGATGTCCGCGCAGCACGGCGGATTCGAGCTCGCTGAGCTCGCGCTTGATGCGGAAGCGCAGGTCGTCGGAGAACTGCTGGGTGATGACCACCTGCTCGGGGTCGGACTTGTCGGACTCGGCGATGGTGT
>Ga0315274_10005479_pt1 | contig 18561 bp, 34 predicted proteins | sample YL17G02_20_MG_FD_203700 | JGI IMG/M metagenome (GOLD analysis project Ga0315274, IMG submission 203700) | Sediment microbial communities from Yellowstone Lake, YNP, Wyoming, USA - YL17G02_20 | ecosystem: Environmental > Aquatic > Freshwater > Lake > Sediment | place: USA: Wyoming | collected...
GACGAGCAACGTTGGAAAACCAAAACGTTCGTCATGCAACAACCCACACCGAGACTGTTCCAGTGATCTCTTTTGGTCAAGCTGTGATGAATGTTGACAATATGAAGGGCGACGAATGGAAAGAAATTATTCAACAGATTGCACACAAACGACGATCCATTGATGCATTATCATTCGATGGCGTTGAGGAGGTTGTATGACTTTGAAACAATTTGCATCACTACCAGTTTGGTTAATGGTTAGAGGATTACATTTTACTTTACCAGAAACCCATCCTTGGAAGCATCACCGTTTCACTCTCAAAGAGTGGACAGAAGGACAAACAGAGCTTTCCTGGATGTTTAACTACTTCGTTTGGCTCGTTTTAGCATGTAATCTCTTGTTATGGGTAACGTTTTTTTCTCTAAGTGTCATAAATACTTATGGGTGATTGTTGACATCCATAAGAGAAACAAGTAAAATAGAGGTATAAATCGTCGTAAGACCGTTTATATATAACCAGAAAGGAGAATCATGATGCGTAACGATAATGTACCCATCGAAGTAAGTTCTTTCAACATGGTGCGCAATGCAAATGTTGATCTAGAAGTAAGAAACACCATTCCAGCCGGAAAGAAACAAGCAGTTACGACAGCAGTAATCACTGTTGACGGCAAATATCATCACGAGTTCTCACCAAAGTCTCGTATCTCGAAAGCTCTAGATTACACACAACCAGAAATCCTACGCGATCGTTTGAACCAGGGAAACTTCTTCTTTGTCAACGACAAGTTGGTTGATTTTCGTGACAACCAGTATATGGGATATGTTCACGATGATCCGTCAATCGGAAAGATGATTGATCTTATTGGTGTGCGAACTGTTGCGCCAAGAGAACGTCGTACACTTGGTATTAGGACACAGACATCAAATCTAGCACTTGCAGGTCACTATGCAAGTCATGAAATTGTTGTTCCAGAGTTCTATACTGGCGGCATCTACGAAGCACGATTGATGTTCTTGTGGAATCCGTTCTACACAGAAATTCGTGGTGTGTTTGAACTTTGGAGACAGATCTGTACCAACGGTATGATTGGCATAGCAGATGTTCTCAACACACGATTCCCAGTTGTCAATAGGTGGGAAGAGAACATGGATATTGCAGCCCGTCAGATTACAAACCGTATTGATGAGCGTATCCAGACACGTCTTCGTGCAATGGACAAAGAAGTTGCAACAGTTAGTGAACTTCAGGTTCTTTCAGAACATGCATTGAAGCGTTTGACGCAAAGTGATCACTTTGATCAAGAACAAGAAGTTAGACTACGAAACATCTACAAAGCAGTAACACCATCGTTCCATTTAAGTCATCTATACAAATCAAACGTGTTTGATGACGCAAACGTTGCAGCGCAGATGCCAGGACATTTGAGTGTACTGACTGCATTCAATGCAGCAACAGAAGTTTATTCACACACTGATGAAGTTGCAGACTCAACTGGATTTGCACTACAAAGATTTGCAAACAATATGCTGTTCAACGTTAAGAACAAACGTGAGCAACTATTGAATAGACTACAGACGAGTTCTCTGTCGTCACCATTCAATGATCCAGCTACTGCGTTTATTGGAGTGATGCACTGACGATGTTTGATCACTTACAACAGGCTAATAAAACATACACAAGCCATTTTTCATTCGCAATGAAGAATGGTTTGTTGTTACTGTATGCTGGTGTTATATCGTTGGTCCATGCCATCTGGCCCGGTGTGTTTAAGTTCACCAGTCGCGACATTGTATTGCAAATTGCACAAAGAATAACAGACAATTGAAATTTGCAAACCCAAATTTACGATGTAAGATGTGAAAAGAGATTTTGGAAAGGGAAATCCGTAGTATAAACTAGGGATTTCCTCAAGGTCTCAAAGAGATAAGAGAAAAATAAGAGAAATTTTTATGCATTCTCAATCATCCTGAGATGTTCGAGTTGCTTGTTGACTCACTCGAAGTAGACGATTACAAAGAGATCGTCAAACTATCTGTCGATGTACAAATCCAACCGAGATAATAACCTGGAGGCTAAAATGACCGAAGAACAAACACAAACACAAACAGCTACCGATCAGTTGAAACCTCAACTAACTCGTCCTGTTGATGCTGTGGATCTACTTACACTCTATGATGCAATGGCAAAACAATCTAAAGGTGTCAAACCAACTGTCGATCAGCTAACCAATCAGGGTCTACTTCTCGCGCAGGCGATTGATCACCATTTTCATATCCTTGAACACACACTCAATATTAAGTGCTCAGATGATCTGAACTTAGTGGAAGTACCACGACCGTACCTAGCATTATCGAGAGCAGTAGCATTTAGTTTTGGTCTTGTTATTTCTGAAATAGATAAGCAACGTCGATTCTGGAAGACAGGAACAATTGTATTATTGGTGATTCTTAGTTTACTAATTGTAAAGGGAATACTAGTATGAAAGGGAGTATCATCCAATGTTGACAACATCTAAAGAAGAAACTCTGTTGCACCTCGACAATCCAAAGGTAGGTGACCAATTCTCGGAGATGCTCTCATACATTATGTTGGTTGTCAGAGTAACTGATAAGTTCGTTTTTTATGCTGATACGAGTGGAATGGAAGATAGGTATAAAAAACGATGCCGTGAGAACGGTATCATTCCCGAGAACATTCGTGGTGAAGCTCCAGAAGATCTCCGTCTTGTTCGCATAACGAGAGAACAGTTTTCCAAAAAGTTTCGGTATTCGACGTTATCAACAGCCTCGTGGGTTCACTACCATGGCAATAAACCAGGTGTGGATCGGTGGTTCGATCAACTGATTGATAGTGTAAATTCTATCTCGAATGGAGAACCATCTAACTACTAGTAATATAGCGGTTCGTTGAACCACACAAGTGTACCATATTATAATTGAGGGACGATGAAACCTTTAATCCACGCAAAGATTAGTGTTAAGACGTATGGTGGTACAGTTGAGGACTATCTTCCAGTTCATGATTTCATTGATAGTTCAAAAATAGCTGTTCCAGACGTTCGACATCGCGCCATGCTTCACTCAGCATGGGGAATCTATTTGGCTGAGAAGGTTCTTGGAACATTCATCATCAACAGTGATGGCAAGCAGGTTTCTGTTCGTGATGTTGCAGAGGAGCATGTAATACAGGATTTGGGATTCATTCCAACAATGGAAGATTGGCTAAAAACAATGCCAATTGAAGGTTGGATGTCAGGGACAAGAAAGTCTCGCAAGGTTGTCGACTTTAAGACTATAGATTAAAGGAAATATATGGCGACTCTAATAATTAGTATTGACATAGATGAAAATATGGCTGAAGATATACATCTTTGGGCATCGAATGGTCGACGACCAAATGATTGGTTTCCAGTTGATAATATGATATCATTGGATGAGGCTTATCTCGAACACGATCCTAATGATGACAGCTTCTATGTGTTCAATTATATTGGGATCTTGAAATGAAATTACTACCATTGGTTGCATTATTGATTAGTAACTTGGTGTTAGCAGATCCGTGTCTAGAAGGACAACTGTGTTCTTCTGTTGATATGAAGAGTGCTCCGGAAGGAACACACAAACAAACACTTTGTCAACCTATTCTTCCGAACGACACGGCAACGACAAAACAATGTCGAATAGCTGTATGGGTTCCATTTCATTTTCAAGACGTGAGTTGGAAAAACATGTTTATTGATATCAACTCGTTTAGAGTTGATGAGGAAGACGTGTTTATCTCTTATAAAGCTCAAGACGATACAAGGTTTGAAACACTTACGCTCAGCACTGTATTTTCCGTTCGGTTCGACTGCGAACGTCAACTTTACAAAACACTTACGATTGAAAGGCTTGAGAACAATAAAGTTGTTACAGTTGAAACCCCAACAGACAAACCTGCTAAAATTGATAGTGGATATATGTTATCAAGTCTTTATGATTATGGATGTGCACTACACGATGTAATTATTCACGGTGGAGAATAGAAATGACAGCCCTAGAAACAATGAGTGTTACAAAACAAAAGATCGAAGATCTGCAACGTCAGATCGAGAATGAAGTTCAGCAACAGATTGCTAATGTCTTTAAACAATTCCTGAAGGAACACCAAGACGTTAAAACAATCATGTGGGCACAATACACGCCATACTTTAATGATGGCGATGAGTGTGTTTTTCGTGTTTACGAGTTTACATTCTGTGCAGATGTGATGTATGAATACGATGACGATCCACCTAATGCATTTAGTAGGTATACACCTGAAGAATACAAACCACAAACAGTTTCGAATCAGACAGTTGCTGATTGTGAGCAACTGGAAAATCTGCTTGGTGGAATGGAAGATGCACTGAAACTTGTATTTGGTGATCATTGTTACGTCATCGTCACAGAAGACGGTATCACTGTTGAAGAATACGAGCACGACTGATGGAAAAGATCTTTGTTTTTACATTAAGGGATTCCAGTAAAGATCCCTATGCACGTAAAAAGACTGTTGCAATTCCTCAATCTGCAATCCACCTTATTGAAGCACTATCAGGTGGTGAACGTGTGACGTTATCTGTGAATGGATACGAAGTTGAGGGGTATCTTGGTGATGTCCTTAAAGAATTTGAAATTGTCAAAATAGCGTGAGAAAATAATGGCTTCGCTGACAGAACTTAAAGCAGCACAACGACGATTTGCAGACCTAAGAGAACAGATTAAGGTGGAGGCGCAGAATCTTCTTGCCCCATCTCTAAAGCAGTTCTTAAAAGACTATCCACAAATTAAGACAATTATGTGGCAACAGTATACTCCATATTTTAATGATGGCGATACATGTCACTTTTCTGTTTACGATATCCTATTCAGCTCTGCTGTTTATAGTAGTTATCAAGGGGAAGAAGAGGATGGAGGAAATATCTTCCACCCTTGGATATATGATAACCAAGAGGATTTCTGTGGTGTTGACCCAAAGACATATCAAGCTTGTGCAGAACTAAGTGATATTCTTGATGGTATGGAGAATGAGCTATTTAATGCATTCGGTGATCATTGTTCAGTTATCATTACAGAAGATGGTATCACTGTCGAAGAATTTGAACATGAGTAAACACATAGTATCGTAAAACAGTGAATTTAGGATTAAGGGAATTACCGTTACTCGTTGACATCAAAAGAGAAACACTGTAATATCAATAGTGATTTCTCATTCATGAGAAATAAAATAAGGAGAATTGTCCAATGTTTAAACAAGTAATTCTAGCCGCAGCAATCGCTACTTTCGTAGCTCCTGCATTTGCTGCAAACGTAGACGGTAGTGTCAAAGATGGTTTCGGTCGTTCAGTGAAAGTACTCAAAGATTATCCAATGCACGATGGCGTTGGTAGTAATGGTGGTGGCGGAGCAGCTGCAGGTGCTGCTAGTGGTTCAACTGGTGGTTCAACTGGTGGTTCAACTGGTGGTTCAACTGGTGGTTCAACTGGTGGTTCAACTGGTGGTAATGGTGGTTCCGGCTGTAGTGGTAAGTAATAAAATCTAACACAATATAATAGGAGAATTTTTAATGTTTAAGAAGTCAATTATTGCCGTTGCGGTTATTGCTGCATTCGGTATTAGTAGCGTTTATGCAGCTAATGAAACAAGCTGTAACGCTGGTGGTGCATGTCCTCAAGGTGGTCAAGGTGGTCAAGGCGGCGGTGGTGGTCAAGGCGGCGGTGGTGGTCAAGGCGGCGGTGGTGGTGTTGGTCAAGGCGGTGCAGGCGGTGTTGGTCATGGCGGTGCAGGTGGTAATGCCACCAACTCGAGCGTTTTGAGCAACGTACTGAACAATGCAAACACAGTCAGGAATGACAACACCAACGTGAATGCAAACACAGTCAGGAATGACAACACCAACATCAACAAACAGTCCCAAGGTCAAGTCCAATTTCAAGGCCAACAACAAGGTCAACAAATTAAGAACTCTGGTAACAGCAGCAGCACGTCCGGTGCCGTTGCCGTTCAGGGTCAAAGTGCTGACAACCTTGGTAATAACTGGAATTACACAAACGTTCAACCGGATCGTCTACTAACTACTCCTGCCGTTGCTGATCCATTCGCAGGTAACCCAACTGCACCTTGCCGTATCTCCATTGGTGCTACTCTATCAGTGATGGGTGGTGGTGGTGGTATTGCTGGTTCTACTCTTGACGAGGGTTGCGACACTTGGCGTGACGTTGCAGGTCTTACATCATTAAATGAGAAAGATGCTGCTCTGGCTCGTGCATGTATGAAGCCAGAAGTTGCTAAAGCACTAGGTAACAAGTGTAAGAAAGAAGAGGTTGCACAAGTCAAAAAGACGACTTTTACATCTAATGTTTCTGACACAGGTACAAACGGTCGCAAGTAATCGTACTACCTAAAGGTACTATGATATCGAAGGGGGTCGAAAGACCCCCTTCTTGTATATGGAGAACACACATGAAAAAACTAATTCTAGCAGTAAGCATTGCCGCAATTTCAGCATCTGTATCAGCAATCAAGACAGATGCATATGTTACAGATCGTTTTGAAAATCTCGTTCGTGATAGTTTAGGACATTGCGTTCGTACGGGTACGTGGACACCAGAAAAGGCTCTTAAAGAATGTGGTGATACGCCACCAGCTGCCAAAGAGCCTATTAAGGCAGTACCTGAACAGCATGACCCCGTAGTAGATGATCAAGCCGACCTCCGCAAAGAAATTGTAGTAACTCCACTACCGATAAAGTCTGATGGGATCCTGCGCCAACGGTGGCGTGTTCATTTTGAATTTGATAAGGCTGTTCTAAGTGATGCGGATAAACACAACCTTGACCAATATGTTGATTATCTAAAAGCAACAACAAATGAAGCGCATGTCACTGGTTGGGCAGATCGCGTTGGTACGGATAAGTACAACATGACATTATCAACACTACGTGCTATTGCTGTTACACGACATTTGATGAAAGCCGGCGTTCGTGTTACAGATGCACGAGGTATGGGTGAGTCACATACTCAAGTTTGTCCTGGTAATGCAACACCAGAAGTTAAGCAGTGTCTAGCTGCTGACAGGTACGCAGATATTGTAGTTCAGACACAACAAAAACAGTTTGGGATTGGTCAATGATTCGCGTTAAGTTTGAAGAAAGTTAACGTACTTCAGTGGGGTACGTGATGTCGGAGACCCAAAGAGGTGGCTCAATGGCCACCTTTTTGTTTGTGTTGTTGATCCACTTTATAAGGTTATAGTAGAATTCTTTTTGTAATTCGCATTCCATGAACTTGTCACCAACCGTAACGGAGAAATAATGTCAATCACATCTAAACCTCTCAGCTTTCGTACCGTTCTAGCTATTCTAGCGTTTATTTCATTACACGGATGTACTACAATCGGTCACAACGATTCTGCCGCTCTCAAACAGACAGATTTTGGACCACAAGAAACAGTTAACGTATGTTTGTACGTTGACGAAGGTATCTCTGAACAAGAAGGACGATCTCTTGTTGAGAAATCTTGGGTTGAAGGACCGACTACGGTTGGAATCAATATCAATATAGTTGAAGTACATCAGTGGAAACGTCCAGCATTTATGATGCAAGGAATTATGGACTCCATGCTTCAGACGATGCCCTTGGAAGCACCGTGCGACCGCATCCTAGCTCTAGTGAACCGTCACTTCGGCGATTTTATGTTTGGATTCGTCGGTATGGAAATACTTGGTGCAGTTAATGATGATACTCTTACACATGGATATGTAGTTGCACATTCTGCGACTTTAGCACAGTTGTTTATGCCTCCCTTGGAAGTGACCGAACACGAAATTTATCATTTTCTTGGTTGTGGTCATTACAGCATGTCTGCATGCTACAAACAGATTGCTTACATGAAACAGTGGAAACAGGAAAACGGTGGAGATTTCTTTCCAGCTTGGGACTTAGTGAATAAACGGCTGTTTCCCACACGTGCAGCAGTTAATGCTCACCTTGCCACAATTGACTGGAATAACAAGAAGTAACCCCAAATTAGAGGAAGGACAAAGGGGTGGCCATTGTGCCACCCCTTTTTGTTTGTGGGTTCATTCAATTTGAATAAATATCATCACACGAGACCTAATATGACAACATTTAAACAATTCCTGAACGAACAATATGATGATATTCAGTTTTCTGCCACCACACCAAAAGGAAAAAAACCACATTGGGAGTGGGATGAAGAAAATAAACGATATCTTGTTTACGACTCAAGTGGAAACGTATCTTCTGAACATCGATACGAGTTTTACTATGCTGCCAGTAAAGCGTACTATGCTGCGATTGCTGCTGTTAATAAATTAAAGGCTGAAGAACATGATAAAGAACATGCTAAATACATGCATTTTCAGCAGCACGTCCGACCGTTGACACAATACGAACTAGAATTCATTGAATTGGATAGAAAGATTAGAAAGTATTTAAGACTGATCAAAGATCCAAACATCGATGATGAAACAAAAGCAATCTACAACGAAGAACTAGAAAAATTAAGTCCAAGATGGAATAAGCTTGCTGATTCCAAAGGGGTTATTCGTCAATCAATAATATCAGGTGAACATGAAGCTACTCGAGGTCGTTAACTATACACATTGTAAGATTTGTGGAACTCGACTTGGTAAAGGGGGTCGAGATCATCGTTTTGGCGTTTGTGATAAACACGTCAATGAAGGTCAATTGGATGAGTTTAACCTTAAACATGCAGCAGCAGCTGGTGCGCTTGGGCTTGCTACAATATTTCCTACGAAAGACGTTCGTGCTGGTGGAATCCCCAATACACCAGAATATCAACAACAGGACAGTGTACAACTCAATCCAAAATGGGCTAATCTTGCAAACGCAATCGCTAAACGATACAGGATTGATACACAGTTTGCATATGATGTTGTTGAGTTAGCACATAAGTACGAGAAACCATCATTTCCTAAAGCAGAAGACATTCTGGCAAAAATTGGGATTGAGTCTAGTTTTAATCCAGAAGCTGTATCAAAACTCAAAAAAGACCCAGCACGTGGTCTAACACAAGTTCGTCCAAAAGCATCAGGAATCCCTGCCGAAGAGCTCAGTGACATTGAAAATCAAATTAAACATGGTGCTGATATTCTTCATAAATTCTACAAACGACTAAAAGACAAAAGAGCCGCACTACTTGCTTACAATGTTGGCCCAACAGCATATAAACAAGGTCGTTTTAATCCAGAGTATTTTGAGAAGTTTCAAATAGAACGTAATTTTTATCCACATAGAAAGTCTAAAAAACTTTAGGTCTATAAATCTCGTTGAACCGAATTAGAGATTCCTCTATAATTTCTTATCACTGAAAAAAGTAAAGTGCGGTGTGGAAGGACACATAGGTCTATAGTTTGTGACTATTCGCCAGACCTAATATGATGGAACATGAATACAGCATGTTTGCAATCCATCGGAATAAGCCCTGTACAGGAGTTGGTATCAAGCCCAACCACTTTATTTTGTTGTGCCGAAATTGACCACTATGGATGCACTGGAACGATGGGACCCCAAGCTATGAGTAACGACGACAAGATTTGGCTGCATGTCCTTTTTTTCGCTGCGATCACGGCCTTATTCGTCGCAGCGATCATCTGGACCAAAGTGCAGCAATGAGTATCGAGGAGATGCTACACGCAAGGCAGAGTTCCGAAAACTCTACTCCTCCAGAACCCCTATAAAATTATGGAATTAAAGATGAACAAACTAAACGAACTGACGATCAGCAAGAAATCATGGCACTACCGTCTCGCAACGGAATATGGTAACTTTAATTACTGGAGCGGGATCCCCAATATGTGCAACTACCTAGCAAAAATTGTTCGTGGGATGATTGTGATACTCTGTATTATTGCACTCGCTTCTATTTACCTTGGTGGATTGGTAAACTTCTTCTCCTGGGTTGTTGTGTGGATGCTTCATGGTTATCCCGGACCTATTGATGTGTATGGATTAATTATATTAACATCAACAGGTTGTGCTGGTGGGGCATTCGTGGTTGCAACGATTGTTAGTGGGATTCACAGATACAAAATACGAAAGACGTTTGGTTATACGGGTCAACCAACATTTTTTAATACGATGATTAAATCACTCCAAGACAAGTATTGTCCCTTCCTTAGATTTGAGGACTCTGACGATGGAAAATAAATGTTGAGAAAAATAAAAAGTAACGCAGTTTTTGATGTCATCCATACTGATCACAGAGTGATTGCAATTGATGACCTTTATGTAGGAACAACAGTTACGAATGACGCGGAAAACGTCATTCGTGCCCTTGACCGCGATCTTGGCCTCAAAGGCCGTCGTGTTATCTATCATACAAATGGTCGATGGGATGAACTTATTCATGAAGATGGTGAATTTGTGTGTTTCGCTTTCATTGGAAAGCCAACTCTTGAGGATGCACTGGAGATACTATGACGTGTATTATTTTTCACAACTGGACTAATTGGAAAAAGGTAGAAGAAGGAGCTTTAACAAAAGAATCCAAGCAAATTGGATATTGTATTCGCCAAGAAAGAGTGTGTGAAACATGCAATTTCACACAATTGAATGTACAAGTTGTTAGCTACCTCACTGTTACAGAGTAGTCAATATGAACGCAAGACTGCTTAATTATGTTCTAGGAATTTTTTGTGGATGTTTGGTACTTCTGAATTTTGGATGGATAGACAGCAGCCAACACTGGAGAGAGTTGTATGATGCCGCAGCTGAAGCAAATTTGCAACTTGAAATTGAAAACACTAGCCTACGCAGTAAATGTAATGTGCCTAGTGACCGTCACAGCTTTTTCAAGTCCGTTGCGAGCAAACGAACCATACGATCCAATATCAAGACACTATCCTATTGAGTACGGACCTTGGAAAAAAGCTATTCCTGTTGGATTTCTCAATTTCAAGTCATTGAATTCTGATTGGGTTCTAGTACAAACAAAAGGTGCTCAAGAAACGTATGTTGATCGTTTATCAATTAAGACCAATGGTCAAGATAAACAGGTAATTTATGGTGTGTTTAAAACAACACGGCTATCAATTTGGATCGATAGTAAACCATATGTCGAAGAACTATCATATCGTGCTCTTAACTGTGAATTTGGTGGAACTGTGATTTTGAAGAGTGTGTTTAAGACACAATCAGATACACAATTCGTGAAGGTTTATTACCCTGATGATGTCCGGTATCTCACTAAAGATATGTTTCCTGTTGAAACGTCCTGTGATGCATTACAGTATGGTGCTATATGAACCAAAAAGGGTTTACACTAACAGAAATCAGCATTAGTCTCGTTGTTATTGGCCTTATTGTTGCTGGCGTATTAAAAGGTCAATCGATGATCCGCAATGCAAGAGTTCACTCATTAATTACACTACAAAGTGAAACGCAAACAGCTTTCAATGCGTTTGTTGATCGTTACCGTGCACTACCAGGAGATTATGCTGCTGCATCAACAGCTCTTAGGTGTCCCTCAACATGTATTAATGGTAACGGGAACGGTCGTATTGATATTGTTCCACGTGAAAATATTCTTGTGTGGACTCATCTCTCAGTGGCAGGGTTGATTATAGGATCGTTTACATATAATGGATCGACACCAGCTTCTACAGAAAATACACCCGCAAATCCTTATGGGGGCTTGCTCGATGTTGCATATACGGATAGTTATGCAAACAGTAATGGCGTAAAACGACATAATATTAATCTCGGATCAATGATTCCATCAGATGTCCTTAGTGAAGTTGATAGGAAGATTGATGACGGAAATCCACTTAGTGGAAAATTTAGATTCTCAGATTGGTCTCATGATGGAAACCCAATGGACGCGTGCATTGTTAGCACAATGTGGAATAGTGAAAGTCAACCAAATTGTGGGGCAGTATGGATTATGTAAAAATGATTGAGACACTGAAAAACATAAAACTATGTCCTAGCGGTCTCCCCCACAGTGTAGTTGAAAGGGTTGTAACAAATATATTTGGTCACAAGTTCTGCTGCCATAGTGATTGTGTTCGTGCAAACACGGATGAAGTTGATCCAACTTGGATAGTAAATGACAAAACTCGAACGTAATCTACTTATTTCAATTGCTCTACTTTCAATCTCATTCCTAATGTTTGCACTTGCTGTAGGAACCAACAGAGAGGGAGACTATATTGTTGGTATCGTAACGCTGTTTGCTTTTGGTTGGAAACTGGATCAAAGTATTAGACATTTCTATAAACAAACACAACACGAACGAATTGTTCTAAAAGATAGTTAGGAGATTTATATGACCGGCAATAGACGACTTGAAATTTTAGAAAGGTATCTGAACCCAGAGAATTTTGGTCCTAAAAATAATTTCAATATGAGTTATTGGTACAGTAAACTTAGCGAATGTGGATTTACTGCTTGTGTATTAGAACATGCAGCTTTGATCCCGGAGTTGCAAGACGAGGGACTTATCAACGCATCATATACGGCTGCTGAAAAGTTTTTTGGTTTGACAACAGCAGAAGCACGCTGGTTGTTTGATCCAAAGGAATATCAAGCGTTTGATGTGTTGCCATGGGTTGTTGCCAATAGAATTAAAAAGTTGCGAAATAGATGGGGAATAACACGATCTGTGTTGTGCTTGGTCGATTGACCTATTGGTACTAATCTGGCTGCTGCACCTACGTTGATCAACTGTTGACTTGAAATGTAGTAGAAATATAATACAATTAGGAGACTTGAAAAATGATCACATATACTGTAGAGATTTACGAAGCCGGCTCCGAACGTTGGTTTCACAATGACAAACTTCATCGCGAAGATGGACCTGCTATCCAACTTGCAAATGGCGACAAATGGTGGTATCTCAATGACAAACGCCATCGCGAAGATGGACCTGCTATCGAAATGGCAAATGGCGACAAATTTTGGTATCTCAATGACAAACTTCATCGCGAAGATGGACCTGCTGTCGAAAATGCAAAATGGCTGAAGTCAATCCGAACGCCAAATGGCGACAAACGTTGGTTTCTCAATGGCAAAGGATTATCCGAATCTAAATGGAAACAACAAGTTAAAAAATCTGACTGCTCAGGTAATCCTTCATTTACATATACTGTAGAGATTTCTGACACTGGCGACAAACGTTGGTATCTCAATGGCAAACTTCATCGCGAAGATGGACCTGCTATCGAAACGACAAATGGGAAACATTGGTATATCAATAACATACTTCATCGCGAAGATGGACCTGCTAGCGAAATGGCAAATGGCGACAAATATTGGTATCTCAATGGCAAACTTCATCGCGGAGATGGACCTGCTAGCGAATATGTAAGTGGCACCAAAGAATGGTATCTCAATGGCAAACTCCACCGCGAAAATGGACCTGCTATTGAATATGCAGATGGCGACAAATATTGGGTTCTCAATGGCAAACAACTTTCCGAATCTGCCTGGAAACAACAAGTTAAAAAATCAAAATCTGACTGCTCGGGCAAGGTTGTTGAAATTGATGGCAAGAAATATAAATTGATGGAGATTTAAAGTTCGGAATCAAGATCCCACAAAAGTTGAGAAAGATTACGAACAAGAAAAACTCTAGACTCTCCCTGATACTTTGAACCATTGGCGGCAATTATCTGATCTAGAATATTTCGTTTTGTGTCATCATATTGGTAGATCTTGATGATCTGTGCTTGTTGTTGTCGGATACGGTCTATTACACCATCACGTCCGTTTTTATCCAATGCTATTTCAAAAACATTTGATGGATATTGTCGATGGTGTGCAATATACAATACAGTCGTATTTGTCTTAGCTACTTCTAATTTCGCATAGATTGTCTTTCCGAGCCATTTATCCCAACCTTCCCACTCATCATAGACTATATCTGGGCGTCGTGGTATTCCTATAGGTACATGGGCTTTGTGCCAAGTGATCCACTCGTCTCTCGTTTTAAGGTTTAGCGTATGGGCAACCTTAATCGCCTCCTGATAAGGTCTATATTGTTTGTGTTTCTCGAATGGGCTTTTATTACCTGTACCAAGAAATGTCCCCCAACTTTCCCACTCATCATAAAAATGGTCTGGAAATCGTGGAACTGTTCGCGGCTTATACTTATGATGCCATCGAACCCATTCACTACACGATCTTAGTCCAAGTTTTAGTGCTTCTCGTTTCGCCTTGTCGTATGGAAAATATAGAGCTTTGGCTGTTCCAAGAAAGTCACTATCACTAACATATGTATCTCCATAAGTCTCTTGCGGATGTGATGGTATCACACTTGGTTTATACAATAGTCCTGTCTTCGGATCTCTTTGTTGAACGAATTGTAACCACTGATCGTAACATGTCAATTTTAAACGTCGCGCCCAGGTACGTGCATCTTCGTAAGGAACAAAGTTTCCCTTTGGACGACCTGGTTTTCGCTTGGGTCGTCGTTTATCATATTCTTTCTTTTTCTGACGTTTGTTTAGCCAATCACCAATTTCGTCAATGGTGATTTCTCTTTTTGGCCGACGTCGTTTAGGTTTCATGTTATGTTGATCCACTCTTGAAATCAGTGTATAATTATTTACTATGGTCAAAATAGGAGTAGATGTGATCGATTCAATTATCATGGTGGGTAAGATAACAGGTGGAATTTTGGCTCTTATTGGAGCTACACTATTCCTCGCTTACACCTCAAGTTATGCGGAGGAACTTCGTAATGTCCATCCTTTCGATCAACAAGCACAAAAAGTATTCGGTCATCCAGTACAAAAAGTAAAGCCAGAAGGTGAAGTTGAAGTTCCAGAAGTTCTGTTTGCATGTAAATCAACTCCAACATCAATCAACGGCAAGGTTTATAATTGTGCAGAGTGTGATGGCGATGCTCGTCGGAATACTTGCACAAGCATTATGAAGGATTAACAATGGCAAGAATTCCTCCCCAACTAACATTTATATAGAGTCAACTAATGGACATCCTTCTACTTCTTCTTGCATTTCCCTTGCTATGGCCTTTCATTGCAAAACAGATTTGGAGGAATGATCTGAACTGGACAGAGATTGGAATCAATACATTTGCTGCTGTATCCCTTACGTCACTTGTGTTTCTCGGCGGCAAGATGTGGCTGTTAACTGATTACGAGATTCTCAACGGTGCAATTGAGTCGAAAACACGCGAGAAAGTCTCATGCACACATAGTTATAAATGCAAGTGCGTTCAAGTGTGTTCAAATGATGCTAAAGGTAATAGAAGTTGTACTGAAATTTGCAGCACATGTTATGATCATGACTATGATGTCGACTGGCGTATACATTCGACGATTGGAACAACATTTCTAATCGATCGTATTGATCGACAAGGTATCGAACAACCACCACGGTGGACTACTACGATGCCAGGACAACCATACGCAGTTAAACACGCTTACGACAACTACATTGCTGCTGCGGATAGGTCACTGTTTAACTTTGATTCTCAATTAAAAGAAAAATATAGAGATCTACTTCCACAGTACCCACTTGATGTTTATGACTACCATTATATCAATCGTGTACTTCCTGTTGGGGTTTCAATTACTGACCTAACAGACTGGAATTACAACGTAGGATTACTGTTGAGAAATCTTGGTCCATCGAAACAAGTTAACCTTATTATAGTTGCTGTTAAATCGTCTGATCGCAATTATGCAAATGCACTTCGATCGGAATGGCTTGGTGGGAAAAAGAATGATGTTATTGTTGTTCTTGGGACACCAAATTATCCTAACATTGAATGGGTTGAGATTATTAGTTGGACCGATGCACAACTATTTAAGGTTGAATTGCGTGATGAACTGCAGGATTTAAAGGTTGTTGATAAAATTAAAGTCCTCTCTATAATAGAGAATAAGATCGGAACGAAATTTGTCCGTAAACATATGCGTGACTTCGAGTATCTCAAGAAAGACATCCAGCCACCACTATGGTTACTTATTCTTGCTGGGCTTGGTGGTGTTGTTATCAGTCTTGGTTTGACATACTATTTTAGCCGTCAAAATGTTAATGTATCGTTTGATGGCATTGGATCTACGTCATATCGTCGTAAATCATACAGGAGCTTCTAAATGAATAGGGGGTTGTTTTTCGGTTTGTTTTTCGTTGTTGATTTCTTAATCCCATTCGTTCCACTTGGAAGTTTGCTGCTTCTTATTGCAGCACTAAATGTTGATACGAACAGATGGCTCGTTAATAAACTTCAGGGAGAGTAAATCATGTGGGTTAAAATTATTCCAGGTGCGTTGAATATGAAATTCAGATATGTAGTAATATTTAATACATTACTTTTAGCTAGTGGGTTAACGTTCATAGGCTACAAAGAACGTCCACATGTAGAGCCAATGGTTGATCCGATTGAGATTGTAACTGTTGTTGAAATCGGTCAATGCACTGAAGCGATACCAAATTGGTTTTCATCACAGCGATCAAAATGTGCTGTTAAGTTATCAAACGGAAAGTTTCTAACACTTTCTGCACCAGTTATGGTAGGTATGAGTGTTGCCACCTTAGGAGATTCTAAATGAATAAGATGTATATAGGTTTTGGGTTGTTAGCGTTTCTTAGTTTGGTTATAGCAATTATATTTGCTTTTGTGTTTATATGGCTACTAAACGATTTTTCCGCCAAAATGAGTGTAAGTGGTGTTCTTGGATATTTTATTTTCGGGTGGTGCGCTCGAAACGTTAAACCTAATTAATGGGAGTTACCAATGTTTAATAAACTAGCAATTGCTTTATTGTTTGTTTTGGGTGTTGCATACGCTGCTACTGATAGTGAAACTGTCTCCTCACTGCTTGTAAGCCTTCAGACGAAATTGACAAAGTCTACTACACTTCAGGGGACAATGGATGAGTTTACTGAAGCAAACGAACGGTTGATGAAGGAAAACAAAGTTCTTGCAGACAATCGTGACCTACAACAAAAGGGGTTCGATAAGTTTAAAGCAGCGGTAACAAAAGAGTATGATATGGAATTTAGTAAAAAGCAGGCTGAAGTCGACAAAGTGATTGATGAATTCAATTCTTTCGGTTGTGTTGGCGAACTACCTGAAGCAAAGTATAACCAGTGTACATCACTACTAGCTCAATATACTGCTAGGGTCGAACAGATGAAGGCTGATGGTAATGCATACTTGGAACGTAAGGTCGCTGGATACAATGCCCAATTAGAACCACTTGCAAATGTGATTGAACGCCAGACAGCTCGCATCGATGAAATTGCTGATTCTATGAAGACAAACTTTGACGGTTTCCTCAAATCACAGGAAGAGCAACAGAAAGTCAATGCACAAATTGCAAAGATTCGTGTCAAGCTAACTGAATTGTGTTCTGCTGAAAATGTAAGTGTTGCTGCAAAGCAACTTTGTAACGGTGTCAATTGGGACGGAAAACGTACTGATCTACCAGATCTTACAACAGTACGCCCTCCACTGTCGATTGCACCAAATAAGTAATGTTTAAGGAGCTTTTGAAATGCGTTTAGCACTTGGTATTATCGCCACTCTTGTTGGTAGTCTATTGATGCTCACAGCTATATGTGTTTCTGCATATATCGGTGCAGCGAATTCAGGTAATGAATATGAGCAGGTTCTTATCGCTCAATTGAAGAACAATGAGAACATTCTCGCTCAGTATTCACAGAAAGTGATGGAAGTCGCTCAGGTTCCAGAGATGTATCGTGACGACGTTATCAAAGTCGTCACAGCATCAATGGCAGGTCGTTATGGCGAGAAGGGCAGCCAAGCAACTTGGCAGTGGTTAAAGGAGCAAAACCCAACTCTTGATGTTTCTGCGTATACCAAGATCCAACAGATCATTGAGTCTGGTCGTAATGAGTTTCAAAATGCTCAGACAACTCTTCTTGACAAAAAGCGTGTGTATCAAACCCAACTTGGTTACTTGTGGACTGGATTCTGGCTACGTACGGCCGGGTATCCAAAAATCGACCTATCGAAGTATGATGTAGTATCTAACGACTATGCATCGGAAGCGTTTAGGGGTCTAAAAGAGCGGGGTCCAATTCAGTTGCGTAAGGAGACCAAATAATGTGGGACATTATTCTAATTAGTCTTTTTGGACTTTTACTATTCGTTGACTTTTGTGCATTCACGTTCTTCGATCGCTACATTGCTTCGTTCTTTGGACTGTTGGCAATAGGTGTAGGAGCATATTTTTTCCTACCCTGGTTTACGGAATTTATCCAAGCACGTGGAACAGACTGGAGATGGTCGGTTACGTGGATCTTGATCTATCTCGGTGTTGGTGTTGGTGTTGCAACTATTAAGTGGTTGTTCTTCAACCTACGAGTGAGGCGGAAACTGATAAAACTTCGTAGTGAGACAACATTTGATCGACAAGATTATCAATATGATGTTGACTATGCTGCAAGTTTCGAAGACCATGCTGTTCAACGTCGGAAGACCTTTTCCAAACGTGTTGAAAATTATTCTCGCGACATCTACAAAGGGAAGAGAGACTTAGCCTTCTGCAGTAAAGATCTAGCCACGGAAGAT
>Ga0315274_10005480_pt1 | contig 18557 bp, 10 predicted proteins | sample YL17G02_20_MG_FD_203700 | JGI IMG/M metagenome (GOLD analysis project Ga0315274, IMG submission 203700) | Sediment microbial communities from Yellowstone Lake, YNP, Wyoming, USA - YL17G02_20 | ecosystem: Environmental > Aquatic > Freshwater > Lake > Sediment | place: USA: Wyoming | collected...
TTAGCGGTTATGGCTTTTTTAATAGTAGGTAACATAATAATGCTCCTTTTCATGATAACATTATACTAAAAAATGTTACCGAAATACTGAACACTTACATAGCCTAGTAGGCTACCTACTAGGTGACCTACCCCCTTGCCCCCCGGCTCACCTACTAGGTTACCTACTATATTACCTAACCCATTGTCTAGTAGGTTACTTAGATGGTTACCTACTAGATTACCTAATAGATTACCGAGTAGGTTGCCTACTCTGTTACCTAATTGGTAACCTACCAGGTCTATCAAGCCTATGGGTTGAAAGAATATTCTACCGGTGCGTCCCGTTTTTATGGGTCGCACCCGTCAGTGAATCAATAAGTATTCTTATTTCAAGTATTTAACATTATATACAAGGCATGCCCGAGGCGTGCCCCCAGCATGCCACCCACATGTCCCGGTCAACCCAGGGGATTATGGTGGGGTATGCCCTGGGCATGGGTCAGATGGTTTAATAGAAGTTCTAATAAGGATTTTAAACGTAAATCTAATTCAAAATCTATCCGTCAATCTATCTCGATTTCTTCCAGAAAACCTATCCGAAATCATATCAGGAAGCATATCAGGGAGTCTATCAGGATATCTACCTGGGATTATACCAGGGTATTAACTTCACCACTCGGAAAAATCAAAAATTAAATATTAAAAAGGGCAAGCTCTGTTAGAAATAATATGGCAGACCGAGAGAATCAAATGTTAAGCGGAAATTTAGAGAGTCCCATAATTTCTAACAGGGCAAGTCCTTCTTATGCGGATTCGGATTTAGGATTTACTCCTTAGTGCATAGTGCCTATAAAAAAGGGGCGGAGAATACTGCCTTCTCTGCCCCTTGAACTCTTACTTCACCACGACAAACTTTTTACTTAGACTTCTATTTTCAATATTTGCTTTTACAATATACACACCAGTTGGTAAGAATGATAAATCTTTCTCGTGATGAGATGTGCCGGCTGATACATTGATGTTAAATGAAAACACTTTTTCACCAGCGATATTATAGACCGAGATTGGAATCTTGGCTGGTTGAGAAAGAGTAAAAGATAACTCTATCTTATTCCGAAAATGGCGGATAGCGGTTTGCGAAAAGCGGACAGCGGTCTCTTCTTCTATGCCGATTACCGGATTTAGACTAATTACCGTGAAATCATCATCAGTGCCACTGCCATCACTTCTTCCTGCAACATAGATATTTCCATCCGCACCATAAACAAGAGAATATGCATAATCCATATAATTTCCTGGTCCATTGTAGCGATAGACCCATCGTTGAGTGCCAGTTGAACTTAGACTAATTACCGTGAAATCCTCATAAGTGCCAATGCCCCAACTTTCTCCTGCAACATAGATATTTCCATCCGCACCATAGACTAAAGAAGATGCATAATCATAACCGCTTCCTGGTCCGTTATAGCAATAGACCCATCGTTGAGTGCCAGCTGAAGTCAGACTAATTACCGTGAAATCATCAGTAGTGCCATAACTCCATCCTGCAATATAAATATTTCCATCCGCACCATAGACTAAAGAATATGCTACATCACTACCACTTCCCGGTCCATTATACCGATAGACCCATCGTTGAGTGCCAAATGAACTTAGACTAATCACCGTGAAATCATTATTAGTGCCACTGCCATAACTATATCCTGCAACATAGATATTTCCATCCGCACCATAAACTAAAGAATATGCATAATCCATAAAATTTCCTGGTCCATTGTAGCGATAGACCCATCTTTGAGTGCTAGTTGAACTTAGACTAATCACCGTGAAATCATCAGAAGTGCCAATGCCAATACTATATCCTGCGACATAGATATTTCCATCTGCACCATAAACAAGAGAATTTGCCCAATCCCAACTATTTCCTGGTCCATTATACCGATAGACCCATCGTTGAGTGCCAAATGAACTTAGACTAATCACCGTGAAATCATCATAAGTGCCACTGCCACGACTTCTTCCTGCAACATAAACATTTCCATCCGCACCATAAACTAAAGAATATGCCTCATCGCCACCATTTCCTGGTCCGTTATAGCGGTAGACCCATCGTTCAGTTCCGGTTGAATCTAAACTGATAACCGTGAAATCAGAACCAGTGCCGCTGCCCGTACTCATTCCTGTAACATAAATATTGCCATCCGCACCATAGACTAAAGAATTTGCAACATCGGTAGAATCTCCTGGTCCATTATAGCGATAGACCCATCGTTGAGTGCCAGTTGATGTCAAACTAATAACTGTGAAATCCCGAGAAGTGCCACTGCCATAACTCAATCCCGCGATGTAGATATTTCCATCCCCACCATAAACTAAAGAAGATGCCTGATCAGTACTATTTCCTGGTCCATTGTAGCGATAGACCCACCTTTGGGTTTGGCTTGAGCCAATCCTAAAAAGCACAAGAATTAAGATTACTACTATCCAACAATTTTGTTTTAACATAATATCCCCATTGGTCAAATTGACCTTAATGAAAATTATTCCAACACATCTCTTGGCTTCCCAATTCTCATTGCCATTATTATAGAACGTTTTGCACTCGTGTCAAGAATAAACCGTATTAATTTCCGATTGTCAAGTTCTTTTTTCACTTGGCTTTCTTTTCTCTTTGTCAAGTGCTTGCTACCTACGGCATACCGTAATTCTAAGATTCGAAGATTTTAAGATTATCTACGCTGATTACACAGATTCAATAAATAGATTACACAGATGTAATAGATTGGAAGATTACAAATTGTAAGATTAGAAGATAATATAGACGGAATGAGATTGCCACACTATCGTTTAACTAAAATTTATTGAATCCTTTGTATTTTTCAATCTCTAATATTTGCTGATTAAGAATTTTTTCATTATATTCTTGAGCAAAATCACGTGCATTGTTTCGTGAACCATTATAAAATCTTGTGAAAAATAATGAGAAGATTAACGCGGCATCAAGATACTGTTTGTTTTTATAAGTATAGACCGTTCCGTAGAGTGATGCGGAATTAACCAAGAATGATAATATCCCCCAGCCGTATTTTCCACAATAGATTTCTCCTGCACCGGGAATTATTGAAGAGAGAATCTGTGATAACAAAACATTTTTCTTATGCTTCTCTTGAATAATTTTGGTTTTACCAATCAGAAAACTATCATTAGCCAGCGAAAAATAGTTTAGCGCATCTTTCGTTTCTCGCTCCTGTATAGCAATTTTGCCCAGCAATGTGTAGATTGTCGGTTTTAGCGTGTCTGTATTAAATAGTAACAAATCATTTAATTCAAGCTTTGCTTTGAATAAATCGCCGTGTTTCAAATAAATCTGCGCTAAAATTATTTGTGACGTTCTTGCTAAAGAGTTATTCTGTGCCGCAAGTTCCTGTAATATTTTCTCGGCTCGGTCAATCTCTCCGGCATTCAGATAAGATTTTACCAATGTAAATTTAATATTTTGTATTGAATCGCTGGTCAGATTCGCTCGATTATCGAATAAATATCTTTCGAATTCGGTTGCCGCGTTAAAATAATCTTTATGAACAAAGAGTGATTCAGCATATTGAAGACTCGGAGCGGGAAAACTAAAAATTAAATACCAAAAACTAAAAACACATGTTAAAAACATAAAAATATTTTATATATTTGCGTTTGTATCTTTAATATTTAATTTTTCATTTTTAATTTATCATAGTTCGGTGTTAAATCCAATTCGCGGACTACATTATCTATTTTCATTAGATACTGTTTAATTTGGAACTCATTATAATCTCTGGCGGCAATATTAGCACCATAGACATTACCTGACCAGAACAAAGCGGTCAGCAGTGAAAATATTGAGAACTTGACTTTCGAATTGTCATGTTCCCAATAGTAATAAGCGAGCGAACCACAACCGACAACCGTTAGAAAAGAATATAGCCCATCACCGAATCTGCTGCTATAAACCTGTCCTAAACCAGGAATAACTACTGAAAATAATGTTGAAGTCGTTCGATTTCTTTTCTTGATTTCTTTTCCATCAAAATTACACAATTCATTAATTACCGAAAAACCGGCTGGTGCGTGTGTTTGAAAAAATCGCGCTCCATCGGAGAAGTTATGTTCTTTATAAAAACTCATTCCGTAGAGAACTATCTGTTTCTCGTCAAATCCCATATCTAATACACTATTTAATTCATCACGAGTCTTTGGATAATCACCTTGCTCAAAATATACCCGAGCACGGTTATAATTAAAATAAGGATTATCTTGTAAGCTAAAATAGGAAAGTGCCTGCTGGCAATCTTTTACCATAAGATACGACTCACCAAGCATAAGTTGAATATATTCTTTAATATTGTCTTGTGTATCAGGATAAAAGAATAGCAATCGTTTGTATTCTCCAATCGCCCGTGTATAATCTTGCGATTGGAACAGATAATCAGCAAATGCTAAAGTAGTTGTTGGTTGTTGGTTGTTAGTTGTTGGTTTTGCTAAAGTGTCATTACGAGTCCACGCAAAGTGGACGTGGTAATCTCCCTCATTAGTAATATGAGATTGCTTCCCCGAATCGGGTCGCAATGACATTACCTGCGAAACATAATGATTTTCAGGCAGGTCTAATAACCGATTATTATCGACACCAAAATAATACTTATCCAAAAAAGCCCATGCCCAGGGATTACACCGCATTAATCGGTCGGCGCCCATCATTGAACCGATAACAATGCCGTGTTTATTAATACTCTGTTTGTAAAACTGCGAGCAGGTTGGTGAAAAATTACAAATGTTTTGCCCTTGTAACGGAGAGATAATCTTTTTATAGAAATTAAGCGACCAATTAGCTGTGATATTCAGTGAATTGTAAGCATAAGAAATGCTGAAGCAAAATATAATAACTAATAAAGTCTTTATGTGTCCCACTTATTTAATACTCTAAAAAATAAGAACACGATACATGAAGTATAGCGTATTAGCAGCATATATGGACGAATAAAGCAAATGCATGTCATTCGTGGTAAAAAATCTTATCAGAACTCTCAATTTATTTAGGTGATAAGGTGCTCGTAAAAAGATTGATTATTTGGTTGGTTATTGTATCCCAGTTGTATTTAGTATTGACAAATTGATAACCTTTTTCTCCTAAGGATGTGGCATATTTGTCATCTTTAAGAACCTTAAGTAAAGCTTTTGCCAATGCTTCCGCATCTTTTTCTTGTACCAAGACCCCGGTTTCATTATCTTTGATAATATCAACAATACCGCCTACCCCGGTTGCGATTACCGGCAATTTGTAAGTCAGCGCCTCGATTAGAACTACTCCTAACCCCTCAGTATCACCTTTTGCATCAATAACTGCCGGCAGAACAAAAACATCAGCATTTCGGTAACATCGGTCGAGTTCATTAGGAGATACTTGTCCGAGAAAATCAACTTTGTCTTTTACCCCAAGTTCTTCGGCTAATTGTTTAAGCGGTTCCATTTCTGGACCAGTACCGACTATAGATACTTTTGTAACCACGGATTTTACAGATTTTACAGATTTTTTTCTTGAATCGGTGTAATCTGTGGTTTCAATATTTTCTTTTGCATCAATTTCATTTCTGATTTTCGCAACTGCTTCGATTAGATATTTAACTCCTTTGCGTTCGACTAATCTGCCGACAAAAAGAATATTTTTCTCGGCGGATGTTTTTGGTTTTAGCGGTTCAATATCGGCTGGTTCGATTTCTGGTTTGGCTGACTGACCCGATGGTATTATATTAATTTCTCGGTTATAAATTTCTTTAATTCTACTTGCCGTATGACTCGAATTACACATTACCGCATCCGCACTTTTAATCGCCCAGCGTAAAAATGGTTTTAGGAATGGCAATTCTTTTTTCACCCACATCAATTCAACGCCGTGAAAATATAGAACGTGTTTTGCTTTGCCGGTCTTTGACGCAACATAACCAAAGACCGCGTGTGGCAACGGCCAATGAGTATGAATTATGTCGTATTTATTTCTTAAACAGTGTAGTGTAATCCGAACGGTTCCGAACAACATATAAAATGGCACCAAGAGTTTATTTAAAAACCCCTTTTTCACTCGGTCAACTGCGGTTTCCTCGTGAGTTAATGTCTCCCATTTCTTAAAGAAATACCGAAACCGATAAACATTAATGCCGTAAATTTTCTGACTTGGCAATCCTTTATACGATGATGTGAAAACTCGGGCATCAACCCCTTTTGCTCGTAATCTTTTTACTGCTTCAACCAACCAGGGTGTAATAATATCACCTTCATAACGCGGAAATGCGGTAGCAATATAAAGAACTTTCATCCTGTTAGAAATATTAAGGGGTGACTGGGTGTTAAGATTGGGAGTGGCAGATAAGCACTCGCTTTGGAAATTTCTAACAGGATTCACTTATTCAGATTAATCAGAAATTAGCGGTTTGTCAATGAGAGGATTTACTTGAAGAAATTACTTGCGCTTTTTCTTATTTTACAATAACAAACTTTTTTGATAGTGTTAGCTCTTCGGTTTGTAATCGGCAGAAGTAAACACCGGTACTTACTTTTTTATTGTTATTATCGGTTCGATTCCATACTAACCATCCGTTGTTTAGAGAAGATTTACCTGAGTATAGTGTTCTTATCATTTTGCCATTTATATCGACAATATCTACTTTGATATTATCTGCTGTTGGCATAATATAACGAATTCTTATAAGGTCGACTGAAGGTGAATTAATTAAAATGTCTGGGGTAATATAATTTGTTACCGGCACCCATTCAGTCGAAGTTGTAATCGGTCCGAGAAATAAAATGTGGGTATCGCTGAAATCATAACTATAACAGTCGCCACCCGTTGTAATGAAATTATCGTTTAAAATATCATATGCGCCCGCAGAATTTCTTCTTACTGCTGGCAGGTCACCCGTTGGATAGATTTTACTCCAGGTTAAAGTTGGTATATCGAGTCCATAAACATCATTATAAAAAGTAAAACCACCGTAATAATTCCAACCACCAAAAATATACAATTTACTACGCTTGGTATCAAAACCATAAGCTGGTGCACATCGTCCGCTTGGTATAATTCCGGTTGGAGATAATTGTGTCCAGTGTTCATTGCCTTTGGTTAAATCCAATGCCCAGACATCGTTATAGAATACACCATAAGCCGCTCCTCCAAAAATAATCATCCGATTATTCTGTTTATCATATAAGGAAGCCGAAGCTTGTCGCGGCATCGGTTTTGTGCCGGTAATATTTACCTGTCGCCATATCAAGCTGTCTAATTTGAATTCCCAGACATCATCCGGATAATCACCATTAATATCAATACCACTGTAAATTATCAGGGAGTTTCTTATCGGATGATAAATGTCACTTGGATTAGCACGGGGAATTGGTTTATTACCAGTTGTATTCAATATCTGCCATGATTCTGAACCCAATTGCAGATTCAATGCCCAGACATCATTATTGTAATTAGGATAACCGTTTGTCGTATCACCGCCAAAAACTATTGCACGGTGCAGTTTTGAATCATAAGTAAACGTATGATAACCTCGTTTGTGATGCGGACCAGTTACATTTAGTCTCATCCAACCCGAATATAAAGTATCTATCAAAGACATCTCATAAACGCCATCTGACCAGTAATTACCACCAAAACCACCACCAAATAATACTGCTCGTTGATTTATCGAATCAACAATTATTTTACTGACATTCATCGGCGGCAGTCCGATTGATTTCCACACCTGTGCCTGCCCAAAAACAAATATACAAACTAAAATAATTATGGTAAGTTTAAGGTACTTCATACTCATCTCCTTGATTGCTTAAATAAAATATTTGAGTAAGATAAATTAGAACTAAAGTATAAGATAACCATAACAACTTCGTAATACTTATTACATAACCAGTTTAAATATAATAACTTATTTTGTCAAGATGAAAAATAGAACTGCTTTCAAATACAAACAGCCAATAAAGTGCGATAGAATCGATATCCCAGACAATTCAAAATAATATCTTACAACCAGTAAATATTTTAGTTGGGGGGGTAATTTATTTTAAGTTAATTATCGATTACTGATTAATTTTGATTATGTCCGTGCATTCATGTCTACTACCACGGTGCAGGACGCTCAGAGGAAAACTTAAAGTAAATTTCCTCTACCCGTACACTGATTAATTTTGAATATAGAATTTAGACTTTTATAATACCATATATATTTTATGTTCGTTAAATTGTAGTGCGGTGTCCGGTTTAATATCCAACGCCATCTGGTATTTTTTAGCAAAATGAGTAAGCTGGTCTTGTCGTTCGGTGACAAAGAAATCATAGATAAGTGGCGAAACTAATAATTTCACTTTTCTGCCTTTTAACTGGTGACTCTTAGTAAAGAGAAAGTGCTCTATTTTCATCGCGATTTCAACTCGTGACAGGACTCTTCCTAAACCTTTGCAAATCGGACACTGTTCAGTTAGTGTGTACAGTAAACCGGGTCGGGTTCTTTCTCTGGTCATTTCTAATATTCCAAATCGGCTGACCTTAGAAAAATCGGCTTTAGCCCGGTCATTTTCCAAACACATCTTTAATTCCCGAACTACGATGTCCATTTTCTTCTGTTCTTCCATATCAATAAAATCAATGATGATGAGACCCGATAAGTCACGTAACCTAATCTGATGGGCAATTTCCGCCGCTGCTTGTAAATTAGTTTGGAATATTAAAGTTTCCGGGTCTTGCTCTTTTGAAAATTTACCCGAATTAATATCAATCGCAACCAATGCTTCAGTTTGGTCAATTGTGATAAATCCGCCACTCTTTAACCAGATCTTATGTTCTAAAACCTTCATCAGCTCTTGTTCAACTTTGTAATGTTCAAAAATCGGCATTTCTGCTTTATATAATGAAACACGTTCAATCAAACTTGGTGCGATGCGACGTAAATAATCAATTACCCGCTTATACTTAACCTCGTCATCAACGACTAACGCATCAACTTGATGGGTAAACATATCACGGACAATTTTAATAAGAATATCGGTCTCATCATATAAAAGAACCGGGGCTTTTTCTCTTTTTGCTTTGTTCTCAATATTAGACCAGCGTTGTTCCAGTTCTTCATATTCATTTCTAACCTCTTGTTCATTTACTGTTGCGGCCGAAGTTCGAATAATCAGCCCAACATCCGATTTCCGAATCTTTTTTGCAAAATCCCGTAGTTTTCCTCTGGTCCTTCGTTCATGAATCCGACGTGAGATACCAATCCGTGATGCCCAGGGAAAATATACTAAATATCGTCCAGCTAATGAAATGAAAGATGTAATCCTGGCACCTTTTTCACCAATCGGTTCTTTGGTAATCTGGCAGATAATTTCTTGTCCGGCGTTTATCACGATTGGTTTCGCTTCTTTTTTCTTAGGCTCGGGCTCGACTTCTAATCTCGATTCATCGAAAATTTCTGATTCCGGAATGTCCGCTAAAGGCAAGAAGCCATTCTTTCTTAGACCCATATTAACAAACGCACCACGTAACCCAGGTATCACATTTTCTACTTTGCCTTTATAGACCCTTCCTACTAAGGTTCTTCTTATATCGTGTTCTAAGTAGAATTCGACCAGTTGCGAATTCTCTAATAATGCAACTCTTAATTCACCTTCAAATTCATTCGTTGCAATGATTATCTCTTTCTTGAATTTCATTTGTCCTCCGAAATCTTTTGTTTACTAACCGCCAATGGATTGATAATATATTTCTTAAAATCATAATAAGCAAGATAAAACATAATTATTCACTAACCATTGGTGAAAACATCCGTTCGTCAACTCCTTTTTCTTTGGTGCTGACTTCGGTTTTGAGAATATAAAAATCTTTTCGTTCGACGTTTAAACATCTGACCTGCGCCTCATCTTTCTCGAATAGTTGTTGCAAAGTATTATAAAGTGTAATTTTGGGCGCAATCAATAGATGTAACTTTATTGTATTGTTCGCTAATATCTCTAAATTTCGTATCCCCGGTATTGTTTCTTTTTGCTTATTTAAAATTTCGGGATTTAACTCCCAAGGAATATCTTGTATTTCATATTCAGCAAGATTGCACGATTTACCTAACGAATCGATTTTACGGTTTATCAAACGCGCCTGCAAAATTCTCATATCTCGGGGCATAAAAAATCCTAAATCGCGCACGATATTCCCATTATAAGTCCGAACCATCTCAATGTCCAGATATTCTCCGTTTGAAACAACACCGACCGGTAACGGCGGTCCAAATGAAACAATCGGATGCGGTGAGAACCCTTTGGTATAGGCAATTGGTAATTCCGAGCGTCGCAAGGTTCGATAAATTGAGCGGACGACATCTAAATGACCGGCATAACGAAATGTCTCGCCAACCGTATATTTTATACGAAATTTTATATTTCCGAACATACCATTACCATACGACAAATTTTGTCGTAGGTCGTCAGCGGTTAATTTGAAATCGAATTTTGATTCAGCCGTCGGTGATTGCTGAATATCTGGATTTAATATTAGATTATTTTCTCTTGCTGCGTTTGGATTCAGGTTACATCCTTTAACACCGCAATCCTGACACATCATTTGGCAATTTTGCGTAATTTCACCTTGAAGTGCTTTGGCATACTCTTTCTTGAGAAAATCTTTTGTAACTCCGACATCAACAAAATCCCATTTTAAGGGTGTATCCACCACTTTCGGTGTCAAATAATCTTCAACATTAACACCCTTGTCCTCTAACGATTTTTGCCACATCAGGATATTAAACTTTTCGGTCCAATCCTGGAAGATACCACCCTTTTGATAAACGTCGGATAGCACTGAGTTAAGCTTTTCATCGCCGCGTGTCAAAATTGCCTGGATATACGATACATCGGGATTTTCCCATTTCGCACTTACATTACGTCGACGCATCGTCTGCTTAACAAATTCCATCTTTTCTTTAAGTATCGTAACCGATTCAAATCCTGCCCATTGTAATGGTGTATGTGGTTTAGGTATGAACGGTGTCATGCTAAACTTAATACCCACTCGCGAAGAAATCATTGCTGCCTTTTTAACGAACTCAACCATCGCTTCGATGTCTTGATACTCTTCGCATGGTAAACCAATCATAAAGTAAAGTTTAATATTACGCCACCCGGCTAAAGCAGCATTGTTAATCGATGTGAAGATTTTATCTTCACTGATATCCTTATTGACTAACGAACGAAGTTTTGAACTGGCTGTTTCGGGCGCAAAAGTTAAGCCAGTCTTTTTTATGGCTTGCAGTGTGTTAGCTATTTCTGAACTAAAGTCTTCTCCGCGCATTGAAGGTAATGAAATCGCCACTCGTCGTTTTGCCATCTGTCGAGTCAGTTGTGCAACTAATTCCTGTAGGTTGGGATAATCGGATGAGGATAATGATAGTAGCGATACTTCTTCCCATCCGGTTGACCGAATTCCTCGTTCTGCCAAACGTGTTATCTCTGGTATAGAACGTAACCGAAGTGGACGGTTGATAATACCTGCCTGACAGAAACGACATCCCCGTACACAACCACGACCGATTTCAATTGTCAATCGGTCATGTACTACTTCACAAATCGGCATGATTGGTGGATAAGGAAAATCGTCTTCTTTAAGTGTTATTATGTTGCGTTTTTTTATTATCGACGATTTGGTATCATGAATTAACGGAACATAAACGCCTTCGAGTTTTGATAAATCCGTTAACAAATTTTGCCGATTCTTTTTATTCCAGTTCTCATATACCTGTGCAATTTCAATACTGACTTCTTCACCATCACCGATTACAAATGCGTCAATAAAGTCTTGTATTGGCAAAGGATTAACACAGCACGGACCACCTGCAATAATAAGCGGGTCTTTGGCACTTCTATCCTTAGCAAGTAATGGAATCCCTGATAAATCTAAAATATACAAAATATTAGTATAAGATAACTCACTCTGCAAAGAGAATCCTAAGATATTAAACTTTGCTAAAGGACGTTTTGATTCTAAAGAATACAAAGGAAAATTATTAGCTTTTAACTTATCACCAAAATCAAGCCATGGTGCATAAGCTCGTTCCGCAATAACATTTTTTTGGCGGTTGAGAACCGAATAGAGAACTTTCAAGCCATAGTTTGACATTCCGATTTCATATACATCGGGCATTAAAAGTCCAAAATAAATCGGATGGTTTTCTGGCTCTTTAATATAAATGTTATATTCACCACCCGTATACCGAATCGGTTTGGTAACCAGCGGTAATATTTCCTTTAGTTTCTTTTCCATAAAATGCGATTTCATTGTAATTGGAAACTTCATGAAAGTCAACCCCATTACAATGTATAGTAATAAAATAATTATCTATATGCCATAGTTTAGGAATGTAATACGGTCATTTGTTAAATAACGATAAAAAAACCACAATCAACACATATCTAATGACATAGTATGATTAATCTTGACATGGAAAAAAAATTAAGTTAGTATTGAATTATGAGGTTTTCGAATGTGAGTACAAGAAAAAAATACAAAGAACCTCTTTTTGTACAAATCACTAAATCTAATATAATAACACAAAATGTTAAATGTTTTTATTCGTCTTTTATAACAAAAGTTTTCTGCTTATTGTTTTTTTTGATAGCTTTATTATGGGCAGATAATGCTTATGATGAAAATTTAGTAAAGGCACAAGAGGCATATAATAAATCTAATTACCAAGATGCTATTAAATTAATTAACAATGCGTTAGAATTAAAAGAGGACGACCCCGCATATTATCTCTTACGCGGAATGATATATTCTAAACTCGGCAGTAAAGATCTAGCATTTAAGGATTTTACCTCCGCAATTAATCTTAAACCGGACTATGTTATGGCATATTATCAACGAGGTAGTATCTATCAGGAAATGAATAAACTTGACTCAGCTTTACAAGATTATAGCAAAGCATTAGAGTTCTCGCCGAAAAATGCTCAGATATATCAGAAAAGATATGAAACTTATCTTATGTTAGGACAAAAAAATAAAGCTATCGACGAGTTAACGAAGATTTTAGAATTTGGTACTTTAAACAATTATACTGAATTACTAATGCGTGCCGATGAAACCTTTTTAAGCGCAGAAACCACTGTTACGATGGCATATCTTAATCGAGCGATTTCTATCGATTCCACGAAATGGGAAGCTTTTGCTAAAAGAGGATATGTTAATCATTTTATGAAGAGAAACGACTTATCTGATTTTGACTACTCAATGGCTATTAAGTTAGCTTCATCAAATTTAGAAGATACGAGAAAATTAGGTGAATGGTTTAGTTCTGTTAGACAATATGATTGGCTTATCAAATTTTATTCTTTAATGGAAAAATTTAACAAGACTGACCCGGAATTGAATGTCGGCGAGGCTTATGCTTATTTTTATCTTAAAAAACCTGACTCTTCATTGACTGAATTTTCTAACGCTATATTAAAATATCTTGCAACTGGAGATCTAAAAAATGCTGCTGAAATGTATTTTCGTCGTGGCGAAGTTTACTGCTATATGAAACAATTTTACGAAGCAAATGTAAGTTTTGCAAAAGCAAAAGAAATGGCTCCTAAAACTGAATTTAAATTAAAACTAACCCAACCTGCTGAATTGATGGGGCAAGATTCAACCAAAAACATCTTAGCCAAAATTGTCACCTCCGAACCAGTACTTAAAGGGGAGACAATCACTGAAAAGTTTTTTAATCCAGCTTCAATAGAAACACCCCCATTACTTGTTTTCGAATGTTCAATTATAGATGATAACCAAGATAAAATTCTTGATGGTGGTGAAAAGGTAATCCTGAAAATAAGAGTAATGAATCAAGGTGAAGGAATCGCTAGTGGCGTAAAAGTTACACTATCGGGAAATAGTAAAGCATTAAACTTTTGGGGTCATGAAAAAGTAATCGACGATATTCCTCCACATAGCGAAAAGGAAGTAATTTTAGGGAATGTTTTGCCATATCAGATTGAACCCGATGAAGGCAATATCATCATTAGAGTAACAGAAGCACACGGCTTTGGTGCATTAGAAGAAAAGGAGTTAAAAATCGCGATGCAACCCGCAAAGATTGAACGTACAACAGAAGTCGTTTCCGCTCTCATCGATGTTGACCAGCCTTTAACACCAACTTCATTTAGAAGAGAAAATGCTTATGCCGTGGTTGTCGGTATTACCAACTATCGTTCCAATCGAATTCCAAAAGTAGAATACGCAAAGCGAGACGCAGAGTCGATGAGAGATTATTTAACAAATATCTGCGGTATTCCAATCGAAAATATTATGACCCTCATCGATGATAAGGCGACATTAAGCGACTTAACCGCCTATATTGAAGAATGGCTTAAAAGAAATGTACGCAAAAACTCTTTCGTCTTTGTCTATTATGCCGGTCATGGTACCCCAAATCCAGAAAAAGGCGATGCTTATTTAGTACCTTATGATGGAGAACCGGGATTTATTTCAAAACTCTACCCGTTATCGAGGCTTTATAGTTCCTTGGACAGTTTACCTTCCGAAAATATTGTGGTTGCTTTAGATGCATGCTTTTCAGGAGCAGGCGGCAGGTCAGTGATTGAAGAAGGGAAAAGACCTTTACCTGCTGTAAATATTGAAAAAGTTGGAAGAAAGGTCGCCGCGCTAACTGCAGCAGCCGGAGATGAAATAAGTCAGGATTTAAACACCAAACGACATGGTTTATTTACTTATTTTCTTTTAAAGGGGTTAAAAGGAGAAGCTGATGCCAATGGTGATACCTTGATAACACTCCGTGAACTCTATAATTATGCCAAACCGAAAATCGAAGAAGAATCCAGAAAATTAGGCTACACTCAAACACCCCAAATATTTCCCGATTTAATCAGCGAAAAATCCGACATTGTAATTGCAAAAATTAAATAGATCCATTTTGGGGGTTTAATTATTTTTTAAAACCCGAATATTATCTTCAATAATTTTGATTTCCTTTTGTGCGCCAATTTGTTTGAAGATAGTAAGAGCTTGGTTAAAGTGATTTAAAGCTTTATTGAAATTACCTTTATCCTGAAAGAGTGAACCAATATTATTTAGGTCAATCGCTTCACCCTCCTTATTTCCGATTTCTTTATCGAGTTTTAATGCGTTTTGATAATATTTTAGTGATTGGTTTAAATCACCTTTGCTTTGATAAATTATGCCGATGTTAGTAAGTTGGTTCACTTCACCTTCTTTATAACCGATTTCTTTGCTGAGCCGAAGAGCTTCTTTAAAATATTCCATAGCTTTATCAAAATTGCCTTGTTTTTTATAAACTAACCCGAGATTTCCGATATCAATCACTTCGCCTTCTTTATTCTTCAACTCTCGATCTAGTTTAAGTGCCTCTTGGTGATATTTCATAGCTTGTTCCAAATCACATCGGGCAAGACACACATTTCCAATATTACCAAGTTGCCTTGCTTCTTCTTCTCTACTCTTAATTTCTCTACCTTTTTTCAATGCGTTTATATAGTATTCAAGTGCTTTATCTAAACTACCTTTAGTTTCATAAATAAGCCCAATATTTCCAAGTTGTGCTGCTTCACATTTTATGTAACTAATTTCGTGAGATACCTTACGACTTTCTTCGCAATATTTCAAGGCCATATCTAAATCACCTTTTATTCGATAGATTAGTCCGATATTACCAAGTGCTATTGCTGCTCCTTTTCTATCTCCATAGTGTTGAGCAAGAAGTTGCGAAATATTATAATTTAGCGAAGCCAAATCTAATTTCCCTAATCGGTAATTGCAAAATCCAATCAGATTAAAAAGAGTTACTAATTCACTGCCTTTTGCGTCGTTTGTTGCTTTCCGGAATTCTTTAATTGCGTTATCCCATTTATACTCTCCCATCAATTGTGTCCCTTCAACAAAAGTTCCTAAAACAACAGAACTTGCTGATGATAAACCCTCGGCATAAATTGGAAGTCCAAAATTTCTCTCAATATTCTCAATGTTTTTGTTAGCTAAATCTACCATTTTTTCAATTTGTTTCAATCGTTTTTCTTCTTCGGTCCGCAAACGAGCCCGCTGTGGTAGAACCCAAGCCAGAAAAGCAACTAATAATCCAACTACTGAAACAATAATCCCTAACCAACTCAAAGAAATTTTACGGTTTAAGATAGACTTCATCTTTCTAACGCTATCTTACCGCCAAAAAGATAATTGGTCAATAGAATAATCTAATCAAATGTAAAAAGATTGACAACATATATTTCACAAGTTAAAATCATTGGTTGAGTAAAAATCAAATAAAGAAATATCCGCGAGGTAAGATTGCTTCGGTAAGACCTCGCGATGACTTCTTTTACTTGGAGGCAAAATGAACTTTTTATTATTATGTGCAATGGTTTTTAATATTGCAGCACCGAGTGCACAAATTATAACCGACAGTAAAAACAGCACTGCTATTCAATACACATTGCCTGACTATAACATCGAAAACGTTGCGGTTAATGGCAAAATGTACAGTCGTGTTGTAATGCCTGGCAATCCCGTTACTTATTTAGAAAAAGGATTACCAGAACTGCCGAGATTATACTCAAGTATTATTATCAATGATAATGGTGAATATGCTTATCGAATTATCAATGCGGTTTATGAAACACTCTCGGTCAATACGATTTTACCTTCTAAAGGTAATTTAACTCGTGACATTGACCCGGAAAAAGTTCCTTACGAATTTAGTGCATTCTATCAAACAGACAAATGGTTTCCCGAAAGCCCGATTGAGATAGGCACACCTTATATCTTAAGAGATTTTCGAGGACTAACGGCTCATTTTAATCCGTTTCAGTTCAATCCAATAACTAAACAATTAGTCGTATGTCGTAACATTACGGTCGAAATCTACAAAGATAAAGATGGCGGCGTCAATATCAAAACCAGAAATTCGAGTGCAATTACAGTGACAAAAGAATTTGAAGATATGTACCAATCGTTCTTCATAAATTATTCGCCCAGCCGTATTGATACGGTTTTGGAACGAGCGGGTCGAATGCTTGTGATTACTACTAACTCGTACTACAATAGTATCCTGCCCCTTGTCAATTGGAAGCGAATGAAAGGAATCCCAACTAAAATTGCCCTGTATCCGGATAATACTGGTTCAGGCACTACCGCACTAAAAAACTATATTCAGACCGAATTTAATTCAGGCGGTTTAGTCTGGATTTTGATTGTTGGCGATGCTGAAGATATTCCACCGGCAATGAGTTTTGGAGTAACAACAATTGATATTGCTGACCCGGTTTATACTTATCTTGAAGGTGGCGATTATTATCCCGACGCATTTATTTCGAGATTTTCCGCTAATAGTCCGACTGATGTTAGCAATCAAGTTTCACGGACTATCGCTTATGAGACCGCACGCAACTCAGGTGATAATTGGGAAAGAAAAGGAATGGGTGTTGCCTCAAACCAAACCGGTAGTACACCTTATTATGATTCGACTCGATGCAATTGGCTAAGAGCAATGTTGTTAGGTTATAATTATCTATCGGTCGATAGAATTTATGACTCCTGGGGAACAATTGCGATGGTCTCGGCAGGACTTAATGAAGGACGTTCAATTGTTAATTATATCGGTCATGGTAGCACAACATCCTGGGGTTCGACCGGATTTGCTAATGCTAATGTTGCTGCCCTTACTAATTATAATAAATTACCCTATATTATTTCGGTTGCTTGTTATAATGGTGATTTCCAGGGAACGACTTGTTTTGGTGAAGCCTGGTTAAGGGCAGGAAGTGCCGCGAATCCAGCCGGTGCGATCGCATTTTATGGCAGTTCAATATCACAATCATGGGTACCACCGACCGTCGGCCAATCCGCTGCTTGTTCGCTTTTAGTTCAAAACCGATTTAATACAGTTGGTGGTTTAATGTTTAATGGTTCCTGCCATATGATTGCCGCATACGAACCAGGAACTCAAGGCACACAAGAATTTCAGAACTGGCATATCTTTGGTGATGCTTCGGTGCAAGTAAGGAATCTGCCACCGCAACCAATGACGGTTAATCATTTGAGCGCGTTTCCGATTGGTATGAACAGTATAAATGTTGCGGTTTCTGGTGTATCGAATGCGTTGGTTGGAATCTATAAAGATACTTTGCTTTATGGTTCAGGTTATACCAATGCTTTGGGTAATGTTCTGATTAATTTTAGCCAGCCGATTTTGACAATGGGTAACCTGCACATTACAGTTTCAGCTTATAACCAAGCTACTTATCTTGAATCAATCCCGGTTGTTTCGCCCACTTACCCTTATATAATCGCTGGTCCGACTGTGCTTAATGATTCAGGTGCTAATGGACAAATCAATCCCGGTGAGCGAATTGATTATGGTATTTGGGCAAAAAATATGGGTGTTGGAACCGCACAGGGTGTTTACGGAAAATTAACTTGTGATTCATTTGCGACTTTAGTGCGAGACTCAAGCTGGTTCGGAAATATTCCAGCTAACGATTCAGCTTATTCTAATCCTT
>Ga0315274_10005481_pt1 | contig 18557 bp, 17 predicted proteins | sample YL17G02_20_MG_FD_203700 | JGI IMG/M metagenome (GOLD analysis project Ga0315274, IMG submission 203700) | Sediment microbial communities from Yellowstone Lake, YNP, Wyoming, USA - YL17G02_20 | ecosystem: Environmental > Aquatic > Freshwater > Lake > Sediment | place: USA: Wyoming | collected...
GGCGCACAAACTGCACCCAGGCAGCGTCTTCCATCCGGACGAGCCTTTCCGCAAGCGCCCGTTCTTCGCTCTGTTCCATCGAGTCCTGTCTGCCTTCAGCCGGCTGCTTCTACATACTAATACGTCGGAAAGGGCGGGAATCCTTCGAATACGCCGATACTATGCAGAAAAGAGTCTCATGGAGAGTGGTTTTGTCAAACTAATAATTGTGCTGCGGGGCCAGGCGGCTTTGTCTAAAATGTTATCTGCAACGATTAAGGCCGCGTGACGGACGGCGCCTGTAGAAGGCAAGCGCAATTCGGGAGGGACAGGGCGTGCTTCGTTCGATTCTTGTGTTGGCGGCAATGATTGCCGTGGTATTCGGCGTTTCGGCCCTCGGCGGCCTTTTCACGAGGTCGTCGATCCCCACGTGGTACGCCGCGCTGAAGAAACCCTCCTTCACACCGCCGAATTGGGTCTTCGGACCGGTGTGGACGTTCCTTTATCTCTCGATGGCGGTGGCGGCGTGGCTCGTGTGGAGAAAGACTGGGTTCCAGGGCACGGCGAAGGCCGCGTTCGCCCTTTTCGCCGTGCAACTCGCGCTGAACGCCGTATGGACGCCTGTGTTTTTCGGTGCGCACAGGATAGGCGCGGCGCTCGTCGTAATCGTTTTCCTGTGGGCGGCGATACTCGCGACCATGGTAAGCTTCTGGCGAATCGCGCCCTTGGCGGGAGCGCTCTTTCTGCCCTACCAACTCTGGGTCACACTGGCGACGGCGCTCAATTTCGAATTCTGGCGCCTCAACCGCTGAAACGGTTCCCGCTCTGCATGTCCTGATTGGCCTTAGAGGTCGACGCCTTATTGAGGATTCGCAGGCGTAGCCGCATCCTTCGCCGCAAGCGCGGCGGGCGGGTCCTGCCACGCCTCGAAGATCACCTTCGCGATTGTCGTGTTGTCGATGTAACGCCCGTAGACGGGGTCGTAGCCGGCGGGGTAGCCGACAAACATCGTCGCCCCGACACCGTTGGCAAAGAAGGGTACGAGCGAATTCGTGTGCGAGCCGCTGTTGTACTTCATGACGGGCATGTCGCCGGCTTTGGTCGGCGCTAACGGAGCCGACGTCGGGAGTTTCTCATCGGGCGTTTTCCCCGGAGGGGCAACGTATCCGGTCTCATGGTCGGCGGTGACGATGAGCACCGTCTCCGACCAGGAACTCTTTTTCTCAACCCAGTCGCATACGGCGCGAATGGCCTCGTTGAACGCCGTGCATTCCTCGATAGCCCTGCCGCTCTGATTGTTGTGGTTGGCCCAGTCGACCGCCCCGCCCTCCACTATGAGAAAGAGCCCGTCGGGGTCGTCGTCGAGGACGTTGAGCGCCGCCGCCGACATCTCGGCCAGGGTGGGGACGCCGGCCGTGAAGGGGACGGCGAAAGGCGCGGCCTTCGCGTCGCCGCCGCGGCCCTGCTGGAGGGTGGCGTACACCCGCGGGACGCCGAGGACGCGCTTCGGCGCCGCTCCGTCGGCGAGTTTCCGGAAAGCGTCGCGCGTCTCGATCAAGGTCCACGCGTCGTCGAGTTGCCCGTTGTGGTCGGCGTCGACGCGCGCTCCGGCCTTACCCGCGACGAGCGATTCCCAGAGTTCTTTTCCTCCCACGAAGGCGTAATCGGCGGCGTCATCGACGTCGTTCTTATCCGTGTCCTTGTTAAAGCCGGCGACGCCGTCGGAAGTGTAGAGCGGATGGCCGCAGCCCATGATCGCGTCGACCGAACTCTTCTCTATCATTTCGGCGGCGATGGCCGAATACGCGCTTCTCGACTCGTTGTGGGCGACGAAGCCGGCGGGCGTGGCGTGTGAAAACTCAACCGATGTCACGACGCCCGTGGCCTTACCCAGTTCCTCGGCGCGCTCGACGACGTTTTTCACCGGTTTCCTGTCGGGGCCTACGCCGATTGCGGAGTCATAGGTCTTGACGCCGGTGGCAATCGCGGTGGCGGCGGCGGCGGAGTCGGTCGCGCCGGATCTGAGATAATCCGGATTCGAGAGCGCTTGCGCCCCGTCATAACCGCCCTCCACGCTGTAGGTGCTCATCATGAGCCGCAACGGGAACCGCTCGTAAGGCTGGTCCCCGGTCCTGCCGTAGGTGTAGTAATCCGTGGCCCGCATGATATTGAGTCCGCAGCCGTCGGCGACCATGACGATTACGTTCTTGAATTGCGCGCGCGCCGGTGTCGATTGCGTGTCGTCGCCCGCAAGGCTCGTCCCGAACGCAATGAGCACACAGCAGAAAATCGCCACGGCAAAGTAACGTCCACTCTTCAGTTTTCCCGGACTCCTCATCTCCTGCGCTCCTCTCAGGGTCGTTTCCGTCCATGCGCGGCTGTCCGCCGCGCGTCGACGTATGTCCGCGCAATCATGCCAGACAACGCGATTTCGGGATTTTATCCATAGCGGCGATAAATGGAACAGCCGCGTTCAATCTCGCGGCCGACGGCGGGGACACGCCGGACTTGCGAGCCCCTTGTGGCTTGCCGTCGCCCGCTTCGCTCTTACACTGTGTCGTCGTGAATTTTCGCATTTACCGTTATCTCTGAAAGGGGCGGATATGGCGGCAACGTCGACGGGTTCCTCGGGCGGCAGGCCGATGATAATGGGCACGCACGCGGTAGTGTCATCCGGGCATTACCTCGCGACCGAGGCGGGGCTGGAGATCCTCCGTCGCGGCGGCAACGCCTTCGACGCGGCGGCCGCCGTCGGATTCGCGCTTGCGGTCGTCAAGCCGCAGGAGAACGGTTTCGGCGGCGAGGCGCCGACGCTGGTGTATTCCGCGCGCGAAAGGAAAGTCCACGCCGTCAGCGGCCACGGCACAGCGCCCGCAGCCGCCACAATCCAACTCTTCCGTGAACTCGGCATCGACATGATCCCCGGCGACGGTTTCCTGGCGGCGGTTGTCCCCTGTGTGCCCGCGACATGGATACTCGTTTTGGAGCGGTTCGGAACGATGCGCCTGGCGGACGTCCTTGCGCCCGCAATCGGCCTCGCCGGCGGCGGCTTTCCGGTTTACGACGGGCTGCGCGAGAGCATCTCCGGCGCGGCGGAACGGTTCAGAAACGAGTGGCCTTCCTCCGCCGAAGTCTTTACCCCCGGCGGGCGCGTCCCCGAATGTGGCGCCATCTGGCGAAACCCCGCTCTCGCCAGGACCCTGAAACGCCTCGCGCGCGCGGAAGGCCGCTTCAGGAAAAGAAAAGACGGCCTGCGCGCCGCGCATGATGAGTTCTACCGCGGCCCCATCGCCGAGGCAATTGTAAAATTCGCCCGAAACACCGCCGTTAAGGACGCATCCGGCAAATCCCACACCTGCCTCCTGACAGTGGAGGATTTCAACCGCTACCAGGCGCAGGTCGAAAAGCCCGTGAGCGTCCGGTACCGCGGAGTGAATGTCTACAAGTGCTCGAGTTGGACGCAGGGCCCCGTAATGCTCCAGGCCCTGACTCTCCTGGAGGGGTACAACCTCCGCGATATGGGGCTCAACTCCGCCGACTACATCCACACCGTCACCGAATGCATGAAACTCGCCTTTGCCGACAGGGAGTTCTGCTATGGCGACCCCGACTTCGTGCGCGTTCCGTTCAGGAGGCTCCTCTCCAGGGCCTACGCGCGCGAGCGGCGCCACTTGGTGGATGCCGGGCGGGCCTCTATGGACCTGCGCCCCGGCGGAATGCCCGCAATCAGGCCAAAGAGCGTGTTGGACGTCGACGCCGAGTTTGCCAAACGGACGGCGGCCAAAGGCGGCAGATGCGGCGACACCACCAAACTCGAGGTCATTGACGCGGCGGGCAACATGGTTTCCACGACTCCAAGCGGCGGCTGGCACCCCTCGTCGCCGGTCATCCCGGGCTTGGGCTTCCCCCTGGGCACCCGCGCCCAGATGTTCAGCCTCGTCGAGGGTCACCCCAATTGCCTAAAGCCCGGCAAACGCCCGCGCACCACGCTGACCCCGACGTTGTCCATTGCCGGGAATGGCACGGGGATGGCCTTCGGCAGCCCCGGAGGCGACGCCCAGGACCAGTGGGCGCTCCAGTTCTTCCTGAACGTCGTCGAATTCGGAATGTCGCTCCAGGAGGCGGTCGAAGCGCCGACTTTCTGGACCGACCACTTCCCTTCGTCGTTCTACCCGCGCACGGCGGACCCGGGGTCGCTCAATATCGAGAAACGGATCCCCGCCGCGGTGATTGACGAACTCAAATCCCGCGGCCACGTCGCGTGGCCTTACCCCGAGTGGAGCGGCGGGAACACGCACGCGGCGAGTTTCGACCCGAAGACGAAGGTCCTGTCTGCGGCGGCGACACCGCGCGACGAACCATCGTACGCGGCGGGGTGGTAAGAGTGTGTCTCGGTAGTATGGAGGACTTCTTTGATACTCTGCGTGAACCTGAACCCCTGCGTCGATAAGACGGTGTACCTCGACAGTCTGCAAATGGGGGTGATCCAAAGCGCGTCCAAAGTCACGATCACCGTCGGCGGCAAGGCCAATAACGTCGCCCGTGTCCTGGCCGCGTACGGCAGGAAGGCCGTCGCGATGAACTTCTTCGGCGGCGAAACGGGGCGCCTGTGCGAGAGGCTCCTCCAGGAGGACGACCACCTGCCGACGGAAACCGTCTGGACCAAAAGCCCCACGCGCGAAATCATCACCATCTACGAGAGCGGCCTCGACCGCCACACCGACATCAAGGAGCCCAGCCCCGTCATCACCGCCGAGGAGCGAGAGGAATTCGTGCGCAAATACAGGGGCCTCCTCCCGCAGGCCGAGTGGGTTTCCTTCGGAGGCAGCGCGCCGAGCGAGTCGGTGGATTCGCTGCCCGCCCAGTTGTGCAGGCTCGCGCGGGAGGCGCGAGTGCCATTCGTCCTCGACTCCTCGGGGAAGGCAGTTGCGCTTGGACTCAGGGAGCGCCCCTTCATGGTGAAGCCAAACCGGACTGAGGCGGAAGCCCTCTTCGGCGAAAGAATCACAAGCGACCGAGACGCCCTGGCCGCGCTTGAGAGACTCTCAGGGAAAGCGGAACTTGCTGTGCTTACTTCCGGCGACGAAGGTTTTCTTGCGGCATACGAGGGGCGGCGCTACAAGGTCGATTCACCGAAGGTGCGGACTGTGGACGCCGTCGGGTCGGGGGACGCGGTGGTCGCCATGGTGATAATGGGCCTCTTGGACGGGAAGCCTTTCGAGGAAACGCTTGCGATTGCGGCCGCCGCCGGGGCGGCCAATGCCGCGTCAGTATTGGCCTGCAGAATCCGCCCCGAGGACGTCGCGGCGCTCGTGCCGCGCGCGCGAGTCCGTTTGCTGTAGCGGACGTCAGGGCTTCCGGCGCTGCGCCGCGGACTTGCCCTCGTCCCTCGGAGTCGTCACGGGGATGTTGAACCTGCGCAGGAACGCCGGGTAGTACGGCAGTTCCTGGAGGTTGATGTTGAACGCCGCCGCCAGCCGCGTCGGGAAGTAGTGGAACGCCAGCGACCGCGCTTTCACCGCGTCGGGCTCCTTGGTCTTCGTCGACCTGTACGCCGCAAGCAGCACGAAAGCCTGCGAACAGAAAAACGTCAAACGCAGGTCGACGGCGTGCCCCGCGGCCTGGAGTTTCGAGACGGCCCACCCGCCCAGAAGCGGCATCGGCGCGCCGCAGAGGACCACAAAGGTGTTGTAAAGCGCAAACTGCACCGACCGCCCCACCGGTTTGGACGTCTTGTAGATCATCGTGGACACCGCAACGTTCACGGCCGCGGCGGCAAAGCCCGCAACGATGTTCACCACCGGCAGGAAATGCCACGCCCTTTCCGGCATCCCGGGCGGCACGGCAAGCCAGACCAGAGTGCACGGCGCCCACGTGAGAAACCCCAGCGTCATTATGGGCTTGCACCCGAAGCGGTTGACGAGTTTGCCCGCTACCGGGGACGCCGCGAGGAAGGCGACGTGCCAGAAGGAGTTTATCACCCCCAGCCCGAAGTAACTCACGCCCACGTCCCTTATCATATAGGCCGGGAAGAAAGGCCCCGCGACGCTCGTCATCGACCAGCACACGTGGACAAGCGCGAGTTTCACAAATGGGCGGTTGCGGATCGTGCGCCGGGCGATCTCCATCATCGAGCGGCGCGACTCGTCCGACGGCAGCGGACAGTCCGCCTGCGGAAGCGTCAGCATCACCGAGACCAGCCCAAAAAGCGTTCCGAAAAAGAACAGCCCCGTGAACGCGAAAAGATCCATGTTTCTTATCTTGTCGATAAACTTGCCTTCGACGATTGTGAATCCCGCAAAGACGATCATCCAGTACATCGCCGACTTGCCGAAAAAACTCCCGCGCCTGTCCTCGGGAACGAGTTCTCCCAGCCAACTGCCGCGCGCCGAGTTCGATAACTGGCTCGTCCCCGTCACGAGCGCCAGGGTCCCGATGAGTATAGAGAATTGGAGCGTTTTGAGATTGGCCGGGGTGATGAAACCCAGGTGGCTTCTTGCATACTCGGTGCCGATGAACGGTATCGCCGCGATGAGAAACCAGCACAGCGGCGCGACAAGTCCGAAGCCAAGAGCAAGTTTCTTGCGGCTGATGCCCCTTTCGACCAGGAGCGCCCCGGGGAACTGAAAGATGATAAGGAGTTGCGGCAGCGTGGTCATAAGGCCCAGCATGAAGTCGCCGGCGCCAAGCTTCATGGCAAAACCCGTGAGGAACATCCCCCCGGTGCTCGCGGCAAAAACCGACCACAGCATCGCCTGCGCGTAACTGCACTTTATGGCCCGGTCCACCTCGCGGTCGCCGGGCATTGCTATGGGCCTGGTCAAGGACGCCGCATCCTGTAAATGCACGTTTCCAGGCGGTGTATTATGTCAACGGCACCTCCTATCGCAATTGCCGCCCGCGCCCGCGCGCCGGAAACGCTGGTTTTCCGGAATAGCCGCGGGCAAGCCGTGGAAATGAAACGGCGCCCCGGCCGCTCGCCGGGACGCCGTGATCCGTGAAGGGCTATCGTGAATGACCGCGTTACCGTAACGTCTGCGGCCTCCGACTCTTACTTCGTTTCCGTCTTCGTCGTGTCAGCTTTGCCGGCACCCATCATCGGGCAGCAGGACATTCCCTCGCCTGCCTTAACCTCGGCCATCTTTCCCATCATGGGACAGGACATTCCAGCGCCGGCCATGCCCATCTTGGCGCACATTCCCTTGCACATGTCCTTCATCGTAGCGGGTGTGCCGGCGAGGGTTTCGAGGGTCTTTTTCTGGTCGTCCGTCAGCGCGGCTTTGACATCCTGGCGGGCCTTGAGCGAAATTGCCGCGATCTTCGTTATCTGCTCGTCGGTCAGTTTGAGGTCGTCTTTGACCGCAAGGACGGCCACGGGGTCGTCACTGGCTATGGCCGAACTCGTAAGCATCTTGTGGCGCATGGCCATCGCATCGGACATGCCCATTTTCTTCATGTCGCCCATGCAGGGGCACATCATGCTGTCCGTGGACATCGCCATGGACTTGCCAGCCTCGGCGGCCCCCTGTCCCATCTGCATCATGTGGCCCGAATGCCCCATTTCCCCCGCGGTTTTCTCCTGGGCGGCCACCCACAACGACACAATGCCGACAACCGCGACCACTCCTGCGACTAACGCCATTTTCCGCATCATCTTGATTCCTCCAGAGGTCTGCCCTGCGGCTGGTATCCAGTCTTCAATCCGGCGCCATGGAGACGCGCACAGTACATGTACGACCGACGCACGGGCTTGTTAGTTCCATAAGACAAAGGCGCCGGGCCGGGACAACCGCACACGGCGTCGTCAGGTACGGGGTCACTCTCTTTCCATGCCGACGAACGCAGGCCGCGTGGGGCGGGGCCGCAGGCCATCACTTCGGCGGCCGTTTCCCTATCTTGTGAAGCACTCGGGCTTTGTCCTGGTAGAGGTTCGTCACCTTCACGAAAACCTGCCGGATGCTCCAGCCCCCCTGGGGCCACGCCGCGGACGCGTGCCGGATCGCGTTCACGTCTTCTTTCTCGAGGATGTCCACCCACATCTCAGTCTCGCGTCCCGCAAGCCACACCTCCGCCAATTCGCGCGCAAGCGTCGGCTCCGTGCTTTCAGGCGCTTCGTTGTCAAGGGAAGCGGCGACTGAGTTGTAGATCTTCACCTCGGCGTTGAAGAAATTGAGCATCCGCGTGACGTGCCAGCGCTCCTGGGCCCTGCAATATTCGACGAGGCGCCGGGCTGTCCAGCCGGACTCGTCAAGCGAAGCGTCCAGCGCCGCCGGCGACAGGGCCTGTGTCACCTCGATGAAGCGCTGTCGCGCCCTGTGGAGCCCGCGCACGAGCCTCATGAGTTCGACGTTGTCCGGTTGAGGATCTCCCACTGTGAATTCCCCGCGTCCGAAGGACAGGATTATAGGGGCAACCGGCAACTCCGCAAGGCGCGCGGCCGCGGCGGGTACATGGCCGCAGTTGCATTCTGGATTCTTGTCTGCCCCATTGTATGACACCGGCGGCCTTGCCGTGGGGAGTCTCTTCTTGCAGGGATAAAGATTGTCTTCGCGCGTGCCATCTTTTTTGATGTGCCAATGCCGGCTGCTGGGAAGACTCAAAAAAACGACACAATCTCGTATCACGCAAAGCCACAGAGCGGTTCGAGCAGGCCGTTCGGCAGTGCCTTTCGATGTTCTCGAGGCCGCGAGTGGAATCGAGCGGCTCACGGCAGCGAGCCGTTCGACTGGCTCACGGCCCTAAGCGGAGTCGAAGGGCCTGTCGAGCCGCTCACCGCCCTGAGTCCCGGCTTGTTAGGGCGTCGCCGGGGCAAGCCCGACCAGTCCGGATCGAAGGGCCACGAAGAGTCACTCGGGATCTTTATTGGTGACGCGCGAGATGACGTTCTTCATGTGATGGCGATCAGCGTCGTCAAGGACAATGCTGCCGATCCCGTTTTCAGTCATCTCTTTGCGGCTTCGTGGCTTTGTGTGAGTCGGATTTCGAACACCGGCAATATGGCGCTGGGTTCTTCCCAGCACAGGGCAAGAATGGTCATGCGCATTGAGAGGCCCCCCGCGGCCCGCGGCGGAAAGAAATCGGCGGCCTTCCCCGTCCCCACGACCCGCCGGGCCCGTTCAGGGCTTGACCAGCGTGCTTTCAGTCGATAGCGTAGCCGACGTTTGGCTGTCTTTCGCTTTCTCGCGAGCCCTGGCGACCTTGCTGATGAGCGGTCCAAGACAGACCGTTTTGCCGCTGTTGACGTCGACGACATAAACGCCTCTCTGCTCTTCATCGCCGCCATCGGGTTGTCCGATGCATGCCACGCGGTCATTCGATAGCCACCGGGGACATCCATACATCACGTCCTGGCTGAAGATGTCGCGCGGGCTGGATCCGTCGGTATTCGACACAAAGACCGTTCCGCGGAAGGAGATCAGGATGCTGTGGTCGTCCGGCTTTCGAGGGTCCCACACAAGATAAGCGAGTTTTCTCCCGTCCGGCGACACGTCAAACATCCCGGCGGCGCCAGTGGATAGCACGCTGTCCGGCAGCAGGCCTTTGAGGTCCCGTCCTTCGAGATCAACGCTGAACACCTGAAGCGGAATTGTGTCGAGCCCCTGTTTGCCCGCGACAGGCAGCTGCATTCTGTTGGCGGTGAAGATGACGCCTTGCGAGTCCGGCAACCACCCGATCCAGAGGTACGGGTTGAAGACGACCCCCGCGGGCTCTATCAAGCGCGTTTCGCCCTCGCCAGCCTTCATTGTCCATACCTGCACGCTGGCCAGGCCGGCATAGGACGGGTCGGCCGTGGCGGTGGCAATGACGGCTATGCGCCTGGAATCCCGAGACCATGCGTAGCCGGCGGAAACGCAGGAAACGAGGTCCGTGTAGGGGCCGTCTATCTCCCGGACCCTCAGTTCGAGGAACCCTTTGTGCTGCCGGTCGGGCATGAGGTACGAGATGAACTTCCCGTCAGGAGACCAGCGAGGGCAAATCATCTCCAGTTCCACTTCCCTGAGTTCCCGGCCGGAGTCCCCTATTTCCTTGCGGTCCACGGAAGACAGAACCCGCCCTTTTCGGTCGCAGATCGCGATCTCAAAATAGCGCCCATCGCCTTCGCCCCTGTCGAGCGCGCAGAGCAGCCTGTTGCCGTCCGGCGAGAATTCCGCGCGCACGACCTTTTCCGCAACGAATGTCGCCTCTGTCATGTCGGCGTTGACCATGTAGAGATCGCCCCCCCCGCAGACTGCTATCGTCCCGTCGGGCGCCGAACTGACGTAGATCTGCTCGAAACAGCCCGCGAGAAGTGCCGTCGCCGCGAGAAGGCCTACAAGGGAAAAGATTCTCCGCATCTCCTATCCTCCCGTATGCTCATTCATGCTCGTTCTTCTCAGCCTGGATTCCCATTTCTCCGATAATCCGCTCATAACTCCAGAATCTTTTAGTTGTCCTGGAACTGCTCCCGGCGGGAGTAAGCTCGCGCCATTTGTCGGGGATCTTCCAGAACTCGCTGTGGACCTTGGCAATGACGACCGGCGGCGCGGGCGCGGTTGCAGGCAGGCGCCCCGCGCGGTAGCCCGCGAATCCGGCGGCCATCGCCGCCAGAAAAATCGCAGCGGCGGCCGCCCAGAGCGGCACCCGGAGTCGCGCGCCGGGTGCGCTGCGTCTGCCAGACCGTCCCGTCACGCGCGCGTCAAGCGCCGGCGGCGTTTCAAACGACAGCCCTGACCTTGCATCCTCGAAGACGTTCTCCAGCCGCCGGAGCGTCTCGCGGCACACGGCACACCCGTCAAGGTGCTCCCGCAGCCTCCCCTCAGCCTCCAATTGGCATTCGCCTGCCGCCAGGTCCACAATGGTGTTTTCGAATTCCTCACAACCCATGGTCGGCTCCCTGCGCCGAAAGGCGCTTCCTCAATTCGCGCACCGCGTGAAAAAACCTCGACTGTGCCGTCCCCGTCGGGCACCCCAGTACCTGGGCGATCTCCCTGTAAGTAAGCCCCTCGACTACCTTGAGCAGGAATACTTCCCTGTGTTCGGCGCTCAGTGCCCGCACGGCTTCGCGTATCTCGCCGGCCGTTTCATCACGCTCGGCCTTCACTTCCGGCCTGCAATCCCGCGCGGCGCGGTCCTGCAGCATATCGGCTCCAACGTGCCGCCGCTTCCCGGCTGCCTCCAGGTAATTCAGCGCCAGGTTCCTGGCAATGGCGAATACCCACGTCGACGGCAGCGCCCGCGCCTCAAAGCCTTCGGCCGCCGCCACGGCCCGCGCAAACGTCTCCTGCGTCAAGTCCTCGGCCGCGTGACTGTCGCCCACCATGCCGCGAATGAAGGAGTAGACGCGGTCCTTGTGTTCCCTGTATAGTTCCCCGACCCATTGCGACATTCGCGCCGATACTCCTCCCGCACCGAACGCTTCATCCATCTTAAACAGCAACGTGCCCCGATTGTTCAATCCTATCCCTGCTCAGCGTCAATGACACGAAAAAATGGCCGTGCAGTGGGCCCGGAAGCCGTCCGGACGCGCCGCCTGTAACTTCCGCCGGGAAAATGGATTACGCGGACGGGCAAACCCGATATAATACACATGTCCCCAGAGAGGGGAGTTTCGGCGTGATCGTATCATGCGGGGTAATCCTCGCCACAGACAGGGGAAATCCCGGCATTCGGGGAGCAAGATGGCCCAACTGAGAAAGCTTTTCGTGACAGGCGGCTGCGGCTTCATAGGTTCCAATTTCATCCGCTTCGCCCTGGCCGCCCGCCCGGATCTCTCCATCCTCAATTTCGACAAACTCACGTATGCGGGGAACCTGGAGAACCTCAGTGACGTTGAAAAGGACCCCCGCTACAGGTTCACGAAGGGCGACATTGCGGACAAGGCCGCCGTCGAAACCGCGCTGGATGAGGAATTCGACGCCGTGGTAAACTTCGCCGCGGAGACCCACGTCGACCGCAGCATCCTCGACGCGGGCGAATTCATCGCAACAAACGTCCTCGGCACGCAGGTACTCCTTGAGGTCGCCCGCGCGCGGAGCGTGAAGAAGTTCATCCAGATATCGACCGACGAGGTCTACGGGTCACTGGGGCCCGAGGGCTGTTTCACGGAGACGACCCCGCTTGCGCCAAACAGCCCCTACTCGGCGTCCAAGGCGTCAGCCGACCTTATCGTGCGCTCGTATTTCCATACCTTCGGCTTCCCGGCGGTCGTCACGCGCTGCTCGAATAACTTCGGCCCTTACCAGTTCCCGGAGAAACTGATACCGCTCTTCGTTACGAACGCGCTTGCGAACGAGCCGCTGCCGCTCTACGGCGACGGGATGAACGTGCGGGATTGGATATACGTGGACGACCATTCAAGCGCCATACTGACGGTGCTTGACAGGGGCGTGCCGGGCGAAGTGTACAACGTCGGCGGCGGCAACGAACGCGCCAACGTCGATATAACGAAGTTCATACTGCGCTCGCTCGGCAAGCCGGAGTCGCTCATCAAGTTCGTCAAGGATCGGCCCGGCCACGACCGGCGCTATGCGATAGATTCCTCCAAAATCCGTCGCGAACTCGCCTGGGCGCCGGAGCGTTCGTTCGAGGACGCCCTCGAGCGCACGGTGAAATGGTACGTCGGAAATCCGCGCTGGTGGCAGCGCGTCAAATCCGGCGAATACAGGGAGTACTACCGCAAACAGTATGGGAACCGGTGAGGGGCGCCGCGGGAAGCGATGAAGACCAGGCACAAGATCATAATCGCCGATGCCAGACTGATGAGCGAGGTTCCTGACGAATCCGTTCATCTGGTTGTCACCTCGCCCCCTTACTGGCAACTCAAGGACTACAGCGGCGAAGGCCAGATCGGCTACAACGACACCTACGAGGATTACATCAACAATCTCAATCTCGTGTGGAGCGAATGCTTTCGGGCGCTTCACAAAGGTTGCAGGCTCTGCATCAACGTCGGTGACCAGTTCGCAAGGTCTGTCTACTATGGGCGCTACAAGGTAATCCCCATAAGAACCGAGATAACGAGGTTCTGCGAGACTATCGGGTTCGATTACATGGGGGCCATAATCTGGCAGAAGGTCACCACGTGTAACACCACGGGCGGCGCAACGATCATGGGCTCGTTCCCATATCCGAGAAACGGCGTCGTCAAGATAGATTACGAGTTCATCCTCATTTTCAGGAAGGGCGGCCCTGCGCCGGCGGTATCGCGCGAAGCCAGGAATATGTCCCGCTTGACGCTTGAGGAGTGGAACGAGTACTTCAACGGCCATTGGACGTTCCCGGGCGAGCGGCAGAAGAACCACTTGGCCATGTTCCCGGAAGAACTTCCAAAGCGGCTCATAAGGATGTTCAGTTTCGCCGGTGAAACCGTCCTCGACCCCTTCCTGGGAAGCGGCACGACATCTCTGGCCGCAATGAACAATGGGCGCAATTCGATCGGTTATGAGATAAACGCTTCTTTCGTGCCGGTCATAAAGGACCGCCTCGGCATGACGCAGGCAAGCATGTTTCCGGGCGCGGACGTCGAGTTCATCGAGCCGGTGGACAGAAAGCAGGATTTCGCATCCAGGCGCGCTTCTCTGCCCTACCTTTTCAAGGATCCTGTCGCAATCGAGCGTAAGGTCGACCCGAAGGGGCTGTCCTTTGGCTCTCGGATCGACGCCGCGTCGCAGCCGGCGCCCAACGGCCTCTGCACGGTTAGTGAGGTGCTCTCGCCGGAAATGCTGAGGCTCGACAGCGGTCAGAAGATTCGACTCATAGGAATCCGTACGGAGCCTTCCACTGCGGAACCTGCCGTGGATTACCTCACAGCCAAAGTGAAGGGGCAGAGAGTCTTCCTCAAATTCGATGAAAGGAAATTCGACGAGGAAGGAGCGCTTCTCTGCTACGTTTACCTTCGAAACAAGACCTTCGTCAACGCACACCTTGCGCGTACCGGGTTTGTCCGCGTTGACGGCGCAGGCAATTACAGGCTCAAAGCGAAACTGCTGTCGGAAAGCGACAAGGCCAAGTGGCAGGAGAGTGGATACTCAATCAAGCCATGAACCGCTGGCGCGGGATTGACTCTAAGCAGGGCTTCGGAGGGACCTGCAGTATTCGTCCGTAGCGAGTGTGCGCCCGTTTCTTATTCCCCTCGCCCCTCGGGAGAGGGGCCGGGGGTGAGGGCGCAGGGACGAGATTCAGCGTGCGCCCCATCTCGCTGCCTTCGAGACAGGCGGCTTGTCTGCATTTTGCCTGGAGGGTTTAGAACAGGGTTGCGTGCGCCTGCGCTGCCTGGAGGATAAAGCCCGCAGGCTTGCGTATGGGAACGGGTTTGTGAGTCGTCATTGGCTGTCGCAGGGAGGGTGGACATGCGCATACTCGGAATTGATCCCGGAACGAGGACCGTCGGCTGGGGCGTCGTTGAGACGACCGGCGGCGCAACAAGGGCCATAGATTACGGCGTCATCGACGCGAGCAAATCGAGCACGGAGTACGCGAAGCGCTTCGCGTTCATCCACCAGGAACTCACGCGCGTTATCCTCAAGAACCGCCCCGACGTCGCGGTCATCGAGGAGGTCTTCACGTCCGAGGCGCTCAAACGCTCGATTGAGATCGGCGAGGGGCGCGGCGTCGCAATACTCACGTCGGCGCTTGCCGGACTCCCCGTCGAGTCGTACAGCGTCAAGACCGTCAAGAAAAGCGTTGTCGGCAACGGCAACGCAGACAAATCACAGGTCCAGAAGATGGTGAAACTGCTTTTGGGCCTGGCCGAAGTGCCGAAACCCGACGACGCCGCCGACGCGCTCGCAATAGCGATATGCCACAGCCACCGGTGCAGGGCCATCCCCGTCGAAAGGGCCGTACCCAGGGCGGTCGAGGCGGACTGATGCCCCCGGCAGCCGACTTCGAACGCGAGCCGCTTTCGACGCAAGTCCGCTTTGTCAAAGGCGTCGGCCCCAGGGGCGCCGAACTTCTCGCAAGACTCGGCATAGGCACCGTTTGCGACCTCCTCTACTATGCCCCTCGTGATTGGCAGGACCGCACCGAAATCATACCGATGGCCAAGGCGCGCGACGGGATGCAGGCGATGTTCGCCGGGCGCATCGCCGACGCGAAGTTCAAGAGGACGGGCTGGGACAAGTCGCTCTTTCAACTCTGCGTCGAGGACGGGACGGGGCAGATTATCGCGACGTGGTTCAACCAGCCGTACGTCGCCGAAAGGTTTGCCGAGGCCGAAAAAGTTATCATCTGGGGTAAGGTTTCAAAGTACCGTGGAAACTACCAGATAAACTCGCCCGAGTACGAGATACTCGCCCCCGACGAGGAAATCGACGGTTCGGACTACGGCGGGATCGTGCCGGTGTACCCCTCAACCGAAGGGCTGACGCAGCGCCGGCTGAGGATGATCGTCTCGAATTGCATTGACGGATATCTTGCGGCGGTAGAGGACGCCGTCGATGAGAGATACCGCGAGACGAGGGAACTCCCGCCGGAACGGGTGGCGCTCAGGAACCTGCACTTCCCGAAAGACGATGAATCGCGCGCCGCTGCCCTGCGCCGCCTGAAGTACGACGAGTTCTTTCTCCTTGAGACCGCCATGGCCCTGAGGCGCGAGAATATCAGGCGCTCGGGCGGGGCGGCGAAGATTCCCGTGTCCGACAAGGTCGACGAACACATCAGGCGGTTGTTCGATTTCAAGTTCACTCCGGACCAGGACGCCGTGATAAAGGACGTAAGAAGTGACCTGGGCGAGTCGGCGCCGATGAACCGGCTCTTGCAGGGTGACGTCGGGAGCGGCAAGACGGCCGTCGCAATCTACGTAATGCTTTCGGCGGTGGCGGCGGGCTTTCAGGCCGCGCTCATGGCGCCGACGGAGATACTGGCCGAGCAGCACTACCGGACGCTTTCGGCGCTTCTGGAGAAGGCCCGCGTGAAGTTCGAACTCCTGACGGGCGGCACGAGCGCAGCGGAAAAGAAACGCATCAGGGCGGTCGCAGCCGCAGGGGAGATTGACATAATCATCGGCACGCACAGCCTCGTCGAGGAGACGATTGATTTCGCGAAACTCGGCGTTGTCGTCATGGACGAGCAGCACAAATTCGGCGTGATGCAGAGGGCGGCGCTTCGCCGCAAAGGCCAAAATCCCCACTGCCTCGTCATGACCGCGACGCCCATCCCGAGGACGCTGATGCTCACGATCTTCGGCGACCTCGACGTCTCGATTATCGCAAATCCCCCTCCCGGCAGGCAGCCGGTCGTTACGCGCTGGGTGCCTCCGGAGAAAAGGCGCGAGGCGTTCGAGTTCATTCGGCGGCGCCTTGCTGAAGGCAAGCAGGCGTTCTTCGTGTATCCGCTCGTCGACGCCGCGGACACCGTCGCGGCGGACGTCAAGTCCGCGACGGAAACGGCGCGGGAACTGCGCGCGATATACGCGGACTTCGGCGTGGAGCTCGTGACCGGCGCGATGGACGCCAAAAAGCGCGACGCGGCAATGACGGCGTTCCGTGCGGGAAAGGTACGTGTCCTCGTCGCCACCGTCGTTATTGAGGTCGGAATCGACATACCTAATGCGACCATCATGGTCGTCGAAAACGCCGAAAGATTCGGCCTGTCGCAACTCCACCAACTTCGCGGGCGAATCGGGCGCGGCGCGCAAAAGTCGTTCTGCCTCCTTTTCAGCGAGCCGAAGACCGATGAGGCCGACCGCAGGCTCCGGGTCATGACTGAGACCTCAGACGGCTTCAAGATCGCCGAGGAGGACCTGAAACTCCGCGGTCCCGGCGAATTCTTCGGCACCCGCCAGCACGGCCTGCCCGAATTCAAGTTCGCCAACATCATCGACGACTGGAAACTCCTCCAGTTGGCCCGCGAGGACGCCTTCGAACTCGTCTCCCTCGACCCCCTCCTCAAGCGCCACGCCCTCCTCTACAAGGCTGTCCTCGAGAGATACAAGGGGCAGTTGGATTTAGTGGAGGTGGGGTGATGAGCCATGTCTTCCTGATTGGCGCAGGGTTCACGCGCGCCGTCTACGGCGAAGAAGCGCTTCTGACAAAAGACATAATGGGCCAACTGCACCTTGGCGACTTCCCTGAAATGCAGGATCTACTTCTCGATGCCGGCGGCGACATCGAGCAATTCATTACACTGCTGGATCTGAAGTGCCTGCGCCTTCGCGAAAAATCCCCTTCCGAGGCAAGGAGATATTCGCAAATCAGAGAAACGATTGTCAGCAGGATAGTCAATTTGTTCGACTACAAGCGTCTGAATGTGACGGGGATTGAGAACCACCTACTGCTTGCGCAATTCGTGAGGAACCTCCCGAATGGAACCGCCATTCTTTCGTTGAACTACGATAGCGTCCTGGACCAAGCGCTCTGGCTAAGTGGTCGGTGGACGCCTTTCGGTTACGCGACCAGTGTGTTTCCTAGTAATCCGCCGTCGAACAGAGACGGCATTAGGCTGCTGAAACTACACGGCTCCTGCAACTTTCGGCAGCCAAGTAAGGAAATCAGGTCAAGGTTTCCCACGGACAAGGATGGGTTCGTCGTCGAGCTTAACAACGATATCTTCCCGGGACTTGAGTCCCAAGTGAACACGCGGTATAGCGATTGGGCTGCCGAGCCGTGTGTGGTGGTAATGAGCTACGTGAAGCAATTTCCCAGGCGAATATGGGAACTCTGGTGCGAGGCCATTGCGGCGTTGGCGAACGCCGAGAGATTAACCATCATCGGCTGCTCGCTCAGGGATGAAGACACATTTCTGAGATTCGCGCTGTATCACTTCGGCATGAAGGAGGGGGTCGCCAAGTTTCAGATTGACATCGTGGACAAAGACGAGGAACACTGCGGTCGCATTGAGGAAAAGGTGCGAGGCTTGGTTGCATGGCCGGAGAAGCAGAACATCATCCATTACGAGGGATTAGATCATTACCTGTAATAGATGTGCAACGTAGCGTCCGCACGTCCAAAGGAACGGACAGATCCCCCATGCGGCCAGAGCGCCAAGCGCAATGATGGCTGTCGGAGGTCACTGCACGCGCGAAAAGCACTTGCAGGGCGGTCGCATAGTTCACTACGGTGTTCCCTCGGCCGTGTGTCTATATGGCTTTGGGGTAAATGGAGGGGCAAACCAACGGAGTTCTACCGTCATACCGAAGGAAGGGGCCGAACGCGAACGCTCCCCTCGTCGACGACCGAAAAGCGACCCTCCCAGTCGGAGCGGCTTTCGATTACCGCAACGATCGATGTGGCGAGGCCTTCGGGCGAGGCCGGCGCTAACCGTAGTAGAATGACACCGCAGGGGGACGTGAGGCCCTTCTGAAATGCGAGTTCCCCGAAACCCTTATCGAAGGTGAGAAGGACGCTCTTATCGTCTTGCGCGCGCTTTATGACTTGCGCATCGCTTGCACCCGGCATCTCGGTGCGGATCCACGTCACGCTATAGCCCTTTTCGCGAAGGGCCTTGACCGTACAGCCGGGCACATTTTCGTTGGCGAGTATCTTCATGCGTCACGCTGGGATGGGATAGATTCGCTCGGACTTCAGCACCTCTGCGGCGTATTGGATGCACGCGAGTATGTCCTCGTGCGCGAGTCCGGGATAGTTATCGATGACCTTCTT
>Ga0315274_10005482_pt1 | contig 18556 bp, 18 predicted proteins | sample YL17G02_20_MG_FD_203700 | JGI IMG/M metagenome (GOLD analysis project Ga0315274, IMG submission 203700) | Sediment microbial communities from Yellowstone Lake, YNP, Wyoming, USA - YL17G02_20 | ecosystem: Environmental > Aquatic > Freshwater > Lake > Sediment | place: USA: Wyoming | collected...
AAGCTGCGCCTTATTGGGGTTTTTTGGTGGAGGTGAACGGGATCGAACCGTCGACCTCGGCGTTGCGAACGCCGCGCTCTCCCAACTGAGCTACACCCCCACAGTCGAGCATTTGGATCGTAGCAGACGGAACGAGATCGAGTCAAGGTGAACGCTCGTTCCTGTTGCTTGCGTCCCTATCTGAATCGGTCATCCGACTTCCGCTCCGACACGGTCTTGCTGACGCGCTCCAGCCAACCCGTCCGGACATCTGTCTGCGCATCGAAATCCGGGACATACGGTTTGATGTCCAGCAGAGGCGTGCCGTCAAGCATGTCCACGTTCTCTACGTGCACTATTCCACCCTCGATCTTCACCAGCTTCACCACCGACAGGCCGATCGGATTCGGACGTTTCGGGGCCCGTGTGGCGAAGAGACCTCGCGCCTCGGAATCCATAAATGGAACCACATGGAGATCAAACCCCGTGCTCCGATGGAAATGGTACAAGAGGATGATATGCGAGAACCCCTCCAAGTCTTTCAGCCCATCCTGAAACTCCTTGAACACCTCCACCCTCCCCCCCACACCGACCGCACCGGCAGGCTGAATGGGCATCCCCTCGATCCGCGGGAACGGCGTATGTATGATCCCGATTGGCGCGTACTCGATCTTCATCTTCCCTCGCGAAAAACAACCTCAGCCTTGTTTAGCTCCACATGAGGTCCGGCAAGATCCGAGCTATTTCTCCTCGAGACGCCTGCGGAGCGCTTCGAGCTCGTTCCGCAGTTCCCACGGCATCCGAGTTCCCAAGCTGTCAAAGAACTTCTCGATCTCGTCCGCTTCGTCTTTCCATGCCTCGGTGTCGACTTTGAGCAGTTCATCCATGACGCCGGGCGCGAGGTCGAGGCCGGTCATGTCCAGCGCCGTCGGCGTCGGCACGAAACCGATGGGCGTTTCGACGGCTTCCCCTTCCCCGCGTGAACGCTGCAAGATCCACTCGAGCACGCGCAGGTTCTCTCCGTAGCCGGGCCACAGGAAGTTGTCATTCTTGTCCCGCCGGAACCAATTGGCGTGGAAGATCCTGGGCGGGTGCTTAATGATGCGCCCCATGTTGATCCAGTGCTTGAGGTAGTCCGCCATGTTGTACCCGCAGAACGGAATCATGGCGAACGGGTCGCGGCGAACTTCGCCGTACTTGCCATATTGGGCGCGGGTCAGTTCGGACCCCATGCCCGCGCCGACAAACACACCGTGGTTCCAGGAGAACGCCTCATATACGAGCGGCGCAAGCGTGTTTCGCCGGCCGCCGAAGATGATCGCGGAGATGGGCACGCCGTGGTGGTGCTCCATGCGAAACGACGCCGAGGGGCATTGCCGGACGGGCGCCGTGAACCGGCTGTTCGCATGTGCGCCCAAAATCGGCTTGCCCTTGTCATCGGTCATGCCGGGCCGCCATGGGCGGCCAAGCCAGTCCAACGCCTCGGCGGGCGGCTCGTCATCGCCTTCTTCCCACCATACATTGCCTTCCTTGGTCAGAACAACGTTCGTGAAGATAGTGTTCTTCTGAACCGTAGCTATCGCGTTCGGGTTCGTTCGGGCGTTCGTGCCGGGCGCTACACCGAAGAACCCGACCTCGGGATTTACGGCCCAGAGGTGTCCGTCGGTGTCGATGCGAATCCACGCGATATCGTCGCCGACCGTCCAGATTCGATAGCCTTTGCTCTTGAGCCCCTGCGGAGGAACGAGCATCGCGAGATTCGTTTTGCCGCAGGCGCTCGGGAACGCCGCCGCCACGTACTCGATGTGTCCGTTAGGTTCCTCGACGCCCATGATGAGCATATGTTCGGCAAGCCAGCCCTCCTGACGGGCCATCCAACTCGCAAGGCGGAGCGCCAGGCACTTCTTCCCAAGCAGCACGTTTCCGCCGTAACCCGAGTTCACGGACCAAATCGCGTTGTCTTCCGGAAAGTGAAGGATGCGCCGCTTCTCGGGATCGAGCGTTCCCTTGCTGTGGAGGCAACGCGTGAACTCGTTGCTCTGGCCGAGCGTATCGAGAACCTCTTTTCCCACGCGGCACATGATGAGCATATTGAGCACGACGTAGATGCTGTCCGTGAGCTCGATGCCGATCTTGCTGAACGGTGAGCCAACCGGTCCCATCGAGAACGGCACGACGTACATCGTCCGGCCGCGCATCGCGCCATGAAAGAATCCCGCCGCTTCCGTGTACGCCTCTTCCGGGTGCTTCCAGTTGTTTGTAGTGCCGGCGTCGGCCTGTCGCTGACAGCAGATGAACGTCCTGTCTTCCGTGCGGGCAACATCGCGAGGATCGGTTCGGTGATAGTAGCACCCGGGATGCTTCTCAGGATTCAACGGGATGATCTCACCCAAGCGACAGGCTTCCGCACGAAGTGCGTCGCGCTGCGCGTCGCTGCCGTCAATCCAGACGACGTCATCGGGAAGACAGAGCGCGGCCATCTCCTCGACCCAGTTCCTGAGGATGCGGTTCGTCGTCGGCCATTCTTCTTTGTGCCACACTGCACTTGCTGCCATGTAAGGCCCCTCCCGCTGAAGTATGCGGCTTTCCCGTTGCGCTTTGCCGGCCTGGATACGCGGCGGGTTACAGTTCGCGGGCAATCTTTTCCTCGAATTTCAGCCCGTTGCCCGCGCGTCTCGCCGACCCAATGACCAGATTATAGACACTGCGCTCACGATTTGTCCAGATGGATGGACGAGCGGGTGATTTTGAAATGTTCAAACGGCTATGGTAATTTTGCATTCTCATGCGTGAGTTCCCGGTTGTTTTCGAGGGCGTTGAAACCGCGTTCTTCATGTCTCCGGAAGGAGTCCGTCAAAATGCAGAGGTCTGGCGTATTCGAGCTTGCAAATAAGGTGGCCGTTGTGACCGCGGGGGGCGGAGTCCTGTGCAGCGCGATCGCAGAGGGCTTCGCGTCGGCGGGTGCGGTGGTGGCCCTTGCCGACGTCCGCATGGATGCGGCCCAATCCGTCGCGGATCGGATCGTGAAGGCGGGTGGAAAGGCCAAGGCGTATGTCATGGATGCGTTCAGCCGGGCTTCGATAGATGCGTGTTGCGAGGCCATATTCGAGGACTACGGACACGTCGACATATTGCTCAACGGTGTGGGCGGAAACATGAAAGGCGCGACGACCAGCCCGGAACAGTCCTTTTTCGATCTACCGGCGGATGCGGTGCAGAAGGTCCTCGACCTAAACCTCGTGGCCGGGGCGATCGTCCCGTCGCAGGTGTTCGTTAAACGCATGAAGGACAATCCCGGCGGCGCGTCGATCATCAACGTGTCCTCGATGAACGCGTTTCGCCCCTTGACGCGCATCCCGGGCTACAGCGCCGCGAAGGCGGCGGTCAGCAACTTCACGCAGTGGCTCGCGGTTCATCTCGCACAGGAATACAACCCGAAGCTTCGCGTCAACGCGATTGCGCCGGGGTTCTTCCTCACCGAGCAGAACCGGTTCCTTCTGACCGACGAGAAGACGGGCGAGTTGACGGCGCGCGGCAAAGCCATCATCTTGCACACGCCGATGGGCGAATTCGGTAAGCCCGAAGATCTCGTCGGCGTCGCGCTGTGGCTGGCGTCGGACGCTTCGCGTTTTGTGACCGGTATAGTTGTTCCCATTGACGGCGGTTTTTCCGCATTCTCAGGTGTGTAGACAGCAGATTCAGGAGTACAAGAAATGAGCGATCACCTGTCGCTAATGCAAAACCATGTGCCGAAGCATGAGTTCTTCATCGCCATCGATTCCGACGGTTGCGCCTTCGACACGATGGAGATCAAACACAAGGAGTGTTTCATCCCGAACATCATCAAGTATTGGGACCTCCAGGCGGTGTCCAAGTACGCGCGCGCGGCGGCGGAGTTCGTCAATCTCTATTCCAAGTGGCGCGGCATCAACCGATTCCCGGCCCTGATCATGGTGTTTGACCTGCTCAAAGAGTGGGACAAGGTGATCGAGCGGCACGTCAACATCCCGGAGGCGCCAAACCTCCGGGCTTGGTGCAAAGCAGAGACGAAGCTGGGCAATCCCGCGTTGAAAGCCTATTGCGAAACGCACAATGAGCCGGATATGCATCAGTCCCTGCACTGGAGCAAGGCCGTGAACGAGTCCGTGGCCGACATCGTGAAAGGGGTGCCGCCGTTCCCATGCGTACGCGAGTCATTGCAGAAGGCCAGCCAAGCGGCGGACATCCTGGTCTGCTCAGCCACGCCTGGCGAGGCCCTCATGCGGGAATGGCAGGAGCATTCGATTGACCAATACGCGTTCGCCATCGCGGGACAAGAGGTCGGATCAAAGGCCGAGCATATCGCGATCTCCGCGAGCAGGAAATACTCCACGGACAAGATGCTCATGATTGGAGACGCGCTGAGCGACCTCAAGGCCGCGAAGACTAACAAGGCGCTGTTCTTCCCCATCAACCCGGGCGATGAAGAAGACTCCTGGAAGCTCTTTTACGAGGAAGCGCTCGACAGGTTCATCGCCGGAGAATATGCCGGGGAATACGAGGCCGCGCTGATCAAGAGATTTGAGACGTACCTCCCCGAAGTGCCGCCGTGGAAAAAGCACTAGACGATTTTGGATTTTAGATTTTAGATTTTGGATTCTGCAAATCCAAGAACCTATTCCGAAACGGCTGAGGACTTAAGAGCCACATGTTCTACATTCTTGCCGAAAGGATTCCCGAAGGGAGCGCTGAATTCGTTTCGCCGGAAATCCAAAATCCAAAATCCAAAATCCAAAATCGATGAGAATTATAGCCGACGAAAACATCCCGTATGTCCGCGACGCCTTCGGCGCACTGGGCGATGTCACAACAATTTCAGGCCGCGCGATAAGCGCGGACGCCGTTCGAGACGCGGACATCCTTCTTGTCCGTTCGATCACCAAGGTCAATCGAGTATTGCTGGACGGTTCGGCCGTGCGGTTCGTGGCTACGGCTACGATCGGGGAGGACCACATCGACAAGGCGTATCTGGCGGAACGCGGCATCGCATTCGCCAGCGCGCCGGGATCAAATGCGGACAGCGTCCGCCAATATGTGACGGCCGCCCTGCTCGTCATGGCCGAACGGTTTGGTCTCGATCTGCGCCGACTCGGTCTCGGCATCGTCGGCGTGGGCAACGTCGGAAGCCGCGTCCATCAAAACGCCTGCGCGCTCGGGATGCGCTGCGTTCTGAATGACCCGCCGCTTGCGAGGCTTACCAAGGATCCGAAGTACCGGCCCATCGATGAGATCTTCGACTGCGACATCGTCACCTTGCACGTGCCTTTGACAAAATGGGGGCGCGATGCAACGCGTCATCTTGCGGATGAGACGCTCATCCGCCGCCTGAAGCGTGGGGCCGTACTGATCAATACCGCACGCGGCGCCGTGGCCGACGGCGAAGCCGTCAAGCGGGCGCTGGACGACGGCCACCTGCGCGCCTGTGTGCTGGATGTCTGGGAACGTGAGCCGAACATCGATGCGGAACTGCTCAGGAGAGTGTTTATCGCAACGCCGCATATTGCGGGGTACTCCTTCGACGGCAAGGTCAACGGCACGCGCCAGATCTACGAGGCCGCGTGCCGGTTCCTCAATACTGCGCCGCGGTGGGACCCCTCTCCCCTACTCCCCGCACCCGAGTGCCCCTTTCTGGATGTGGATGGAAACGACCCGGACGCCGTGCACAAAGCCGTCCGCGCGGTGTACGATATAATGCGAGATGAGGCGGCGACGCGCACGCTTCTCGACCTCCCGGAGCAGGAACGCGCGAAACGCTTCGACCAACTTCGAAAGGAGTATCCGCGGCGCCGCGAGCTCTTCAATACGCGAGTACAAGTGACACCGCCGAATCCGGCCCTGGAAGAATGTCTACGGAAAATCGGGTTTACTATTGAGCGGTGATATTGCGCAGAGAGAGGCATTTTGATGATCTCGAAGATTGCGAAGAACAACGGGCGCCTTTCTGAGAGCGAACTCAACGCGTTTGTCGCACAAGCCTTTGAACACGCTGAGATCGACGGCAAGCGCATCTTGTTTGTAATCCCCGACAGCACGCGCAGCATGCCGATGCCCAGCATGTTCCGTGCGATCTTCGCGGCGTTGTCGGGGCGTGCAGCGAAGCTCGACTACCTCGTGGCGCTGGGCACGCACCCCCCGATGACCGAAACAGCCCTCGAAAGCCTCCTCGGGATTACCCACACGGAACGGTGTGCGAAGTACGGCGACATCGGCATATTCAACCATGAATGGAACAATCCCGATGCGCTGACCTGCGTCGGGACCATCAGCGAGGAGGATATCGCGACGCTCTCGGACGGCATGCTGCGGCGCGCCGCGCGGGTGGCGGTCAACAAGCGGATCCTCGATTACGACGCGCTCTGCGTCGTGGGCCCGGTGTTTCCGCACGAGGTCGTGGGTTTCAGCGGGGGCAACAAGTATTTCTTCCCCGGCATCTCGGGCGCGGAAATCCTCAATCTGTTCCACTGGCTTGGGGCGTTGATCACGAACCCAGTGATCAACGGCACGAAAGACACACCCGTGCGCGCCGTGATCAACCGGGCGGCGTCGCTCATCCCGGTGCGGAAGTTGTGCTTCTGCCTTACGGTGCTCCACAAGGAGGCGCGGGCCATCTTCTTCGGCACGCCGGAAGAGGCGTGGAGCGCGGCGGCGGATCTGAGCGCAAAGACGCACATCGTCTATAAAGACCACGCTTACAGCAGTGTCCTGGCGATGGCGCCGGCAATGTACGACGACATTTGGGTGGCCGGCAAGTGCATGTACAAGCTCGAGCCCGTCGTAGCGGACGGCGGCGAACTGATCATCTACGCGCCGCACGTAGAGCAGATCAGCACTACCCACGGAGATCTGATCAAGAAGATTGGCTATCACACGCGAGACTATTTTCTTGCCCAGATGGAGCGGTTTTCCGATATCCCTGGAGGCATTCTCGCGCACTCGTCCCACGTGAGCGGCATCGGAACTTATGAAAACGGCGTCGAGAGGCCGCGCGTACAAGTGACACTGGCCACGGCCATCCCGGAGGCGGAATGCCGCGCAATCAACCTCGGATACCGTGACCCGGCGTCCATAAACCCCGAAGACTGGCGTGACAAGGAAAATGCCGGCCTTCTTCTCGTGCCCGAGGCGGGCGAGATACTCTACCGGCTCAAGAAAAACAACCCCGTGCCGCGTCCGCCGAACCTGTAACGCAGCACTGTCGTGCTCGTGATCATAGTCGCAATCGAAAGAAGGAAAGACGGCTCTGTGAGTATGGTGATGCTTCTTCCATCGATCAGGGGTGAGATCGCAAGATCGATTACGAGCACGAGCAGGACCCTTCTGCAAAGAGCAGGAGTGATCCTGCTTCTCACTCTTACACTCGTCGCGTGTTCCGACAAGGACCCCACGGAGTACAAGCCCGACCCGACGGCATTGGAGCTGAACAACAGTGCTGTCCAGGCTCTCGAGCAGCACAATCTGGACCGCGCCCTGGAGTTGGTTGACAAAGCGATTGCGGCCGACAGCCGCTTCTACAGCGCCTATGCGAACAAAGGCGCCATCTTGAAGGAACGGGGCCGTGAAAAGGAAGCCATCGCGGCGTTTAGAAAAGCGATCTCGCTCAATCCGGATTTTGCCGATGCATACGTGCCCCTCGGCGCCCTCTATGAGAAACAGGGAAAGACTCCGTATGCAAAGAAGCATTACGCGATAGCCGTCCGCCTGTACCAGGACGCGTTCCAGAAGGAACCGGATGATCCCCGCATCGTCGGGAACCTTGCCATTGCCTTGTTCCTGAACGACGACCGAAGCGCCGCACTGAAATGCCTGACGGAGTACCTCGCCCGCCATCCCGAGGATGAGACAATCTCGCGTGTCAAGTCGAGAATCGAGGCGAAAGACCGCAACGGATTTACCGGACGGCGAACCGGCAAGCAGTGAACAGGGCTTAGGGTTTGGGGTTTAGGGTTTGGAGGTATTGGAGGCCGTATCGGCCCAGTGATACCCTAGACCCTAAACCCCAAACCCTAAACCCTTCGTTAAGAAGGAGAAACGGAAATGCCAAGAAACGTCATCGTTGCGCAGTCCGGCGGGCCGAGTCCCGTCATCAACAGCTCCCTCAGAGGGGTCATTGAGACATGCAAGATGTTCCCGGAGACCTTCGGCGCGATCTATGCCGGATGGCATGGGATTGAGGGTGTCTTGAAGGAAGAGCTGCTCGATCTTTCGGCGCAGGACGAAGAAGAGGTCGCACTGCTGCGATGCACGCCTGCCGCGGGATCCATCGGGACGTGCCGATACAAGCTCAAGAAGAACCAGACGGAGGATTTCAAGCGTGTTATCGACGTGATGAAGGCGCACGACGTCGGGTACTTCTTTTACAACGGCGGCAACGACTCCATGGACACCGCACACAAGGTCAGCATCATTGCCAACGAGCAAGGGCTGGACCTCGTCGCGGTGGGCATCCCCAAGACTATCGACAATGACGTTGGCGATTCGGAGTTCAAGCTGATCGATCACACGCCGGGCTACGGCAGCGTGGCGCGATACTGGATGGGGATCGTTCAGAACGCGAATGAGGAAAACGCGGGCTCCTGTCCCGCCGACCCCGTGCTGGTGCTCCAAGCGATGGGACGGAAGATCGGATATATCCCCGCCGCGGCGCGCCTGGCCGACCCGAAACGCGAGACGCCGCTCCATATCTACATGGCCGAGGCCGGCGTCACGGCGGAAGAGATGTGCGACAATGTCAATGATGAGCTGAAGCGCAACGGACGGTGCATTGTCGTGGTGAGCGAGGGCTTTGACCTGGGCGATCTGGGTTTCACCAAGGACAGCTTCGGTCATGCACAGTACAGCGCATCGAAAACAACTGTAGCGCAGCAAGTGGTTACTATGCTGAACGGCCGGAAGCTGCCGGTTCCGGGCGCGGCGCGCGGCCAAGTCTCCGGCACGGACCAGCGCGACACGTGCGTCTACGCCTCGGTCGTCGACCTGGACGAAGCCTACAAGGTGGGCCAGAAAGCGGTCCTCATCGCCCATGAGGGCGAGAACGGCTGGATGGCCACGATTCTCCGCAAGCCCGGCATCATCTACAGCGTCGAATACGACAAAGTCCCATTGGAGAAGGTGGCGAATTCCGAGCGCGCGTTTCCCAAGGAATGGATCGCTCCAAACAAAATCGACGTAACGGACGATTTCATCCGGTACGCGAAACCGCTCGTGGGCGAGGATTGGGCCAGCGTACCCGTGGTCAATGGCCGGCAGCGTTTTGCGCGCTTCAAACCCATCTTCGCCAAGAAGAAACTGCCCGCATACGCTCTGCAGTCCGTACGCAGCTAGCCCCGACAGTGCCTATCTCATTTTCAGTCATCCCTGTAGTGGATGGAATGGACGTCGTGGACAGAATGGACGTAACCCCGTAGGTGGGTCTTTTCGGTGTCCACATCGTCCACGAGGTCCATGCCGTCCACCATTTGAAGAACCGCCTCCAATCTTGACTGCCGAATCTGGGTTGAACGCCGCCCCAGGACCATCACTTGATCACGGCGCCGTGCCTCCCGCATTATTGCGCTGCCATGAGAGCCTTTCTTAGAACGTGCGGCCCTGCGATTGCGTCCGGCGTGCTGTTGGCGCTGGCTTTTCCGTCGTGGAGCCTGTTTCCGCTGGCGTGGGTTGCGCTGGCGCCGCTCCTGTATCAGGCGCGGGATCTTGCGCCGCGCGCGTGCGCGGGACGGTTCTTTCTGGCGGGTTGGATCTTTTACTCTCTTCTCTTGCACTGGCTGATGACGAACGTCTATTGGGCGGGCGGCTGGGCGTTCTGGGGCTATCAATTCCTGTGTGTCTACCTTGCGCTGTACTGGGCGGCCCTGGGCTGGCTGTGGTCCTGGTTGCGGCAGTCCACGCAGAAGCACGACAGGCCGGGCATGCTCTTTCTGCTCTGGCCGTGCATGGAACTCTTGCAGGGCTGGCTGCTGTCCGGGTTCGGTTGGGGCGCGATCGGATACAGCCAAGGCAAGGACCTTCTCGTCGCCCAATGGGCCTCCCTCGGAAACGTCGTGATCGTTTCGGCCATTGTCGTCCTCTTCAACGAGTGCATTGCCTTCTCGCTGCCAAGGTCTTTTTCGGGTAAGTCTGAAAAACCTCATTCCAAAGGCAATCCAAAATCCAAAATCCAAAATCCAAAATCATCTTTCCGGTTTGTCTCTTTCCTGGCTGCCATTGTCGTGCTTCTCGTGAGCCACGTTGGAGGGAAGTCTCTGCTCGGGGAGCCTGACTATCAGTCCAAACCATTTACCGTGGGCATCATTCAGACGGATTTTCCGCTCGAAATGAAATGGGATCGCGAGTATTCCGCGGAGATGGTGCGCAACGCCGCCGAGAAGTCCCGGTGGCTCGCGCGCCACGAGAAAGTCGATCTTTTTCTCTGGCCGGAAGCCACGCTCATGGAGGACGTGACCAATCCCGCGATCGCTAAGGAGATAACGGCCCTGACTCGTGAAACAGGCGCGGAGTTGTTCGCGGGAGCACACCGGCGGAACGAGAAGACGGGCGGCTACCCGAATTCCAGTTGTCTCATCGACAAGGAGGGGAAGGTTGTCAATTACTACGACAAGGTGCGCCTTGTCGCTTTCGGTGAGTACGTTCCTTTCGGCGAGTATCTGCCGTTTATCCAAAAGGTCGTGCCCGCCATCGGCGACGTCGAGGCGGGGGACAAGCAGAAGGTCTTGTCCGTCGACGGAAGGAAATTCGGCCCGCTGATCTGTTTCGAAGTGCTGTTTCGTGACCTTGCCATGAACCTACGGGGCGCGGGTGCTGATTTCCTCGTCGTGATCACGAATCTCGGATGGTTCGGTTCCAGCGCGGCGATCCCTCAAGAGCTTGAGCTCGCGCGCATGCGCGCCATCGAGACGCGCCTCGCGTTGGCTCATTGTTCGAACACGGGGATCTCGGGCGTTTTCGATCCATGGGGACGCTTCACGATGGTCAACGCTGTCTTCGGGCCAGATGGCAGCTACTACAGATTCGACGGGAAGGTTGCGCCGGAGGACACTGTCATGCAGCGCGTTGCCGGCGCGCTCGCTGTGCCTGCCCCGGCAGCTCAGGTTCTCCGTCCCGCTCTGGCTCACGGGGCGCTTATCGCCGCGGCCGCCGCCATGATTCTTCTCGCAACTTTCCAGCGGGTAGCGGGATCAAAGAAACGCAAAAAGGGGACATAGCGCACAGCTAATGTCGTGCTCGTGCTCGTAAGCCGCTCGTTCCCAAGTTGAACTTGGGAACGAGCGAACGAGCGATTCGTGGGAGATGGTCTCGTCTCTTTTCTCGATTACGAGTACGAGCACGAACAATGGAAGATTTGCTTGATGTCGGAATCGGGACGTAGCCTGTCAAAGTACACCGCCATTTTCGCGGGGGGAACGATGATCAGCCGCGTCACCGGCCTCCTCCGTGACATCGTGACGGCGGCATTGATACCGCGCGAAGCCTGGGCCGCCTTCAATGTGGCGTTCCGGTTCCCGAATATGCTGCGCGACCTTGTGGGAGAAGGCGCATCGAACGCGGCGTTTGTGCCGGTGCTTTCGGGCATTCTCGAAAAGGATAAGCAGGAAGCGTTCCGCAGGGCCGTTGGCGCGCTGATGTCCGCGGTAATCGTCTTGCTGGGAACGATCACGCTGCTCGGCGTGATCTTCATGCCGTATATCTTCGGCCTGCTCGAACCGGTTCGCCTCTGGACGGGTGGACGCGAGGTTGCCCCGGAATATGTCGGACTCATGGGTTCGTTGACCCGGTGGACGTTTCCTTATATCTTCTTCATCGGCCTCACCGTTTTTCAGATGGGACCGCTGTTCATCATGCGGAAGTACTCGACGCCGTCGTGGTCGCCCGCGCTGCTCAACGTTTGCCAGATCGTCGTTTGTTTCTATTGGCTGCGCCGGCCGGGGTCGTTTGGCGATCCCGCGTATGCGTTGGTGCTCGGCGTGTGGCTCGGCGGCATCTCGCAATTGCTCGTTCAATACGTCGCGGTGGGACGTCACGTCGGGATATGGAAGCCCAACGGCCAACTCGGGCACCCAGCAATCAAGAATGCCTTCATGTTGTGGGTGCCTGTTGTCCTCGGGCAGTCCGCCGGGGAGGTCAACAAGTTCGTGGACCTGCTCTTCGCGACCTCGATGGGTCCGGCGGTGATTAACGCGCTGTACGTCTCGAACCGCCTCGTCCAGTTGCCGCTCGCCATGTTCGGCATCGCAATATCGGTAGTTATTCTCCCATCGATCTCCCGTTCAGCGGCACGCGAGGACTTCGATGAGCTTCGAGGCACGCTCGTGCACGGGTTCCGGCAATGCTTTTTCCTTGTGTGCCCCGCCATGGCGGTGCTGTTCGCGGTCCCGGGGCCTATTGTTGAACTGCTGTTCTTGCGTGGACACTATGAGGCGGCTGACGCCGCAATGGCATCCACGGCCGTCGTCTATCTCGCCGCGGGGCTGCTCTCATTTTCGTGGGTCAAGGTGGCCGTGTCGGGATTCTACGCGGTAAAGAACACAAGAACGCCGGTAACCGTGGCATTTTTCAGCATGCTGCTGAACATCCTCTTCATCGTGGTTCTGACGGGTCCTCTCAAGATGGGGTTCCGCGGCCTCGCTCTGGCCACGACGCTATCGTACTCGCTCAATTTCGTGGCGCTGTATGTGCTCTTGTGCAGACGCTTCGGCCGGCTCTGGGATGTCGAGTTTTTGACGGCGCTCCTCCGAATCAGCGTCGTGACCGTCCTGTTGGGCTTCGTGCTCTACTTCGTTCAGGCCGCAGCGGAAAGTCTTTTCCCGCACGAGGGCCTTCTATCGCGCGCGGTGTCATTGATGGTGACGTTGACGATTGGCGGCGGGTTCTACGCGCTTGCGTGCGCGGTCCTACGCGTGCCCGATGTTCGCACCTTCATGACATTGTTGAGGAGGGGCAAGTGAAACTGGGGCGATTCGCGGGGGAGGGCGAGGCTCCCGCCGAGCCGGAGTCTTCGCCAGAATGAAGGACATGGAGCGCAGCGAGGACTCTCATGAACAAGAGGGGTGGGCTTATCATGATCGCGGCCGCTGGGGTAATCGCGGTCACATCCGTGCTCGTAACCGCGTTCCGGAGCTTGACTGCGCTAGAGAGCACCTTGTTCCAGCTGTTTTCCCTAGGGATCGGGCTGTTAGGCTCATACAAGTTTGGAAGAGAATCTGCGCGAGACGCGGCTCGGGAGCTTGTCAAACCGCATGCCAGATCCGCCTTTCGCAGGTTGTGCTCACTCTATCGAAGCTTATCAAGAATGGCTATGGTAATTCAGGAAGCACGTGAGAAAAGCCACTTTGATGCCATTGACCCTGCTGTTCTTGACAGGTTGGAAGACGTTGTTACATCGCAGATCCTAACGGCGGATGACGCGTTGGAAGACTGGAGTGATGTCGTTCCTGAGGATGTCAAGGAATTGCGCAACCGGCTCGAGGGAAATGATGGTAGGGAGAGCAAGGCATGAGCGCTGAACCTATTCGCGGAAAGGTCGCACGAATTCTCAACTCACGAGAACTGGCGATAAACGTGGGTTCGATTGACGGTGTGATGCTAGGGATGCAGTTTGATGTCCTTGAGGCTACGGGCGTAGACATCAAAGACCCCGATACAGGCGAGACTCTTGGGTCTGTGAGGCGAGCAAAGATCCGAGTTGAGGTCGTGAAGGTCCAGGGACGCTTGTCGGTTGCGTCAACCTTCATGAAGCGCGTGGTGAACGTTGGAGGCCTGGCTGCGTTGCCAGAAATACATATGGGGATTTACTCCCGAATGCTGACGCCGCCCAAGTACGTGAAAAGATATGAAACTCTCAAGAGCACCGAAACGACCCTGGAGCCTCTTAGTGAAGGCGAGAGCTACGTTAAGCTCGGCGACACAGTGGAACAGGTACTGGCTGAGATTGGGGTGGAGGGCGCGGACACTGCCGACTAAGGGTAGAACCGGAGCAGTAAGACAGGGCATAAGGGGCCAACGAGCAGGTGATCGCCCACGGCGGTGGCCGATTAGCATCCCAAGTGTGCCCTAGAACGCATTGGTGGCAGGAGGATGACCTGTGGGGTGCTGAGCCCAAGAGACGCGAGTGCGGACGCGTCCTCGCGTGTCGTAAGCCATTCCTCCCAGTTGAGACCGCCGGCAGGTTCGCGCCGGTCTTCCTCGTCCAGCAGTCCCGAGACGGTAGAACAGGGTACTTGCCTCGGAGAGCATTCGGGGCGTGTTGAACGGCGTGGGGCTTACACTTTCAAGAAGACTTCGGGGTCTATGCCAGCCTCCCGAAGGACGGCGCGGAGCGTGCCTTCGGGCATGTCCCCCGGATGATGAGGAAGAGTGACCTTGCGACCCGTTGCGGGCTGACGCCAGACTTCATGACTGCCTGGACCGGGCCGGTCAAAAACGTAACCGCACGCGCGGAGTCTATGAGCCACTTCGGCGTACTTGAAGCCCGCAAGCCGGCCCATTCACGGCATTCCGACAGGAATGAGAAGCTCGACGGAAGGTTTTGCGGGAGCCAACGCGGCGAGCGCCGACGGAATCGGGTCACCGTGTTCGATGCAGGACTCTGCGATCCTGCGCGCGAGGCCCTGAGCGATTTCGACCGCCTCGGTCATACTGCGGCCTTGGGCCACAAGGCCAGGGACATCCGGACTGGTTGCGACGTAACCACCTTCTTCGAGCGGTTCCAGATGGAGCTGGATCGTGACTTCACTCATTTTCAACATGCTCCTTAACCCAATTGTAGCGGCATCCCCGGCGCAAGGCAAGCATAGCGGATACCCTTTTCGCGGTTTCTTCTGTGGTTTCTTGGGTCTGCCGACGGATAGCGGGCGCGCCGTCCCGTGTCGTGAGGCATCCTCCTATCGGGCGAAGCGATGACCAAGGAATCGGTAGATCAGCTTTGCGACGGTGAACTGCGAGACTGGCGTGCCCTCAATTGGCGCAAGTTCGCTCACGTCCAGTCCTACCACCTCGCGCTCGCGACAGAGCCGCGAAAGAAGGCGATCCATCTGGCGCCACGTCAGTCCGCCAGGCTCAGGCGTTCCGGTCGCGGGGATTACCGAGGGGTCCATCACATCGCAATCCAGTGTGATGTACACGCGCGGGCGCGTGGCTGAGATCACGTTCGCGATCCAGTCGACACGTTCATCGTCCCAGTTGTGTATGTCGTGGGCGTAGAAATTCGCGATGGCGTGTTCGTCGGCACGGCACCGCTCGGAAATGTCCTGACTCCGAATCCCCACTTGGACGAGCGAGTCATGGAAGTCCAGAACGCGCGCCATGGCGCAGGCGTGGTTCCACGGGCTGTCCTCGAAGCTCTCCCGGAGGTCGCTGTGCGCGTCAAGCTGAAGGACGGTCACGTCGGGGAAGTATGCGCAGTGGGCCTTTACCGAGCCAAGAACCGATGTGTGCTCTCCGCCAATGACCACCACGAACTTTTTCTGCTTCAGGAAATGCGTGACCGCATCACAAAGCTGTTGCGTCAACTCCTGGCCGTCGACGTTTTCAACGTCCAGAGGCATCGTAGTCGCGATTCCCCCGCACGCACGGAAGGGCTCGTAGCCCAGCGCGGCATCGAAGAACTCGACCTGGCGCGAGGCCTCCAGGATAGCCTCCGGTCCCAGGCATGAATTCTGACCGTACGTGGAGGTGGATTCCATAGGGACGGGTATCACTACCACGCCCGCGGTTCGGAGTTGAGCGAAATCCTCGGGCGGATACAGGAATCCTTCTTCGGGAGGAAGGATGCCGATCATCGCTTCTTCGATCTCCCGCGTTGGAGCGCCGCCTTCGTGAGCGCCTCCAGCATGGTCTTACGTGCGTCATACAGACGACGCGGCTTTCGGGGCTTGTGTGCGTCAAGCGCATACGCCGTGAACAAGGGCAGAGACACGGTCGAGTCCGCATAGCATACGACGGTATCGGGGAGATGATCCGGATCGACTTTTCCCCAGCTTACCGCCTCGGAAGGCGTCGCGCCGCTCAGCCCGCCCGTGTCCGGACGCGCATCCGTGAACTGGATGAAATACGTGTGGCCGCGATCCTTCAGCCCAAGCACTTCCTGGATCTGCGGTTCGGTCTGTAGCACGAAATTCTTGGGAGAGCCGCCGCCAAGGATCACAACCGCGCTATGGCCGTTGCGATTCGCGTGGTACACAATCGCCGCGGTCTCGTTCACGTCGATGGACGGATCGATGCGGCACTTGCTTCCATTGAGCGCGGCCGCGGCGACGTTCATCCCGATCGAACTGTCGCCGGGCGATGAGGTGTACACCGGCACACCGGCCTCGTGGGCCGCCACAAGCAGGCTGGTCCCATGGAATCCGAGGGCTTTCTCTCGAGCCGCGAGGTACTTGCCCACGAGGCAGTGAAACTCCGCCGTACCCATCGTTCGCTGGAATTCGTCGGCAAACATCAACTCATAATAGAAACGATCCGTTTCGAGCAAGACGTCGTAAGAGAAGAACAGGTCATAAATGCGCACCACCTGTTTCTTCCTCAACACCCTGTCATCAACGAACGGACTGCCCGCGTGGACCTGTTTCCCAAGCGGGAAATGGGTATCGTGGTAGAGGTTCGCGCCCGTGCTGACGATCCAGTCCACCATGCCGCTCTTGATGAGCGGGACAATGCATGACTGCCCGAGACCCGCAGGCGTCAAGGCGCCGCTTATCGACAGGCCGACGGTGACGTCGGGTTCGAGCATCTTCTCGACGTAAAGGCGGCACGCCTCGCGGAGGCGTGCGCCGTTGTAAGCAAGAAACGCCGAGTCGACCAACACCCTTGCCGTGATGCCGGGCTTAACTGCACTCGGTGCAATCGGATTTCCCGAGAGAAAAGGGTTCCGCTTCTTCATTCGCATCAGGTCCTTCGTCAAGAAAAAACACGGGCACACTCGCCCAACCTGCCCGCTTTCTGTTGTATAGCTTCAGGGAATTAGGATAGCCGCGGCGATAACGGTTGTCCAGCGACCGTTCTTGTCGCCGAAAGCGGTCTGGGTGATGCTTGCCGTGCGCACGAACTTCCCGCTGATCCGCCATATCTCACGTTTTTCGTCCCAGCTCTTGTCCGGATCGAACTTGACGCCCAGGACCGTCGCGAGCATTTCCGCCGCAAGGTCTTCAGCGTAGTCGCCGGCTTTCTTGCGCGTCTGGCCGAAACTGTGGTGTTCGGACAGATACCCGAACTGGGTCTTGTCGCGGGGAATGGCCACGCCAACCGATGCCGCCATGAGCCTGCGCGGCTCATTCGTTGCCGCCTCGCTTATGATCACGTGCACTATCTGCCCGGCCTCCAGCTCGGCGATGCCTATATCAGGCTTCACGAAGCGGCATCCCGGCGGATAGATGCTGGAGACTCGCACGAGATTGAACTGGGCGATGCCGCAATCCCGCAACGCCATTTCGAAGCTCGAGAGTTTCTCCCAGTGACGGCCCACTCCACGTGTCAGGAATATCCTTTGAGGTACGTACATCTTCCCTTATAGTCCCCACACAGAGTTAGAACTACACCGCGGTTTCACGTTTAAGCAGCGGAAGGGTACTCATCAGTGACATTTATGTCAAGTATTCTTTTCGCCCCTCTTTCGTTCGGGTCCGTCAACTCACTATGCAAGCCGTACACGGTGCGAGGTGCGAGGTGCGAGGTAACGTCTTGCTTCACGGGACGGACCTTGATATAAGTATCACTAAGCGGAGAAGATCGAGGTGGTCTCGGTCGGCGGTGCCGCAATGTGGCGACCAGGGGAGGACGCAAGATGTCTGGTGATCTGCAAGCCCAATTCCTGCAAGCAAAGGACGACGTTGTGAAGCTGTCGAAGGCGCCCGATAATGATGTGAAGCTCCAGCTTTACGCGCTCTTCAAACAGGCGACCGAGGGTGACTACACGAACGGGAAGAAGCCGGGGATGATGGACTTCGTCGGCAAGGTGAAGTACGAGGCATGGAAGAAGCACGAAGGCACGTCGAAGGAAGCCGCGATGCAGCAGTACATCGACCTCGTGGCCGGCCTCAAAGCCGCCGACGCATGATCGGCTTCATTGAACCGACGCGTTGCCGCGGCCTTGCGCCTTGACAAGTCAGACGTTCTGACAGGTGGGAATCAGCTACTTGATGCACGGAAGATCATAAACGTTCATCAGATCACCAAGGCTCATCCCTGCTAACAACAAGTACAGCACTGCAAAAACCAGTCCATCCCAGGTCCCCAAAATGGCCGGCCTCACGCGCTCCCTATACTTAAGATATTCCGTCGAAAATCTCGGGATTAGAATCCATTTCTCTTCATAAACCGTTACCAACTTGAGAAGCAAGTAGCACAATGGGAGAAATACAATGGAAAATGCTGCCCCCAAGGCAGTATAGACACCAAACAAAAACATCAAGCAGGAAAGGTAGATGGGATGCCTTACGTACCGGTAAGGCCCCGCTATGACCAATTGCCCCGGTGTGAACTCGGAGAACTGCCCTCTAAACGCTGGGAGAAGCATCTTGAGTGAAAGTGCATAAAACGTTACTCCCGCCAA
>Ga0315274_10005483_pt1 | contig 18555 bp, 16 predicted proteins | sample YL17G02_20_MG_FD_203700 | JGI IMG/M metagenome (GOLD analysis project Ga0315274, IMG submission 203700) | Sediment microbial communities from Yellowstone Lake, YNP, Wyoming, USA - YL17G02_20 | ecosystem: Environmental > Aquatic > Freshwater > Lake > Sediment | place: USA: Wyoming | collected...
CCAGGCCTTTATGAAAGAAGCATCAAATATAGAATCAACTTCTCTTGCATCGTTCCGTTTCAAGAGTTTGGCCACTTTTTCCTCGATTGTTCTTGTGAGGCTGTCTTCTCCGACCTTGCGGATGAACCTGCTGAGAACGCTTCTGGGATAGCCTGCTTCGCCTGGTTTGATGAGGCCCAGTCTTCTAAGCCGCTGGTCTGCGCCGAGGAGTCTTGTCATTTCTCTCAGACTGCGAACACCCTTCATTCTCATAACGATGAAGGTTCTGAAAAGCCCCAATAGGTTTCTGGGAGGCCTCCCTAGGCCTGAAGTGTGGAAGCAACCGTGCACAATGTCTTGAGCAAAACTTAGGTCCACGTTTCAAAAGAGGGTTTCAAGGGTCTCGTGTTAATCTTGTCCCGCTAGGATTCACCTCCTATCCTTGGACGTAAGTCACAAAATACGAGACCCACTTCCCAAAAACATTAGCCAATATAGGGACAGACCAGCGCGCCTTTTTCCTTGATATATCATGCGAGCTGAGTAAGTCTTTTTATGTATGTGCCTCTAGTACTGAAACCACACATTACGGAAAGGTGGTATTGCACACGGGATGTACGAGATCAGTTACTTGCATGGTTTGTCGCAAACAGACGCCTCTGCCCAATAAACCAAACCCTTCTTTCGGAACGCCATTACGTTGTGTCCATTGCCAGAGCCCCCTCATTCGGGTATCGGAACCCGATCCAGGGTGCCCCTTGTCAACTTCACCAGACCTATTGCAGAGAGTCTACGGATTTTCGGACCGCTATCTGGATCACCCACGTTGCCCATGGTGCCAAAAAATGAACTATTCAATAATCTTCCCTGCGGGCGGGCGCTTCATTGGGTGGTTTGCAGTCCAGAATCCCGAAAATCCTCAGGCTTTCCGCATAGAAATCAAATGCATACACTGTGGTAAGGGCTTCCATGTCGAATGGGACGAAAACCCGCTTTAGCCGCCACGCGTGAGGAGGAAACCGCTCGAAGGGAAGTGAAGCAGATAAAATGCAGCCAACCTGCCATTGCGCACCCAAGCATAAAAGACATTGATATAACCTCATTACAGGAGACCTACTAGGTGGAACATTGTTCAGTTACCTCTGGTGATTGGCCTATGCTGGGGCACGATCCCAGCCATAAATACAGTGACAATTCTATAAGGCCTCCACTAGAAAAAGTTTGGGAGTTCAAGGCTGGAGGCGGGATCATGTCCTCACCTGTACCGGCTCAAGGAAAGGTGTTTTTCGGATGTAAAGACAAAAGGCTTTACGCCCTTTATGCTGACACTGGCCGACTGGCATGGGCCTTCAAAACAGGTGGAGAAATCGTAGGCTCTCCGATTGTTGCCAACAAAACAGTCTATTTTTCAAGCAAAGACAGAAATCTATATGCCGTGGATGCTGAAGAAGGAAAGAAGATTTGGCAGTTCTCCAATGGAAAGAACATCTGCGAAGGAAACAAAGCTTCACCAGCAACAGCAAGCAACCTGATTTTCTTCGGAATTGAAGACGGAAAAGTCCATGCCTTAGATGCAACCAATGGACAGCAGGTTTGGATCGTCCAAACAGATTTCTCCCACTTCTCTGCTCCAACCGTTGCAGAAGGCATAGTCCTGATTGTGGCTGAAAGTAGGCTTTATGCCTTCGACATTCATGATGGAAGCATAGTGTGGTCACACGACGGGCTTTTCGTTTCTCATGTGTGGGATTTGTGCCCACCGACGGTAATCAAGAGTCGTGTGATTGTTCCTGCAGCAACCTCTGTAGACATGTTAGATCTAAAAAGTGGGAGTCGTCTAGGTAACTTGATATCCTGGAACGAACAAATTCATTCGGAAAGGCCATGCCTGATTGCAGCGAACGATGACTGGGTGGTTATAGGCATGGGCACAGAACGCGAGTACTATAGAATGAAGTACCTAATTCTGAAACACCTGTATCTGCCAGCATGCTATTTTGCCCGTACAAGGGAGATTCAAGGGCTTGACATAAATAACTCACCGGTAATAACACAGGGCTTTATGTTCATAGGATCCTCTACACTCTTTGGTCTGAAAATGGCAGAACCAGAAAGGTGGGAACTTAACGGAGCCAACATTAACGATAATGTAACACCAGCGGCCGGCTTCGGACTGCTATTTGCGGTAACTAAGACCTTCCCCCACCCAAAGGGAAAAATGTACGCCCTCAAGAGCATGGAGAACACTGCCTTGAGAGATAGTCACGAAGGCGAAAATGTTGCGACAGCCGCCAGATTCTCAGCCTATTTATTAGCAAGAGAGCTGAAATGGCCGAATATTTGCTGCTTGTGCTGCGGGCCCGCTGAGACTTCCAACACTATTACGAAGACCTATCGACCGATGATACAGAAGGATATTCAATTTTCGGTTAACGTGCCATATTGCAGGGATTGTGAAAGGAAGCTTGAGCGATGGGGAGGACTAAAAGGCAAGGAAGAACCAGCGGTCAAATTCGGATACGACCACCATCATCTCCTTTTTAGAAATCAAGAATATTGGACACGATTCATGGAAGCAAATAAGCTACGATGATATTGTATGTGCATACGCAGTTGGTTAATGTCACTACATTCGTCGTGCGCGGTCGCGTGCTCGCCTGTTGCATAATTCAGACGAAAATAGATTTTAATGGGTCTTGGCTTTTTTCTTGGTATGTATCTGGATTTTCTTGACAGGAAGATACCTTGATGTTCTGACCAGGAGGGACGAGTCTCTTACGCTTGCTGAGTTGGCTAGGGATTCAGGGTTTGCCCGTTCAACGGTCATCATCCATCTGGAGCGGCTTGCCTCTGGGGAGCTCATTCTGAAGGAGAAAAAGCCGAGCAAGGGCCGTGGAAGGCCCGAATTCCAGTACCGCCCCGGTGGGGGCTCCTCAACCCAGAGCGACTCCTCAGCCCAGTGCCGTTGTTCTCGAGTTTTCGAGGCTCAAGAAGGCCTGCAGATATGAGAAAGGAGGCTACTGCAAACTGGCAAGAGACGGATGCGTAACCCAAAACTGTAGGCTAATCAAAAAACCTAATAAAATCTATTAAAGTCCGAATTTACCAACAAGCTAGCGCGGGGCAAATCTTAAAAGCTAAAGCTTATGGAGTTTGAATTGGTGCGAAATAGTAATGGTAGCCCAAACCTTTGAAAAAGTTTGGTATCTTCCCGATGAAAATCGATGGCGTAACATGAACATAAAGGCTTTTCGAGATGTTGGCAGGCTCATTGTAGGTGATAATGTTCTTGAGTTTCAAGGTAAGAAGGACACAGTGATTATCAAGCATGTAAAACGTGTATCATACGGAAAACAAGGAAGAGATTTCGTGAACAACTGGGTTAAAATTGAATATGGTGAAGACCCTGAACTGTCAACAGCTCTTTTCGCAGATGGCTCGAAGCTCGGTTGGGGAGGAATCTTCGGGGGGACCAAGCGTATCCTAGCCGCAGTGCAACACCTTGTAGAATGATGCGCGCTTTATTCAGAGGTAACGATAATGGGAGAGCAGGTCTCCCTCATTTCCTATTCCTAGAAACAAGGGATCGACTCCCCCAAAAACCTTCACTAATTATTTAATTCCCCCGCGAGCGTTTCGCACGCACATTGCCAACAACCATCACAGCCAAACCTAAGATCATTAGTGCAACAGAAAATACGCGCACACTCCCGTGCAAATAATCCCATATAAGCACTACAAGGCCAGGCAAAAACAATATGAAACCGATTAGATCCAGCAGATTGGAATAAACTTTCATTCTATACCTTCCTGTTCTATTAACAATACACATGTAGCGGAAAGTTCTTTTATAAGGTTTTACTTGTCTATCTAGAGAGCGCTCACGCATGGATAATGGTGTGTATGGCAATAGCCATAGTAGGCTATAGATGGAGTTTTTCTTTCCAAAATATTTTAGCGCGTCATCAGAGCAATGCTGATATAGGAACTGGCTTCAGATGTGATCAACTTTAACGCTTTGCCCTACCAGCAAATATTCGGTCAAAGTCCAGAACTTGAGACTCATTTGTCCAAGGCTTCTTAACATTTCGTTCCATACATTCCGTCACTGGAAGGCCACTATGGAATACCACAAGACCAAAGACCCCTACTACGTCAAAGACTTCTTGGGACACAAGTGCCTGAGTAACACTGAAATCTATATCAACATCGAGCGCACACTATTCGAAGACCAGTCCGACGAGTTCACCGTTAAAGTCGCTGAGAAACAGGAAGACATTAAATCGCTGCTGGAAGTAGGCTTCGAGTACGTCTGCCAGAAAGACAGCATGGTCTACATGAGAAAGAGGAAATAGTGCAACCTTCGGTATAAGAAAGCAGTCGGAGTCACTCAAATAGTGGCCGGGGTGAGGTATTTCCTTTCGGTTTGGTCAAGTCACCCGTAACCTTTCCCTTTTTGTTTTCCCAATTCAAGCATGGAAGGAGAACGCCATGAATGAGCGATTATTAACGTCAAGTTCAAACCAGAAAATTGTTCCAGCCTTAACATTTAACGAAAGTGTTAAGTCCAAGCCCAAATTACCCCCACACTTAACACTTAGATTGAGTAAGCAAATGCGCCTAGCTCTCCGAGTATTGGCCACTCAGCGAGAAGCTCAAACGCATAGGAGAAAGCAACTATCAACTGGGCAGACTTCGAAACAGATCTTTCGCATTTTTTTCGTAAAAAATCCAGAAAATTCTGATAATTTAGGGTGAAGAAACATTGACTAACCCATGTGTTTACGTCAAAGACGAAAACGGAAAGACCCTCTTGAACGCAGAGGGGAAAAGAGTAGTGGATAAAGATGCAACTGCAGCCTACAAGAACCGTCCAATACTCAGCACAGAAGAAATAGACATGATGCTTCAGGCAGCCGACCAACGCCCCACAGAATACTTCCAGCTTAGAGCAAAAGCCATAGTCGCGTTAGCTAAGAAGTTTGGGAAACGTCGATCTGAAATAGCTAGGCTGGAACGCTCAAAAATTGCGGTGACAAACCAAGACATAGAAGTCACTTTCAGCTTAAGCAAGAAACGGAAACGCGGCTTATTCCAGTACATGCAATGGTGTGAGAAACATGATCCTGAAGCATTGAAGACTTTGACAAACGAAGAATTGAAGCAGAGATGGAGAGAATGGCAGCAAACAGAAGAAGGGCACAAAGTCAAAAACGCTGAGTCCCTTATGTCAATTAGCATAGACGACAAATACGCAGCGTTCATCCTGAACTATCTAGCCTATATAGATGCAAACTGCAAGGAATCAAAGTTTCTGTTTCCATCCGGACTGACAGTGTTCGGAGACACCTACGTAATATATCCAGATCAACACATAAGCGGAAGCCAAATACTTAGGATACTTAAACCGCTGAATCTTTCAGCATGGGCGCATCTTTTTCGCGAAACAAAAGGCGCTGAAGTAGCTAGAAAGTTTGGTAGAACCTTAAACAGTATCTACGAGGTAAAAGAAGCGCTGGATCTCGAGAATGAATCCACAGCGTGGAACTACGTTAAGCGGTTTGTCGCAAAGAAACAGGAGAAGGAAACTTGAAGGTTGTGAATAAGTGAACGAGCATAGAGTGAGACTAACAGACGATCAGCTCAAGTTCTTACTGCACTGCTTGAAAGAACTTGCAGGAAGCTATGATGAGCGCAGGCAACTTTATAAACAATGGAAAAAGGCCCATGAAAAGGATTTTGACAGGACTGAGTTTAGGAGAGCAAACACGGCTTTTAGCGAGACAAAGCAGGAACAGACCGCAGTAGATGACATGATAAGACGGTTTGAGGCAATTCTTAGCGGTGGAAGACCACGGAGCAGAAGTTTAGCGAATCTTGCTTGTGCGATGGTTGTAGGAAGGGAACAAGAAAACGCCTGAGTGGTTCCACATGCGCACATACCCACACGGATACACATAATATATAATAGTATTCTTTCTTAGCACGCCTTCAACCCACTCAGCAAAGCCATAACGTTCTATGCGTGAATATAAGGTATTGACGTATCGGTGCATGGTTTCCATAAATCTCCATGTTTTGGGGTCTTTTGTGTGAACATAATGTGATTGAATAACTATTCTTGGCTGGCACGGAATACATGGAAATGTCAGCGGTCATGGCAAAGTACAACCCGTTCGCCGAGAAAGCTGGAATGAAGAGAATCCTTGAGCAGCACCCGCCCAAAGAGGCTGTGAGTATTGTGAGTGTTCTTAGGGGCCTTGGGTTTGACACTCAACTTCTTGGCAGCAGGACATACGTGGTCAGCAAACTGCAGACCCTAGCTGAGAAGGATGTTTTGAGAATAAGGGAAGCCTTTGCAAAGCACAGGCACCCGAGGTTCATGAAGAGCTTTTCACATCTTCCGTTCGGAACAAGGGACGCCTACGTCAGAGAGATAATGGCGGCGGACTTGGACAAGCTTGCGAATCTGATAAGGATCTGTGGGTTCCTGATGCAGACAAAGGTTTACTTATTCTGGAAGGAGTAAAGCGCGCTCTATATGGCGAGAGAAAAGGGGTTGTGCGGGAAACGTCGCCACTGCTGATAGTCCAAATTCTTATAAACTGACTTACGTCGAGATTAGGAATATGAAAACCAGCTACATCAAAGGAATCTCTGTAACACTCGTTATCGTTCTCATCATTTCCATCGGATATCATCTAACAACTGTCCACGGGAAGCCTCTATCTTTCTGTGCGTATCAACCTTATTGGGTGAGAGGCTGCAACATGACCGAGATTATTTCCGATCTAATGTTGATTAAGGGAATGGGATTCGACGGCGTCAAGATATTTTATGAGTATATCGTGGACAGCGGCATAGTTGAGCCTCTTCTTTACTACGCCAAAAAGATTGGGTTGAAGGTGATATTTGCTACGCATGCCACATACTGGGGGTGGGATGTTTACCGCACTATCGATTTTCCGAACGAGACAATTCTTAGCAACTACAAAAGAGAATTAGGTGCAATTTGCGGAAATATCACTGCCCACAAGTATGACAACGTTCCGTTCATAGCAGTCCTTTATCCAATCCCCTTTAACAATTCAAACGAAAAGATATCAGACGAAGAGATTCACCAAAAGTTAGACTCTGCAGAATTTAAGAACGCGTTAATAGACATTGTAAACTATGTGAAGAGTTTTGGGTTAAAAGTGTCTATGGACACCGAAGGCGACCCTAACCGTTTCCCAGTTCCCCTTATCCCTAACGCAGACCTTTATGGAATAATGCCGTGGAGTCCAAATACGGACTACATGAACACGATATACATCGAATCATGGGCATCATACTTCAAACCCACGGGAAAGCAAGTCTACATGAGTGAATACGGCTTCAGAACTGGTCAATGGCCCTCTGCAATGGCGTCTAACGAGACTGTCAAGGCAAAACTAATCACAGATTTCGTGAATTACTGCAGGAAGAATTTTGAAGTCTTCACGTACATACTGTTGTTTGACAACAGCGAGGGCGGCTGGGGCCTGGCTGAAAAAGACACACGAATTTTGAGGGAAAGCGGAATAGCAATGCTGGAGGCTCTCCGAAACTAACATGCATAACCGCTCCACAAGTTTCATGTATGGGAATTAATAACGTCCAAGCATAGTCTTCGATTCCTGAAGAAACTATTAGCATTTCATCCACAACTTGAACCTGCGACACCTTCGTTAGCACTCGCTCCAGCTATCACTACGATTAAGCTGAAATTCATTGAATCCCATTTTATCCCTCTCGAGTTCTAATCAAGCCTCGAAATTCAGAAGTTCTTGAACACGCTACGTCTCTTGCTTTTTGAGTTTATTTCTTATTTCGCCTATACAGAACATAAACTAATATTGCAAACCAAATCCATCCATATGGAGTAATGCAAAAAGTTATACAACATCTAATAATTACCTGAGTCAATAAAGATAATGTTAATGGTCCTGCTTCCAGATTATTAATTGTGTTTTCAAATATCCACGTAGTCATAAGTATTGGATACAGTAGCAATATTGCCCAACCTATTTTGGAAAGAATTGACATTTTACAGTTCCTCCACTTCTGATATGCAATAGTCCTTCTGGAATATTATGCCATTTTGATATTAGTAATGCCGCTTTTCTTCTTACCATAGGCTTTGCTTCATTGTCTGCTTGTCCCATGAGCGATGCGATTGTCTGGGTTGACTGCTTTGTTTTTCTGTGTTTCTTGAGGAAGGCAGCAGAAGCGATCACGATGACTGCTGCAAGCCCAGCAACGAGTGCCAAAGTGAAATCGGTGTTTCCGCCAGCTGGAAATGACACGTCCAAGTCTTTCATGACCAAAAGGCCTTCAATATGGACGTGAAGGGTCGCGTTGGGTTCCCATTCACCTAAGACTGCAACGTATTTTCCGTTGCCCACGTTTTCGGCCCGCTTGGTTCCGACGGTCACAAATGCATCCTCCACGGGAATTCCATAAGACTCATACATGAGGTTAATCTCCAGAGTGGTCTCGTTAGACACTGTAGTCTTAAGCTCTGTCCTGCAGGTTAGGTCATCATCGAAAGCATTTGTTCTGGCTAATCTCGTCACCCCACCTCCCAAGCGTCGACTGAGGGGGGCGGATTGTTTTTCCAGCAACACTCCAGTCCGTTGGTCCCAGTAGAAGGTGTAGACGTATCCATGATCATAACCTGTTGCGCGTACCGCTTTCCTAGCATGCCAATAGACCACGTCTTGCACGTAGGCTGTGGAGTTGAACGGAACAAGAGACGGAATGAACTGTCCGACAGCCAGATTCGCCGGAATGAACCAAGGTTCAGAGCCTGTTGAGATGTCAAGTAGAAAATGGTCAGCGCCGAAGTCGCTATATCCAGAAATAACGGTTCCCGCGACGTTTTCAACGGTCACATTGTAATAAAGTGGTGCTACAAACGACATCCATTCGTAGGTCATCCACGTGCCATTTCTGACACCGACAGCTTGCGGCGCGTAGTCATATGATATCTTGTTCATGTGAATATCCAGAACTCCGTCGCCAGTCACGGCTGTGTTCTGAATGACGTCGCAGTATCCCCACTTGGCTGCCTTAAGCGTCCAGTTCCCTACAGGTGATTCAATCGCAACGTAACCGCTGCTGTTCGTAACACCAGAGTTGAAACCGATTTGCACTTCGGTATCTGGCTCAGTCGTGTGTACAGTGAGCACTGGAAGCCTGAAAAAAGCCGAGACCTCGTGGTCTGAGTCCATAGTCACATGTATGGCCTTAGTTGTGCATGTGGCATTGTCCACCGTGGTATATTGGTGGATATATCCATCCCAAGGCTCCGCAGCCTGTATTGTGACATTAGTGCAACCATCATAAACATAGGTCATGGTGCCATTGTCGTAGATCCGTGATGTATCCGGAGCTACGCTTAGTGGGCTCAATCCCCATTCGCGAAGCTCATAACCTGAGAATGAAACGTGCATGTTTAAGAAGTACTGCTCGCTATCGCCGAGAACTGTTACGCTGCAGGAGCTGCGCGTGTGAGGTATTTCGTTCCCTTCTGAGTCAAGAATTGTTGAGTCTAGAAAGTCTATCTGTGTCGTGCCATTGTAGACTGTGGTGAAGTGAAGTTCAGCCGCAGCTACTGTTGAGTTGACAGCCAGTTCATAGTAGTTGTAGCTGTAGTCACTCACAACCCATGATGCAGCCACTACGTTCGTTATTTTGATGATTTTCCTGAATTTGATGTCTATGTCCCAAGCGTGCATTTCGCTTGCGTTGTTGACCGTTACGTTGAGGACAAAATCGGCTCCACTCTGAACGGCAGTATCCGGAGAGATCCCGATGTCTGCTTCGTTGGCTGTGACTGCGTGAATGCATAGAGGTATCAGTAACACTGTAGAAAACGAGAACAAGAGCGCGAAAGAAGCTAAGACAGATCTATTCATTTCCAGACCACACGACTTTCTGCTTACCGCCTGGTGATGGAGTCACCATGCCATCGGTAGCGATTGTTCTTTCATAGGGCTCATCATACTATGTGCAATCATTCGATTCTTAACATTTGTGTGCACAGAAGGAGAACATTGTAGACGACAATGAACAGAACAGTGTACAAACATGGCATGATGACAATGATCAAGAAGCACGCGCTCTCTCATCAAACTCATTGTTCACGTATCGAACCAAAGGTTTGCCACAATAGATTCTAGAAGGAAATTTCAAGCGGGATAAAGAAAAAAAGGGTTGTGCGGGAGACGTCTCCATTTGGTGCGGAAATAGGAGACCCCGGCTAGTATTCAGTAGACTCCGTCTACTTTTCGGGCTTCTCATTTGCGTTTCCTCAGGAAGGCAAGGCTGCCAAACATAATGAATACAGGGAAAAATGGGGCTGTGCGGGAGATGTCTCCATAGAAGTGTTGGTCCAAGCTAGACGACGACCCCTACAATTATCCAATGGATGGGTTGCTCTAGGGTTTAGTGATTTTGTCAGCTTCTTCATAATTTGCGTCTCACTACCAGAAACGCAATATCAGATTTTGCTTGCGTTTTATGTTTATAAAACGAAGAGGAAAGAGATGCCAAAGTGCATTAATAGTATAAATCCCTCATTCATTTTTCTGCACTCTGAAACTTGCAAATCTTGGTCTCATGGTGCATATGGGCTTCTTCAAATAGACTTTTCAATGTGCCCTAAATTCATGAATGGATTCGGACAAAGTGTATTAACTCTAGACCATGGGATTTGAACCCTTTTAAACAGAGGACGGGCAGATCCGAGCCAAGAGCTTGGCAAATACTCTATGCACAGTGTAATTGGACGTTATTTCTGGGTTTTGGACTGGGGGTTTTTCTCTTGTCGCTACTAGTCTCTTCCAGCTGCAACCACCAAATGCTCATTGCAGAATTGTCAGAAAAGGCATGGCGTGTGTGGCTAAAGTTCCCTTATCATTCTCGGCATGATTCTTTCGGGCACTCCGTCCTGTTCGAGCACAAGAAATTTGAACTCTTCTATATCACTCATCTGATCAAACCATTTCAGTGATTCTCGAGTCTTCTGCAGAATCAACAGTTTCTCTTGGTAGCTACGCACAACTTCTTCCATCATGGCCAGTTCATGGAGACGATCTGCATCTAGGACAACAGTAAGGTTGCCAATAGTAATCTCATCCATGCGCTCTCCACTCTTAGTAAATCCCTTTCCTGCCAATCTAATAATCGCCTCATTGACATTTCTAGATCTGTGGACGAGTCTCCTTAACTTGTCTAACCGTAGAAGTTCCTTCATGGTGCGAGCTTTGGCATGAGCTATTTTGCGGTCTACAGCCTCCACAACTTTTTCCAAAGAGACATATTCCTTCAATTCCATAGTCAAAGTCTGGAATGCCTCCGACCACATTTCAATCTAGAAACAGATATACGCTTATAGCGTGCGCAAGGCTTAAGCGATAAATACATCTCAAGGAATCTTCAAGCATGGGATGAATCAGGGCTTGCATGAAACCATCTTGGGCCTCTCTTGGGCTTGGCTTGTTTTCAGTGTTAATGCTAGATCTGCAATTGAAGAGCGCATCAAAAGAGCCTTCAAGAGATTTGGATATACCACAAGACCGGGGCTGGAATATCTGCGTTTCTCAAAATCGCAATATCCTTCAACTCCCGATATGCCCTTGTCGTTTATCGGATCCAAACGTGCCTTTGCGATATGTTACGAGTGCGAAAAAGAATGGCGAGGTCTACACATTCATATTTTTCCAAATACAGATCACGTAGCATTGGATCAGGTAAACAGTATTATGGACTGTATTAGTGGTTCTATTAATAGGATGAATTTGCTTGACTTCAACATTTCTAGACTCACTTGGAATCATAAGATGACTGTTCTTACAACTATAATCGCGCTCATTAGCTATCTTGCAGCTCAGTCAACTGACATTTCTGCTACTGCATTTTATTTTTCTTCAGTATTCACAAGTCTTTGCATTGTCACATTTATCATAGCAGTAGTATACATATTGCTCGTAATGATCTTGATTCTAGCCAGATCCGTCTATGCATACAAGTTTATTTGGGGGACTTAGGTTGCCAAGAAAGAAAATCAATGCAAGGACAATCTTGTTCTATATCGCTCTTGCAGGTTTCACTGCTCTGCTATTCGCGATTCTGGATCTACAGCTGGCACTGGCAATTGGTTCGCTATTCGGTTTACTCGTATCGGCCGCTGCAACGTCAGCAATTGCTGGGCTGATCGCTAGATACCTCTACTCAAGACGTGGAGAGAAGCGCATCGTGGAGCATGAGCTAAGAGGTTACACTGAAACAGCCAAAAGAATTTGGAGGACGCAGAATCTCGCCATAGATGAAGACATACCTCCGAAAGAGGAACCAATGTTGAAGGAATTGGGGTTATTATGGTTGCCAGAAGCCTTGCGAGAGCGAATATCGGAAAAAGCTGAGAAAATCAAGGACCCCCAACTCAAAATGGAGATCATCAAGCGGGAAGTTATGCGTGATCTCTGGAATCTGGAAACGTTGAAGCGAGAATTAGAGAACAGCGGAGCAAAAAGAGTAGAGACACATAAGAGATTTGAGAGAGACATGTTTTCGCATGAAATAGATCTTATGGTCAAGACTGATGATCGAACTCTACCAATTATGGTCAAGTACAGGTCAATTATGCCATCTGATGTTGAATCTGTCATTTGTGCATACAACGATATTGGAAAGACTATCAAAGACCTCAGCCGCCCGTATATATTCACTACTGAGAAAATATCAAGCATTGTGCAAAGGGATGCACGGAAGAAAAGAGTGACTCTCATAATGCTGAAATGCGCCGGAGATGTCTTACGAGCAGTGGAATAGCTCACTTGGACTTGAACCTGAACCTGAACCCATTTGGGTGCTAATCCCGCCCGACTCATTTTGGACGCTGACACGCGTGTTCAATTGTTTTTCAGCGTTTTCTTGACTTGGGACGATTTTCCAGATGTTGGTTCCGCCCCGTTCGGGTTCAATTCCAGTCGGACTCACTTTTGGGTGATAATACGTAACAGTATATTAGCAGTGTTGTCTTTACTCTTTTCTGGGCGTCACTCTCTGAGACGAAAGATTATCCCCTCTTGCTTGAATAAGGTTCTGAACCCTTTTGGATATGGGGACGGGCAGCTCTGAACGAGTTGGCTTAGGACACAGAGAATGCTGATTACAGGATATTTGAAATTGTGGACTCGAGCCCAAACGGGTATGAGTCCCGCCTTACCCTCTGCTACTGGACAATCCAGACTAATAGGGAGAACCCAGCGTCCTAGACTGTACGGATGTCAGGGTCTTGAACCCATTTGGGTATGGGACGACAGAGGCCAACACCGAAAGTGAAACAGGGCTGTCAGGTTTCAGCAAGTCATTTTCTTATTCCTCTTAATAATCCCTGCAGAGATTTCTCATATGCCGGCTCATCGGCGAAATCAGCATAGTTTCTTTCCAGAAGGAAGGGTTTCAAGTCTCGCTGTGCTCGTCTAACAAGAAAACCGTTTTCTTGCCAAAGATTGTCCAGCGAAATGGGCAATATCTTATCTGGATTCTCGTCTATCTGCTCTTCAATCTCCTTCAGGACGCCATCTCTAATGAGAGATCGAGCAGAACATAGCACGATCATCTTCTCTGCTTTCCGCCTCGCCTTTCCAATTTCCTTCCAAGTCCTCGCCCCAGGGGTGTAATCGTACGAATAGAGCCACGCAGATACACCTTTTGCTCTGAGATCTCTCACAAGTCTCTCAGCAAATGCACGATCAGGGTCTCCATATGTCACGAAGCAAGAAAAGTACCTGACTTCAGCCAGAATTTCAGGTATCTTATCCAAAAGCTGCTTGGGTACACCTGCATTGACAAAAAAAGTTGTCACGTCATGCGAGAAACAGTCTCTCGCTGCTCTGAAGGACACTATGAGAGTGTCAATACCCATGCTGCTAGGGCCAACATGCTTGACCGTCTCGAGTCCCAAACACTCCGAAAATTCACAAGCGGTAAATACTGTAGCGTCCATCTTAGCTTCCGTGAAGTTAACATTGCGAAGGCTACTTTGGCAAAAAATAGTGTTGCTCAAATCAGAGTTCGATAGATTAGCTCGTGGAAGAGGGGATAGCACTATTCTTGCAAAGCGGAGGTTAGCACCGGACAGATCAGCTCCCTCAAGATTGGCAGCCAGTAAATCTGCATGCGCCATATCTGAACTTGATAAGTTGGCATGATGAAGGTCGGCAACGATAAGATGTGCTCCTGTCAATCTCGCGTAAGAAAGGTCAGCTTGACGGAGAGATGCTCCACTAAGTTCTGTGTCTTGCAAATCAGCATTCTTCAGTCCAGCTTCATCAAGTCTTGCTTTAGAAAGGTTCAGGATTTGTCCTTTGTGTTTTTCTCTCCATTCTCGGATCGCTTCAGTACCTCTTCGCACTAGCTCTACATGCTTTCGCGCCGTCATGTTAGTCCCGTGTTCCAAAACCTGGAAGCGTTATTTGTTCTCAAGTGTCTATTTATGGTTTTGTTGGTTAATCAAACCATGCGTGCTCGTTTGTCATTTTTTGGTAGCTGGGTCGTGGGACTTGACCCGTTTGGGTGCTAATCCCGCCCGTCTTGATAGGCTTGCCAATTAACGGCACACATAGAAGGCAAAAAAATACATCACATATTCCCAAAGTCTGTTATACAGTTCTGACGAGAACCAACAAAAACTGAGACCGAGGAGGATAATTGCGGGTTGCCCTAGGCTGGCAGGTTGCTCGAGCGATACGAAGGTTCAGTTTTTTCCCATTTCTCTTAAACTATTTTGAGAGATGGGTGCTTCTTACTTTAGTTATGCGTTTTATTGGAATAAAACGAAAAGATACCAAGGAAGAACAGAAAAAAGTAGAAGCATGCGAGCCTCATAAGGATCTGCGGCTTCCTGATGCAGACAAAAGCATACCTTTTCTGGAAGAAAGATTGGGAATAGGGCTTAGCCGAATCTTTTGGTTCTGTTCTTTCTGGTCAGGGCTGCTGCAAGCATGGTCAGAGCCATGAAGGCTGCTAGAATTGTTGTTGATGGAAACTCCGGAACTATGATGGTTTCCTGTTCTGCTTTGACCGGTGCAGGGTCTGCGAAGACGTAGCCGTTGCCCATGCCCGCATAGATCTTGCCGTCATAGTTTATCATGGAAATAGCGTAGTAGGCTCCTTCAGTGGCGTTGAACGAAGTCTCCCATGTCGTGCCATTATATGTGAGGATCTTGTTTGCTGTTCCAGCGTACAGCTTGTCGTCGTAGACTTCCAGCGAATAAACCCAATAGCCATGGTCAAGCACTGTTGTCCAGTTCTCCCCGTCAAACTCGATCACTCTCCCACTGAAGCCTGAACCTCCAAGGTACATTGGTTTTCTCCAACCTTGGTCTCTCGTCGCCAAATAGAGCTTGCCGTCGTAGACTTTCATGCTGGAAAAGCCAAACACATCAACGTATGTCTTAATTGTGCTCCAGCCTGTTTCATTAAGGCGATAGACTGTTCCTCCAGAAGTCAAATACAGAGCGCCATTGTATTCTGCAAATGAGTCTATGCTTCCGAAAGCACCTGAGAAGTTCAGTATGGCTGAAAAGCTTGTGTCGATGCGCCAGTCTGCTGGATTGTCAGCACTGCCGTCGCAGTAGTATAGTTTCGGCGGGTTGTCAAGCATCGTTCCCGCATACAGAGTGTTGTTGTATAATCCGAGCACCTTGATGTAAGTGGGCACCGAGAAGATCTGGCTAAACGATGTACCATCATAGCAATATAGTCCGCCTTGTCCGCCAACAACGAGTTTGTCACCGTAGGACTCAAGCGAAGTCACGAAAGCTGGCGCGTCTACGACGTTCCAGCTACTGCCATCATACGCGTAGAGTTTGCTATCGGCTGCAGCATACAGACTTCCATCATAAACAGCAAAATCCACAATCGGATAGCCGTCTAGTTCTATGAAGCTTGACTTCCAGGGGTCATAAAGCGATGAATTGACACGCACATACCCATCCGAAGCCTGACAAAAGATGGGCTGCTCGTCAGAGTCAATCAATGAGAAATCATACAGATCTAATGAACATTCTCCAGAATTCTTCGGATAGAAAGTCAATGTTGAGAGTATGCCGCTGCCACTGACGCCGGAAATCCATCCTAACAGCGTGCAGTCAACAACTATCCTTCCCTCAATTAGACTGATGCTGTAGGTGAAAAACGTCGATCGCCCATCTCCTTTCAGAAACGGCCCTTCAACCACGTTCACCGCATCGAGTACATAAGGGTCCCAGCTTAGTACGAATTCCCAACCGTAAAGGTCAAGAACGTCAGAGATCGCGATGTCAACGTTGAAGTTCTGTTCAAGTTCGACTGTCAGAGACGAAGGATTAACACTCGCAACTGGGACTACGGCTTGAACTGGCACAGTAAGCAACGATGGCGCCAGAATCGACAGGAAGAACAGTGAGGCATAGACAAAAAACATCAACCGCTTCTGTCCAGCCATCTTGTTTCATGACCTCCTATTCCATTGTGAAATTATTATCCTGACTAATGTACGTTACTTCAAAAAGAAAATGGGGATAAAGGAATCTATCCTTCTATGTTTGCAGCGATTGTTGTTAAGTCACCGATGTCTATTTGGCCATCCGCATTCACGTCGGCCCCAATGTCATAGGGGAGTCCAGCCGTGAATCTGTATCTCCTGGCCACTCTCACAAGATCTCCGATGTCAACTTTGCCATCATCGTTCAGGTCGAACAGCTTTATCTCAAGGTAAGCTATACGATAGAATACTGTCATCCCGCTAATCAGTGGTATGCCAGCTATGTTGAGTTCAAATCTGCGCCAGTTGTTGAAAACTTTGAGTTCACCGGTGGCAAGCTCTGGAAGATATGGTTCAACCGTTCGTTCCACATACAAGAGATTGCCGTTTTCATCAACGAACACGTTTACCGTTATCTTTGTGACATTCCAGAGTCCAGTTACTAACAGGTCGTAATCCGTACCGTTCAAAGCGATGTCTGTGGTGTTGACAAGTCGGGCAGCATAGTGAACAAGCGTGAAGTTTTCAGTTGGAACCTCTGAACAGTTCATATGAAGAACATCATCAGACCACATTGCATGAATCCAAGCCCATTCGCGATAGGTACCGTTGACATCTATCATTCTAACGTGTGCATTAACCCAGCCGAATGCTGGCTCAGTACCCCATTGATGGATGAGCCCACGCATTCGAGTCCAAAGACTCTGGTTCTCCGTTGTGTCTGCCTGTACAAGATTGGGGACGAATGCAAAGCTTCCGATCGCTAGAATTGCGAGCATCGCGACAACAATACTTTTCTTCATCTTCTTCGCCTCTTTTTCCTGAAAAAGTAATGCCAAAAGGCAAATAAAAGCGTTTCTGAGGCTCTTTTCAGCTTATACGCTGCACAAATGTTCATTTCTGTTTAGAAACGTCCATAATTGTCTATTTTGGCACTATCAACCAAATTTGTGACTTGTTGCGCTCTTTGCACGTCGCATTCAGCCATCAGCTCGCCGGCTGTAATAATGATGCTAGGAATTCTGATATGCTCTCAAAGAGAGTGATGGCGGCCTTGAAAGGTAATTTCACGTTCCCCATCTCGATTCCCTCGAAAAATCCTTAAGTATTGCCAGATCACGTTCCGTACAAGTATGCCACCGAGAATTCACATCCTGATTCTTGTTGCCGCAATGATTATCTTGTTAACCTCAACAGAAAAGGGATACTCAGAAAATCAAGTTGAATACGCCCTGGAGATTTCTGATAATGGCTCAACCGTTTGGATGATCAGGCAGACTGTGACGGTCAACGATACATATGATGATTTGAATCAATTTCAGGACAGAGTCAAATTGCTTGTGGACGAGGCAAGGAACGAGACGTCCAGAAACATGTTTGCTGAAGCAATCTCGATAAGTTCAATTATGTCTGGCTCCTATATTTCAGTTGAATACGTTTTCCGTTGGGACAACTTCAGCAATACTGAAGACGGAAACATCTTAATCGGGGATGTGTTCGAGGTTCACGGCTTGTTCCCGCGCCTGTCCGGTGATGGAGCAGTTCAAATAACCTATCCGCCAGAGTACAGGATCAATCGGATTCTGCCATCTCCTTCGCGCCGTGATGATTCTACTCGACTACTCGAATGGTTGGGAACGGCGGAATTCGACAATGGAAATGTCGACATCGCTTTCAAGAGAGAAGCTGGAACACCGGGGCTTCTTGAAGCAGTAGGTCAGAACATCGTTCTGATTGTGGGCGCAGCTATGATCCTGGCTGGATCGGCGGCAAGCATTCTTGTATTCAGACGCCGGAAGACGAAAGAAATTAACCCTTTTGAAACGCCTTTGCCTCCAACCTCATCAGGGCTAGAAAGTGATGAAGAAAAAGTCGTTAAAATGTTGACGTCTGTAGGAGGCGGCGCATATCAGTCTGCTATTACAGAGCATTTCGGCTTCTCGAGATCAAAGACAAGCCAACTTCTGTCAGTCATGGAGAAAAATGGAACAATCAAGAAACGTAGAAAAGGTAGAGAC
>Ga0315274_10005484_pt1 | contig 18553 bp, 14 predicted proteins | sample YL17G02_20_MG_FD_203700 | JGI IMG/M metagenome (GOLD analysis project Ga0315274, IMG submission 203700) | Sediment microbial communities from Yellowstone Lake, YNP, Wyoming, USA - YL17G02_20 | ecosystem: Environmental > Aquatic > Freshwater > Lake > Sediment | place: USA: Wyoming | collected...
ATGCAGTCGAAGCTTCCGCGTATCGGGATGGGCGCGGGCGGGCGAAGGATGACTTTGCTCTCATCGGATTTGCCCGAATACGTGAGCTTCCCCACGTACCGACCCCACATCTGCTGCTCGCGGGTGCGCGTGAGATCGGCATCGGCTCCCTTCTCGCAGTGGACAGTCCAGCCCGAGAGGTCTTCGAAATCCACAAGGGGAACGCGGTCTTCCTCGCGTCCCGCCATTTCATACGGGCGTGCCCCCACCTGGACGGGATTCGCGGGCTCGTTGAGCGCGGGCTTTGCTGACACTGGCGCCTCCTCCGGGTGAACAGGCCGAGCGATCAGAATCGCTAACGTGATAAGGACTGCGGCAGCTTTCATATGCCGGTATGTTCACTTCCCGGCCCGCACAGTCCTGCCCCGCGTCATCGAGCATGAGGAATGTTGAGGGTTGCCGGCACCGCCAGAAAGGAGCGATCCGCACAACCGTGTTGTACGGTGTGCGGATCGCTCGGTCTCTTTACTTATGATGCCCGGCCCTATCAGGGAACAGCTCCCATTGCCTCGGCAAGGAAAGTCATTGACTGCTGGGCCTGTTTCCTCATCTCGGCCACGAAGTCCTCCATCTCGTCTTCCGAAGCCTCCAGTGCTTGATCGCCCTGATCCATGGATGCGCTCATATGATGCATGCTCTCCTCGATGCGGTCGGCCCTGTCCGGATCCTCGGTCATGTTGAGGGCCTCCTCGAGGCTGTCCAGGACGTTCTGCCCGAACGGCATCGCCTCTTGAATGTGCTGCTTCATCTCACCGGAATCCGCGGATGCCATTGCTTCCTCGATGTGACGCTGATATTGGCTGGCCTGGTCCTGGGCATTCATCAAATGCAGTGGCTCTACGTTCACCGAACCCCCCTCCTTCTAGCCACAGAATCGCCGGATTCCACGGCTCTGGCTGTGCAAGCGACGGAACCCGGTTCAAGCAGTTCGCACCGGGTTGGTTAGTACCCGAAGCTGCCCATCCGCAAACCACTCGGCATGACCTTCGGCCGCGGAGATCACCGGTCTCGCCCGGAAAGTAAGAGTTCACGACTCCTGATAGACTGCTGTTTTCCTGACCTAACCCCCTGGCCCCCTTCCCGAAACGGGAAGGGGGGAACAAGTTCCCCTCGCCGCTTCGGAGAGGGGCCAGGGGAGAGGTTCGACCAACATTCCTATCAACGGCCGTGAACTGTTTCCCCGGAAAACCGAACTTGACAATTTGGCGAAACCCAACAATAATGGAGACGAGGTCTGCATACGTCACTCACGCAGGAAACGCAGTTCCGCTATTCGTTCGGCAGGCCACCGGGCAAACGTTTGCCGGAAAATGGAGCGTCCTGCAGCATGGACGTCGAGACACAATTCAACGTCACCACGCATGAGGGCGTGCCGGTAGTCGTCGTCGCAGGGGACCTCGACCAGTACAGCACACCCAGATTCCGATCGGTAATATCCGAACTTGTCGAGAAAGGCTTCAAGAACTTGGTCGTTGACATGTCTGAGGTCCGTTTTCTGGACAGTGGAGGCATGTCAGGCCTGATCTTCGCAATCAAGTGTCTATCCGCAATGGGAGGACGGCTTTCCCTCGCGAACTGCAACCCGCGGATAGCGCGTAAACTTGATATAGGCGGGCTCACGAAGATGCCCGACGTACTTGCCCTGTGCACTTCTCTGGAGCAGGCCCTGCAGGACTCCCGGAAACCTTGATTCGACCCACATCTGTCTGCGGGGTCTGCCTCTGCGCGGGAGGAGAACTGCGTGCACGACCAGCGACAAGTAGTTAATTCGGTGCGTCCCGGCTCGAAAAGCCCCATCGAGATCCTCGGTTACCTGCAGCAACTGTCCCGGGATGCCGCAGACGGTAATGTGACGCGAGTGCTTGATGCAGCCGTTGAACTGCCCGTTAGCTGCCTCGCGATAGAGAAGGCTGTCCTGCTTTGTCGTTCCCCCGGCGGCGCTTCCTGCATTCCCACAGCCTGGCGAAACCTGTCCCAGGAGTTCCTCGACAACTGCCACGTGCTCTCTGACGACGGCATCACGGACTCCGTGCTCGCCGCCCAAGGCCCCAAGATCGTCGAGGATATATCATCACTGCCGCCGAGAAGCGCCGACTTGTGCGCGGCGGAAGGAGTGCGCTCGTTCACGTGCATTCCTGCCGTGGTTCGGACCGGTGCATCGGCCGTGCTCGTGTGCATGTGCTCGGATCGGGCCCCGCACGCGGTCTGGGAAGTGGAGTTGTTGAACACGATTGCCAACCACGTGGCGGCGGCTCTTCGACTGAGACAGGCGGACGAACTGCCCTTACCGGCGGAAACGAGATCCTCCTTCGAACAGCTCAAGGAAACCGTGTCCTCCTACACCGATCTGCAGGATTTGCTGGATACTACTCTTGACGGGGTACTGAACATCCTGCAGGCGGAAAGCGGATCCATCATGCTGCACGAAGAAGGCGGCTACCGTGTGGCCGCATCGCGCGGCCTGCAGCACGACGTTCTGCAGAGACTTCACGCGCCCGGAGACGGTGCGGTGTCAACCCGGGTGATAGTCGGTCGCGATCCGATCCTGCTACATGGGGCGGCTGACACCAGAGAGTTTCCCGGAGCCGTTCCACGCCCGGAACTGATTTCCGCGATCTCCGTGCCTCTGAAGGGGAAACGAAGAATCATCGGCCTTCTCAACGTAAACAGCACGAGGCCCGGGCGACTCTTGACAGACGAAGAGTTGACCTACGTGTCAACGATAGCACATCACGTAGCCATAACCGTGGAGAATGCAAAACTCTACCAGGCAGCCAGCGCCCAGACGCGCTACCTCGGCAACCTGTACAAGATCGCCAGGACGATCACTTCCACACTCCAACTGGACATCGTCCTCGAAATGATCACGGAACGCCTGCGAACCCTGATAGCCTCCGACGTGTGCGGGTTGCTCCTCCACGGACAGGAGACCGGACGCATCCAGCTCTCGAGCGGCTACGGCATTCCCGACGGGACGGACCAGGACTACATTGACCTGATGCTGCCCGCGGTAAAGCTTTCCGCGGGCTCCCGACGCCCGGTAGTGATTCCGGATCTGGCAGCCCATCCCGCATATGCGGACGTTCGCATCGCACAGAGCCTGGGCCTGCGCTCTGCCGCCGTCACGCCCCTGACGATCAAGCGCAAGGTGGTCGGCTTCGTTGCCGCCTACCGCCGAGAGCCGAGGGGCTTCCCTCGGCATATCGTCCGCCTGCTGCTCGGGCTGGCGGAACTGGCCGCCATAGCCATCGAGAACGCCCGGTTGTATGAGCGCCAATCCGCGATCGCCCATATAACTCAGAGAGACCTGGCCCCTCAGGGGCTGGAGCCCATACCTAACTTCGACATAGGCTGCAAGTACGCGCCTGCACATCAGGTGGGCGGTGACTATTACGACGTGATCAAGCTTGGCGGACAGAAGTTCGGCATAGCAATAGCCGATGTTGCCGGAAAGGATGTGACCGCCGCCCTGCACATAACGATGTGCAAGCACGCGCTTCGCGCCCTTGCCGAACACCTGCGTTCCCCTGCCCAACTCCTGCAGAAGATGAACCGCTTCATCTACGAACACACAGAGCCTGAAGCCTTTATAAGCATGATCTACGCCGTACTGGATGCGAAACGGGGCACTTTGGCATACAGCACAGCCGGACACGAGCCCGGCTTGCTGCTCAGGGCAGAAGCTACACGGATAGAGCAAATCAGCACGCCCGGAATCCTCCTGGGAGTGGTGCCCGATGCAACATTCGGGGAGCGTCAGACGTCAATGAATTCGGGGGACATTCTGCTGCTCTACACAGATGGATTGGTAGAGGCTTTGTCTCCCCAGCATTTGGACGCGCTGACGGTATTGGAGACGGCGCTCAAGGAAGCTCTCCTAAAGCCTGCACAGGAGTTGGCCGATAATCTACACCGACTAGCAGTAGCCGTGCAGACCGGCAGATCACCGGACGATATCGCTCTGGTGGCTCTCAGGAAGATCTAGGAAGTCCTGTTGTGTCCAGTTCAGAAGTGGTAAAACTGCAAATACCGAGCTTCGCCGAGTTCGTCGGCGTTGCCAGAAAGGCCGTGGAAGGCATAGCCGCCGGAATGGCACTGACAACCGAGCAAGTGGACGATTTGAAGCTCGCCGTCGGTGAGGCATGCGCGAACGCGGTGAAGTTCAGCGGCCCCGAGAGGCCACCTGTCCAAGTGGTGTATCGGATAGAACCGGATCGGCTGGAGATTGAGGTGCGGAACACCGGAGAGGCGTTTTCCAGCGACGACGTGCAGCGCGACAGGCCGCCACTTGACGACCTCCACGACAGGGGGCTGGGCCTCTATTTGATAGACCAGGTGATGGACGAGCTGGATATCAGCTCGGAATGCGGCGAGACAACGCTGAAGATGGTGAAGCGATTCGCGCGATGAGTTAGAGGCTTCCTTCCGCGACCGCGTTCTTTGCCGCTTCGATCTGCTTTCTCAACTGCCCGGATGAGGTGCCCCCAGGCATATCTCGCGCCTCGACGCTCTGCCTCATCTCACTCGCCGCACCGGCATCCGCCAGTTTTTCCGAAAAGGAGCTCAACTCGCCGGCATCAAGTTCGCTCAGTGATTTGCCCTGCTTCAAGCAGTACTGGACGACGCGCCCAATGACCTCGTGCGCCGAACGAAACGGAACGCCCTGACTGACCAGATAGTCCGCAAGATCGGTGGCGTTCGAGAAATCACCCTCCAATGCCTCCGACATCGCTTCCGGGTGAAACCTGATGGTCTCGATCAGTTTCTGAAACATCGGAACGCACGCCAGCACGGTGTCAACGGCGTCGAAGACCGGTTCCTTGTCTTCCTGGAGGTCCTTGTTGTAAGTAAGCGGCAGGCCCTTCAGCACGGTCAGGAGCGAAACCAGGTCTCCGTACAGGCGCCCGGCCTTCGCGCGGATCAGCTCCGCGACGTCCGGATTCTTCTTCTGAGGCATCAGGCTGCTGCCGGTCGCCATGGAGTCATCAAGCTCCACGAATCCGAATTCCCGCGTGTTCCAGAGGATAATCTCTTCGGCGAACCGGGACATGTGCATCCCCAGGATCGCGGCGGCGGCCAGGAACTCCACGACGAAATCCCTGTCGGACACGGCATCCATGCTGTTCTCGCTGATGCGGGCGAATCCGAGCTGCCCGGCCACGTACTCTCGATCAATCGGGAAGGAAGTCCCGGCCAGCGCCGCCGACCCGAGCGGCAGCACGTCAGTCCGGCGGTAGCAGTCGGCGAATCGCTCTCTGTCCCTCTGAAGCATCCAGAAGTACGCCAGCAGGTGATGCGCCAGCGTCACGGGCTGGGCGTGCTGGAGATGCGTGTATCCCGGCATCACCGTCTCGATATGCTGCTCGGCCAGATGTATCAGCGAAAGCTGGAGACGCCTGACAGCTTCGTCAATCAGCTTCGTCTGAGCCTTGACGTACATCCGCATGTCCAGGGCGATCTGGTCGTTCCTGCTCCGAGCGGTATGGAGCTTGCCGGCGACTTCGCCGATGCGCTCGTGGAGCAGCTTCTCGATATTCATGTGAATGTCTTCGGCGGCGACGTCAAAGGTAACCTTGCCCGCGCGTATGTCGTCCGCTATCCCCTGAAGCCCGCGAACGATCGCCTCCGCATCCGGCGCGGGTATTATGCCGCATTTCCCCAGCATCCGGGCGTGCGCGACGCTCCCCTCGATGTCGTGCTCCCAGAGACGGACATCAAAGCCTATCGAGGCGTTGAACCTGTCCACGAGCTCAGACGTCTCCTTGCTGAACCTGCCGCCCCACAGTTTGGCCATCATTTTCCCTTCTTCAGCAGCCGGTACATGCGCGACTGGAGACCGTGCACCTTGACTGCGCCGCCCATCTCTGTCTGGTCGAACGCTTTTGTATCGAAAGATGCCAGCTCCTCGGAATAGAGCGCGCAGGGACTGCTTCGCCCGATCACCTTCGCCGAGCCCTTGAAGAGCTGGAGGCGCACCGTGCCGACGACCCGCTCCTGAACTTTGTCTATGAAGGCTTCGAGGTCTTCCTTGAGCGGATCGAACCAAAGGCCGTAGTACGCCATCTCGCCCCACTGCCGGTCAACGACGGATTTGAACTGCCGTTCCTCCTTCGTGCACACGAGAGCTTCGAGCGCCTTGTGAGCCGTTAGCAGTGTCACCGCAGCCGGACATTCGTAGTTCTCTCTCACCTTCAGACCGAGCATCCGGTCCTCCATGATGTCCACCCGGCCGACGCCGTGCTCGCCCGCAAGCTTGTTCAGGGTCTGGATCAGGGCCACGCCGTCCATCCGCTTCCCATCCAGCGAAACCGGAACGCCGCCTTCGAATTCTATCTTGATTGTCACGGGCGTGTCAGGAGCGTCCTGCGGACTCTTCGTCCACTGGTAGATCTCCTCGGGTGGGGCAAAGTCGGGCTCCTCCAGCCGACCGCCCTCTATCGAGCGCCCCCATAGATTCTCATCCACGCTCCAGATCCTCTCGACGCTCTGCGCGATCGGAACGCCGCGCTGTTTCGCATACTCTATCTCCTCGACCCGGGTAAGGTTGCGCTCGCGTATGGGAGCGATGATCTGCTTGTCCGGGGCGAGGGTTCGCATAACGAACTCGATCCGGAACTGATCGTTGCCCTTGCCCGTGCAGCCGTGGCAGAAGGCATCGGCGTTCACCTTCCCGGCCACCTCCACACCCTTGAGAGCAATGAGCGGCCGGGCGATCGCCGTGCTTAGCGGATAGCCCTGGTAATCGCCGTTCGCCTTTATCGCGCGGAAGACGTAGTCCTGCACGAACTCGGACTTCGCGTCAACCGTGTAGTGCTCGGTACCCAGCAGTCGAGCCTTTTCCTGCGCCTCAGCGATGTCCTCAGCCGGCTGTCCGACGTCGGCAGTAACCGTGACGACGTGATCGAAGCCGTAGAACTCCTTCATCATCGGTATGCAAACGGAGGTGTCGAGACCCCCGGAGTACACAAGCACGACTTTTCTCATCTCTCAGGTTGCTCCTTTTGCGCGTCCCCAAGGACCCGTGGCACGCGACTGAGTCTGCCCCGTCGAATTACGATAAAGTTTCGCCCTACACCACCAGCAACCCACCATCGAATGGTGGGTCTACCTAGACTGGCAAGCAAGCTAATGGATTTTGATTTCATAACTCGGTAATGATGCGCAGGCGAATGAACCCGGATTATTCGCGAACGGCCGTCCTTTCCCGCCCGTGCGGTTAAAACCACGGCTACGAGTGCACGAAGTCCCCCTACGGGGACTACATCCATAGTGTCCGGAGGGACACTTTGTGCCTTCGTTGCCGTGAATTCATTCGCACGGGGAACAAGCACTCTGTGTTAACATTACGCTCCTCATGAATAATTCAGGTGAATTCGCGGCTACGAAAGCGCAAAGTCCACCTGCGTGGACTCGGCTCCGAGTCGGCGCAGGCCGACTTCGCGCCTTTGTTGCCGTGGTTTCAACCGCCGGGGATAATCCCAGCCGATTACCGATTCTAGTCGTCAAAGTCCATCAGCCTGCTTTTCCATAATGGTAGACCGGGACTTCCAGTCCCGGGCCGGAGTGTCGGTTACCTGCCCAGAAATCCCGCGGGCGATCTCCCTACATCAGCAGCGCCATAATAGCTTTCTGCACGTGCAGACGGTTCTCCGCCTGATCGAAAGCTATGGACTGCGGGCCGTCGAGCACCTCGTCCGTGATCTCCTCTCCGCGATGCGCGGGCATGCAGTGCATGACAACCGCATCATCCGCCGCAGCGTCAACCAGGTTCTGGTTCACCTGGAACGGCTGGAAGATCGGCAGCCGCACTTCACGCTCCGCCTCCTGGCCCATGCTCGCCCAGACGTCCGTGTAGATGACGTTAGCACCCTGGACCGCCTCGAACGGGTCGTTCACAACCGAGATGGACGCGCCGGTTTCCTTTGCGTCTCTCTGGGCGCTCGTCAGGATAGCCGTGTCCGGCTCGTAGCCTTCCGGGCATCCGACCGTCATGCTCGCGCCGACTTTCGCCGCAACGAGCATCAGGCTGTGGCAGGTGTTGTTGCCGTCGCCGACGTAGGCCAGCTTGATCCCCGACAGCTCGCCTTTCTTCTCATGGATGGTAAAGAAGTCGGCAAGCGCCTGGCAGGGATGCTCCAGGTCCGAAAGCCCGTTGATGACCGGCACGCGCGCGTGCTTCGCCAAGTCGAGAACGGTCTGATGGGCGAACGTCCTCGCCATTATGCCGTGCACCCAGCGCTCCAGGTTTCGAGCCGTGTCGGAAACGCTTTCCCTGGCGCCCATCTGAACGTCGGAGGGCTGAAGGTATATCGCATGGCCGCCGAGCTGTGTCATCCCGACTTCGAAGGTGACCCTGGTTCTTAGCGACGGCTTCTCGAAGATCATGGCCAGAGTCTTGCCGGCGAGAGGCGCGCGCTTGAGCTGATCCTGCAGAGAGCACGATTTCAGAGCCGCAGCCACCTCGAAGATCTTCCGGATCTCATCGGCGCTCAGATCGCGTATGGACACCAGGTCTCTACCCCTCAGCGCATCGTCCGGCACGTCGAGTCCGTCCACGCTCGCTCTGCCCTCGTTCTGTATCTCGGCAACCGCCTGTCTGGCTTTGTCCAGATCGAGTCCGAGGCCGGCGAGAATATGCGCGCCCGCGCTTTCCCCCTCGCGGATCAGGCCCAGGAGCAGGTGTTCCGTGCCGATGTAGTTGCTGTTCAGTTGCCCGGCTTCGTCATAGGCAAGGTCAATCACACGCTTTGCGCGGGGCGTCAACTGCATGTCCCGATCCTCCATGCCATTCCCCCTGGGAATGCGGCTCGCGATCTCCCGCTTCACCTTTTCCTGATCAATGCCGGCCCGACCAAGCAACCTCCAGCCGATGCAATCCCTCTCACGGAGAAGTCCGAGGAACAGATGGTCGGCATCAACGAAGCTGCTGTCGAGTCGGCCCGTCTCTTCCTGGGCAAAGAAGATGACCCTGCGGGCCCTTTCTGTGAATTTCTGCCACATGGCCTCATGCTCCTAGCGCGATTACCGATGAAATCCTATGTCGCCGGCAGTGACACGGAATTGCCGCCGTCAGTCTTCGTACATTCGAAAGGAAGGGCGCCCGAATGCAAGCTCCTGAGTTCGGTGCGAATCTGCGAGACATCCACACCCAGCCCCCTCAACACCTTTGACGCCAGGCCGCTCGTTGAGCGGACAAGGCCGAGGAGCAGGTGCTCGGTCCCCACCCAATCCTCTTTCATTCTCTTGCTTTCGTCGAAGGCTAAGTCAACGGCCGCTTTCGCTTCGGCGGTGAGCTGCATATCCTCTCCCAGCATATCAGATCCCCGAGAAACTCGACCCATGACCTCCAGGCGTACTGTTCCCAGGTCAACGCCGGCCCGCTCGAGAATCCTGGCGGCGACACAGTCTTCTTCGCGAATAAGCGCGAGAAGCAGGTGCTCGGTGCCTGCGTGATTATATCCGAGCCTGCCTGCCTCTTCCTGGGCAAGAAATATCGCCTTTCTGGCTTTCTGGGTGAGCTGCTTCCACATATCGGCAACCTCTCCTTTCAGAAGACAGGTTCCTGCACAGGCCCGCGGAACCCACCCAGGGCCCACGGGGCTAGTGCTTATGCAACTTGTATGGCCTAGATCCCCAGGAATGAATTCCTGGGCTGCCCTCCAGCAAAACCCTCCGGGTTACGGTCGTTTCAGTCCGGCAGGACTTTGCCCGCGTGCAGCCCAGGGTTGAAACCCTGGGCCGGAGCGCAGCGTATCACGCTGCAGAGGCACTAGTTCGCCTGACCTGTCTCCGAGAATGCGTCGCTCAGAATCCGTATCGCAGAGTCTACGTGCTCCTTCCCGACAATGAGCGGCGGCAGGAATCTTATCACGTTCTGGCCGAGCGGATTGACTATGAGTCCTCTCCAAAGGCAGCCGGCAGCGACCGCCGGCGCGTAATCCCGGCTCAACTCAATCGCGGCCATGAGACCCACGCCGCGCACCTCAACTATGTCATCCCGCCGCGCTTTGAGTTCCTCGAGTGCCTCCACTAGATAGGCTCCCATATCCGCGGCGTTCTCGATCAATCTTTCCTGCTCCATGATGTGGAGCGTTGCGAGAGCGGCTGCACAGGCCAGCGGGTTTCCGCCGAACGTCGAAGCATGGCTGCCGGGCTTGAAAGCCTTCGCGGCATCGTCCGTGGCAAGGCACGCGCCTATCGGAAAGCCGCCTCCCAACGTCTTCGCCAGTGTCATTATGTCAGGCTTGATCCCGTAGTGCTCGTGGCCGAACCACCTGCCCGTCCGTCCGAGACCGGTCTGAATCTCATCCAGGATGAGCAGGAGCCCTTTCTCATCACACAACTCCCGAACGCCGGCGAGGTAGTCGGGGCTGGCCGGATGAACGCCGCTCTCGCCCTGCACAGGCTCCAGCATGATCGCGCATGTGTGCTCAGTCACGGCGGCCTCCAGCGCACGGGAGTCGTTGAAGGGCACGTACTTGAACCCCGGCACAAGCGGCTCGAACCCCTGGTGGTACTTCGGCTGGCCCGTGGCCGTCACGGTGCAAAGAGTTCGGCCGTGGAACGAGCCTTCGGCGGTGATAATCTCGTATCTCTTCGGGCCATGGGCTTCCTTCGCCCACTTGCGCGCCAGCTTGATTGCAGCTTCGTTCGCCTCAGCGCCGCTGTTGCAGAAGAAGGCCTTGTCCAGTCCGGACAGCTCCACCAGGCGCTTCGCCAGTTCCGGCTGCTGAGGAACATAGTACAGGTTGCAGACGTGCATCAGCGTTCGGGCCTGCTCGCTGATCGCCGACACCAATCGCGGATGGCAGTGACCCAGGCCGTTCACGGCTATGCCGGCCAGGAAATCCAGATACTCCCTGCCTTCGGCGTCCCAGACCTTCATTCCTTCCCCGCGAACAAAGACGACAGGCTGCCTGTTGAACGTATGCATCACGTAGTCCGCGTCCATTTGAATCACGGCCTGGGTATCAATGCTCTCTTGGCCGGTCGCCAGCATCCTCTGCTACTCCTTCACACCCTTAAATGAAAAGAGACAGAGTCGAGCCTCCGTCTCTTCGGCTATGCCTGGCCGGTATTCGGCTGTCGTGAAAGCCGGCGTTGTCATAACAGTGTGCCGAAACCTGGTCATGTGCGCCTATTCTAACTCTTAAGACCGGAAAATGTCAATCCGAGCGGCGAAAGACCCGTTACGTGATCATCGTGCCGATGCCCTTGTCCGTGAATATCTCCATCAGCAGGGCGTGAGGAATCGTACCGTCAATCACGTGAGCCTTTTCAACTCCACCCCGAATCGCGGTGACACAGGCCTCGATCTTCGGGATCATTCCCTTGTCCACTCTGCCGGCACGTATGAGCTCCTCGGCCTCTCGGGATGAAAGCTCGGAGATCAGGCTGGACTTATCGCTGAAATCCCGATACACCCCCTGGACGTCCGTGAGCATCACCAGCTTCGCGGCCTTCAGAGCGCCGGCAAGCTCTCCTGCCACGTGGTCGGCATTTACGTTATATGACTCCCCATGCTCTCCCACGGCAATCGAGGCAATGACCGGTACGTAACCCTCCCGGATCAAGATCTGGACGATCTCCGTGTTGATCTGCACTATCGCGCCGACATATCCCAGATCAACGCCGCCCGGCATGGCCTTGCGAGCGACCAGCAGGCTGCCGTCCTTCCCGCTCAGGCCAACCGCCTTTCCACCCTGCCGGTTGACCAGCGACGCTATGCTCTTGTTCGTCTTACCGGCGAGGACCATCTCGACGATTTCCATGGTCTCAGCATCAGTGACACGCAGCCCGCCAACAAACTCCGGCTTCTTGCCGATCTTCTCCATCAGTTCGGTTATCTCAGGTCCCCCGCCATGAACTACAACGGGCTGCATCCCGACGTAGCGCAGCAGCACGATATCCTTCGTGACGCTCTCCTTGAGAGCTTCATCCGTCATGGCGTTGCCGCCGTACTTGATCACGACCGTCTTCCCGTAGTAGTTCCTGATATAGGGAAGCGCCTGCAGGAGTATCTCAGCCTGTTCGGCTCTGTGTTTCATGAAACCGCCTCCACCTGCTCTTGCTCAAACGCTTGCCGCAAGCCGCGCGTGTGAGTAAGAGTATGAGTATGAGTCATGGCGAGACCATTATGGCATGGCTCACGTATGGTACTCCGCGTTGATGCGCACGTAATCGTACGAGAAATCGCACGTCCAAACGGCAGCTGAGCCCGGGCCGCTGCCGATCTCCAGGAGAACGTTCACCTCAGACCCGCGGAGAAGCTCGTGCATCTCCGCCTGCGAGAAGTCAACCGGCTCGCCGTGCCGAACGACGGGCGTGGTTCCGAAGAACAGGCTCACGGCGCTCGGATCGAAGTCCACGCCGGCTCTTCCTGCTGCTGCCAGCACGCGCCCCCAGTTCGCATCGCATCCGAACATAGCCGTCTTCACCAGCGGGGAGTTTGCCACCGTCCTGGCTATCTGCCTGGCATCCTGAAAGGACTTCGCGCCCCTCACGGTTATCTCGATCATCTTGGTGGCGCCTTCGCCGTCTTTGGCAATCTGCTTGGCCAGGGAAACAGACACGAACTCCAGCGCGTCCGCCACTTCCTCCCAATCACGGTCACGACGCTCGATCCGCGGGTTGCCCGCCGCGCCGTTCGCGAGCACGATCACCGTGTCGTTGGTGCTCGAATCGCCGTCAACCGTCAGGCAGTTGAAAGAACGCTCCGCGGCGTTGGAAAGAGCGACCTGGAGCATCTCGGGGGCAACAGCGGCGTCCGTGGTGATGAACGAGAGCATGGTCGCCACATTCGGACAGATCATTCCCGCGCCTTTCGCGATGCCGCCTATCCTGACCTTCGAGCCGCCGATCGAGACCTCCGCCGACTCCTCCTTCGGACGAGTGTCGGTAGTCATTATCGCCCGCGCCGCACTCGGGCCACCATCGCGGCTCAGAGATCGCACTGCCTCTTCGATCCCAGCGCTCACCCTGTCCATCGGCAGCCGTTTGCCTATGACGCCGGTGGACGCGACCAGGACATCCTCCTCCGCGATCTCCAGGAGCCGTGCAGTCTGAGCAGTCATAGCCCGGGCGTCCTGCAACCCCTGCTCGCCCGTGCACGCGTTCGCGTTTCCGCTGTTCACGATCACCGCTCTCGCGGTTGCCCTGGGAACACGCAACTGACTGACGAGGACGGGAGCAGCCCTGACAATGTTCGCAGTAAACACGCCTGCCGCGGAAGCCGGCATCTCGGAATATATCAGGGCCACGTCCTCGCCCTGCTCCTTGATACCTGCACGGACGCCGGCCGCGAGAAACCGCTTCGGCCACGTTATCGCTCCCGAGGCCCTCTCCATTACGGAGCCACCCCCGGCGAGTAGAGAGCGGTCTTTTCGTCGAATCCGCACATCAGATTCATGTTCTGCACGGCCGTCCCCGCCATGCCTTTGACCAGATTGTCGAGCGCCGACAAGACGACGACCCGGTTCGTTCTCGGATCCATCTTCAATCCGATGTGGCAGAAGTTCGAGCCGAACGTGTTCTTCGTCGCCGGATAATCGCCCGGGTCGAGGATAACCACGAACGGCGCGGACTCGTAGAACTCCCGGTACACCTGCACTAGCTTCTCCGTAGTCCACTTGCCTCCGATGATCCCCGCATAAGCTGTCGTCAGAACACCTCTTGTAACGGGAATCAGATGCGGAGTGAAGGAGACCGTGATCGGCCGATCGGCAATCCGCCCGAGCTCCTGCTCGATCTCGGGCGTGTGCCGGTGAACGCCAACATTGTACGCCTTCATGCTCTCGTTCAGCTCAGGAAAATGGTAATCAAGCTTGAGGGAGGACCGACCTGCTCCTGAGACCCCGGATTTCGAATCTATGACGATCGCGTCCGGATCCGCGACTTTCTCCTTGAGCAGCGGGGCCAATGCAAGGATTGCGCCTGTCGGATAGCACCCCGGATTCGCGACTAAGCAGGCTTCCGCAATCTGGGCGCGATGGATCTCGGGCAGGCCGTAGACCGCTTGCTCGATCAGTTCCGGCGATTCATGGGAAAGCCTGTACCACTCCTCATAAAGGCCCTTCACTCGCAGGCGGAAATCGGCGCTCAGATCAACTACCTTCAAGCCGGCATCAAGCAGCCGTCCAGCTTCCTTCATGGCCCAGCCGTTCTGCTGCGCCATGAATACGAGAGCGCATCGCTCCACGGCCTGCGACGGGTCATAAGCCTCGCACTCAGCGGCGAGGAAACCGCGCAGGTGCGGCAGCGCGGCGCCGATATCCTGGCCTTTGTAGGTCTCCGAGCACAAGTATGTCAGCTCGACCTCCGGATGGCCGGCCAGGATGCGCACCAACTCTCCTCCGCCGTATCCGGATGCCCCGATTATGCCGACTCTGACCACGTCAGAACTCCCTTGAATGGTATGCGAGAAACGTTTCACTTACGGACAGAAAGGCGTAGCTATCTTAGCATAAGCACGGTCAATTTGCAATGCAGGAGACGTCCAAAGCGCGAAGGCCCGGGAACTCGGTTCCCGGGCCTGTAGTGGCAGTTAATCAGTAGCTATGTCGAGCGCTCATCCGAGAACGCGGGACTCGACCATTTCCCGAAGTGCACGTCGGGCCTCGTCATCCATCTTTGTGAACTGGATGCCATATTCCCAGCGGGCGTGGCTGTTGGTCGCCGCCCTCCGAGCGCGCGTTATCTTTCCCATCCCGAAGAAAGGTGTGATACCCGGCGCGTCAACCGCTCGGATCTCCACCTCCGCCCCGTTGGGCAGCTCGCTCTCGGTAGTTACCTTGAGTCCGCCCGCACCGATGTCCTCAGTGTGCACCTGAACCGTTTGGCCGGATCCGGTATCATGGCCGCCTCTCTCAATGGGAGTTAGCTCTGCCGGTATCCTGGCGAGCCTCCGTGGATACTTCCGACGCTGGATCCGGTAGATCACCGCCGGCTTGCCGACAACCATCGTAGGCAGGGGATCCTCGCGATTGGCCAGAACGGCGGTCTCGAAACTGTAGAACGCATCCTCCCCCGCAAAGCCTATTGATAGGGGCGTGCCCGCCCTCAGGCAGATACATCCCCCGTTTGCGGGTGGGCGGATCACCATCAGCGTCTGATCATCCTTGTCCTCGATCCGGCTCTCATACCGACCGGCGTACTCGCCGTCGTGGATTTCCAGCACGATGGGTTGGTCTTTATTGAATAGCACTGTTCGAATGAACGCGGACCTGCCGGCGCATTTCCATTCGTCCCTCTCGTCGAGCGTGGCCTTCACGAATGCGACCAAGCCCTCCAGGTCAAACGGTTTGTTCACGCAGGCAGTAGCTCCCATGGAAAGCGCGCTTGCCGCCGTGTCCTGGCTTTCGTAGGCGGTCATAATGACAACGGGGGTTTCCTTCTTGATCTTGCGGATCTCGTGTAGTGCGCTGAGTCCATCCAAGATCGGCATGCGCACGTCGAGCAGGATCATCTGGAAATCGACGCACCTAACCTGTTCGACAGCCTGGGCGCCGTCATGAACGACGGTGACCGCATAGCCCGCCTTCCGAAGTTCGGCGTCCAGTATTCTGCACAGATTTGTCTCATCATCCGCGATGAGTATGTTCTGCTTCTCCATTCTCCCCGAACCTCCGAAAAAGTAATACGAAGGGTGTGCCGCCCCGCCAGATGTGGCTGTACCCTCCCGGGCGATGCTTATCCACCGAGATACGTGCCCCAAATACCAGTCAATCTTCATCACTGCACAATCCATGCCAATGGAGACGGGCGCGCGGGCATTCCAGGACTTTTTTTTGGGGAAAAGGTTCTGACCGGGGTGGTATCCGCCCGGCAGCAACACAGCCCGGGCTGCGCATGATTATCGCGGCAATCCCCAGGAATGAATTCCTGGGCTGGCCCCGAGCAAAACCCTCCGGGTTAGGGAGCTTTCAGTCCGGCAGGACTTTGCTCTTGACTAGCCCAGGGTTTTAACCCTGGGCGCCCACTGTCTGCGCCCAGGAATAAATTCCTGGGCTACACGGGGGCAAAATCCGCTGAAGCGGATTGGGAATGCCTTGGTCCGGCAGGACTTTGCTCCCGACTAGCCCAGGGTTTCTCCCGCCGAAGCGGGATCCCGCACTCGGGAGAACCCTGGGCTGGAATGCGACGCACCAACGTGCATCGGAACTAGGTTGTCTCCGAGACTCTCTGGATTGCGAGCGGCAGCAGGTCCGGTGTTATGAGCTCCGAGTTGGCATCCGCGAGCACCACGCCGCGTTCGATGGCGTTCTCGAGTTCACGAATGTTACCGGGCCAACCGTACTTCATCAGCAACTCCATGGCTTCCTGGCTCACGAACTTCACGTTCTTGCCGTTCTGCTGGTTGAACTTTTCGATGAAGTGTTCCACGAGGGGTGGGATGTCTGTCTTGCGCTCCCTCAGCGGCGGGAGGAATACCTGTATCACCTGGAGGCGATAGTACAGGTCCGCACGGAACGCGCCGCTGGCCACGGCCTCCTCCAGGTTTCTGTTCGTGGCTGCGATGAGGCGCACGTCCACCTGAAGCGTCCTCGTGCCGCCGACGCGTTCGAACTGGCGCTCCTGGAGAACCCGCAGAAGCTTTACCTGCATGGCCGGCGAGAGCTCCGGAACTTCATCGAGGAAGAGGGTACCCTGATGCGCTAACTCAAAGCGCCCGGCCTTCTGGCCCACAGCGCCGGTGAAAGCTCCTTTCTCATGGCCGAACAGCTCGCTCTCCAGAAGCGTCTCAGGAAGTGCCGCGCACGATACGGCAATGAACGGCTTCGCGCTTCGAGGGCTACTGTAGTGAATCGCCCTGGCGACAAGCTCCTTGCCTGTGCCGCTGTCCCCTCGTATGAGCACGGTGGCATTGCTGCCCGCCACCCGTTCGATGATCTTGTAGACCTCCTGCATCTTCCCGCTCTCGCCGACGACCCCGTCGAAGCGGTAGCGCGACTTCAATTCCTGCCTTAGCTGGATGTTTTCCGCAAGGAGTCGGCTTCTCTCCAGCGCGTTCTTCACGACCAGCTTGATCTCATCCATGTCGAAAGGCTTGGTTACGTAGTCGAACGCGCCCAGCTTCATCGCGTCTACGGCCGTCTTTATCGTTCCGTGCGCGGTTATCATGACCACCGAAAGCCCCGGGTTAATCTCCCTGGCCGCCTCCAGCACTTCCACCCCGTTCAAGTCGGGCATGACGAGATCGCACAGCATCACGTCCAGATCGGGCTCCGTTGAGACCAAGTCCAGCGCCTTTTTTCCATTCTCGGCAACGAAGACACGGTACCCGTCCTTGCTGAATACTGCTTCAAGGACACGCCGGATATTCGGCTCGTCATCCACTATAAGAATCGCCTTGCTGTTCTCCATGAAATGCCTCTCTGGATGGGACAGCTGCTCCTCAGCACTGCAGGCCGGCCTGTCCGCGTCTGATGATATCAGACCCACCTATCTCCGCGGCGCCCTCTGCTCGAATCATAGCAGCCCGGGCCTTATCGCTGCAAACCGGAAGGAAGATCTCGAACGTCGTACCCTCTCCCACAGCGCTTCTCACGGATACTTTGCCGCCGTGGTTGTCTATGATCTTCTGCACAACCGACAAGCCCAGTCCTGTCCCTTTCGTCCTGGTCGTAAAGAACGGCACGAATACCTGATCCAGCGCGTCCTCCGGTATTCCGACGCCGCTGTCTGCAATGACAACCCTCACTCCGTCCCTGAAGGCGCGCGTGCTCACCGCCAGCTTGCCACCATCCGGCATGGCCTGAAGCGAGTTCAGAATCATATTCCGGAAGACCTGCTCGAGCTGCTTGTCATCCGCCATGGTGCGCGGAATATCATATGCAAGGCTCTGTTCGACCACCACGTTCTGCTTCGTAATGTCAAGCTGCATGAACTGGAGCGTGCGGAATATGACGTCGTTGATGTCTGTCTCTCTCAGGTTCAGCTTGATGGGACGCGCGAAATCGAGGAACTCCGTGGTAACCTTGTTCAGCACGTTGACCTCGTCAATGATGATATCGAGGAACTCTCGAACCGACCCGTGGTCGTCGTACTCCTTCCTCAGATACTGAGCCGCGCCTTTGATAGAGCTCAACGGATTGCGTAGTTCGTGTGCAACGCTGGCTGCGAGCTGCCCTATTGCCGCAAGCTCCGAGATTCTGCGCATCTCGTTCTCCATTCGAACTTCCTTCGTGACGTCCTCCACGATTATCACGAGACCCAGCATCTCCCCGACGTGATCGCGGAGCTGGGAGACGTTCATGTTCATGTAGAGCGTTTCCTTTTCGACCGTGCGATACTCTTGCTTGTAGCCGACATACGTCTGCCCTGTCTCCAATACCCTGTTGATTGCCCCCAGGACGCGCTGTTTATCCGCGCTCGATATGCCGATCCTACCCACCACCTCCAAGAAATGTCCGCCAACAGCTTCATCGGCCGGAATGCCGATGATGTCTTCCGCGGCTTTGTTCCATGTGAGCACTCTGCCGTCCCTGTCGAGCGTGAGCACGCCCGCAGCGATGCT
>Ga0315274_10005485_pt1 | contig 18551 bp, 17 predicted proteins | sample YL17G02_20_MG_FD_203700 | JGI IMG/M metagenome (GOLD analysis project Ga0315274, IMG submission 203700) | Sediment microbial communities from Yellowstone Lake, YNP, Wyoming, USA - YL17G02_20 | ecosystem: Environmental > Aquatic > Freshwater > Lake > Sediment | place: USA: Wyoming | collected...
GGGGCTGCGGCATGTGTTGCCTATTGTCCAGGAAGCTCCCGTGATTGCGGGCATCTGCGCATACGACTTGACCCGGGACATGGAGGTTTTTCTCAAAGAGCTGCTGGCGGCGGGATTCTCCGGGGTCATCAATTTCCCCACCGTGGGAAGGATCGACGGAGACTTCCGCCAGACCATGGAGGATCTCGGCATGAGCTACCGGAGAGAAGCCGAGGTCATGGGACTGGCCGGGTCTCTGGGTCTTTTCACCATGGCCTATGTCTTCAACCCCGAAGAGTCGAGAATGATGGCCCGGAACGGGATTGACTCGGTGGTCGCCCACATGAAAACCACCACCGGCGGAACCGTAGGGGCCAAGCGGCCCATGAGCCTGGAAGAAGCGGGGAAGAGGTGCTCGGCCATCTTCAAAGCCGCCCTGTCCGTCAAGCGGAACGTGATCTGTCTGGCTCACGGCGGCCCGATCGAGGGACCGGAGGCCACGGAATATATCTATCGCCATACCCAGGCAGTGGGGTTCGTCGGCGCTTCTTCCATCGAACGGATCCCGGTGGAAACGGCAATTCGGAAGACGACGGAGATATTCAAGGCCCAAAAGCTGAAAAGATAAATACGCATAGAGCATAGGGCAGAGAGCATAGAGTACTAAACAAAAAGAAAAACTTTTTGCCCCCAGCTCTTTGCCCTTTGCCTCCTTTCATTCACGCTATGCTCTATGCGCTCTGCGCTATGCGTTTTTATCCTTTATGGACAAGTCCATCCTCATCATCGGAACTTTTGATACGAAAGCAGAAGAACTAAACTTCATCAAGGATCAAATCCTGGCGAGAGGTCAGAAAGCCCGGACCCTTGATGCGGGAGTCCTCCAGCCTTCCCCGGCTTACGTGGATATTCCCAATGAAAGAGTGGCCGCTGCCGGGGGGCGCCCGCTTCATGAGCTCGTGAGCCGGAGAGACCGGGGGCAGGCGGTGGCCGTCATGGCCCAGGGCGCGGCGAAGGTCACCCGGGACCTCTTTGATCAGGGAGAAATCTCCGGCGTCATTTCCCTGGGGGGCGGTTCGGGAACGGTCATCGGGACAAGTGCGATGAGGACTCTCCCGGTAGGCGTTCCCAAGGTCATGGTCTCCTCCATGGCCTCGGGAAACATGCGCCCTTACGTGGGAACTTCGGACATTACCATGATGTATTCGGTGGTGGATATTTCCGGGCTCAACCGGATCAGCCGGCGAATCCTGCGGAATGCGGCCCTGGCTATTTGCGGGATGGCGGAGGGGAGAGAAGAAAAGGGTCCGGCGGAACGTCCCCTCATCGCCACCACTATGTTCGGAGTGACCACTCCTTGCGTCACCGAGGCTAAACGGGTTCTGGAAGAAAAGGGCTACGAGGTGCTGGTCTTCCATGCCAACGGGCCCGGGGGCATGGCCATGGAACAGTTAATCGGGGAGGGACAAATTCAGGCGGTGCTCGATATCACCACCACGGAACTACCCGACGAACTCTGCGGGGGCAAGGGCAGCGCCGGCCCCCACCGCCTGGAAAAGGCCGGAGAAATGAGGATCCCCCAGGTGGTGGTTCCCGGGGCCATGGATATGGTCAATTATTTCCCCGATTCCGTTCCGCCCCAATTCCGCCATCGGCTTCTCTATGTTCACAATCCGGCTACCACCCTGATGCGCACCAGCGAGGAGGAAAACCGGCAGCTTGCCGAGATCATGGCCCGGAAGCTCTCCCGGGCCAACGGCCCGGTGGTTGTTTACATCCCCCTCCGGGGATTTTCGGCCGTCGATGCCTCCGGGCAACCCTTCTTCGATCCTGCCGCCGACCGAGCCTTTGTTGAAGCCCTGAAAAATAACCTCCCCGCGCGCATCCCGGTCATTGAAAAGGAATCCCACATCAACGACCCCTCCTTCGCCCGCGAGCTGGCCCAGGCCCTTCTCGAATTATTAGGGAGATGATCGGGGGCAGGTTCTGCCTGTTTTTTCCCAACCGGTTTCGTGCTATATTCCCCGCACGGGCCGCGATCGAGGTATCCCGAAATTGTCAAGTTCCTGACCCCTCCACCAGGGTTCGGGGGGAGGGCCCAAGGAAATGAAGCCATCAGGGGAGAAGAATCTATGAAGGCAGCCGTTTTACATGGGGCCGGCGAAATCAGGACGGAGAATGTGGCCTGTCCCGTCCTTGAGGCTCATGGGATTATTATTAAAGTCGAGGCCTGCGGGATCTGCGGGTCCGACCTGCATGTTTATAAACAAAGCGGAAAGGAAGGAACCATATTCGGACATGAATTCAGCGGCGTTGTCGCCGAAGTGGGAGATAAAGTCACCGGCATTTCACCGGGTGAACGGGTTACCGCCGTAGGTTTCCGTCCCTGCGGGAAGTGCTTCTGGTGCCGGCAGGGCAAATCGCACCGCTGTTCCGATATGGCCCTGCTCGGGTACCAGTTTCCCGGAGCCATGGCCGAATACGTCGCCGTTCCTTTCGCCAACCCCGGTCGTAATGTTTTCCGGCTTCCCGATGAATTGAGTTTCGAGGATGGCGCCTCCGTGGAACCCCTCTCCATATCCTTTTTTTCCGTTAAAAGAGCCCAGCCCGGAGAAAAAGACACGGCGGCGGTCCTGGGGGCGGGGGTCATCGGGCTAAACGCCATCCAGGTCCTCAAGTCCATGGGGGTCCAGAGAGTTCTAGCCACTGGCCGCAGGCTCATCCGTCTCGAAGCCGCAAAAGGGTGCGGAGCCGACGTGGTGGTGGACGCGGCCAAAGAGGATGTCTTAAAAGCGATTATGGAGGCTACCTCCGGGGGGGGAGTGGATATCGTCGTAGAATGTGCGGGCACCCAGGAAACCTTCGATCAGGCGGTTGAAATCACCCGCGGCGGGGGAAAGATCATGCTGGTGGGCGTCTTTGAGCGGCCCCTCGCCTGGGACCCGCTGAAGGCCATGGCCAAGAATTTAACCCTCATCGGCTGCCTGGGGGGAAATTTCCCGGCCTCCATCGAGCTTCTTCAAACCGGGAAAGTTGCCACCCGACCATTCATCACCCACAGGTTTCTCCTGGACCGGGCTGCCGAGGCTTTCCAGGTTCAGCTCCGGAGCCAGGATGCCATCAAGGTCATAATCAAACCATAGATCGGCAGGCTTTTCGCCCGGCCGCGGACATCGCCGGACTAAGGAATGGATCGGCAGGCATCATCACTTGACTCTGCTGTCACGACCCTTTACCGCTAAACAAAGAGGGAGGCTCCCGATGATTAAGACCGTTGAACAGTACCTGGAAAGTTTGAATGACGGCAGGCAGATCTGGTGCCTGGGGGAAAAGGTTTCCGACGTGCGGACCCATCCCACTCTCAGCAGCATCATCAAGACGGCCTGCATGGATTATGTCCTGCCCAACCACCCGGATTTCCGGGAACTGTTTGTGACCCGGAACGAGTACGGCGAAGAGGTTAATTTCCTGCTCGCCTCCCCGAAGAAGGCGGAGGACCTTTTGCGGAGAAGGGAATGCTACATCATCGGCGTCCGGTCCGGCGGAGGGGTGATCGTTCATTGCATGGGCGCGGATGCCCTCGCCGCCTTTACGGTTGCAGCCAAGGTCATGGATAAGGAATTGGGGACCCATTATACGGAGCGGGTGGAGAATTACCGGAAGCTGCTTCAAAGACAGGACCTGGCCATTACCGGGGCCATAACGGACGTCAAAGGGGACCGGAGCCTGCACCCTTCAAAACAGAAACAGCACCAGGACTACTACCTGAGAATCGTCGACCGGCGGAAAGACGGCATCGTGGTGCGGGGGGCCAAAGTGCATATCAGCGCTACCCCCTGCGCCAATGAGGCGCTCTGCCTCCCCTGCCGGACCCATGGCGAAGAAGACAAGGACTACGCCCTTGCCTTCGCCATCCCCCTGAATGCCCCCGGGATCAAGCTTCTCGCCGTAGAGCCGGTGTCCCGGACCTACGGGGAAGAAGGCGAATTTGATTACCCCAAGACGAGCGAGCTCCAGCCCACGGAATGCCTGATTGTTTTCGAAGACGTGTTTGTGCCCTGGGAGCGGGTATTCATGTGCGGCGAATGGAAGTTCAGCCGCCATCTCGCCTATGCCTTCGCCAGTTACCACCGCCTTTTCGGCACCTGCAAGATGATCGGCAAGCTCGAAATCATCACCGGGGCGGCAGCCCTGGTCGCCGAGTATAACGGGGTTGAAAATGTGCCTCATGTGCGCAAAAAACTGGCCTGGATGGCCATGATCACGGAAACGGTGGCGCAGCTGGGAAAGGCGGCCTGCCTGGATCCCGAGACGGAATTCGGCCACGATGTCGTCATGCCCAACCGGATGGCCATCAATGCTTCCAAGTACACCTTTGCCAGCAACTTTCACCAGATGTGCCAGCACCTGCAGGATATCGCCGGAGGACTGTCAACCACCGTGCCGACTTTCCGGGATTGGAACAATCCGGAGATTCGGCCCTACATCGAAAAATACCTGGGGGCCAAGGAAGGGGTTCCCACGGAGGATCGGCTTCGGGTGATGCGGCTGGCCAAGGACATGACCTGCAATTTTTACCAGATCGACACCATTCATGGGGAGGGGTCCATGGCCGCGCAGGAGATGTTTTTATACGGCAGCGCCGACTGGAAAAAGCTCAAATCCGCCGCTCAAAGGGCAGCCCATGTGGACGGCTGGCAGAACGACCCCGTTTACGGGAAGCTGTTGAGTCCCAAGGCGCAGGTCAAAATGCCGGCGGTGGATGAATCCTACCGGAGCATTCCTATAACGGCTAAAAAGAAATAACCGGAGAGGACCGCGGCTGCTGCAAGATTTAATTGTTCATAAGCCTTGTATGCCATAGGAGGTAGTTTCGTTGACAGCGTGTGTAAAGATGGGCGGGAAAACATTACTTCCTGTATTCATCGGGTGACAAGTTCTATCAAATATTGCAGAGTTTTACCAGTAATTGCTATGACCTTGACAAGGTGGGCATTTAGCGGCATAGTATGATAAATGAGGAATTTTGTCATTCCCCGGGAGGTTGTAGTATGACCCAACTGCTAATCGAGGTGCCTGATCCAGTTGCGGAACAACTCCACCGCCTTGCCGGAGAGCAAGGGCTTACGGTCTCCCAGTATCTGGCAAACCTCCTCTGCCGAGAGCTAAGCGAAGAGTGGCCCCCCGGGTTTTTCGAGGAGGTGGTGGGGGGTTGGCAGGGAGAACTGCTGGAGCGTGCTCCGCAATGGACCTACGAAGACCGTGAGCGCATCTAATGTACCTATTAGATACGAATGCTTGCATCCGTATCCTCAATGATACTTCGCCATCGCTGGTGCAGCGCTTGGCCAGCCACACTCCCTCCGAGATCCGACTTTGCTCGATTGTTAAGGCCGAATTACTCTATGGGGCAAGGCATAGTCAACGTGTTACAGAGAACCTCAAGCTCTTGACCCGCTTTTTTGCTCCTTTTGTAAGCCTTCCCTTCAATGACCGCTGCGCCGAACATTACGGTCAGATTCGGGCCGAGATGGTGCAGGCTGGGACGCTTATTGGTCCGAATGATCTCTTGATTGCAGCTATCGCGCGGGCTTACGACTTGACACTGGTCACCCATAACCTGGAAGAGTTTGGCCGAGTCCGTGACCTTCGCCTTGAAGATTGGGAAAAGTGAGATGGAGGAGGCCCTTCTCGTTATTCCCGGTTGGACCAGGGAAAATATTCGATAATGCGATAGAGCAGCCGGAAAACAGTTTAGACCGAAGGCATGTCCATTACCAAAACCATTCGGCTTCAAAAAATATCGGAAGTACCGGAGCTACGTTCCCCCTTGTACGGACATGTAGACGGCTGGCAGAACGACTCCGTTTACGGGAAGCTGTTGAGTCCCAAGGAGCAGGTCAAAATGCCGGCGGTGGATGAATCCTACCAGAGCATACCCATGACGGCAAAAAGGAAATAGCCGGAGAGGATCTCGGCTGCTGCAAGATTTAATTGTCCATAAGCCTTATATGCCATAGGAGGTAGTTTCGTTGACAGCGTGTGTAAGGACCAGCAGGGAACATTACTTCCTGCACTCTTCGGGTGACAAAATTTGACAGATGGTGTAGATTTCAATTGGCAATCGAGGTTTGGATATACTTTTCATTCCTGCAATTTTGGCCAAGTGCATAAAGTGGCACGCTTTCTGCAATTTTCTTGTTGACCCAAAAGGGGGATTTTGATACCTTGGCATCGTCATTGCCTAACACTAAACGACCAGCCTGACAACTTGCCCTTGTACTTCTGGAGGATTTATGAAATGGATTTTCCAGAAGGATCCAATATGAAGGCTCCAAGGAAACCCAGTTTCTCTTTGGAGCCTTATCTTTTTGTGAATTAAGAACCATTTGAATTTAGCCTTTGCTCGGTTGAATGGAGATGCTTGTGCTTTCAAACCGCTGGTTTATCCTCTCCGTCATTTTCCTGGCGCGGATCAGCATGGGATACCAATTTCAGTCGATAGGATCGGTATCTCCCTCGTTGATTAAAGAATTTGCCATCGAGTATGCAGCCATCGGCACCCTCATTGGACTCACATCGCTACCCGGCCTTTTTCTCTCCCTGCCTAGCGGATTTCTGGGGAATCGTTTTGGGCCCGGTTTTGGCCTTGCACGAAGGCAAAAAAGCCGAATAAATGATTATGACAAAAAGGACCTTACCCTCCTCCATGGAGTCCCCGTCTCCATTAAAGACGTGACTTTAACGGCCGGGATCCGGACCGCTTTTGGGTCGAAATTATACGAAATTTTATTCCCAACCAGGATGCCTTAGTGGTAGAAAGATTGAAAAAGGCCGGAGCGATTATTCTGGGAAAGACAAATACCCCCGAATTTGCCGCTGGGGGTCTACCTTCAACAAAGTGTTTGGGATTATCCGGAACCCCTGGAACCTAGATTTCAACAGCGGCGGGTCCAGCAGGGGGGGGGCAGCATCTATGGCTGATCGGATTGATCTGAGCCGCAGGGGCTATTTAAGAAAGGGCGAAAATGTGCTCTTCATTCAAACTGGCGGGTCTCGGCTCTTTAGGCGTACCTGAAGCCGATCCTGGGCGAAGAGGAAGTAACGGATTGATCCGTGTGGTTCGACTCTCCGCACTCGTTCTGAGGGGCATGGGGAGTCGACCAGGAGGTTCGCCCAAAAGGGAGCGCCCGGATGGAAGATAAGATCGTGGGAATCATGGGGGGCATGGGCCCGGAAGCCACTGTGGATTTGATGCTGCGCGTCATCAAGGCCACTCCGGTCAAGGACGACGCCGATCATATCCGGATGATCGTCGACAACAATCCCAAGGTCCCTTCCCGAATAAGAGCACTGTTGGAAGGGATCGGTGAAAGCCCGGGCCCGTACCTGGCCAACATGGCCCGAAGACTAGAATCGTGGGGCGCCGACTTCCTGGCGATCCCCTGCAATACCGCCCATTATTACTACGAAGATGTGCGGTCCGCAGTCAGGATTCCCGTCCTGAACATGATCGAGCTGACCGCCTCGCGAGTGGTCGGGGATAACCCTGGAATCCAGAGGGTCGGCGTTTTGGCCGCTACTGCGGTGCTGAAGACCGGGCTGTATTCGAAGAGCATCGGGCGACACGGTGTGACTGTTGCTTATCCGTCGGTCGATTTACAAGACCGTCTGATGGGCATCATCCACACGATCAAGACCGGTCGATACGGTCAAAAAGAAACGGACGCATTGGATGCGGCGGCTAAATATCTCGTTGCGGAAAAAGCGCAGGCCCTGGTCATTGCCTGTACGGAACTATCCCTGATAGGCAATACCGTTGATTCCGGGATCAGACTTTACGATGCTTCGCAGGTATTGGCGGAAACGATTGTGCGGAAAGCCAAGAACATGGAAACACATTCGTCTTCCTCCGGCTCGCAATGATCTGAATGGGCTGAAAGGTAAAATCGCATCGTAATGATTCTGAAGTCAGCTGCTGTATCATTCAAGCCGGGATAAGGACTTCTGCCATGACCGCATTCCTTGACGAACGGAAACAACTGGCCTGTTTGGACATCGACGCTTTGGCCGATGAAATGAGGAGCCTCGCTGCCTTCATCGGGACGCACCCTGAGTTAGGTTTTCAAGAACGCAATGCCTTGAGCGCCTTGTCCGAGTTTCTCCATAAACACGGCAGCAAATCAGAACTTGGGATTGCAGAAATGCCCACCGCCTTCGGGGCTCAAACCGGCAAGGGCGAAGGGCCGACAATCGCCGTTTTTGTGGAGTAGGATGCCCTCCCCGGGATCGTCCATGGTTGCGGCCACAATATCTCGGGCTTAGACGGCTCTGAACCACGTATTCATATTCCGAAAAAATCCTTGAAGACTTTAATGACATCCAGCTTGGTTACATCCCGTGGGTTGGTCATCTGCATCCCGGAGCTTAGAGACTGATCTGACATTTGAGAGAGCTTGTCATCCGTGATCTGATCGGCATCGAAATCAAATCGAATATCGATATCGCTCATCAACCGTTCCAATGCTGACACGGCACACAGGGCACGATCCATCTCCAACCGTCCTTCAACCGACCCCTCCAAGGCTGCGGCCATTTGAATGTATTTCTCAGGATTGGCCATTAAGTTGAAGCGAATCACCGGGGGCATCAAAACAGCACATGCCGTTCCATGGGACAGGTGAAAATGCACTCCCAAGGGTGACGCCATGGCGTGAACCAGCCCCAATCGTGCGGTATTGAAGGCCATGGCCCCCATGGCACTGGCCTGGAGCATACCGCTGGCAGCTTCTACGTCGGATGGATTGGCAACAAATCGTCTCAGGTATTTGCCGATGAGATAAAAATTCTCTCTGCAATATGCGTCCGTGAGGTAAGTTGCCCATTTCGAAACAAATGCCTCAACGCAGTGAGACAACGCATCCATCCCCGTTGCGGCGGCAACGCTTGGCGGGAGGCTTTTCAGTAATAATGGATCAAGCAACGCCACTTTGGGAATCTGCATGGCGCTCCTGAAGGAGAACTTGTACTCTCGTTCTTTATCGTATAGTACGGCTCCAAAGCTCAGCTCGCTTCCGGTTCCGGCTGTAGTCGGAATCGCTATGGAAGGGAGCGGAGGATTGTGATATTTCTCCGGCCCTTCATAATCAACCAACGGTCCGGGATTGGTGGCCAGGCACCCTATCCCTTTTCCAGTATCTATGGTGCTTCCTCCACCTATGCATAAAAGAAAATCACAATTTTCCCTTTTCTGAAGCTCTGATGCCTTTAGGACTTTGCTTAAAGTTGCATTGACCTCGACTTCGTCAAAAACTACATAAGGAAGATCTGCTTTTTTGAGTGACAGCAAGATGTCGTCCAAGAGGCCTGCAGCGACGATACCCGAATCTACGACTACCATTACTTTCCGGGCGTTCAGGTTTTTTATTTCTTCTCCCGCTTTTGACGAAATCCCCACTCCGAACTTCACCTTGGTCGGACAGTACAACTCAAAACTACGCTCCGAAATCATATTCTTCCTCCGATTCGATTAGATTATGTGTCCCCAACTTGTTTCAGGGCGAATGCAATCACAATTTCCATATTCCTGGTTCTCTTTCCGCCACCGGCCAGTTCATGAAGGTCTTCCCTCTTGATATAGATATCCAGTCCTTCAAGTATTGAAGGAGGCCTTGATAATTTTTCGATTGGGGTGTGTCCTGTCGTATCTGTTGATTTATATCCTCCGTTCTAAAAGTGACAAGCTACCCAATGACCGGGATACTTTTCAACGAGTTCTGGTTTGTTCATTCTGCACTCTTCTTTGCTGTAACTACAACGGGTGTGATAATAGCACCCAGGGGGCCTATTGATCGGATTGGGTATGTCACCCTGCGGTCTAATGCGCTTTGCTTTCTTTTTAAATGAACTCCGTGAGGGGACAGCCGCCAGCAGCGCTTGGGTGTAAGGATGGCGTGGATTCTTGAATAACTTCCTGCAATCTGTCTTCTCCACAATTGTGCCGAGATACATGACCGCGATTTCATCGCATATATGCTGTACCACGGCCAGGTCATGTGAAATAAACAAGTAGGTCAGGTCAAGCTCATCCCGCAACTTGCAGAGCAGGTTTAGAATTTGGGCTTGAATCGCCACATCCAGCGAAGAAACCGGTTCATCGCAAACAATGAGATCAGGGTTTAGCGCAAGGGCCCGCGCAATGCAGATCCGTTGTCTCTGGCCGCCTGAAAATTGGTGGGGAAACAGGGCTTTCTGCCTTTCTCCCAGACCCACCAGAGAGAACAATTCAGATACACGCGCTTCACGTTCGCTTGGACTTCCCACCTTTTGAATGTCGAGTGGATCCCGCACAATATTACCGGCGGTTTGCCGAGGATTAAGCGATGAATAGGGATCCTGAAAGATGATCTGCATGCGCTTGCGCATGGCACGTAACGCTCCTGCTTCCAAAGACAGCAAATCTATTCCATCGAAATATATTTTTCCTTCGGTTGGTTCCACAAGGCGAAGCAACGCCAAGCCGGTCGTGCTTTTTCCGCATCCGCTCTCTCCCACAAGTCCGAGTGCCTGACCTCGACAGATATCGAAACTTACACCGTCTACTGCATATAGTGTAGGCCTCGATCCAAACATGGTCGAACGCTGAATTTTAAAGTGGACTTTTAAATCAGCAACGCTTAACAAAATCCTTTCTGTCATGCCGGTTCCTTCAAGCGGGTGTCTTCCCGGGCGAGCCAGCACTTTACGGAGCGTTTGCAGCCCAGGTGCAAATAAGGAGGTAGTTCTTTACATTTAGAAATTGCAAAGGAGCAACGCGGCGAAAAAGGGCAGCCTTTCAAACCGCGTAGCAGATCGGGCACCGTTCCCGGTATTTCCGGCAGCGGCTCTCGTTCTCCCTTGGGATCAATCTGTATTTCAGGCATGCATCGCAGCAACCCTTGAGTATAGGGGTGACGGGCGTCATTTCTGACTTCATCTACTGTCCCTTCCTCGATTTTGTGGCCTGCATACATAACGATCACACGATCCGCCATTTCTGCCACTGCACCGAAATCGTGAGTGATAAGAATAATGCAAGTGCCGCGTGTTTCTTGTATTTCTTTCAGGAGGTCAAAAATTTGGGCCTGCACCGTCACATCAAGTGCAGTTGTCGGTTCGTCGGCGATCAGCACGTTTGGTTCGCAAGCCAGTGCCATGGCAATCATCACCCGCTGGCGCATTCCTCCTGAAAGTTGGTGGGGATACTCGCGAACCCGACGCTCAGGGGCAGGAATTTGTACGACGCGCAGCATTTCCACCGCCTCTTCTAATGCCTCGGACCGGCTGCGGTTTTTATGGCAGCGAATTGTTTCAGCGATTTGATTGCCGATCGTATAAACTGGATTGAGAGAGGTCATCGGTTCCTGGAAGATCATCGAGATTTTCCGACCCCGCACGGTGCGCATCTTCTTCTCGCTGACTTGCGTAAGGTTCTCATCGTTCATTAGGATTCTTCCCGCGCTGATCCAACCTGGCGGAGAGGGTACCATGCGCATTAATGCCAGGGCGGTCATACTTTTACCGCAACCACTTTCACCGATAATGCCCAGTGTTTCCCCACTGCCAAGGACGAAGCTGATATCTGATAGGATATGGACCAGCCTTCCTTTGACTTTAAAGTCAACGCAAAGGTTTTCAACGGCTAAAACGGTATCCTCTGGGTTTAGTGTGTTGTTCTTCATCTGGAATGCCTTAGCGCCCGCGCAATTTCGGGTTTAACGCATCATTCAATCCATCTCCGATTAACGCAATACACAACGCGGTAATGAGAATCGCCAGCCCCGGAAATGTGACCGTCCACCAAGCCTCAAAGAAGAAATCTCGTGAAAGCCCTATCATCTTACCCCAGGTCATGATATCCGGATCGGTCAATCCTAAAAAACTCAGGGCAGCTTCGGTTATGATGGTCATTCCAATCCTAAGGGTTATGGCAACGATCAGAGGCGGTAAAGCGTTTGGTAGCAGAACGCGAAGAATTAATCGATATTTATTTGCCCCAACTGCGCGGGCTGCCATTACGAATTCGCGTTCCTTGATCTTAAGAAACTCTGCCCGGGTTAGGCGAGCTAGGCTCGTCCATGTGGTCACACCAATAGCAAACACCACTGTGACAAAGTTAGGGGTAAACACGGCGACTATGACCATTGCAAAAACCAAAGGGGGAAGAACCTGAAAGAATTCCGTGAACCGCATCAGTAAATTATCTAGTGTGCCTCCGTAGAATCCGGCTATTGCCCCGATAGAAATGCCAATGAGAACTGTAACTGCGGTTGCGATAAGCCCTATAGCAAGCGTAGGTCTTGTGCCATAAATGAGGCAGGTAAAAACATCCCGTCCGAGGTAATCGGTCCCCAAAGCAGTTAAGTGACCTGGTTTTGTAAAGGGCGCTTGCATGATTGCAAAAGGATCCCCTTTGAAAAATATCGGGCCGAACAAACCCACAAAAACAATGATCAAGAGGCCGCTGAGTCCAACAACCGCTGCTTTGTTCGAGTAAAACATCCGGGCTGTTTCTACCCACCATATTTCCGCCTTTTCAGGTTCTTCCTCAAACAGCGAGGGCAAATCCTTATTGTTAAAGATCATCTTCCTCATGAGATTCCCCGGATTCGCGGATCTAATAAACGATAAGATAGATCGGTTAGAATATTCGCAATGATCGTCGTAACGGCTGCACCGAAAAGCACCCCCAGCATCACCGGGTAATCGCGCCGCATAATAGATTCATACAATAGGGGTCCAACGCCGGGTAAACTGAACACGGTTTCAACCAGAACAGCGCCTGAAAAAATATACCCAAGCTGTAAACCCGCCAAGGTCACAATCGGCAAGGCAGCATTTTTTAGGGCATGCTTGAAAATAACCACAATCTCTGAAAGACCCTTTGCCCGCGCTGTGCGAATATAATCAGAGCCGAGAACATCAAGCATCGAAGCGCGCCCCACGCGACTGTAAGAGGCCAGAAAAAGTATCGACAGGGTAAATATCGGCAGAATAAGATGGTGAATCACATCCAAGGTTCTTGCGAGCGCTGTTTCGGGAACAGGTATGGAGCGAATACCGAAGGCCGGAAATAGCGGGATATATAAAGAAAACAGTAGCAATATCATCATTCCCAGCCAGAATACCGGCGTTGCATACCCAAGCAACGAAAAGACAGTCACGAGGTGACTCGATATGCCTTGGGGGTGGAGTGCAGCTACGACGCCTAGCAAGGTTCCGATAAAGACTGCAATAATGAGTGCGGCGAGTGCCAGCATCAATGTGGATGGCAAATGACTTAACAATAAGGAAAGCACCGATTTATCGTAATAATATGAGTATCCCAAATCTCCGGTCAGCATCTTGACTAAATACTTAAACAATTGCACATAGATGGGTTTATCTAAGCCGTAAGCAGTACGAATTTGGTCAACAATCACTGGATTGCCCCCCCCAGCCTCGGTGACAATTACATCGACCACGTCGCCAGGAGCGGCTTGTATTAGCATGAAGTTAAGAATAATAACGGCTAAAACTAGAACAATTCCGTAAATGATGCGCTGAACAAAAACTGAAGACATGCGTGTATGCTCCTCACAGAATCGGTCGGCTTTTGAGCCTTGCGATCTGGCGAGCCATTCATGGCCCGCGGTAGTACAGTTTTTTAGGAATACCCGCTCAGGGTACCAGCCCAATACTTGGGATCTGAATTGACATCATGCGCTGAAGGCCCATCCAGGGCTTGCCCCCTGGATGGGCACGCACAACGCGGTTAGAAAAACAAATGGATTTAACCGATGTAGATCCCAATTTACTTTTGTACTTTTTTCCAGTAGACCTCATCCCAAAACTCTCCGTATCCATATGAAGGAAAATACAGGTCTTTGTGATGGAAAACCAGGCTCGTTATATCAATCAGCCAGAGCATCGGTATTTCCTCCACAAGCAGGTTCTGGACTTCATCGTAAATTGCCTTTCGCTTCTCAAAATTGGATTCTCGAGCCCCCTGCACAAAAAGTTCATCGACTTTTTTGTTGCAATACCCCGAAGTGTTCGTATAGGCCTGATGCTCGATGTTATCGCAAATATAAAGGCGGCTTATACCGATAGCCGGATCTATCTTATCCCCTGGAATTGTAATCGACGCGTCGAAATTCCAGTCGGCCATTCGCTGCGACCATGCAGCGGCCCCGGGCATCGGTTCTAGAACAACCTTGATACCGACTTTCTTCAGTGCAGCCGTGATGTATTCTGCGGGCACGATTTGGAAATCCGGCTCATGCGGCGGGGCTATATAGAGTACTTTAACTTCAAAACGAATGCCGTTTTCCTTGCGTGGATATCCCGCCTCGTCCAGCAGCTTGTTAGCTTTTTCAACATCAAAAACGTATCCTTTAAGGTTTTTGTTGAAAAATATGTTTGTGTATGGCATTGGACCTACCGAGGCTTTTGTCCATCCATAATGCAGGACATTCGCGATATGCGAATTGTCAATCGCATGGGCGATGGCTTGGCGAACTTTCTTTTTGTTGAGAGGTTCTTTCCGGTTATTGAATTCCAGTATAGCTGCAGCGCCAGATGGACTTATTATACGGGTGAGATTTAGGTGTGGTATTTCTTGAAAGGATTTAATTTCTGCATACCGCATTGTCATCGTGACGTTGGCCAAATTAAACTGGTTTCGTTGAAGACCGACCCTCATAGCGGTTTTGTCGGTCACAATTCGGAAAATAATTCGATCCAGGTAAGGCAATCCCTTGACGAAATGATTTTTAGTACGGTCTAAAAGAAGGTATTCGTCAACCTTTAATTCTTTTATCTTGTACGGGCCCGAGCCAACTGGATTTTTGTGGGCCGGGTGTGTTATATATTCCCCGCCCTCACCGTAGACATGTTTCGGCATAATGGGTAGGTGCCTGGGGGTTGTTGCAGCTAATAGAATCGGACTATAAGGCGTTGATAGTCGACAGACTACCGTATGGGCGTCCGGCGTTTCCATGCTCTTGATTGGACCAAACATTTGCTTACCGAAGCGATGATACTTCTGGACTATCTTTATAGAAAATGCCACGTCCTCCGACGTAATGGGCTTTCCGTCATGGAATGTTGCATTTTCTACTAATCTAAATGTTAACGTCAGCCCATCGTCCGAGATAGACCAGCTCTTAGCTAAATAAGGACTGACTTCATTTTTCGAATTCAACCTTGTTAGACTAGCAAATATGTTGGATGAAACAAAGCCTACATTTACTTGACCATGAAGCGGATCGAGGCTGGGGATTTTACCGGACATATATACCATGGTACCACCGGGTTTAGGGGTATCGGCAGACTGACCGGGCACCGTTGCAACAAATAATGCAAATGTCGTCACCAACACGATGCAAATCATTCTCCTGATTAACATAACTACCTCCTTTCAATTGAGAAAAGGCTCTGAGAATATCCGAGAAAATGTTCATCACCTTCTGATATCTTATGAAGGTCCCTTCAAACTTTTTTCAATTGCTTTAGCATCCCCCCTTTCAATTCTCTAAGTGCTCAATTGCAAGGTTAGTTCGTTCTAAAATATTTTATCGTATCACTCGGCCTGCATTAATATTCTTACGCGCGGCATTTTTTATCGCAAAGTCACCGTTCACGAGAACATGAGCAATGCCCGTCGGATAACAACAAGGATTTCTGATCGTGGACCGATCCGTAATGGTCTTAGGGTCAAAGATTGTAATATCTGCGATACCGCCTGGGCGCACATATCCTCTATCTTTTAAGCCAAGTCTCTCAGCCGGCAATCCGGTTACCCGGTGGACAGCATCCTCCAATGAGATTATTGATTGCTCGCGCACATAGTGCTGAAAAAGCCGTGCGATCCAGCTGTATCCACTTAACGATCCGATCGTATCTTTAAGGGCGCCGTACGGTGCTAAGGCCATGGTATCTGATGCGACGATACACTCGGGTTGTTGCAGGCACAGGTGAATGTCGGCCTCTGAAAAAGCGTGGGATGTCCACATGAGACTGTTCAAATCGTCGCCTTCTTCAAGAAGAAGATCAAAATAGGCATCATACGGATCTTTTCTCCGTTCTTTGCCGATTTGTTCAAATGTCATTCCAATCAGATCTTTGTTCTTTTTGCTTCGCAGCAATACAATTTTATCCCACTTCCGGGCCGTAACAAGCTGCCAAATCGGTTTGGGATTGTGCTTCATCTTTTCACGGTTATCTGGGTTCCTTAGGCGAGCTCCTAATTTATCCAATCCGCCATCGAATGCCCAGGAGGGCAGGGACGCTGTTAAACTGGTATGGTTCCAGTCATGGGGAATAACGTCGAACGCCACATCCGCACCGGCTTCCCGAGCCCAGTGGATCATTTTCAAGGTGTGTTCCATGGCATGTGGGGGCGCCCCGAATTTGGGCTGAATGTGGGAGATTTGAAGCTTGACGCCCGAAATCCTTGCCATGGCAAGCGCCTCGCTAAACCCCAGGTCGTAGGCTAAATCGCGGTTGCGGACATGGGTTGCATACAGACCGTTGTGACGTTTGGTAACCTCACAAAGGGGTAGAATCTCTTCAGGGTTGGATACGCTCCCCGGCCAGTATTCCAGTCCTGATGAAAGCCCTTTTGCCCCCTCCTCAAGGGAGGATTCAAGAATACACATCATCTCATTGATTTCGTCCTCGGTTACAGGTCGCAGCTCATCATTCAGAACCGCTCGCCGAATGGTTCCATGTCCAACGAGTGCAATTACATTGAGGCCGAGTTCCTGCTGTTCGAGCCGGCCTAAGTATTCCCCAAACGTCTTCCAGGTAATATCCAAACCGGATTGGTAGCCGGGAACAGATGGTTTGGCTGGCTCAGAATTGCCAAGGGGGGCGCAACTCGTGCCGCACTGACCGATTACTTCCAAAGTTACCCCTTGGTGGACCTGACTTTCGGCTGCGCCGTTTATCAGTAATGTAAAATCGGAATGTGTGTGGATATCTATAAAACCGGGTGCCACTGTCAAGCCCGCAGCACCGATTTTTTCTTCGGCTTCAGCATCGGCAAGATCACCGATTGTAATGATGCGGTCGCCTTTTATGCCAACATCACTCTTGAAAGCCGGTTTATTTGAACCGTCGACGATATCCCCGCCTGCGATGATAACATCAAACATCATGAGATCCTCCTTCAGTAAGAGAGAAAAACAAATTGCAGGTTAGCAATTTGTGATGGCTAAAAACTTACTGCCTAGTTATCCGACATTGTGATGATTTCAGATATTTCCCCTGCCAATTTTGTAAGTATGCCGGTGTAATTTTTTTGAATGGATTCTAGTGATTGCTCGGAAGTCGGAAAATCTAAGCTGATTGCCCCAATCACTGATTTGGATTGATAATTCATTAACGGAGCACCCACACATATGAGACCGGTTATATATTCTTCATCATTAATTGAATAGCCGCGATTCCTGGTTAACTCCAAATCAGCTAACAAGGTTTCTCTTCTATCCAACGTTTTGGGTGTGAGTTTTTTCATCGGCATTCCATCGAGAAATCGCGATAAATCCGAATCGTTAATATGTGCAAGAACAGCTTTTCCCATTGCACGTGCATGCAATTCTCTCATCACTAGAGGCAGTCGAAAATGAATAATATTTGATGATTCCCGCCTATATAGGGAAATTAGTGCAAGATCATCCAATAAGGCTGAATCGATGGTGATCTTATATTCAGCGAAAGTTTTATCGATCGACACCTTCACAGCCTGTAACAGATCATTCCCCTGAATAAAATTGTGTCCAAAGAGAAGTGCTTTTGGGCCTAATTTAATCAGCCTGTTATTATTACATTTTTTTAAATACCCCAATTTCACCAGCGTATTAATAAAACGGAATGTTGAGGTTTTATTAATCCCGGTGATCTCAGAAATCTCAGTGAGATTTCTTCGGGTATGATCACGATCAAAGAGGCCCATAATGGCGAGACCTTTTTCAATTGTTTTGGAGAAGTACGGGGCGGAAGGCATAAAATGGTATTATTGTTACTATAATAGTAAATATATTACTCTAATAGTATATTTGTTTTATTTTTCGTGTCAAGGAAAAAATTTATATATGCAATCACAACTTTCCGGTTAAGGATTAACGAAAATCCAAAAAAGTCAGTTGTTTCAAATTATTACTGTTTCAAATTATTACTTGACAGGAAGGATTTTTTCACTTTAATCCCTAAATCATCCCTTGGCAACAGTAGCTGCACTCCTCAGAAACGTGGTACTTTTGTCGGAAATTCCTACCCCTTTGATCTCCCCAAATAAATGGGTTCCCTAGAAATTGCTATTGGAAATAGGGCGTTATAGAAATTTCAATCATTTGGTATATAAATTGCTATTTTAGGGGCTGTTAATAAATAACATGTACAAAGATAAGAACGTTACGGGTTGATACTGTAGTTCCATTCACCATGGAAATTATGCGCCCTTATCTTTACCCTTTTCATTTCGTCGTCCGTGATCTTAACCTTGGTAGGATATTTTCTTTTATCCAGTTGCGCTTTGACTTCGAGTCCCA
>Ga0315274_10005487_pt1 | contig 18550 bp, 19 predicted proteins | sample YL17G02_20_MG_FD_203700 | JGI IMG/M metagenome (GOLD analysis project Ga0315274, IMG submission 203700) | Sediment microbial communities from Yellowstone Lake, YNP, Wyoming, USA - YL17G02_20 | ecosystem: Environmental > Aquatic > Freshwater > Lake > Sediment | place: USA: Wyoming | collected...
GATCGTGGCTATCAGTGGGTAGTCACACCAGAAGGATCGGGCAGCATTCCTGTTGCTGACAAGTACAACGTCCTTCTGACGTGTTCGTATGACGCCAACTTCATCTCAGCCGGTGGTTTGGCTGATGATGCAGCCGATGGTATTATCATCGTCGGTGGCGCATAACAATTGAATAGTGGGAGGGGGACAGGTTGCTACCGCAACTTTGTCCCTTTCCCCAACCTTACTTGAAAGATAGGAAAAAATGAAAAGTCCTGCTGTAATAACCGCTAAAGAAGTAAGTCAGAATGGCGCTGGTCATATCATTGATTTAGGTGATGGACGCAAAGCGAAGCTATTACCTGTGTCGTCCACCCTTATTGATGCGGTGACGAACAAGATCAAAGACCCGCCTGTACCGATGTGGTTCAACGACGATAAGCAACGTGATGAGCCTAATCCTATCGACCCTGATTATATTGCGGGATTGGGAGACGCCAGTCGTAGACGTGGTCTGGCTGCTTTGGATGCTTTAGCGATGTTCGGGATCGAACTATTGAACGGCATTCCAGAAGATCGAACGTGGATCAAGAAGCTGAAGATGCTTGGTGTTGATCTGGACGGGTACGATCTGGAAGATGATCTGGACGTAGAGTTCTTATACAAGCGATTCTTTGTAGCCACTAACGATGTCATTCAGAAATTGAGTGAAGTTTCGGGCATTACACCGGATGACGTGAAAGTCGCAGAGGCCACGTTTCCAGGTAACACGTAACGGCGAAGACATCCGGTCGTATCCACTAAAGGATGCGATCAGTGCTGGTATAGGACACTCAATGCAGTTTCTCGAATGGGAGGCTGCTACTTCGGCAGGACTTAATCTATGGCATTGGGAAGCTGGTCGTTATCCCAAAGCCTTCAAGGTGAAAGTTATTGCATGGTACAACCTGCATAAACTTGTAGAGTCACACCAGAGCGATGCAGCGTCGAGTAGGAATAGCTAACTATGGGCCTTAGAGAGAGCGGCATAAAACTAATAGCGCAGGGAGCGGAAAAGTTTATCAATGACATGGGTAGAGCCGCTACCTCACAAGACAAACTAAACCTGTCTGCAAAAAGGCTGGAGATTTCTTTCAATACGGCAACCGCCAGTCTCATTGCGGCCAATCAAAGGTATGTAAATGCCATCACAAAAAGATTATTAATTGAACTGGATGAAACTCATGTTCTTCAAGACCTTGAAAATGCCCAGTCCAAAGAAGAGGTTGCGCTATATCGTCTTATAGCCGCACAGCAAAGACTTAATCTAGTAAAGGAACAACAACAAGGTGTTCAGCAACAACAAGTTACACCTACTGGTGGAATAGATACTTCTGGTGTTCTTGGCAGTGCGTTAGGAGGTCTTTCTGCCCAGGGTGGATTATTGGAAATGATTCTTGGTGGCGTTAGTGGGGCGTTATCAGCATTGGGTGGGCCAGCAGGGTTGGCGGCGGCTGCCTTGGCAGGACTGGCGATAGAAGCTGTTAGAACGCATGGTGTTTTAGGTGCATTATGGGAAGTTATCGGTAACGTCACCCACGTAAACGCTATGATTGCTGTGCTACAGAAGTACGGAGAGATAGCCAAGAGTGTCTTTGACATCGTTATAAAGGGCGCTGAGGGCGCAGTATCTGCTATTGGTCAAATTATTAGTGTTGGGAAGAGTTTAGTAAGCACCGTTGCTGGCTGGTTAGCCCCCATCGCCAGTTTTGCCGCAAAGTTCATAGCAATATTCGGTGGTCTATCGCTATATGGCGTTATCACCAATCTAAAGCAGCAGATTAGTGCCACCTTTGGCGAGATTATAGACGCATTAGGCGATCTACAAAAGAGGTTCATTCAGTTCACGGCTCTTGCAGCGCGTGACATGGTAAACGCATCCGGTGGAGTTATAACCTTTTCTAAAGCTATGGAGTCTGCTGGACAAAAAGCACAAGTGTTATTCGATTGGGTTCGTAATCTAGCAGTTCTCACGCCCTTTACAGTCAATGAAATTGCCGACTCGCTTGCTATGGCGAACGCGATGGGTATGAATATTGACATGGCAAAGCAATTGACCGTTTCTGTTGGCAACTTCTCCGCAGGGATGGGTCTTACTGGCGACCATATGTATCGCATCATCTACAACATGGGTCAGATGGTAGCTATGGGTAAGCTGACAGGTCGTGAGTTTCGTGATCTGGCTAACTCATTCGTGCCGGTATTTACTATTCTGAACGAGTTGAAGGCAAGTATGCCCGAATGGGCAAATAAATCAACAGAGGCGTTTAGGAAGTTTGCAATGGAGGGTGGTGTTCCTGTAGTCGACTTTATTAAGATGTTCATCAAGGTTGCTAATCGTGACTTTCCTGACGCTATGGAGAAGATGGCAAAGACATGGCAGGGTGTTACCAACAACCTAAAGGACTTCCTGAACGTTGTGTTAGGATTTGAAGTGTTTGGGCCAGCTTTTGATAAGTTTACTGCTATGGCCGCTAATGCTCTTAGTAAACTGTTGTCTCCTGAGTTTAGAGAAGTATCTCATGTTATAGGCGAGGTTTTATCACACGCTTTTGACGTGGTATCGAACATTGTTCAGAACCAATTTCTTCCTGCTTTGAAAAACCTGTTCACGGCAATAACTGGTGGTACGCCTTCCGTAAATACTTTATATGATGTAGTAGTTAATCTCGCTGCTGGTTTTGAATCTGGTATAAGTTCTATTTCTAAGATAATTGACTGGGTGGCTTTACTTATATCAGGATGGAATGAACAGTTCAGTGGTGCAACGAGTAATGCTCAAACATGGGGGACAAATATCGTTATTGCATTTGCCAATGGCATTTACGATGGGTTAGTATATGTAGTCAATGCTATCACGGCTATAGTCAATTGGATCACAAGTCAGTTGCAAGCGTTTAGTCCACCAAAGGCTTTACCCGATTTGACTAAATGGGGCGCTGCTGCTGTTGCGGCTTATATGGAAGGTTGGACGCAGATCGACTTTACGCTGTTCAAGGATATTGCTGGCACAATAGAAGGCTATCTGCGTGGTCTTGGTGCTAACGTTATCCCAGAAAAGAAACTCGTGCCGCTCATTCAGAATATGCGCAAGGTGGTTTCTCAAGCAGTAGAAGAAATTCGTAGGATGGGCGAGGCTTCGGCTGGCACAATCAATAAGATTATGAGCGCCAGTAAGTATCTACCAGCGAACTTTCGCACATATATCAAAGCTCTCATCGATGTGGAGAAGGCTACCTACGCAGTCAAGAACGCTCAAACGGCAGTCGATAAGGCTCAAGCCAACGTCAAGACTGCTCAGGATGCGCTTAACGTCACGACTGACAAGTACAGCAAGATACTGGATGAACTAAATAAACAGCTTAGTCGGAACCAGGAAGTGTTCGACGACAATGCTCGTCTAGCCGAGATCAACGCGGCTATCAATACGGGACTGCTCACTAGCGAAGAGAAGGCCCGTCTGGAGGTTGAGAAACGGGACATCATGCTCAAGGCGCAGATCAGGACAGTAGAGGATCAGCGCGATGCGGAAGTTAGTGCGGGAGAAGCGAAGGTTAGTGCGGCTGAAGCGGCGTTAGAGTTAGTTCAAAAACAACTGGATGCTGCTGAATTACAAAAGACTGCATTAGAAGATTATTTGGACGCTCAGAAGTCCCTGATTGATGTTCAAGAGGAGGACAACAAGCTAATTCAGGAACAGATTGATCTGCTCAAGAGATTAGCTGATGCGGCTAAAGCAGCGGGCGCAGCAGGTACAAAAGCGATTACCGATGTTGATGCTGGATTGACCGACATGACTACAAAATTCAAAGACCTCATTGCTAACGACCCTAATGTTCGGTTAGGTTTTACACAAGAACAGGCAATGGAATGGAAGAGAAAGAATGAAACAACTTTAGGCACGATTGGTGGTCTAAAAACTAGCCTTGATACTCTTTTCTCTGGTATGGAAACCAGTTTCAACACGACATTTGACAAAATAAAAACGAAGGTTGATGACTTCATTAAGCCTGGTGGTACTATTGACGACATGGTTAAGGCGTTCCAAGGACTAGGAGAAGCACTTACTAGCGGGAAAGACCCTGAAGTTGAAGCTGGCGGTGGTGGGCCTTCCTGGCTAGAAACTCTTGTTACTACGATAATGGACGCATGTATAAAAGTAGTAAGTGATAAGTTAGACGAACTAAAGAAAACCGCTGATACTAAAATTGATGAGTTTATTCTTGGTATAGTTGCTAAGTTTGGAGCGGCAATGCTTCCTGGTGGAACATGGCTTATACCGTTCCAAGTGTTTTATGACTTGTTGGTTGGAGAATCTATTATTCCCGAACTTCTGGACGAGATGTACAAGATATTCGATACCAGATTGAGCGATATTGCTACCAATATCGGTACTTGGATAACGAATATGATCCAGAAGTTCATCGACAGCTTACCGCTATGGCTCAAGCAAGGCGCGGATATGATGTACCAGCTTTATCTAGGGTTGTGGAATGGTATTTTCGGGCCAACGGGCATCATCAGTCAGATCAATGGTTGGATTCTTGACATCATTGCCGGATTTATATCTGCTATAACTAGCCAGATCAGGAACATATGGGATATTGGTGCTAGGATCATGGACGGCATCAAACAGGGTATTATCAACTGGTTCAAGAGTAGTGATCTTATTGCCATCATTAAGGCTTGGATACTCAGTACATTCAAGAGTGCCTCAGAAGAAGAATCGCCATCTAAACTAACTATGGGAGTAGGCAAAAATCTTGGACTTGGGCTGGCAATCGGTATTATGCAGTCTACTGGAGCAATTGGTAATGCAATCAATAGTGCTGTTAATGGTATGCAAGTGCAGGCTGTTCTATCTGCTAATACTCTAATCAACGCACCAGCCGTGTCCTCTCCTTCTATCGTGAATAATTCTAGGATAGATCGTAGCGTTCACATCGAAGTCAATCCTAGTTACAAGAATTACCAGTCGTCAGCCAGCGTATATTATGACGTGGCGGCTGCTCTAGCTGCGGCGGGTAGGTAAAGGATAATCATGCGAGAGTTCACGCAATATATTACACCCGACGGGCGCACCTACAACTTCGATGCTCTGGACAAATTCCTTATCAGCGAGACGGGCTTTGGTATGCCTGCTATCGAATATCAAACACAACGCGGCCCATTTCAGCACGGCGAGACTGCTCTTGACTATCGCTTGAAACCGCGTGTTATCCAGATTATTCATCGCTCTAATGCTTGCAGTCGGGATGACTACTACAACGACCGTAGCACCTTACTGAATTTTATTCGCCCTAACAGACAACTACCAGGCTACTTCACTCCCGGTATTCTAAGAAAGGTACTACCTGACGGAAGTAGATATGATCTAAAGGTGTTTCTTGAGCAAGGGCCGGAGTTTGTGGCGAGAAGTGGCGATAAGTGGGATGAGTGGTCTTTTCAAGAGACTATTCGCTTCATTGCCCATAATCCTATCTTTTACGATCCTGATCTTGTTACAGTAAATATTAGTGGTAGCACTATAAACAATCTTTGGGAGTTTCCACTGACACTCCCTAAGCCAATGGGGCGAAACTTTCTGTCTGATCCCGTAACTACAATTACTTATACAGGAACATGGCTTGAGTATCCTGGCATCGTGATTACTGGCCCTATGGATGGCCCTACAATCACAAACAACAGTACAGGGGAAACTATCTCGCTGTTGTATAACATCAATAGTGGAGAGACGGTCACGTTTAATCTTGGGTACGGTAGTAAGTCTGCTATTAGTAATATAGCAGGTGACATCTTATGGGCAGTAAAAGACGTGAGTGATTTAGCTACGTTCCATCTTGCGCCTGACCCTGAAGTTGCACTTGGGGCAAACACTATTCTTATTTCGGCAGGTGCATGGTTATTGGGAACGTCGAGAATTAGCTTTCAATATCATAACAGGTATATTGGCCTATGACACAGTCATCGTATTTTTGGAATGGACTATCAGTTGGAGATTCAGTTCTGTCTCCCTATGGTGCTGAAACTTTGGCGTTGATTGACAGACTAAGGTTTCAACCCGATCCTGCTAATCAGTCTGTATTGGGAAGTAACTGTTTAGCTTGCGATGGTTTGATGGCTTCTTCTGCTGGTGTTTTGACTGTCGATGTTGCTGCGGGTGAGGCAATGGTGAACGGCAGATACTATCAGAACTCTGCCTCAAAGACACTAACCATGACGCTTCACCCTTATTCTTGGTGGTCGGTTGTGTTGCGCTCGGATAGCGCATTGCAGACAATACGAATGGCGATAAAAGGCCCATACGCCTCACGATATACCGCCGAACATGCAGTTACTCAAACTAACGATGTATGGGAAGTAACTACTGCTATTGTATATCAGGCAATAACTCCTACTAACTGTTCTTGCTATGATCGTCGTATTAGAGCAATTAGACAGAACTATGTCTATACGTTTGTACCGGCTGTAACTGCATACAACGTGACCCATAATATCGGTCTTACTTATAGAAGCGATATGGGTTTTCTAATACCGGATGGCGATAGTGTGTATCTAGGAGGTCAGTTCACGTTCAGCTACGATCTATGGGAATATCCCATCATACAACCGATCTTGATACCACTAGGGGCGACAATATCTGGTGCGAACGTTTATATTCGGCAAGTTTATTTTTGGGGTGTTTATACCGAAATTTATAACGTTAATAGCTACGATTCGGGATACTCAGCTCATGCCATTGTCGATCAAACACTTAACCTTCCGGTTAGTTATGCCTTTTCACCTATCCCCGATCCAGACTACGGGCTGATTACTTGTCTGTTCTATCGTGACGGGACAGATGTCTTAGACACCTATCCTGGTGCAGTTTACTTTCCAGGCTGGCGTGTCGAATACTTGAGTAGGGTAAAGTAGGATATCATGGCCGAGATAAGCAGATGGTGGGACGGAATAACGGTTGGCGATGCAGCGAACTATACGGACTTGAATTGGGCTGAGACTGAAGTATGGAAATTTACAAAGGGCGAGGGCCATCAGGGTATTATAAGTGGTATTGGTTGGAATTATCTTGCACTTGCTACTCCTGCTCCATTCACAGATGTATATGTTCAGTCAGGAGCGGCATTAGTCAACGGAAGACTATACTACAATGACGGCAATACTGCTAACTTTACTGTGAGCGGCGTTTCTAAATGGTGGTTAGTTGGGTTGTTCTCTGATGAGTCTGCCCATACTATTCGTGCCTTTTGTAGAGGACCATATAACACAGAAGCTCTTGCTATGGCTTCAATAGTTCAAACCCCTGGCGGAGATTGGGAAATTGCTACTTACACATTCCAAACCACAGCAGGTGGACTCGTAGATACGACTACTGTCAACGACCGTCGTATATACGCTTTTAGGTCATCTAATCAGATTTTTGTTCAATCAGAAGGGGGGAGAAACGTTACCGATTCGACTGATATTCATCGAGGATTGTACGGCGTTGCTATGCCTAACAACAAAGTCAGTAGCGCATTCGGTCATTTTTATGTTCCGCACAACTTTCTTGGCTCAATCGACATCGAGCCGCTGCTCATACCGAACGCTACCGGCGATGTTTATTCCAAAATGTATGTCGACTTCGAGCAGCTTGGCAAGGGTGTTTACAATGCTCATAGCATAACGCGCGGCTATGTAGCGGATGGGGTAGTAGATAGTACAATAAGTAAACTCTCTTTAGCGGGCTTTGGTAGTTCATGGTTGACTGATATAGAGGAAGGTGGAGGAGATTTCTTGTGTATTACTTCCACGCGCGATGCAATTAGCGCATTAGATACGGTCAACAATACGATTTATCTTTGTGGTTGGAGAGTCTACTTCAGTGCTCTTTATTGATTTGGAAAAGGAAAATATGTTATGACCGAGACTTCTTGGTGGTGGGATAGTCATACTATAGGCGATGCAATAACTAACACACCCTACGATATGGATCAGTGGGCTACGATCCAAAAGATGTTGTTTACCCCCGATCCAAACAATCAAGGAGTAATTGGTGGTACTCTGAACAGTCTTGCAATTACAGCTAGCAGTGCTTCGGTTATTACTGTTGATTCGGGTGCGGCAATAGTAAATGGTAGGTTATACCATAACGACTCGCAAGTCAGCTTTAACATCAGCGGAGTGGTGATGTATTGGATTGTGGGTCTGTTAGCCGATGTAAACGTCCACACAGTTCGTGCATTTGCGCGTGGCGGATATGCAGATTCTGCAACTGCCTTAGCTTCTCTGGCTCATTTTACTGACTATTGGGAGATACCTCTTGCAATAGTCTTGACAGATTCTATCGGAGTAATCGCATCGATTGACGATAGAAGGTTGTTCGTTCAACGCCCTGAAGTATCGTCCGAATTTGTACCGGTAGCTAGTGGGTATGATTCTACGTCCGTTGCGGATTTATTTGTGGCTGACAAGCGCGGAATGGTCATGCCCGACGCTCATTACGTGTACGGTTACGGTCATTTTATTGTTCCCAACAATTTCTGGAAACTACTCACGGTAAAACCGATAGTCATACCCGTCATTAGCGGGAATGTCTATGCTAAGACATCTATCTCGTATGGATCGTTTCACGTGAATGAAGCATATAACACTCGCGTAAACTCTACTGGTTTCACCACAACCCCCGTTATCGCCAGTTATGCAAACGTTCTTCATACGACATTACCGATCAATGATCTAAAAAGTGGATTAGGATCAATCAGCGATTTTATGAGTCTGACGACTGTTAGAAATGCGGCGGAAGCGGCTGACACCGTTAATAATTCGATCTATCTATCAGGTTGGCTGGTCGAGTATGCTGTACTGTTTTAGCTATGCCTGCTACAGATACTTCAGTCTCCCCTTCTATTAGTTCTTCTTCTAGCGTAAGCCGGTCTGTTTCTCGTTCTTTTAGTCCATCAGCTTCTATCTCTCCTAGTTATTCAGTCTCTCTCTCTATTAGTCTATCATCTAGCGTAAGCCCATCGGTTTCTCGCTCTCTTAGTCCTTCTTCTTCTCTTAGTATAAGTCCATCGTCTAGCAAAAGTCCTTCTTCCAGCGTAAGTCGATCTGTTTCTCGTAGTGTAAGTCAGTCATTTTCTCGCTCTATTAGTCCTTCTCGCAGTCGCTCTCCATCAGCTTCTATCTCTATTAGTCCTTCTGGCAGTCGCTCCCCTTCAGCCTCTTTCTCTATCAGTCCTTCTGCCAGTCCATCGGCAGGCCCTCCTGACTCAATCGCCGCACGTGCTTACGTTCTTCTCAGAGATCAGGCTGGTAAAAAAGTGGCAGTCTTTGAGGACTTCGGTAGTCTTAGTCTAACCAGAACAGTCAACGACGTTTGCTCTTATTCGTTTTCAATAGACGGAAACGATCCTCGAAGAAACTTGTTTCAACCCGATGGGCAGATAGAAGTATGGCGTGGCATTCCTGGCGTCCTAAAATGGTATAAAGAGTTTGAGGGCTTTCATGTCACACAAGGAAAAGCTATGGGGGATGATGGCAAGATAATATTTACCAGTTCGGGCGTTGGCTATAATGATTTACTGGCAAGAAGGGTGATCGCATTCAAGTCAGGCACTATTCGTGCCGCCAAGAACTGCTCTGCTGAAACAGCCATGAAGCAGTACGTTGACGAGAACTGTACGAAGGACTTGATGACTGTCGTAGGTAGACTATCGGATGGCTACTTCCCTAACTTCAGCATAGAGGGCGATAAGACTGCTACGTCTCTTGTCCCTATTCAGAACTGGGCAGGCGATAAAGCCTTTGAGAACCTGCTCGATGTGCTAAAAGAGATTGCTACGCTATCGGGGATTGACTTTGAAGTGATAGGTACAGAGCCAGCCGAATTTGCGTTCGTTACATATCTCGAACAGATGGGTTCTAACAGAACATATTCGACTGTCACGGCTTCAGGTAAGAACGAGTATGGCAATGTGCCTGTCGTGATGGCAGCGGTGTTTGGTAGTGTACAAAGCGCAGAATATTCACTCGATAGAATGAGTGAAGCCAACGTGGTGATCGTACAGGGCAAGGGCGATGGCTCAACCAAGCATACATTGACTGTCAGCGACTCTAAAGCTATTGCGGCGTCTCCCTGGAATATGCGTGAAGTTTCACGTTCTGCAAGTTCTTCAGACTTTGAGTATCAGCTTCGAGATTTTGGTAATCAAACTCTCAAAGAGATGGCAACTAAGGAAACTATAAGCAGTTGTGTTCCTCTTCAAACACCTTCGTCTTTGTATGGAAAGAACTACTTCTTAGGTGATAAGATTACAGTATGGTTCGATGACGTAAAGATGAATAAACGCATTGTAAGCGTCACGCTGGATTATACAGATATTGGTGAGAAAGTTTCTATGGAGTTAGCAGACATACCATGACCGATCCTATTATGCGTATGGCAAAATCTTTTGAAGATGTCGGCGTTAGATTACGCAGGCTAGAAAGCGCCGACTCGTTCAAGCCATTAGTGGTCAATGTTCAGAGTAAGGGTGCAGTAGGTGATGGCGTTGCAGACGATACCGCAGCTATTCAAGCCTCGATTGACATTGTTGCTGCTCAAACAACTACGCAGGGCGGAGTAGTTTATTTCCCAAGAGGCGTGTATAGAGTTGCCACCAGTCTGGTGCTTCCCGATCTGAACTATCATAGCATGTCCTTTGTCGGTGAAGGACGCCGGACTACCCGACTATACGCTGATCCAGATACAACGATACTAACGCTTGGCGTAGATGATGGTAATTATAATGATTATGTAGCTGGCACATATGGTGTAGGTATTTATGGCGTGTCTTTGAGAATAGAGAACTTATCTTTTCAAGGGCGTTGGGTGGCGGGTGGTACTGACACATCACGAGGGATAGTAGATTGGGGTGGTGGCAACATATCGTTCCAAAACGTTCAGTTTAGCGCGCTAAACTACTGCTTTTGGGGAATTAACTCGGACATAAATTCTTGGTACGACGTCGATGTTCTGTATTCTAATTATGGTATTGTTCTTGAGCGTAGGTCGGATCAAAACCAGTTCAATGTTTGCCATTTTTCAACTTGCAAACACGCACTGGTGTTTAGGAACAACACTAACTGCCATGTTCATAACTGCACATTTGTTTTTAATGGCGACCCATATCCTGACATTGACGTTAGCAGAGACAGCACTGCTCTTGGTGGGGATTATGCCGCTGCTGGTCATCACGCGTTCTCAGACAACTGGCATGAGATATGGTGGGCAGCAGGGCCAAAAGATAGTTTTATAGACATTGGAATAACTGGTGACGGTATTGTAGGTGAATGTCGAATCGTGCGCCCGTACTTTCTTTGGGATAATCCGTTTGTTATGCTATGGCGTATTCGGGCCGGTCAAACAACTGGTCTTTTTATCGACAGTCCATTGTTTACTCAGGCAAACTTTATACTTATCCCGCTGTTGTGGGTTTCGGACGAGTCTGCTATACCGATGTCGCAGCATATCGTTATACAATCTGCGTGGAGTAGATATGGGCCAGCAGAAGATTGGGTCACGCTAGAAGCAGGCAGTTTAGCAAACGTTTTTGTAGTGCTGCCAGAGTATGGTACTTACGAAGCACAAGACGATAAGTACGCTATCACAAGCTCTTCGCCTCCTCGTCTAGTGTTACGTTTATTAGGAGACGCAGTAGCCCAGGTTGATCTCGGTACTAGACGACTAATATATGGTGCAGCCGCACCTATACTGGGTGCGGGTACGTGGGTTATTGGAGATATTGTTTTGAACACAACACCAGCAGCGGGTGGTACTATTGGTTGGGTGTGTACAGCAGCAGGCGATCCAGGCACATGGAAAACGTGGGGAGCAATTACCGCATAAGGAGAATACTATGGTACAAGGTGCAGATTTAAGTGTCTATCAAGGTTTGGTCAAGTGGCCTATTTTTGCCACTAAAGCCCAGTTTGCGTATATCAGGTGCAGCTATGGCAATAAGAGCATAGACGCCAACTTCGAATTATACAAGACTGCGTTGCAAGATATGGAGCTACCCTTCGGGTGCTATCACTTTCTCAATCCTGATCTGGACTGGAAGAAACAGGCTGAACTGTTAGCTTCTCTATACACTGGCGCACTACCGCCTGTAGTAGATATAGAGTACGCTGGCTCGTCATCGTCTATGCTGTTAGGGCTGGACGAAGAGAAAGACATTGCGCCGCGTATGGGGATGTTACTGCCAGAGAATAAACCCAATCTGTATGCTATGGGCGAAGTGCCTAGACTGGACAAGAACTCGCTTGGTGGGTTTGTGATGAAGTTTCTAAATGAGTTCAAGCGATTGACTGGTCGCTTCCCCATGATCTACACAAGCAAGGGCTTTTGGGACGGCTATATGCCCATCTTGGGCGTCAAGACGATACCGTTGTGGATCGCATGTTGGGGTAAGTCGTGGGCTCTTCCGTTAGAGTGGATGCCCAAAGCAAACCCGACTGTCTATCCACCTGAGTTCTGGCAAGACTCTGCTAACGGCAATAACTTAGGCAATATCTACGGCGTTAGCTCTAGGGACGTAGACACCGATAAGTGGGTGGGTGGTAAGACCGAAGATGAGTTCAACAAGAAGTACGGCACACATATCACTCCCTTACCTGGGCCTGCACCTGATCCTACGCCTGTTGTTTACCCGCATGGGTTACACTTTGTGTCGGCGACAGTCAATAACAGCGTGAATGTTCGCACTACACCCAGTGCTGCGAATAATCTAAATCTCGTGGGTACACTAAAGTACCCTGCCCAACCCATTGCATTCGAGGAGAAAGCGTTAGACGCAAAGAATAAATGGGTTAGAATTGGTAGTAACCTTTGGTGCATCCAGACGTTAAATGGTAAGGAGATACTATCATACGACTAAGAAATAGCTAAGCAATACGTAGGAGGGCAACATGCCTCATAAGACTTATCATAAATACAAACGTCAAACTCCAGGTCAGAGGGATGTTGTCTCCCTGAGAGAATATATCGAGACTCGTCTCGAATCGATGGATAAAGCTACTGATCTTGCATACGAAAAGATAGAGATGCGTTTAGCTCACATGAACGAATTTAGGGGTGCGCTAAGCGATCAGACCAGTAGATTTATTACCAGGGTTGAGTCACAGGCGGCTCGTGATGCGATCAAGGTAGAACTGAAAGTAGATATGGAGCAGATCAAGGCAGACTTGAAAGCTGATCTATTCGAAGTTTGCTCGGACGTAGAAGTGCTGCGAGATTTCAAGAATACAATGGAAGGCAAAGCGTCTCAACATAGCGTTAATGTTGCACTGATATTGGGGTTGATAGGAGCAGGTGTGGGTGTATTGAGTATGATACTTGCGATTACCGATTATGTAAGCAGGATAACAAAGTAGGCGTATAATAGACATAAAGGAGGCAAATGATAAGTGAGTTATTTCAGGGTCAACATCGTTGTAGATTGGGAGCATCAGTCCATACAACTTACCGACCCGCCTCGTGGTGTCGTGCGATGGACGATAAAATTCAACCCGTATAATGTAGTTGAAGGAGATGATTTGATGGCTATTACATTGACTGATACCCAAAAAGTAAGTGTTTCTATCACTCCAGTAGACGCTAAAGGCAACGCCGCCAGAGTAGACGGCGTACCTTTCTGGTCGACTGGCGATCTGTCGGTGTTAGCAGTAGTACCTGCTGACAATGGCTTATCTGCGGAAGTGTTTGCACTTGGGCCGCTTGGTGTGACGCAAGTGATTGTCACGGCTGACGCTGATTTGGGAGAAGGCGTCAAACCTATCACTGGTATTCTGGATGTGACTGTCATTGGCGGCGAAGCTGTTGCTCTGACTGTCAATACGGGTGTACCTGAGGAGCAATAAAATGACTGCTGATACTATTTCTGGTGCTGCTGCTGTATTATGGGCAGTGATATTTGCCTATTTACCTAAGCTGAACACTAAGTTTGCGGCTTTGGATGAGACATATAAGCGCCTCATCATGCTAGGCATCCTGGCGCTTACGGCTGGTGGTGCATATGGGCTGGCTTGTGCTGGTTGGCTGACTGCCTTATTCGGCGCTACTCTGACGTGCGATCAAGCAGGACTACAGACAGTAATTCGTGCCTTTATTCTGGCTGTTATTGCTAACCAGGGTACGTATATGATCTTGCCTCGCACTAAGTCGGTGCGTGAAGTGAAAGCAGTTGGTAAGGCGGTAGGGTAAATAAACAAAGCCCGTACATAATCTGTACGGGCTTTAGTTACTCTGTCTAACCTTTCTTATCTCCGCTTCATATTTGACACGTTTGGCAAATATAAGCGGGATGATTCGATAGTCAGTATCAGGGGTATTCCTGCTATCTCCTGACTATACACTTTGTCAATCACCCCCCTGGTAACAACAAAGACACCATCTTTCGTCAAGGGTAGAACGGCCCGATAGACGCTCGTGTCGCTGGCGGGTAGCAAACCAACCCACACTAACGGGACAACGATTTCTTTCTGCGTACTCGTGTCTGTCATCCACAAACGACCGGTTAGCTTTTCGGGGTGTTGATACCACCACACTACTATGCTGTTGTCCGCCACATCGTTGACAACGTTTTGAACGAACGGCGCGGCGTTGGGTGCGGCCTTTACCAGCACAAGTTGTGGTGTTGCCCACAAAAATTGCGCGCACAACAGGATAGCTAAAAACAACTTACTATATAACTCGCTGATCTTTCGCTTCATTTACTACTCTCCTTTTTTGATGAACCTTATTTCAGATATGCCAACTTCTTTCATCCAGTCTCGTTCTTTGATCGCCTTACTTCTGTATTTATGCACGATATTCCTGAAGATGTTCTCGAACCACTTTTTCTCTCGTAAGGAATTCTCGACGCGCAATACCTTATCCATTACTGCGATCTGACCGTCAAGATGCTGGATGACATTTATTGTGGTGATATATTCTTTCCTGGTGTTACCGACTATCTTGATGCGCTGTATCACCCACATTGCTATCACTACTCGTAATGGAAGATTATATATCTCCATAGTTACCTCCTTATAGCTGAATGCGCCGCGCCCCTTCAGGTGGTTCAATATAACCAGGCAGAATGAGGAACGTGGTCATGTTGCTGGCTAGATTTGCCAGCCATACAGCAGAGCTTTCGATGGCCGCAACGACATAAGTGGGTATTTCTTTAGAAGAGACTGCGCTCCAGCCATGCTCTTGCATCCACGTTACAAGATCGGACATCGTGCGCGGATTGACCATGTTACCACCCTTTGCTACTTGAGCGAAATCTTCTACGGCGGTATGACTACCGCTATTCAGAATAGCGAAGCACCAGCCGTCCTTGACGCTCCAGATGAACGTGAGCATATTGTCCTTCTGCATGATAAGCGTACCTGCTTTTTCGGCAACAGCTTGCTTCATACCCCACATCGTTTGACCGATCTGTACTGCATATACCTCCCCATAGATAGGTGCGTTGTTGGGTACACTAGCCTGAATTGCAGCGCAACCCGAACATAAAAGCGCCAGTGCCGTTAATAGTAATGCCAGTCTGTAAATCATTGTTGTTCTCCTTTCTCGGTATCATCCCATTCACTGCGAATTTTCTTCTGATATTCCAACCCGTCTCCCCACGGACTAGAACGGTGAGCTAGTCGATACGAGTGCCATATCTCGTTCTCAATACCATACAAACTTCTACACCAACTGCCAATGTTTAACGCCTTACGCAACGCGACCTTCGCTCCCATTGCTGGATTGTCCTGCTCATTAGGGTGACGAACTGCATGCCCAACAAATGTATGTGCGTGAAACTTCTTGCGATTGACAGGGGTAGCTATTACCGCGCAAGTTGTGTCGTCGGTTGTGTGATTGAATATTACCTTACAACGATAGTTGCCTATGTCATACTCCTCAGTTAAGGTGTCCATTGCTGTTGTCTCCTTTTTGTTTCTGTTCGTCAAATACGCGGTCGATAGCGTTATCAAGAACTGTATCATCCTCTACTAAGTCTGTGATGGTCTTGCCAGAATCTTTGACGTTCTTGACGATCTTGCTCATCATCCATATTGCCCCACCCTCGTAAACCGCTTTAATGAAGTTGTTGTATTCACCACCCACGTTATTGTCCGTAATCAAAGGCATCTTTCTTTCGAGTGCGATAACATTCTCGTCGCCGCGAGTAATTACGTAGACTTGGATTAAAGTTCGGTCATCGAGAGTCTGCCCCGATAGGATGATAATCTCGGAGCGATTGCGTTCTCCGTGTTCTTCGTAAGACGAGACCGCATCTTCGTGATCCTTACCTTCCCACATCCAGGCTTCAGACACAGCAAATATAGCCAGCGGTATAGCGTGACTTTCTTCTACCAACTTTGCGCCTACCATACGTAACAACTCTTGTCTCTCGTCGAAATCTTCAGGCAACTCTGATAAAACAGCTTGCGCCATTGTTTTCTCGTCATCGTCGTTTATCATCAATGCTACAACGTGCGGCTCTACTTCGTCGATGCCTCGCTGGATTTCCTCGTCCGTGTTTGCGGCTAGTTTGTCGAATAAATCTCTGAACATCTCATCGGTCAAAACCATCTTCGCCGCGCTTTCTCCTTTACTAAAATCTTTCATCATGTTGAACATATGTTTATCTCCTTTCTTTGCTAACATAACTTATAACTTATAACTTATACTGGGAGGGAGGCCACTTATCACGTGACGCCTCCCAGTATAAGTAGGGCGGCTCCGAGTTTAACGGAGTGTTGACAGTCATATAGCACCTTACTTGCCTCACGGACTTACACCGTTACTTATAGGCTTCGCCTTTCAAGCTGTCTCGGTCTGTCAATCGCTTACTGCGTGTTGCGCGTCCACGCCGACGCCCATTGTTTATTACGGTTGCGATACGCCTGAAGGTGCAAGCGCAACGATATTCTTGTACGGGTTGCCGTTCCTGTCTCTGTTAGTTTCGCTATCCTTCCACAACACGTTGATCGCCGGGTTGATCGTGAACTGACCTGGCGTTGTAAAGTGCTGCTCATTCCACGGCCCGACAGGAGAGAACATAACCACGAATTGAGCCGGTTGCAGTACCGCAGAGATTTCGGCGTACTGATCGTGGGGCTGTTTACGCGTGTTGCCAAAGAACTTGACCATCGTGCGCTTGTCCGGCCTTATCTCGACCTCGACATACACACATAAAAGCGATTTGGTCTGCCCGTCAGGTACTCTAGGAGTTTGCGTCGGAGGCGTTCCCATACCTCTAGTAGCAGGTGCTACAGGTACGACGTGCTGTTGTACAGGAGATACGGTTTGATACGAAGGTGCGTTCGTGGCAGATACACTCACTACGGGCGCAACAGTAGTTGTAGGTTGAGCAGCGTGAGAAGGGCCACTAGGCGCAACAGTTACGTGATTGAGTGCAATACCGTGAGTTGCGCTTGCGTAGACAACGCCGTCCATAAAGGTGTCGAACGCATCCTTGATCGAGAATGAGCGTACACCCGCGCTAAGTTTTCCACCATCAGCAGTGAAAAACTCACCCCACGCAAAGGCAGGCGCTTCAAAGAGTGGTTGCTGTCGCTCTTCTAACTCCTTGACGTACTTGTCAAGATATAGAACATCCACGTTAGTCATTCCTGCCAGTCGATTAGCAGCGTCTACAAGCTGTTCGGGTGAAAACCCCGACTGCGCTGGTTCTGGATTGACGGTGTACACAGATGATGTAGGGTCGGGTGGCATAGGTGGTAATACTGTAGTTATAGGCAATTGATTGTTAGACATAGTTATTATCCTTATTTAGTTTCACTAAGTTTTTGTTTGAACGCTTCGGTCTCTTCGTGGGCTATAGCAGAGAATTCTGGAAAGTCCTCTGCTATGTGCCTCAAGACTACCATCCTGATTACAGTAGACAATAATAGCCCACTATTTTCTGCAACACGCCTTAGTGCATTTTTAATCGGGATGGGAAATAACGTGCTTACTACTTCACTTGTTTGGGGTTTATCTGTTTTATCTTTATCTTCGCTTGTTTCCATTTTCACCTCCTTTCGTTATATGTTGTACTATACTGATATTGTATTATAACATAGTACATCGCACGTGTCAAGCAACCATATTAGAACGTTATATAGCCTGTATTAAAATACAACAGTCCTAACAAAATAGCGATGCAAATTAAGATAACAGCAAAAAATAGACGCAGTGCGAACTTTCGCTCATTTTTCATCTGCTCTCCTTTGTCAGTCTCTAGGGAAATTTAGACAGGCAAATGTCCCATATAATTTTATAGCCAAATCATCGCGTAGCCGTGCTGCTTCCTCTACTGTATCCACTCTTCGTGTACGGTAGTGTTTATAGTCCTTAACTATCTGTCCCCAATATCGTTTGTTGTCAAACGCTACGCCGAAATATCCTGTACTGTTTTTACGCGATGTGTTCGCCCTGTTCTGGGATTTTGTAGCAATACGTAGATTTTCAAAACGGTTGTCCAGTCTATTGCGATTGCAGTGATCTACCTCCATTCCTGACGGAATA